>Ga0316207_10000495_pt1 | contig 62609 bp, 67 predicted proteins | sample 6weekpyrite_MG_FD_204943 | JGI IMG/M metagenome (GOLD analysis project Ga0316207, IMG submission 204943) | Microbial mat bacterial communities from mineral coupon in-situ incubated in ocean water Damariscotta River, Maine, United States -... | ecosystem: Environmental > Aquatic > Marine >... | reverse complement strand
CCGCCGCAGTTGGATCGACCCGCAGCCAACCCTGATCCGGCAGCCACACCTCGGTCCAGGCGTGGGCATCGCGCTGGCGAACAATATAATAATCATCCACCGGGTTTAATTCAGCGCCCTGATACCCTGTCACCACTCGCGCCGGGATGCCCGCAGCCCGCATCAGCATAGTGAAGCTGGAGGCAAAGTGTTCACAAAAACCGGTGCGGGTCTCAAACAGAAACTGGTCGCTGGGGTCGTTACTGTTCAGCAGTGGAGGATTAAGGGAATAGACAAACGGTTGTTGGCGAAACATGGCCAGCGCCTTTTGTACTACTTCAACGTCGGAACGGCTCTGTATCTGTAGAGAGCGGCCCAAGGCTTGGGTACGGGGGTTGCGGTTTTTGGGTATAAATAATCCCAATCTGCGTTCAAACGAAGTTAGCTGACCAGTATTGTAATCAAGATAAGAGGTCATGTGATATTTGAGGCGCTTACGCACCTCTTTTGGCGCGATTAACTGAAGATCGGGGCTGATTTGGCCATGTTCACTGCCTGTTGCAGGAAGATCGAGTGCAAACAGCCATTTTTGATTGTGTGGTTCCAGCGTCACTGTATAACCGACCGCCGAATCACGAGCGGCAGAGATGGGTGACTGCCAGGCGACTGGGCGTAGTTCCGGGCCGACGTTCCAGTTACGGCCATCAGTCATCCACAGCACCGGCCCACGCCAGTAAAGTTTATCTGTGCTTGGCACCTGATCATCAAATTTGACCCGAAAGGCGACCGCATCAGATTGGCTTAGGCTACTGATTGCCCCGGGACTCATGCTGTCACCCAGCCCGGTCATGCCAGCATAACTATCTTTGGGCAGCCCCCAGATGGGCCCTTCGATACGGGGGAAGAGAACAAACAGTGCCAGCATCAACGGTAACCCCAGCAACATCAGTCCGCCGGCGGTGCGCAGGCTGTGCTTGACCGGTCGCAGTTCCTTGCTGGTCAAGTGCATGTGCAGACTTAGCAGCAGCCAGGCGCAGTTCATCACATAGACCGCCATGGGGATGGTCTGGCTAAAAATGAAGTGGGTAATCAGCAGGAAATAGGCCAGAAACATTAGCACCATAACGTCACGGCGCTGGCGCAGTTCCACCAGTTTCAGCCCCATCATCATCACCAACAGGGCGGTGCCGGAGTCGCGCCCCACCAAGGTGCCATAGTTAGCAAAGATGGCGATAACCAGGGCCAGGGTCAGCAGCAGTTTTAGCTTGTTGTTGGGTAGCGGCCAGTTACGCTGCGCTGCCAGCCAGCGCCAGATGCCGATGGCCAACGCTAGCGCACTGATCCAGATGGGTAAATTGAGACTGTGCGGCAAAATGGTCAGTCCCAAGCCGGCCAGCAGCCAGGTCATGGCGCCTTGGTCGAGCACCGTGATTTGCGCCCTGCTCATCCCGCCTCTCCGAACAGGGCCAGTTGCGCCAGGCATTGTTCGAGTTGATCTTTACCCTGGGCCGGCGCCAACACCGCGCCAGGTAGGCGCAGGCCATAGCGTTGTTGTTGACTGTCGCCATCCAAAAGCCAACGGCATAACTGACTCAGGCGGGTTTCAATATCGGCGCCTCGAGTGTCGGTCCAGTCAAACCATAATTCCGGCGACTGATGCCGCTGGAACTGTTTGGTCACCAGGCCCTGGCCTCTTGCCAGGGCCTTCCAATAGATGTGCCGCGGTGAATCGCCAGCCTGATAGCTGCGAAAACCATGAAAATCATCGCTGCCCTCTTCAGTGGTTTCCATGCGCTCGCCGCTGCCCTGGCCAGTTTGCGGCAACGGCGCATGGTCAGCCGGGCGTGGATAAACCAGAGTTTCGGCCTCGATATCAACATAGGCCCAGGCGCGAAACAGCCCCAACGGATAACAGCTGGACAGGGTTACCCGCCCCAGTTGCAGGCGACCGCGCCGGGGTGCCGGCACAGCCAAACTGATCAGGGTATGTTCTTCACTGTCCACCGAGGTAGTTGAAGCGATGCCCGTGGCACTTTGAACAGCAATATCAAAGCGCTGACGAGACTGAGTATTATTCAGCAACAGATTAAAAATTGCATGGCCACCGGCAAAACAGGGTTCGGTCCCGGCCAGTTTGATTTCAAGTTTAACCAGATTGCGGTAGGTATAGAGCAGTGAGACCAGGCTGACACTGCCCAGCCAAAAAGTCAGAACAAAGGCCATGCTGTTGCTGTAATTCATGGCCCCCAACAGCATCAGCACAAGAATGGCAAAAAATATTGCCCCCTGTTTGGTCGGCAGCACAAAGATACGTTTGTTACTGAGAATGGCAGACTGGTTTGCCGAGGCAGCAAGATAGCGAACACCACGAGGCCGAAGCCCGGCAGGCAATCTATCGAGCCAGGACTGAAATAGAACGGCCATTTATGGAATAGGCACTTCCAGCAGCCGGGCGGCCAGCGAATCCGGACCCTGGCCACTGGCCTCACCCCTGCCCTGCAAACGGTGCCCGGCCACGGCAGGCAAGACCATTTGCAGGTCTTCTGGCAAAACATGACTGCGGCCATGCAATAAGGCCCAGGCCTGAGCGGCACGCAATAGCGCCAGTCCCCCACGGGGCGACAGACCGACACTAAACTCGGTGGACTGGCGACTAAAATCCAGCAGCGCCTGCAAATAATCGAGCAAGGCATCAGAGACATGAATATGGGCCACCTGGGCCTGAACCGCCGATAGCTGTTGCGGAGTCAGTGCAGCACTGAGTGTTGCGGCAATATCACGTCGGTCACGTCCAGATAACAGTTCACGCTCGGCCTGTTTGTCCGGATAACCCATGGTCAGGCGCATCAAAAATCGATCCAACTGCGATTCAGGCAAGGGGAAGGTACCGATCTGGTGGACAGGGTTTTGAGTGGCGATGACAAAAAAGGGTTTCGGCAGATCATAGGTATTACCCTCCACCGTGACCTGCTGTTCCTCCATTGCCTCTAGCAGCGCACTCTGGCACTTAGGCGTGGCGCGGTTAACCTCATCAGCCAGTACCAGTTGGGCAAATATTGGTCCGGGATGAAAGGAGAACTTGCCGTTGTCCTTGTCATAAATCGAGGCGCCGAGAATGTCAGACGGCAATAGATCCGAGGTGAACTGTACCCGCTGAAATTCCAACCCCATCACCCGTGCCAGCATGTGGGCCAGAGTGGTCTTACCCATGCCCGGCTGATCTTCAATCAGCAAATGGCCCCTGGCCATCATGCAAGTCAGTGCCAGACGCAGTTGCTGGTTCTTGCCCAGAATCACCTGTTCGGCAGCAGCCAGCACCTTGGTCATGGCATTGGCAACAGCCTTGGGATTAAGGCCAGGCTTACCCTGTCCCGCAGGGTTCATTGCTTGAGCAGACTCAGCATTCATAACAATTCATCAGCTTAGGTTTATAGAAGAAATACACTATAGAAAATAACGGCTGGACATGGCAGTACTTTATCTAGCAAAACAGCCATTTGAAGGCAAAAAAACAGCGTGATGCAATTGTGATAAATAGCCCATGGTTTCGTGAACACTGTTTGTTTTACTGGTTGCTGTAATGAAAACCAATCAACAGGAGACCCAAAATGAAAAAGCTATCACTGGCAATACTACTGGCCGCATTTGCAACAGGCTGCACCACTATGGACTCAAACATGGGCTCATCAGACGAGATGATGAAAAAAGACAAGATGATGACAGGTGATGATTCAATGAAAATGGACAACATGAGCCACGACACGATGAAAAAAGATTCAATGATGATGGATAACATGCAAGACGAGGACATGAAAAAAGACAGCATGATGGAGCCGATGTAACACAGCTTTATAAATCCACCGCCGGGGTGCCCTGCTTCACCCTGGTGAGTGATTTAAATCTCAAATCAAGCTAATTGTTATATAGAAGTAGTTGAAATGACGGTTATCGCCCCATCGTTGCCACTTGCACTTTTTTTTGGATGAATGCTATGCGTAACATTTATCAGTAAAGAATAACGTGACATAAAAAATTCCAAGCTGCTGATTAATAGCGTGAACAAATGTTGCAGTAGAATAAAATTCAAAAGGATAAACGAGACACGGTGCTTTTTTTATCCAGCTGTTAGCTGTTCAAGGAGGTTTTCTTGACTGCCTTGAAACAATACAAGTGATAGCATAGTATCACTTGTATGAGAATTGAACTTGTTACCACACTTAAGCGGCAAGCGACCAAGATATTGGCCGATTTGCATAAATCCAAAGAACCCATTCTGATTACTGAGCATGGCCAGCCTTCGGCGTATCTTGTTGATGTAGAAGATTTCGAGTTAATGCAAGCTAGAATGCGGCTCTTAGAGGGATTATCCCGCGGTGAACGAGCCATCCAAGAGGGAAGGACGTTGACCCAAAAAGAGGCTAAAAAGGCAATGGCCAAGTGGCTCAAGTAATATGGACTGAGCCCGCCCTAACGGACCTAAATGAAATAGCTGAGTATATTGCGCTAGACAATTTTGATGCTGCGGCGCATTTGGTTCAAGAAGTTTTCACAACGGTAGAACGTTTAGAGTCGCATCCTCAATCTGGCCGGTGCCCTCCAGAATTGGAGAAAAAATCTGTTTATCGAGAAGTTATAGTTGGACCTTGTAGAATTTTTTATCGTGTAGAAAGAGATAAAGTTTATATCCTCTATGTTATGCGAGGGGAGCGAGAACTAAGAGTATTTCTTCTTCAAGATCGTGCAAGAGATAACAGCTAACAATAGGCTTAGGCGTTATTAGTAAAAAATAAACCGAAGTAGAAAATATGGCATTCAGTGAATTCGAAATTAAGAAATATGAAAAGGCGGTAAAGGCTTATATTGAAAAAAACAGGCCGCCGTCACATATTAGAAATGAGCTTGATCTTGGCTATAGGCTAAAAGATCAAAGTGTAGAAATATTCGAGATACGTCCACGTTGGGATAATCCAAAAGAAATATTAGAGCATCCTGTGGCGAAGGCGACATATGTAAAAAGTCAGAGCCTCTGGAAAGTGTATTGGCAAAGAGCCGACTTAAAGTGGCACAGATATGAACCTCACCCTGAAGCGAAAAACATAGAAGAGTTTTTGATGGTGGTTGAGTCAGATAAACATGCATGTTTTTTTGGTTGAAACACAAAAAAGATAATGAGACACGGGGATTAATTAAGGGCTCTAGTTAAACCATTGAATGACGGTTTTTGAAGGTGTTAAATAAAACTAATCAGGCTTACAAGTTGGCAGTCCGTTCGACAATACACTCGTAGTCACCCATCTCAAATTCACGACAAATCAGTGGTCGTTGTTCGTAAATCGTACAAGCCATGGTGTCTCTGTTCAAAGCCGCGCACCAGCCATCATGCAAACGTGCCATGCTCTGCACGCCGAACTCATCGCTTTCAATAAAATGCTCTGGCACGCCAGTGTCAGTAATGAGCATGACCTGCAAACGGCAACAGCAGGCCTGGCAGTTTTCACAGCTAATTTCTGCTTCGGGAAGGCTTGTAACTTCGGTAGTCATAAATCGCTGTAGTTCTATTTTGGTATGGGCGTCAATCTACCACAGATACGTTTATGGTAAATGAGAAAAAAGAAATAAGCTGCGTGGCTGCACACGCACTATGTGGCGGGTAAAATTTATTGCCGCTTTTAAAGATCAAACTTTATCCCCTGCGCCAGTGGCAACTCATTACTCCAGTTAATAGTGTTGGTCTGTCTGCGCATATAGGCCTTCCAGCAATCGGAACCGGCTTCGCGACCGCCACCGGTTTCTTTTTCACCGCCAAAGGCGCCACCAATTTCAGCGCCGGATGTACCGATGTTGACGTTGGCAATGCCACAGTCCGAGCCTCGTTGTGACAGAAACAGTTCGGCGTTTTTGACGGAGTTGGTGAAGATCGCGGATGACAGACCTTGTGGTACATCGTTTTGCATATAGATGGCGCCATCGAGATTGCGATAGCGCATCACGTATAAAATCGGGGCGAAGGTTTCTTGTTTAACCACAGCGTTTTGTTTTTTTACTTCGACAATGGTGGGTTCAACAAAGTGGCCGTTGCCCTTGATGGCCTTGCCACCATAAAGAATCTTGCCGCCGCGTCCCTGAACATGGGCGATGGCCTCTTGGTAGTCATTCACTGAAGATTGATCAATTAGCGGCCCCATCAAGGTATTTTTATCTAATGGGTTTCCGATGCGTATTTGTTTATAGGCATTCACCAGCCGAGGTATCAGCTGGGCATAAATAGATTCGTGTACGATTAGGCGACGGGTTGAGGTACAGCGTTGTCCCGCGGTACCAACGGCACCAAAAACAATAGCGGGTACGGCTAGATCAAGGTCGGCAGTTTCATCGACAATGATTGCATTGTTACCGCTACACTCGAGCAGATAACGACCCAGGCGTTTTGAGACAGTGTGGGCGACGTAGTGACCAACTTTGCTGGAGCCGGTGAATGACATTAGGGCGATACGTTTATCACGAACAAAACGTTTAGCAATGGTATTTTCTTCGGGAATGAACATGGAGAAGATGCCAGGGTAACCCATCTCATCGAGAACACTATTGCAGATATGTTGCACGGCGATGGCACATAAAGTTGTTTTTGACGATGGCTTCCACACCACCGTGTTACCGGCGATGGCGGCGATAAAAGCATTCCATGCCCATACTGCAACAGGAAAGTTAAAGGCACTGATCACACCGACCACACCGAGCGGGTGCCATTGCTCATACATGCGATGTTCTGGCCGTTCACTATGCATGGTCTTTCCATACAACATACGCGATTGACCAACGGCAAAGTCGGCAATGTCGATCATCTCTTGTACTTCGCCGTCGCCCTCTTGTTTGATCTTGCCCATTTCCATTGCTACCAGACTGCCAAGGGCATCTTTGTTTTGTCGCAAGGCGTCGCCGATACGCCTCACTACTTCGCCGCGTTGCGGTGCCGGTAGTTTGGCCCACTCTTTTTGGGTGGCAACACTGGCTTTTATCACTGTTTCATAGTCATCAACAGAACAAGTATGAATCTCGGCTATCAGTTCCTCAGTGGCAGGATTGAATGATTCAAGCAGTTTGTTGGTATTAGTGTCAGCCCAGCCGTTGAAACCATAGGTGGAGGCATTTTTCTGTCTGAGTTTGAGCGCCTTTAATATATCCATGCCCTGCCCTCCTATGCGTAGTATTTACCGAAGCGATTGTTAACAACATCTTTTAGCGCAATGCTTTCTTGAGTAACAAAACCGTGAAACTTGTCTTTGTTATCCAGCACTATGTCCATGACGCTGCAAATGCCGGCGGCGGTTGTGACTTGAATTGAAGACCAGCGTTTGCCGGCGATGTCCTGGGGATAGACCTTTTTGACATAGTTCTCTTCTAGCAGTTCACCGTTAATATGACCTGCAGCAGCGACATAAACAAGAACCACGTCCTGTAGTGTTTTGGGGATGGCGTTTTCAAGAATACGTTTCAGTGTGTCGCGGTCATCATTGAGACGTAGATCATTCATCAACAGTTTGATCTCTTTGCAGTGGCCGGGATAACGCATGGTCTTGTAGTTCATACTACGGATCTTTCCGTCATAGCTTTCAGCCAAGGTGCCAAGTCCACCGGAGGTATTAAATGCTTCATACAAAATGCCATCAAGGGTGATGGTTTCATAACCTTCCAGTGGTTGCAGTGCCACCATCTCCGCCTCTTCGATACCGTAACAGGTATTTCCATATTCATTGATCAAACCATCGGTTGACCAGGTGAGTGAATATTTCAAAACATTGTTTGGATTAACCGGCAAGGCACCAACACGCATCTTGACCATATCGATAGTATCGAAGTGTTGCATCAGGTCATTGGCGGCGATGCTGATAAAACCGGGTGCCAGTCCGCACTGAGGCATGAAGACAGTATTTTTTCCCGCACTGACCTTTTGCACATGACGGGTGACTTCTACATCTTCAGTCAGGTCAAAATAGTTGATGTCATATCGCGCTGCCAGGTCGGCGACCAAAGGGTTGCAGTAATAAGGCAGGCTGGAGATGACGGCATCGAAGTTATGTTTTTGCATTACCGCAGCCAGTGCGGCTTCATCCTGGACATCAAGCATGAAGGCATTCACATCACAGAGGCCGGTTTCCTGACATAGTTTTTGCGCCGCATCGGTATTGAGGCTACCGACGTGAACATCATAATCACCAGACTCTGCCAGCATGCAGGTAATGAGTGAGCCAATCTTGCCAGCACCTAAAAGTAAGACTTGACGCTTCATAAACGTTACCTCCTTTCGGTCGATAATATAGTTATAGACAATCGCCGCGCCTTCCGCGTGGCCTCATGTTTTCAGGAGGCCCCATGTCTTCAGATCTCAATTCCCGTTTTGCCAATACGCTTGCCAAGCAGCTACTTGAAAATGAGACTGCCTTTTATTCAGACAACAAACAAAAGCAGCGGGTTCATGTGCAGGGCAATGATGAACAGGTGTTTGCCCTGGATATGACCCCGTTTATTGCTACGCTTGCCGAGGTCAGCGCCATGTTATGGTTTGATGGCGTTACAGGTGTCTCTAAGTTGTTATCGGCATATCAAGGCGCAAAGCAAAGTCTGCCGTTTGAAATGGATTTGCCCGAGGCACGAAAAAACGTATCTGCATATGCTGAAGATTTTATGACCGCCGTGTTGGCTAAAGCAAATGCGGCCTTGAGCGACCAGCAGGCTGTGTTGATTGCAGACTGGGTAAAATACCTGGATGTTTATTGCGCGGTGAAGTCGGTGGAGTCATTTTTGTATAGTCATGCCGACTTGAAACTTCTTGAGATCGCACCGAGCTATGGTTGGGATGTGGTGTTTGATCATATGGCGATCCGCTGTGGTAGTCAGGAATTTAAAGATGCCGAGCGGGTGTCTGAGTTGCTGAAAGAAAAGCACGGTTATGTCTCAACCCAGTTTAAGGGCGAGGCCTATTATCAATTTCCCGATGGCTGGAACGCCTACCCTGTTTACAAGATTCTGGAAAATGGTCAGGTGTTGCGGGTGTTTGTCGATCAGTCCGATGCTGAAGATGAAGGCCAGATCATCCAGCACTGGAATCGTGTTTATGGTTACACCGCACATCATCTTGCCATACGTGCAACCAAGTTGATTGATGGTGCTCGCGTGGCAGTGCCGTTAGATGATGTGATGCAGGCATTGAAAAAAGAAGGGCTAGATATCCTTACACCGACAGGACACTATACTGAAGGTTTATTGATGCAGGTGTTTACCCGGCCTGAAAAAGATAAAAATATTCCTGTTGATCTTAAGGCCGAGATTATTGCCTATGGTGAGAATCTTGAAAAAACTATTGAGAATGCCAAGCTGCTGGAACTGGTATCGCGTAAAGAGATGGAGCCCGCCCAGGCGGAAAAATATTTCGCCCTATATGGATTGAAATACGATGCCAATAACCCACACCATTCGGCACCGCTGTATCAATATTTTTTACCGGCCCAGGCGGCGCATGTAATTAAGACTTCGCAGCAGGTGATGACTGATTAGTTTTGTTGTTAAGGGACATTGCTAAAATCCGCAAAAATATTAAATTGCATATTTAATATTGGATCTGTTAAAAATAGATCAGCACGCGTTCCAGTGTCAATTCTGTTTTCGACGTTGACTTTATAATAATAAGAAACGCCGCCGCCAAGCAGGCCGTTAAGGATATCAGTGCCAGGTACTAACCCAGTATCACCATCAATGCTGAACTGATATTGGTCGATTGTGAAGTCGCGATTTGAAATGTTTTTGAATGCCAATGTAAACCAGCTTCCTGACAATAGAGTGATGCCATTATTATCGTATACCGTATGTTTAAAACCCTGACGGGCGATAATGTTGACAAAACTGCTGGTTGAAAAGATGTTGCTGCGGAGGCTTAACTCAGTATCGGGAATGCTAGCCTCTATCTCAATGAAACCTTCATAGTTTGAGCTTAGATTAAAACTGGCGCTGCCATCAGTAGTGAAAATGGTTTGGCTGTTAATTGTGTCACCTTCTGTTATTTGAATTGCTATTGCCGTGTTATCGGCAACACCATCACTACCGTTGGTGGGTTGTAGAGTAATGGTGATAGTGCTGTTATCTGTTCCATTATTTAGGATTACATTAGGCGAGGCTAGAAAACCAATAGATTCTGCAACGTTGTAAGTGCCAGTCACGGTGATGTTACTTGTGGCAGAAATACTATAATGGTTTGCAGAAATTGTTACTGCACCGCTACTTAGTGCAGTTAGTACTCCTTTGTAGACTTCTGCATTACTGATGTTTGCTATTGTGTTGTCAGAGCTTAACCATATTACTCGGTCACTAATATCAATATTGATGTCATCTGAAAAATGGCCTGTTGCAAATAGAGTCTGTGAAGTATCCAGGTTCATGCTGGTATTGTTAGTTAAAATTGAGATACTTATTAGTGTGGCATCGACAATAGTAATGTCGGTACTAGCACTAATACCATCAAAAGTCGCGTTTATAGTTGTGTTGCCTGATTGATAACTGAGTAGTTCAGTAGCATCGTTATCACTATTTATACTGGCGATAGTTGCGTTGCTGCTGCTCCATGAAACACTGTCAGTGATATCCTGCTCACTGCCATCTGAAAAGTGGCCAATAGCGGTAATTTGTGTGCCATAGCCGGCGGGAATTGTGGTCGTTGTTGAAGAAATCGTTATGCTCTCAAGTGTTGCTGAGCTAATAGTCAGATTGGTGAAGCTGGTAATTTCGCCGAGTGTCGCAATAATCTGGCTTGTGCCTGTGGCAATTGCCTTGAAGTAACCAGCTTTACTCTGCAGTTCAACCAGTTTGTTATCACTACTATTGTTGCTTGACCATGTCACATGTTCAGTAAGATCCCTGCTTGAACCATTATCGTAAAACCCAGTAACACTAAATCTTTTTTGGGTGTTGATGGCAATGCTGCTGTTCGCTGGTGTTATCACCAAGCTTTGCAACACAGCATCGTCAACATTTAGTGTGACCTGCTGGCTTTGATTAGCTAAACTTGCCGTGATGGTGCTATTGCCAGCAGCAAGTGCAGAGACGATTCCGCTGTCTACGGTGGTGTTGCCAATTGTTGCAACGCTGCTATCGTTGCTTAGCCAGGTGGCTTGTTCGGTGATGTCTAGAATTGTGTTATTCGAGTAGTGTGCGGTTGCATACAATTGCAGGCTTTCAGCGCTGATCAGCCTGGGCTTGATAGGTGCAATTTCGATTGCTGTCAGGGTCGCTTCGTTAATTTCAATATTGGTATTTGCGCTTTGCCCCTGGTAATTGATGCTGACTACCACACTGCCTGTTTTTAAGGCGGTGACCAGACCGTTGTCATTAATCGTGGCAATATCTTCGTCGCTAGTGTTCCAGCTGACTTGTGAGTTTAAATTATTATTGCTGCCATCAGAATAAATACCATTGGCATGCAGTTGCAGTTTGGCATCGATGGCTAGACTGGTTTGTGTGTTGCTAATTTCCAGGTGCGACAGGGTGGCGGCATTAATGTCGACATCGAGACTGTCGCTTCTGCTACCAAGGCTGGCCGTGATGGTGACACTGCCACTGTCGCTTGCTTCGCCAAGCCCCTTGCTGCCAGCAGCATCAGATATGCTCAGCTTGCTGGTGTCGCTGCTGCTCCAGCTTGTTTGTTCGGTAACGTCAAAGCTGTAGTCTGAGCTGCCATTGCCAAACAGGCCTTCGGCACTGAATTGATGTTGCTCTGCTATGGCTAGTGAGCTAGTTAAGGGTTTAATAGTCAGCGATAATAATTCGCCCTGCTCGATAGTGACGGTGCTTGATGCGGTTTTATCTCGCACAACAGCAGAAATAACTGTGCTGCCAGGTGCTAAGGCAGTGATTACGCCATTGGCATCAATGCTGGCGTAATCCGATCTTGATGAAAACCAACTTGCCTCGTTACTAAGGTCAATGTGGCTGTCATCAGAATAGAGTGCAACTGCATGGGCCTCGCTATTGAGGCCGACAATCAGTGTTTGTTCTTCGACCTGAATCTGGATGCTCTGCAGTGTCGCTGACGGTTGTGTGTTGTTTGAACCACCGCCTCCATTACTACAGGCAGAAATTAGATTGCTCATCACAATGATTAACAGTAGTGACAGCGAGCGCGATAATGGTTTAAAAGTCGATTTCATATGCTTTTCAATAACACCGGATGATTCTTAAAAGACGTCTACTGGCAAAGATAACACTTTTATTTATCATGGAAGGTATGGTGATAGTGCTTTTTTCCATATAACTGCTGTTGAAACAGACTAAGGTGTGGCAATTGGCGATAAAATAATAGTTGCTATCTTAGAAGGTGTGATCTTCTCGAGGTGTGCATGAAAACAGAAAAACTCACAATAAACAAAATGTTAGATCAGCTCATCGCCACGCCGTCAATGAGCAGCGTCAGCCCTGAGTTTGATACCAGCAACCGGGCGGTGATCGACTTGCTGGCCAATTGGCTCGACGATGCCGGTTTTCAGGTGGCGGTCACTGCTCTGCCCAGCCAGCCAGATAAAGCCAATTTGCTGGCCAGTTATGGCGAGGTGGACGAAAAAAGTCAGGGGTTGATGTTTGCCGGCCATACAGACACGGTGCCCTATGACCAACATAGTTGGCACCATGACCCATTTCAGCTAACCGAATGCGGCGGTCGCCTCTATGGCCTCGGTACCTCGGATATGAAAAGTTATTTTGCCCTGGCACTTGAAGCCATTCGTCAGTTCGATGCCAAACAATTGAAACAGCCTGTATTTATCCTCGCCACGGCTGATGAAGAAAGCTCCATGGATGGTGCTCTGCATCTGGTTGAGCAAGGCTGCCCCAATGTTCGTTATGCCGTGATCGGAGAACCGACCGGCCTGAAACCGGTGAATGCTCACAAAGGCATCATGATGGAGTCGATTTGCCTGACAGGTAGAAGTGGCCATTCCAGCAACCCGGCTCTGGGGGTGAATGCCCTGGAAGCGATGCAGTTGGTGATTGCCGATTTATTGCTGTGGCGTGAGCAGCTGCAAACTCAATATAAAGATGAACGCTTTGACGTACCAGTGCCTACCCTCAACCTGGGTTATATCCAGGGGGGTGATAACCCCAACCGCATCTGTGAGCAGTGCGAACTGCATTTTGATCTGCGTGCTCTGCCCGGCATGGATTTGGGTGAGCTGAGGAAAGAGCTCCGTGAGCGGCTGCAAAGCCTGTTAAAACACAGCGCCATTCGTTGGCAGCTGTCATCCTTGAGTCAGGGCACACCAGCGATGCATACCCCTCCTGATTCCGAGATCGTCAAGGCCGCCGAACAGCATTGTCATCACCACGCCAACGCGGTGGCATTTTGTACCGAAGGGCCTTATCTAAATGAATTAGGTATTGAAACCATCATCCTTGGCCCCGGCGATATTGATCAGGCCCATCAGCCGGATGAATATTTGGCGCTGGACAGAATTAGCCCAACCGTGGAATTACTGAGTAATCTAATCCGTAAATTTTGTCTATGATTGATTTGGTTTGAAACAGCTGTTTCCAGATCAGGTGCTATTTTCTATCTACACTAATATTTTGAATTGCAAATAAAGCGTTTGCCTGGACTAATGAGCTGCGCTGAAACGAGGCTCGATTGGGGCATCTTTTTGACCGGGTTCACAGTTCCCTCAACTATTTAGTGCCAACCCAGCTATGAACCTCAAGGCCTTGCTGCCTCCTGTCGCTAACCTGTTTGTAGGTTCTCGTACATTTAAACCTGCAATAGATAAGACAAAGAGAGGCTCATGCATCAAGGCAAAGTAATACCGCTAAGAGCAAATAAGGATATAGCTCAAACTCAATACCTCCTAGGTGAGAGCCGCAATATCGCATGCAAATATCTACCAGCCTTACTACAAAGAATGCTGGATAATGCCGATGATATTCTCTTCGAACTGGCAGACAAGGCACAAAGTGACCAGGAACAGAATAACTATTTCGATGCAATGCGCGAGTTACGCATCACACGTCATACCCTTGAGACTAACTTCCGTAATCATCTGAATGCAAACTTTGACAAGTTTCTGATTTCATCTGGAACTGGTCAATCAGCCATATCAGAGACAGAACTTGATTCGGATGAAATGAGCCTGGTCGATGAAACTGATTTAGAAGAATCCCTGGCGATCACTGGCATGGTGGCAAAGATAAAAAGTCGTTATCAGCGTGAGTTATATGCCATTGAGCAGCGCTTCCAGAACATTTTGAATAATACCAATCTGGAAATTGATCAGATATCGGTTGGTCCCAAAGCAATTTGTCTGGCCTTTGATGAAGGGCTTAAATCACTTAACTGTGAGGTCAAGGTAAAGCTGATCATTTACAAACTGTTCGACAAGCATGTGCTTGCCAATCTTCAGCCTTTGTATGATGAAATAAACGTTCTTTTTATTACCGCTGGCATCTTGCCAAAATTGAAGATGCGTATTCAAAAAAAACCTGGTGATTATCACCAGCAGGCAGATGCAGATGAAGCTGCCTGGCTCGAAGATAATAATATGCCCAGCCCTACCCAGGCGTCGTTAGACAATGGCGCCGGTTATCGTGAATCAGGGTCGTCTTCTCCACTGAACACCTTAAGGAGCCTGCTCAGTAATCAGAAACTTAGGGGCAGCCATGAAGCAGTACATTTAAGCGACCCAACCGAGGTCGTTGAGATTCTGTCGGGACTGCAGCAGCTTAACCTGGCTTCTTCAAATGAAGCCTTGCAAACAGAAATTTCAAACCTGAGACGTGACGGCAAGATCAGCGCCCTGGACAATGACATCATCAATATCGTTGACATGATGTTTGATTTTATCCTCGACGACAACAACCTGCCTACCATCGCCAAGGCTCTGCTGGCGCGATTACAAATTCCGATGATCAAGATTGCCCTGGTCGACAATGAGTTTTTTGGAAGCAAACAGCATCCGGCAAAAAAACTGCTAAACCAGATGGCAAAGTCGACACTTGGCTTAGGAAACGATGTCACAGCGGAAAACAGTATCCGGATCGAAAAAATTGAGTCGCTAGTCAACAGAATATGTACTGACTTTATTAATGACCCAGATATTTTCAAACAGCTGCTCGATGAATTTGAACAATTCATCCAGGTTGACGAGGAACGGGAAAAACAGACACAGGAAAAAAGTCAGCAGCGTATCCACGCCCGGGAACAACATGCCTTGACCCGGGCTTGGGTCACCGATGTTTTGGCAGTCTCCATTAATAATCGAAAACTGCCTAAGGCTGTGTTTGAAGTGCTCGACGGACCATGGAAGGAAGTGATGCTCAATACCTATCTTAACGATGGCGAAAATAGTGAACACTGGAAAGAAAATCTGCGTTTTATTGATGTGCTGATCTGGTCTGCAAATCCAGATAGCAGTAAAGCTGACCGCCAAAGGCTTGGAAAAATTATTCCGCAACTGATTCAGACCCTGCGCCAGGAACTGGACAGCGTTTATTATCCCCCTGCTAAAGTTGATGAACTATTAGCTAATCTTGAAGAAATTCATATTTCCGCACTGCGTGGTGAAAAATCCCCAGGGCATAAAACAGTAAAGATCAAGGCCGATATAAATTTAAATGAGCAAGATTCGAGCAGAGTTGAAAATATAGAACAGGAACTCGATGCCATGCGCCAGAGCCTTGCCGAAACTTATGATGTTGATCATTTGTTAGATGAGATGCTGAGTGATATCAATCCAGACAAAACGAACTCCCGTAAACAGGCAATTGCATCAGAGCTATTTAGTGAAGATGTTGAAGAGATTGTTTTGTCATCCGCATTCGTCAATGACAAGACCTTTCCTGAGATTGACGATGCATTCTGGGCCATGACACAGCAGCTTCAAACCGGCCAGTGGATAGTCCTGACCGATGGTTCAGGAAAAACACAAAAGATAAAACTGGCTTGGAAGAGCGATCTGTTGGGTGAGTGCACCTTCATTAACTGGCGCTTCAAGGTGGCTGCAGATTTTAGTTTTAATCAGCTTGCTGCAAAGTTTCGCTCTGGTCAGGCATCACTGATCGACAACCTGCCTATCTTTGAGCGCGCCGTTGATGCGGTGGTCAACACGCTGCAAAAAAATCAGCCTCGCTAAACTCAGTATTCACTATCCATAACCGCTTGGCTATTGAGTGGGTTTTTCGAGTTAGTTTGAATCACCAAAACTAAGCAAGGCTTTGCGTAGTTCTTTTTTCAAAATATCGTCGATGTCGCTAAGCAAACGTTGTTCAGTCTGCTCACTTGTGACTGAAGCTGCCTTTAGCGGCCAGCGCTGCAGACCAATGTTATTGCCATTATTGTCGAGCAGTCTTATTTCCAGTGTGCCGCGTAACCAAAACCATTGATTTTTTTTAAGTGGTGAATCAAGTTTTACTTCTGCAATCAGGCTGTAGTCACTTTGACCATCAGTGTTGATTTGAAAGCCTGCGTTGGCGCTATTACCACTAACAATAGTTTGTAATTGTTGTGCCAATGCACCCGTTGTATTGGGTGAAATTGTGATTTTGTTAATCAAGCTATCGCGTGTGCGTATCAATTCAGCCAAAGAGATGATGGCTGGTTTACCGCGGCCGCTAGTGTCGACCACTTGTAATGCACTCTGTACGCTCTGGCGTTTTAGTTGAGACTCTATCGCTTGTTGCACTAGTGCGGATTTTTTTAATTTATCGGTTTCTGATTCAGCCTGTCTTAGTTTTTGTTGGCTTTGTTGATCAAGCGTCTTGATCTGCTGTTCAAAATTCTGTTTGGCTTTATTGCGTGATAGCACTGCCAAGGCATAGTGTTTGTGGTTTGTTTGGTTTTTCCAGTTGTCGGTGATCTCTATTCCCTGAACAGTGCGTGTGGTTTGAGTTATCAGTTGACGTGAGATGCTTTGTTGTAATTTTTCACTGCTTTTTTCACCCTGCTGTTGTTTGTCATATTGCTGTTGTTGCAGGCTGCGCTCGTTAATAGCAACTTCAAATTGCTTTGCCAGATCTGCACGTGCCCTATCTTTGGCATCGTTTAGGTTGTCAGCACTGCCCTGCCCGGTTAAATAGAGTTGTGCCGGATAGTGTTTGCTATGAGCATCTATCCAGTCGGGCTTGCCATCTGGTTTTGTTGTGGTGCCAGTGCAGGCACTAATCAATACGATGACGGATAGTAGCAGAGTATGTAATGCGCGCATGATCGTCTCTCTTGCTGATAATTGTGGAGGCAGGCCAGTGCCAACTATAGAATTTTTTTTGCTGTTGCAATGCAACTATCTTAGATGATTTTTTAGTAACAGTAGTGTTTGTAGCGTTATTTAATTTTATATCTAGTTTGTGATCGCCTGGCGATAATGCTATGCGACTGATCATTATTTCTTGTGGCAAGCTATACCAGGCCCGGGTATCGGCTTGTTCACTGATGAAAGTGGCAAGATTGGTCACCAAACCTAACAAAGGGCTTTGTTTTGTCATATTGTCGCTGAGGTTGTTTTTGACTGACACCCTGGCGATGGCTCTTGTAATAATGCCGGGCATTTGCTCGCTTAGGCTGTTTTCGGCTTGTTTATCCAGTGATGAAAAGATCTCGCCATGAGCCGAATCATTGATAGCGGCAATCTGGATTGTTTCAATTTCTGCTTTTCTTTTTTCATAAAAAGGGATGGCGATGCGATGTAGTTGACCGCTGTCTGGGTCTTGAACATTGATTGCCGTTTCGTGTTTGTGTGGTACCAGGCCACTAAAAACAATGACAACTGCTTCAGCTTGTTGGTTTAGCTCAGCCTGTGTAGGCCAGTGTTTGAGATTAAATTCTTTTTGGAAACGTCGGTGTTCATTTGCAAGGCCCTGATGATCGGTAAGGCGGAGCAGGTCTTTTTGTAGTTGCTTGGGTACATTAAGCTTGGCTGCTTTATAGGCTTGATAAGCCTTTCGGTAAGCAATCAGGGCATCGCTTAATTGCTTGTTGGCTTCGAATACAATACCACTGAGATAACGGGCAAAAGGTGGTTCTTTTTCTTTAAATTCTTGCTTGAGAAAGACATCCAGTTGCAGGGTCTCAACCCGGGCCTCATCGATTCTATTTTGTTCAAGATAGTTGAGTATCTTAAAGCAATAAATCATTGTCTGTTCAAAGGCGGGCGGTAGATAACTACGCATGGCATCATTGATGGTAATGGCGGTGGCCTGTTCTCTCAGACTTAATGCTTCTAGTTTGGCGCTGATCTGTTTGGCTTTTTCCAGCTGCGCATTGCTGTCTTCAAAGTTTCCCTGCATGCGCAGTAATGTTGCTTTGTTGAGATGGTAGAGTGCCTGGTCGCGTGTTTTGTGCTGTTGTTTCTCTAACGATGTTATGGCTAGCTCAGGTTGTTGGTTTTGCAAATATTGTTCGAGTGGATCTTGAATGTAGGCCATAGAAACACAGCCGCTACTGAGCAGCATGGCAGCCAACAGTAGCGGTCGCTTCAATAGGAAAACTGGGCGAGTGATTTGTTGCAAGGACGTTGCTTGCTTGGATTACCAGCGCAGTCCGGGTTTTTTGACCAGCTTCTTGATCTTTTTCTGGCCGAGCCAGACCTTGCGGTTGTCAGCCATGCTGATCAGGGTCAGGTCGACCTGGTAGTAGCGCACCGATTTTTTTCCTTCTTTGTCGATGATAGTGTTGATGCTGCCCTTGAGCATGAAGTCGGCGCCTACTTCACGGCCCATGGGGTTTGCTGTCGCTTGAGTTGAATGCAGCTCCTGGTCGCGGCGTTCTTCTCTAATTTCACCGCGCTCACTGCTTGAGGCGACAAACTCAACCTTGCCGGAATTGATCAGTTCGCGTTCCATGTCGCCAACAAAGGTGTTGACGTTGATGTGTTCGTGGCTGAGGTTGCGGATTTCACCGACGATGACGGCAGGTTGCTGGCCTTTCTGATTTACAAACTTGCTGATCCAGGGGCGCGACAGGACATCGGCTATCATTTCTTCAGAGACCATACGTGAGTCGGTGTCGTTCCAGTCGCCGCTGAGATCGACTACTTCTTTGGTGTCCATGCGCTCAACGCTGGTTGAACAACCTTGCAATACTCCACCGACAAGCAGCACGCTTGCCAGTGTAATCACGCCAGTCAGTTTATGGTTCATTGTTTGTCTCCTGCTAAACGATCAAAGATGTTATTGCTTTCGCGGCTGAGGAAGTTTCGTAGAGATGGGCTCATCTGCTCGGCCTTCTCTAAGGTCTGTTGCATGCGTTTCATGTCTAGTTCGGCGATGGAATAAATATTGCCACTACGTTTGTCGCGCCAGCGGCCAATGATTTTGGAGCCAGTAAGGTTGATCTGGCTTAGATTTTGGATTTCTCGTGAGACGGATTGCTCGTTGACGGTTTCACCTGCACTGCTGGCGGCGGCAGTATAGTCATTCGAAGCAACGCTAAGGTAGGAGCTTAATACTCTGGCCAGCTCTGCCCTGGCGCGGTCATCAGCGGTGGATTTTTGCAGCGATTCATCGCCCATGTTTGGTGCCGAACCGACGCCATGAAACAGGCGGCCGCCTTTGTCTTTAAGTGCCTGGGTGCCTTCGTTAACCCAGTCGGGTGCGCCCTTGATGTGCAGGTCACTTTCAACCATCGTTTTTCCTGAGCAGCCTGCCAGAAACAGCAGTATCAGGCTGGGTAGGATAAGGCCGATTTTAATTTGTCTGAGCATGGTTTGATCCTCCGTGAATTAATGGGCGGTTATGGCAATTGTAAAAGAATAGCATTCTTGATTGCCAAGTACTTAGACCCTGAGACTGTATTTCGTCATAAAGATTCATGAATTGCCAGCTTGCAAAGCTATCGCTCTGGACTAGAGTGATATTACTCATATTGAGTTCCAGCCCAAGTGGAAGGAGGTTTCCATGACCAACTACCATACCCTACCCCATCATCAGATTAATCAACCTGTTTCTGTATTGAGCCCTCCGCAACAACATGATGCGGTCATTAATGAAGAGAGCCCGGCCATTTGTGGCATGACTGATTTGACCCAGATTCGGCCACTGATGATTGACCCCTTTGCGACACTGACCCATGCCAATGAAAGGATGATCAATTACGGGGTGCGGATGTTGTTTGTTACCCAGACTCAACAGCAGATGATTGGCATAATTACGGCGTCAGATATTCTTGGTGAAAAACCGGTGAAATATATGCACGAGGTTGGTTGTGCCCATGCTGACATCCTGGTGCAGGATATTATGTCTCCGGCGTCTTCGCTTGAGGCGTTGAATCTGGCTGATGTTGAAAATGCCCGCATCGGTGACGTGATTGAAACATTGCGTAATAGTGGCCGGCAGCATGCCCTGGTGGTGGAAACCGATACTGATGCTCGGGTTGAACATATCTGCGGTATTTTTTCGACGGCCCACATTAGTCGGCTGATGCATGCCCGGGTTGAGGTCAGCGAGGTGGCGACCAGCTTTGCGGCGATTCAGAGTGCCTTGAGTTAAACGTAATTGGCTTGTGTACCTGGCCCGGTTAGCCAGCTGGCTACGTTAGCGGTGGGCATTGGCCGGCTGATGTGATAACCCTGGGCGGTGTCGCAGCCCAGGTCTTTGAGCATTTGCATGGGTTCTTTGCGTTCGACGCCCTCGGCCACTACCTTGAAGCCCAGGTTGTGGCCGAGGTCGATTACTGACATGACGATGGCGGCATCGTTTTTATCTTTATCCATGTTTTTTATAAAGGACTGATCGATCTTGAGTTCATCGATGGGTAGACGTTTGAGATAGGACAATGATGAGTAGCCGGTCCCAAAATCATCGATTGAGACTCTGACACCTAGATCGCTGAGTGATTTGATAATGTCGATGGCGGAATCAATATTCGACATCAAGGTGTTTTCAGTGATTTCGAGCTCAAGATTTTCTGGCGAAGTCTGGCTGAGTTCCAGGGCGTTTTTGACCGATTGAACAAAATTTTGGTCCTGGAATGAACGAGCCGAGACATTCACTGCCACTGGGGTATGAATGCCATTGCTACTCCAGTGCTGATTTTGTTTGAGTGCGGTGGCAATTACCCATTCAGTGAGTTCTTTCATCAGTCCCATTTGTTCTGCTACCGGGATGAAGTGTGCGGGTGAGAGGTGGCCCTGGGTAGGATGTTGCCAGCGAATCAGGGCCTCAAGGCCACTGGTTCTGCCCGTTTCCAGGTGTATTTTGGGCTGATAATAGAGTTCAAATTCATCCTGCTTCAGGCCGTTTTTGATGCTGCTGACTAGCTGTATCTGTTTGCGATAGGGCTCATCCAGTCCACTTTCGTAGAATTGGTAGGGCTGATTGTTGCGTTTAGAGGTGTACATGGCCATATCGGCACAGCGCACCAGGGTATCGGCGTCATCACCGTGTTGTGGATAAATGGTAATGCCAATGGCGACGCCAAGATAGAGTTCATTGCCACCATAAAAATACGGTTTGTTAAAGCAGTCCTGAATTTTATCGGCGACTTTTATTGCTGCTGACTCACCTTCATTGACCAGGGGCAGTAGAATTGCAAATTCATCGCCACCGAGTCTGGCCAGGGTATCACCTTCGCGCAGTTCTTCTTCCAGGCGATGACTAACCTGGCGCAACACCACATCGCCAGCCGCATGCCCCAGGGTGTCATTAACGTATTTGAAGTGGTTTAGGTCGAGCAGCATTAGCACAACCTGTTTGTCGGTTTCGCGCCGGGCAATGGCAATGTTTTGATTGATGCGGTCATGCCAGAGGGCGCGATTTGCCAGGCCGGTGAGATCATCTGTTGTGGCCATCAGTTCAAGTTTGTTGTGGGCCAGCTTGGCCGCTGTGATTTCTTCCATGATGCCATCAATCCGGATCACGCTGCCTTCGTTGCCAATAAAGGGGTGGAAGGTGCGTTTGAACCAGCGTTGTGTATTGCCTGGGGCGTGAACTCGGCTTTCAACCGTGATGGTCTCTCCTGCCATAGCGCGTACCCAGGCAGCTTCGACCTTGGGGCGGTCGTCTGCGATGGTCCACGCTAAACATGGAATAGGCAGTTCCATACTGATAGGGGATATTTTTTCTGCGGTAGGGCTGACATAAAGGGGCTTGTTGTTGACGACATCGATGGACCAAATGACCTGGGGAATATTTGTCAGCAGGTCAGAAATTTGCTGCTGCAGGTGTTCAACCTTGTCTTTTTCTGTTGCGATGGAGCGGTTGGTTGCTTGCCAGTAACCTTCCAGCATCATGCCCATATCACGGAATAACAATTTGTTAAGGCAATCGCTCAACGAACTACGGTCCGAATCGAGTATTTGCCGGGATTGAATAATAGTTGTGGATAGGTGCTTTTGGTATAAGCGATAGGCGCCCATGATCCAGACGGGATCGATTTTTCTGTCGTAGTGAACCTGGCCGATGTGTTTCAGGCGTTCAAGGTATTGAGGGTCATTTTGATCGGTGAGCAGGGAGATAAGGTGATCAACTTGTTTTTTGCTCAGCTCTTTGAGTTTGCCGCCATTGTCTGCATAGCTTTTTAAAAGCTTGGATGTGGCTGGAAAGCGAAACAAGTAGTCATAAAAAACGGTAGCAAAACTATCGGCGCCAGTTGTTAATATGTCTTTATATTTACCCAGTAGCTTGAGCTGTTTTGAATTGATCTCAAGAAACGCATTGATTTCCTGGTCAGGAAATTGCTCATCCCACTCCATACATAGCACCCCCGGCTGTGTAATTTCAGTGTTTAGTTTAGGGTATAACGGTATTAGATTCTAATAGTTGAGGTAATTAATCAATAATTTTTTTATTTAATTTATTTTGGTGGTAAATGGCCTGCATGATGGAATTTACGAGCCGCAGCCAAATGAGGCGCTACAACCGTATTGATAATCGAGTTGATCCAGGTTGGCTGTTCCTGCCCATTCGACAACGGCGTCTATACCGCTGGCTCCGTCACAGTCCTGGGGGGGGAATAATGTTGCCTCCAGCTCTTCTTCCAGCTCGGCAGTTTTTTCGATATCTCGGGCTGTAAGTTTTCGTAATGCCAGTACTGTGCTGTTGATGCAGGGTGAGCATTCTTGACTGGGGTGCGGCAGCAGGGCTATTCCTGCACGACTTAGCAATGCGTCTCGTGATGATTGATCGAGATTAAACAAAGGCTGCCAGACTCGGCGTTCACCGTTAAATTCACAGTTATCTATATATTCGGGGATATCTGTAAAATTGGTTTCAACTCTAGATTTTGGTAGTAATACGGTAGCTGTTGTACCTGGATCGGCTTCGTCTGCCCATTTCAGAAATGGAATGCCTTTTAAATGCAGGGCGCACCACTGTCGTTGGCGAGAAGGGAAGCCACCTTTCATCTCCATCACATCCTCAAATGGTGTGACTGCCTGGATGTTTTTAACCTTGAATCCCAGCCCTTGAACAAAGGTTTCGCAGAGTGAAACATAATCAAGCCAGCCTTCCGCAGACCAGCCGGTATCAACATAGACAACCGTGACATCCTCCAGTCCCTTTTCATGGGCCCACTGGATTAATGCCATGGCGTTGTTGCTGTAATTACTGCGTAATATGTACATGGGTGAAGTCGATGATTGTTGTCGGGCTAAGGGCTAAAGATAACAAAATTAGATTGCATCTGCTTGGCTGGATCTGAAATGCGCGTCGGGCAGATTTGAACATTAATTGGCCAGTTGGCGGATCTGGAGTAAAATAGTCGGTTCCTTTGCTGGTTGGTTGGGTTCATGTTCTATCAAGATCAATTTGATGTCATTGTAGTTGGCGGTGGCCATGCTGGTACCGAGGCGGCCTTGGCTTCAGCGCGCATGGGGGTCAGTACTTTGCTGCTGACCCATAACATTGAAACCCTGGGACAGATGAGCTGCAATCCGGCCATTGGCGGCATCGGCAAGGGTCATCTGGTCAAAGAGGTGGATGCCTTGGGTGGTGTGATGGCACGTGCTGCTGATCGGGGTGGTATCCAGTTTCGTATCCTTAATGCCCGCAAAGGCCCTGCGGTGAGGGCTACCCGCGCCCAGGCCGACCGCGTGCTGTACAAGGCAGCGGTACGTGAGACTCTGGAAAATCAACCCAATCTGCAGCTGTTTCAGCAGTCTGTGGATGATCTGATTGTTGAAAACGATCGTGTCGTTGGTGTGGAGACCCAGATGGGGTTGAAGTTTCGTGCCAAGACGGTGGTGTTGACGGTGGGGACTTTCCTCGGTGGTCGTATCCATATTGGTCTGGAAAACTACCAGGGTGGCCGCGCTGGCGACCCACCGGCCAATGCCCTCTCCCAGCGCTTGCGCGAACTCCCCTTTAGCGTTGACCGGCTCAAGACAGGCACACCGCCACGCATTGATGGCCGCTCGATTGATTATTCCCAGCTGGAAGAGCAGCCCGGTGATGATCCTGTGCCGAGTTTCTCTTTCCTCGGTAAGGCAGCAGACCATCCGCGCCAGATCAGCTGTTTTATCGCCTACACCAATGAGCAGACTCACGACATAATCCGCGGCGGCATGGACAGGTCGCCGATGTATACCGGTGTGATAGAAGGCGCTGGTCCGCGCTATTGCCCCTCAATTGAAGACAAGATTGTGCGATTTAGCGACAAGTCGTCGCATCAGCTGTTTATTGAACCTGAGGGTTTAACCACCCATGAAGTCTATCCAAATGGCATCTCTACTTCCCTGCCCTACGATGTTCAAATAGATTTGGTGCGTTCGATTAAGGGGTTCGAAAACGCCTTTATTACCCGCCCCGGTTATGCGATTGAATATGACTATTTTGATCCGCGTGAGCTGAAATCCAGCCTTGAGACCAAACACATGGACGGTTTGTTTTTCGCAGGCCAGATCAACGGCACCACTGGTTATGAAGAGGCCGCTGCTCAAGGTTTGATTGCTGGCATGAATGCAGCATTGCAAGTACAAGAAAAAGAGGCATGGTGCCCGCGCCGTGACGAGGCCTATATCGGAGTTCTTATCGATGACCTGATCACTTGTGGTACCCAAGAGCCATATCGCATGTTTACTTCTCGAGCTGAATATCGCCTGTTACTGCGTGAAGACAATGCCGACTTGCGTTTGACTGAAAAAGGCCGCGAACTAGGTTTGATAGATGATGAGCGTTGGCAAGCCTTCTGCATTAAACGTGAGGCAATTTTAGTCGAACAGCAGCGATTGAACGATAAATGGTTGCGACCTGGTGATGCCGACAAGGCTGATATTGAACGTGTGCTGGATAGTGCGTTGAGCAAAGAGGTGCGGGTCATGGATGCTTTGCGTCGACCCCAGGTGGATTATGAGTCTTTGATGTCACTGGCGAATGTGGGGCCTGGGGTGGAAGATCCTAAGGTTGCTGAGCAGGTTGAGATTCAGGCCAAGTATTCCGGTTATATAGATCGACAGCGTGACGAGATCGAGCGCCAGCGCAAATATGAACAGGCTGTCTTACCCGAAGATTTTGATTTTGATACGGTTTCTGGTTTGTCGAACGAGGTGAAGCAGAAACTGGCGCATCAGCGCCCTGCTACTATTGGCCAGGCGGCGCGTATCCCTGGTGTGACCCCAGCAGCGATCTCGCTGTTGTTGGTTTATTTGAAGAAACGCAGTGGTAAATCGCGTAAACAGGCTTAAAGCCGGACAACATGATGGGAGCTGTGATGAAAAAGACTGTAATTGTATTGTTCTTTAGCTTGCTGGGAATGTCGGTGGTGGTGGCAGAGTCATTGCCAGGAAAGGGTTTGGTTAGCAAAAAAAGTCCTTACAGCGTAACAGTAACGCTTGATCGGCTGGAAACAATTCTTAAAGATAAAGGTGTAACCATTGCCACTCGCTGGAGTCATGATGCTGGTGCGGCAAAGGCGGATATTTCATTGCGGCCAACCGAATTGTTGATTTTTGGTAATCCTAAAGTGGGAAGTCATTTTTTCACCAGTAAACAGACTGCCGGTATCGATCTGCCGATGAAGGCGCTGGCTTGGCAAGATGACGCTGGTCAGGTGTGGCTGACCTATAACGATCCTGCCTATATTGCCGGGCGGCACGCTATCGAAGATCGTGATGAGATTGTGGATAAGATGAGTAAGGCGCTGGATATGTTCAGCAGTGCTGCGGTTGCGCCTTGATGAGCGATATGGGATGAGCGATAAAGATTTATTAATCAAAGGGCTGGCGCAGCTGGATTTGAATTTGGCGGATGCCGCGCAGCAGCAATTGCTTGATTATCTTGCGCTGCTGCAGAAGTGGAATAAGGTCTATAACCTGATTTCACGCAAAGAGTGTGACAATCTGGTGGTGCGTCATCTGCTCGACAGTCTGGTTGCGTTGCCTTACATTAACGGCTCTCGCATTGTCGATGTTGGCAGCGGTGCTGGTCTGCCAGGTATTCCCCTGGCGATAGCTTGTCCGCAGTGTCACTTTACCCTGCTGGATTGCAATAGCAAAAAGGCCCGTTTTCGTAACCAGGCTGCAATTGAGCTTGGTTTGAAGAATGTAACGGTGGTGGATGCGCGGGCTGAGGAGTTTCACCCTGAACAGGGATTTGATAGTGTGATTTCACGTGCCTTTGCCACTATTGCAGATATGCTGGCGGTGGCTGGTCATCTGGCTGCGTCCGGTGGGCAGTTTTTGGCGTTGAAGGGTGTTTATCCTGAGCAGGAATTGGCTGAATTGCCGGATGGCTACCGTTTGCAAGCAGTGCATCCGCTGGATGTGCCCTTTTTGGGGGCTGAACGGCATCTCGCCATTGTGGCGCGAGCCGAAGATGATTAATAGAATTTTGGAATAACCAGGTTCATGGCAAAGATAATTGCAGTCACCAATCAGAAAGGCGGCGTCGGTAAAACTACCACCAGCATCAATCTGGCGGCATCGCTGGCAGCAACCAAACGGCGGGTGATGTTGATCGACCTGGATCCGCAAGGCAATGCCACCATGGGCAGTGGTGTCGACAAGAGTGCGGTCGAGGCCAGTTGTTGTGAGGTGTTGCTGGGTGAGATTTCGGTGCAGGATGTGATTGTTCGCACTGAGCAAGCGGGTTATGACTTGATCCCCTCGAATGCTGACGTTACCGCCGCGGAGGTAGGTTTGATGAATATACCTAGCCGCGAGGAACGATTGCGTTGTGCTCTGGCAGAAGTTCGCCAGAATTACGATTATATACTGATTGATTGTCCGCCATCGTTGAATATGCTGACGGTTAACGCCTTGGTGGCGGCACAGTCGGTGCTAATTCCGATGCAGTGTGAGTACTATGCGCTTGAGGGTTTGACTGCACTGCTTGAGACTGTTGAGCAGATCCGGGTGGCAAGTAATCCGGCTTTGCAGATTGAGGGCCTGTTGCGGACCATGTACGATGCGCGTAACAATTTGTCCAATGATGTTTCAGAACAATTAACTCATCATTTTGCCGACAAGGTTTATCGCACCGTGATTCCACGTAATATCCGTCTGGCTGAGGCGCCTAGCCATGGTCTGCCTGTAATGCTTTATGACAAGGCTTGTGCCGGTAGTCTGGCATACTTGGCTCTGGCTGGTGAAATCATCCGTAAAGAGCAGAGTGGTCAATTGGATAAAGCCGCAGTTTAACGACAAATCAGAGAGCTATAGAGAAAGATGGCGGCAAAAAAACGTGGTTTAGGGCGGGGTTTGAATGAGTTGTTGGCAGGTTCTAAGCCGGCAGCAGCTCAGGCGGGTACCGAAGCAGAAGCTCAGTCCGACAAGGATTTGCTCAAGACCCTGCCGGTTGATCTGATGCAGCGAGGTGTTTATCAGCCGCGTGTTGATATGCATCCAGAAACCTTGCAGGAGTTGGCGGACTCGATCAAGGCGCAGGGTGTGGTTCAGCCAATAGTTGTACGCCCAATCGACGATAAGCGTTATGAAATTATCGCCGGTGAACGACGCTGGCGCGCCTCGCAGATGGCGGGGCTGCAAGAAATTCCTTGTGTGATAAAAGATGTGCCAGATCAGGCGGCCATGGCCATGGCGCTGATTGAAAATATTCAGCGGGAAAATCTGAATTCAATGGAAGAGGCAAGAGCTCTACAGCGTTTGATAAAGGAGTTTGAACTGACGCATCAGCAAGCTGCAGATGCTGTAGGACGTTCACGTGCAGCCGTTTCAAATTTGTTGCGTCTGCTGGAACTTGAAGATGATGTGTGTACTCTGGTTGAGCATGGTGATTTGGAAATGGGACATGCGCGCGCCCTACTCGCGTTGCAGGGTGAGGTCCAGCGTGAGGCTGCTCGCCATGTAGTAGCAAAAGGTTTGTCAGTGCGCGAGACTGAACGTTTAGTTAAGCGCCAGCTTGAAGAAAGCAAGCCGGCAGTAAAGGCCGTTAAAGAAGACCCAAATGTGCGTAAGCTCGAAGAAGAATTATCGGGCAAGCTGGCGGCCAAGGTCAAAATTCAGCATGGATCAAAAGGTAATGGTAAAGTTGTAATTCAATACAACAGCCTTGATGAGTTGGATGGGATTTTAGTGCAAATGGGTAAGTCCGAGTACTAATGCGATCGCATAATTTTTGCGTGTCATTGGGAATTGTTTGCCCCTGAGGGTTGCGGTGGCATATAGACGCGGGCTATACTCACGCGCCGTAACGGGGAGCAAATCCTGGAGATGATAAAAACTACAGGACCAGGTTTGCTTTTAGCAGGTGTGGGAACACATCTAGCTGCGATGGTTATCGTTGGCTTTGCTTTAGGCTTTGGGTTAGATTATTTAATAGATACGACTCCTGTATTTATGCTGATATTCGGAATCCTTGGCTTTGTCGGCGGAATTTTACGAGCCATTGAATTGTTGAATAGGTTTAAGTAAGTGGACATTGCTGTAAGTCAGGTGCAAACCAGCGCAAAAAAAGTGGCTGGGCTGCAAATAATAATAGCTGCACTGACGGCAGTAGTGTTTGGGATTGTTGAAGGTGGTTGGGCGGCACTGTCTAGTTTCTTCGGTGGTTTCATAAGTGTTTGTGTCTCGTTGTTATTACGACGAGGGGTGTTAAAGGCGAATGAGATCGCCCAAGAAGACCCAGCCAGGGGAATGACGGTACTGTATTTTGGTGCTGTGCAACGCTTTGTTTTAGTGTTGATCATGTTTGGCTTGGGGCTGGGTTTAATGAAGATGTTGCCGTTAGCCGCAGTGGTCGGATTTGGTACTGCGCAGCTGGCATATGCAGTGGTGATGCGAAAAAATGCTCACCCAGCCAGCCGTAAATAAAAGAATTTAATATTTTTGGGAGATAGTTTCTTGTCAGCAGATAATTCAGGTGGCGGCTCAGTCGCATATATCCAGCACCATTTGACCAATCTCTGTGTTGGCGATTGTGATCCTGTCACGCATGTAGCAACAGGCTTCTGGGCGTTTCATCTTGACACTATTTTCTTCAGTGTTTTGCTTGGATCGTTGATGGTGTTTGCTAGCTGGCGTCTGGGTCGCAATCTTCAGGCTGACGCGCCATCAGGCTTTCAGAATGTTGTTGAATCAATTGTAGAATTTGTAGCGCAGCAGGTTAAGGACACATTTCCTGGCCACAACCCAATAATTGCACCACTGGCTCTGACAATTTTTGTTTGGGTGTTTCTGATGAATTTTATGGATTTGATTCCTGTTGATCTGTTACCACTCATCGCTAGTTGGTTTGGCATCGGTTATCTTAAAGTTGTTCCAACAACCGATTTAAATACTACGCTGGCGATGTCGCTGACTGTGTTTGCTTTGATTCTCTTCTACAGTATTAAAGTGAAAGGCCTGAGTGGTTACGTTAAAATGTTTTTGTTTCACCCTTTCGGTAAGTTTTTTGTGCCGGTAAACATAGTTATGACAGCGATTGAGGAGTTGGCCAAACCACTGAGTTTGGCACTGCGTCTGTTCGGTAATTTGTTTGCTGGTGAGCTAGTGTTCCTCTTGATCGCCCTGATCGGTGGCACAATGGCGGTTGGTTTTGCTGCTGCATTCTGGCTACCACTGCAAGTGTTGTTGGATCTAGGTTGGTTAATTTTCCACTTGTTGGTAATTACGCTGCAAGCGTTCATCTTTATGGTGTTAACCATCGTCTACCTAGGTATGGCGCACACCTCCGATGAGGAACATTGATCCTGAACTGAGATAAGTTCAGAGGAAATTTTTTTGAGTAGTTTTATTTTAATTATATTTTTATCTTTAAATAAGGAGAGTAACAAATGACAGCTGATATGGTCGCGATGATCTATGCATACACTGCTGTTGGCGTTGGTGTAATTTTGGCCGCTGCAGGTATGGGTTCAGCCATTGGCTGGGGTCTAATTTGTGCGAAGACACTGGAAGGTATTGCTCGTCAACCTGAAATGCGTCCTGCCCTGATGACTAACATGTTTATCTTTGCTGGTCTGATGGAGTCATTTCCATTCATTATCCTGGCTTTCGCTATGTGGTTCCTGTTCGCTAACCCGTTTGTTGGCGCACTGTCTGCTGCAATTAGCACAATTGGTTAAGGTAGATATCTCTCAGCTAATAGAAACTAAGGGGATATACTAGTGAATATTACAGCGACCCTACTTGCTCAGATCGTAGCCTTTGTGCTGTTGATCTGGTTTGTAAATAAGTTCTTATGGGGCCCTTTGAGTGCCATGCTGGAAGATCGTCAAAAGCGAATCGCTGATGGCCTTGCTGCTGGTGAAAAGGGAAAGAAAGAACTGGAGCTGGCGGAGAAACGTGCGACTGATGCACTGAAAGACGCAAAGGCACAAGCTTCTGAAATAATGGTCCAAGCTGAAAAGCGTGGTTCAGAGATTGTTGAAGAAGCGAAAAGCAAAGCGCGTGAAGAAAGTGATCGTATCGTGGCTGCTGCAAATGCAGAAATTGAACAAGAAGTTAACCGAGCTAAAGAAGAGATTCGTGGCAAGGTTGCTGAAATTTCTGTCGCTGCTGCTGCCAAGATCATTGGCCGTGAAGTCGACGCTAAAGCACACGACAAACTAATTAAAGATTTGGCTACCCAGATTTAATCCTGACTATGGCAGAAAAAACTACAATTGCACGGCCCTATGCACTGGCAATATTTGAAAGTGCTAAAGAAAAGGGTCAAATGGCAAAGGTCACAGAAGCATTGCAAATTGCTGCAACTGCTGTATCTGACTCTTCGCTAGCGTCCATGATTGGCAGCCCAAGTGTTGCTGACGATAAGATTGTCGCGTTGTTAATTGATGTATGCGGTGATCGTGCTAGTGACGAGGTTGGAAATTTCTTCAAATTGTTGGCTGAGTATGATCGGTTGACTATTTTGCCTGAAATTGCGGACCTTTTTGATAGTTATCGCGCAGAGGAAGAAAGCACAGTCGCAGCTGAAGTTGTTTCAGCAGTTGAACTGAGTGATGCGCAAAAGACCGATATTGTAAGTGGCTTGAAAAAGCGCTTGGGCCGTGAGGTTACTCTTCAATGTTCAATTGATGAGAGCATGATTGGCGGTGCAATAATTCGGGCAGGAGATCTGGTGATAGACGGGTCGATAACGAGCCAGCTAAACAAGCTTGGCCTAGCGTTGTCTCGCTAAAGTCTTATAGAGGATAGGCATATGCAACTTAATGCAGCTGAAATTAGTGAACTGATTAAAAAGCGCATCGACAACTTTGAAGTTGTCACTGAAGCGCGAACTGAGGGTACCGTAGTCAGTCTGACTGATGGTATCGCTCGCATCCACGGTCTGGCCGACGTAATGTCTGGTGAGATGATCGAGTTTCCAGGCAATACCTATGGTATGGCTCTTAACCTAGAGCGTGATTCTGTAGGTGCGGTTGTTCTGGGTCCATACGAGCACATTTCTGAAGGTGATAAGGTCAAATGTACTGGCCGTATCCTGGAGGTTCCTACCGGTGAAGGTCTGCTTGGTCGCGTTGTTGATGCGCTAGGTAATCCAATCGACGGTAAGGGTCCAGTTGAATCTTCAACGAGCTCTCCGATTGAACAAATAGCTCCAGGTGTAATTGAACGCCAATCGGTTGATCAGCCAGTTCAAACTGGTTTGAAATCAATCGATGCCATGGTGCCAGTTGGTCGTGGTCAGCGTGAGTTGATCATCGGTGACCGTCAGACAGGTAAAACTGCCGTTGCGGTTGATGCGATCATCAATCAAAAGGGCACTGGCGTAAAATGTATCTATGTTGCCATTGGACAGAAGGCCTCTTCTATCGCAAGCGTTGTGCGTAAGTTGGAAGAACACGGCGCGCTGTCAAATACTATCATCGTTGCTGCGACTGCTTCTGATTCTGCAGCGCTGCAGTTCGTCGCACCATACGCTGGTTGTGCCATGGGTGAGTATTTTCGTGACCGCGGTGAAGATGCGTTGATCGTATATGATGATTTAACCAAGCAAGCTTGGGCTTACCGTCAGGTGTCATTGTTGTTGCGTCGTCCTCCAGGTCGTGAAGCTTATCCCGGTGATGTTTTCTATCTACATTCAAGATTGTTGGAACGTGCTTCACGTGTCAACACTGATTATGTTGAGAAGTTCACCAACGGTGAAGTAAAAGGTAAAACAGGTTCTTTGACTGCTTTCCCAATTATCGAAACTCAGGGTGGTGACGTATCTGCATTCGTTCCAACCAACGTAATTTCGATTACCGATGGCCAGATCTTCTTGGAGTCTGATCTCTTCAACGCCGGTATCCGTCCTGCAATCAATGCTGGTTTATCAGTGTCTCGTGTTGGTGGTGCTGCCCAGACTAAGATCATCAAGAAACTGGGTGGTGGTGTACGTCTTGATTTGGCTCAGTATCGTGAACTGGCAGCATTTGCCCAGTTTGCTTCTGACCTTGATGAAGCGACTCGTAAGCAGATCGAACGTGGTCAACGCGTTACAGAGCTGATGAAGCAGAAGCAGTATTCACCAATGTCTATTGCTGAAATGGCATTCTCATTGTTTGCTGCTAACGAAGGTTTCTTGGATGATGTCGACGTGGACAAGGTTGTTTCTTTTGAGTCAGCCATGGTCTCTTACGTCAATTCAAACGCGGCGGATCTAGTGAAAACCATTAACGATACAGCTAATTACAACGATGAAATTGCTGGTCAGATGCGTGAAACACTGGCGAAGTTTAAAGCTAACAGCACTTGGTAACAGGAGCCTGAGCTATGGCAGTCGGTAAAGAAATCCGGACCAAGATCAAGAGTATTCAAAACACTCAGAAGATCACGCGGGCCATGGAAATGGTGGCAGCGAGTAAGATGCGCAAGGCACAGGAGCGCATGCAAGCATCGCGTCCTTATGCAGAAAAGATTCGCGCTGTAATTGGCCATCTTTCTCAGGCGCATCCAGAGTACCGTCATCCTTATCTGCAAGAGAAGGAGTCGGTCAAGCGAGTTGGTCTGATCGTGGTTTCCAGTGATCGTGGTCTTTGCGGTGGTTTGAACACTAACCTGTTTAAGGCCACTGTAAAATCGATCAAGGAATGGCGTGAAAAAGGCGTCGAAGTTGACCTGTGTCTAATTGGACAAAAGGGTATCAGCTTCCTCAAGCGTCTTGGTAATGTCAGTGCTTCGGTTGGTCAACTTGGCGATGCGCCAGGGATCGAAGACCTGATCGGTAGTGTAAAGGTCATGCTGGATGCGTTTGATAACGGTGAAATTGATCGTATTGATGTTGTTTACAATAAGTTTGTGAACACCATGACGCAAGATCCATGTGTCGATCAGTTGCTGCCGGTTCAAGCAGATGAAGTTGATGATGAGCTGAAGCACCATTGGGATTATCTTTACGAGCCAGAAGCCAAGGATGTCTTGACTGACTTGCTGGTTCGTTATGTTGAATCTCAGGTTTACCAGGGCGTTGTTGAAAACATTGCTTGTGAACAGGCTGCGCGGATGGTTGCTATGAAAGCGGCATCTGATAATGCCGGTGATCTCATAAATGACTTGCAGTTGGTTTATAACAAGGCCCGTCAGGCTGCGATTACTCAGGAAATTTCTGAGATCGTCAGTGGTGCAGCTGCTGTTTAAGCTTGCGTGTTTAGCGGAATTTTTAAGAATAATAGTGCAAAGAGGAACTGAATCATGAGTTCAGGAAATGTTGTTCAAATCATTGGTGCGGTAGTGGACGTTGAGTTCCCTTCTGACGCAATGCCAAATATCTATGATGCCCTGATGGTCGACGAAATTGGTTTGACTCTGGAAGTTCAGCAGCAGCTGGGTGATGGCGTTGTTCGTACGATTGCCATGGGTACTACAGACGGTGTTAAGCGCGGTATTGCTGTAAACAATACTGGTGCTCCGATTACAGTTCCAGTGGGTACCAAAACTCTGGGTCGTATCATGGATGTGCTAGGTAACCCAATCGATGAAAAAGGTCCAATTGGCGAAGAAGCTAACTGGGAAATTCATCGTAAGGCACCTACTTACGAAGAGCTGTCAGCTTCAAATGAGCTACTCGAAACTGGTATCAAAGTAATCGATTTGGTCTGCCCGTTTGCTAAGGGTGGTAAGGTTGGTCTGTTCGGTGGTGCTGGTGTTGGTAAGACCGTTAACATGATGGAATTGATTCGTAATATCGCCATCGAGCACAGCGGCTACTCAGTGTTTGCTGGTGTAGGTGAGCGTACTCGTGAAGGTAACGATTTTTATCACGAAATGACCGATTCAAACGTTATCGATAAAGTATCGTTGGTTTACGGCCAGATGAATGAGCCACCAGGAAATCGTCTGCGTGTAGCGTTGACTGGTTTGACTATGGCTGAGTATTTCCGTGATGAAGGTCGTGACGTACTGTTGTTTGTTGATAACATCTATCGTTACACACTTGCGGGTACTGAGGTATCAGCACTGTTGGGTCGTATGCCTTCTGCGGTAGGTTACCAGCCTACTCTGGCTGAAGAAATGGGTGTGTTGCAAGAGCGTATTACTTCAACCAAGACCGGTTCTATCACTTCTATCCAAGCGGTTTACGTACCTGCGGATGATTTGACCGATCCAGCACCAGCAACTACTTTTGCTCACTTGGATGCGACTGTTGTACTGTCTCGCTCTATTGCCGAACTGGGTATCTATCCAGCGATTGATCCTCTGGATTCATCTTCTCGTCAGCTGGATCCATTGGTTATCGGTGAAGAGCATTACAATGTTGCTCGTGCTGTTCAGGGTACATTGCAACGTTATAAAGAACTGAAAGACATCATCGCCATTCTTGGTATGGATGAGCTGTCTGAAGAAGACAAGCAGCTGGTACAGCGTGCTCGTAAAATTCAGCGCTTCTTGTCACAGCCATTTTTCGTTGCTGAAGTATTCACCGGTTCACCTGGTAAATACGTTTCTCTGAAAGACACTATTGTTGCTTTCAAAGGCATCGTTGATGGTGAATACGATCATATTCCAGAACAAGCGTTCTACATGGTTGGTGGCATCGACGAAGTGCTTGAAAAAGCCAAGAAGATGGAAGAGAAGTAATCCCTGATAGGAGGGTATTATGTCTATGACAGTACATGTTGACATCGTGAGTGCTGAGGCCAGTATTTTTTCTGGCACAGCGAAGATGCTGCACGCGTCAGGTGCGATGGGGGATCTTGGTATCCTGCCACGCCATCAACCATTGCTAACTAAGCTTAAGCCGGGTGAAGTTCGTGTTGAACGTCCTGATGGAGAAGATGAGTTTTATTACATCTCAGGTGGAATGCTGGAGGTTCAACCTCATTGCATCACTGTTCTTGCAGATACGGCGGTGCGTGCCAAAGATCTTGATGAGGCAGCTGCGAAGCAGGCTAAAGAACGTGCTGAGCAGGCTTTGCGTGACCAGAAAGGTGACGTCGATCTTGCGCAGGTAGAACATGAGTTGGCCGAAGCAATGGCACAGTTACAAGCAATCAGTAAGTTGCGGTCAAAAACTGGCCGTTAATTTTACGTAATGTCAAAGTGTTAGTATTAAAGGGAAAGGCTTATTGGCCTTTCCCTTTTTCTTTTTGCAACAAAGCATTTATCGGGTAGGTATATGGGTTTAAGTGTTGTGATTCTCGCAGCTGGTCAAGGCACTCGGATGCGTTCATCCTTGCCAAAAGTGTTGCATAAGTTGGCAGACAAAACATTACTGGAGCATGTGATTGAGAGCGCTAAGTGTCTAGGTGCGGATGATATTCATGTTATCTATGGGCATGGTGGTGAAGTGGTGCCTAGCACCCTCTCCCACTGTAATGTTGAGTGGATAAAACAGGAACAACAGCTTGGTACCGGTCATGCTGTTGCACAAGCAATTCCAAATGTCCCTGATGGGCGCCAGGTGCTTGTCCTTTATGGTGATGTGCCGCTAACTTCTGTAGACACACTAAAAAAGCTGATTGAGCTAGGTAAGCAAAGTGGTTTTGGGCTGCTAACGATATCACTTAAGGATTCTAGCGGTTACGGTCGAATTGTTAGAGATGATTCAACGCAAGTAACAAGAATCGTTGAGCATATGGATGCAAATGAAACAGAGCGCGAAATCAAAGAAGTTAACACCGGTATACTAGTCGCGTCCAGAGAGAGGTTGGCAAACTGGCTGAGTCAGTTGGGTAACAGTAATACGCAAGGCGAATATTACTTGACCGATGTAATTGCGATGGCAGTTGCAGACGGAATAAAGATAAATACAGCATCACCAGTAACTGAACATGAAGTGTTAGGTGTAAATAATAAGCGCCAACTAGCTGAATTAGAAAGAGCCTATCAACTCGACGCAGCCAATAAACTTATGGATACAGGCGTAGGTTTACGTGACCCAGCACGTTTGGATGTACGAGGAAAAGTTAATTGTGGAAAAGATGTCACTGTCGATATCAATGTCATATTCGAAGGTCAGGTAGAAGTTGGTGACAACGTTAACATTGGTCCAAATTGCCAAATAATAAATAGCCAAATAGGATCAGGTGTTAATATTTTGGCCAATACAGTGATAGAAAATTCGGTAATAGGTAAGAACTGCAATGTTGGTCCATTCGCAAGGATAAGGCCAGAAACAGAGTTGGCAGAATCAAGTCGAATCGGTAATTTTGTCGAGATTAAAAAGGCAAAAATTGGTGTTGGCTCAAAGGTCAATCACCTAAGCTACGTTGGTGACTCCATTGTCGGTAAAGATGTGAATATAGGTGCTGGAACAATCACATGTAATTATGATGGTGCCAATAAACATCTAACGGAGATAGGAGATGATGTATTTATCGGTTCAGATACCCAGCTAGTAGCGCCAGTAAAGATAGGGGCTGGTGCAACTATTGGTGCAGGTTCAACAATTACTAAGGAAGTGAACGCTGGAACACTTGCAATGAGCAGATCGAAACAGGTATCTAAGAGTGGTTGGAAAAGGCCGCAGAAAAACAAAGATTAACAAAGGGTTTGAATTATGTGTGGCATTATTGGCGCAGCTGCTGAAAGAGATGTAGTCCCGATCCTGCTTGAAGGTCTACGTAGGCTTGAATACCGTGGTTATGATTCTGCAGGCTTGGCATTAATCGACGATCATAATAACGTTGATCGAGTTCGTACCGTAGGCAAGGTTGCAGGGTTAGAAGAGACAATCAGACAAAACCCAGTAGCAGGAAAGACTGGCATAGCCCACACGCGCTGGGCCACCCATGGCAAACCAAGTCAAGCAAATGCTCATCCCCATGTCTGCAGAAAAAGTGTTGCTGTTGTCCATAACGGTATCATTGAGAATTATGAATTACTGCGAAAGACGCAATCAGAGAGCGGTCACGCATTTACATCTGAAACTGATACCGAAGTAATTGTTCACCAGATTTATGATTATCAAAAACAAGGTAAAGACCTGCTCGAGGCCGTAAGATTAACAACAAATGATCTGCATGGAGCCTATGCCTTAGGTGTAATTAGCAATAAAGAAAAGCACAGAATTATTGCAGCCAGAAGAGGTAGCCCATTAGTAATCGGTGTCGGTATAGGCGAGCATTTTATTGCTTCAGATGTAGCCGCATTGTTACCGGTAACGCAACGCTTCATCTTTCTTGAAGATGGTGATATTGCAGATATCAGCCGCGATAGCTTAATTATTTATGACCAAGATGGCGTAGTAGTTGATCGGCCGCTCAAAGTGTCAGAGTTAAGTGCAGATGCGGCTGAGCGTGGTAAATATCGCCACTATATGCTGAAGGAAATCTTTGAACAGCCACGTGCGATTGCTGAAACAATAGAAGGTCGTATCAGTGGTGGCTCGGTATTGGAAGAATCCTTTGGTCATGGAGCAAAAGAAATTCTGGATGGTGTAAAGGGTGTTCACATTATTGCCTGTGGTACTAGTTACCATGCAGGAGCAGTGGCCAAGTATTGGTTAGAGTCGTTAGCCGGAGTGCCTTGCTCTGTAGAAGTAGCAAGTGAATTTCGTTACCGTCATGCAATTGCAAGACGAAATTCTCTTGTTGTGGCAATTTCGCAATCAGGTGAAACAGCTGACACTTTGGCTGCACTTGAAGAAGCGAAAAAAATTGGTTTTGGCCATTCGTTGGCAATTTGTAATGTGCCAGAAAGTTCGATGGTGCGAGAAGCAGATTTGGCATTGATGACGCGTGCCGGCCCAGAAATAGGTGTAGCATCAACAAAGGCATTTACTACGCAGTTGGTTGCCCTGATGTTGCTGGTGATAGCTCTGGGCAAACGCAATGGTATGGCAGCACAAACAGAGATTAACCTAGTTGAGCAGTTAAAGAGTTTACCCGCTAGAGTTGAAGATGTGCTGCAGCTAAACGATGAAATTAAAATCTTGGCGGAATTTTTTGCCAACAAAGAGAATGCCCTTTTTCTAGGTCGTGGAGCGCAATATCCAGTAGCAATGGAAGGAGCGCTTAAGTTAAAAGAGATTTCATATATTCATGCTGAGGCCTACCCTGCTGGAGAATTAAAGCATGGTCCATTGGCATTGGTTGATGCAGAGATGCCAGTGATTGCGGTGGCACCAAACAATGAGTTACTAGAAAAGTTGAAATCCAATCTGCAAGAAGTTCGTGCGCGCGGCGGGGAGTTAATCGTGTTTGCTGATGAACAGGCGGGTATGAAGGTGGAGGAAAATGTTCGAATAATAACCGTTGCGCCAACGGATGACGCTATTGCGCCGATCATATATACCATCCCATTACAGCTTCTTTCTTACTACGTGGCAGTCTTAAAAGGAACTGATGTGGATCAGCCGCGTAACTTGGCAAAATCAGTAACCGTTGAGTAGATCTGGATATAGTTGAGAGAAATAGCAGGAAATGGTAGAATATTCACCTTAATTTGGCCCTATTTGCGCCAAACAGAGAGTAAAGTGAATATTAGTTATCAAGCTAACAGTAATTTAGAATTATTTCCTATTCTGGGGCAGCAGCCCTTAGCCTCAGTGTGTCACCTCATTGATCAAATTTTTGCTAGCACAACAGAGCAAGGTATTCTGATGAATGAGAATGGCAATCATAATATTTAGTCGGTGCAAGGACATGAAAATGGATAAAACCAGAATATTTTATTGTGAGCCGCAAAAGGCCTTTATGAGCATTGGCAACTGCATGGATCTACGCAGTAGACCTGTAGGTAAGGCAGCAGCAGGTAGCCAGCCAAAAATGATTGCCTGCGAACGCTGCACTATGTTCAAGATGGTTGATAAGAACAAGGTTGGTACCGTGAGTGTCACTGATTATCTAGGTGGTGGTCGACCAGATAGTATTTCTGTTTAGTCAAAAGCGTGTTCATAAGGCTGGCTTCTGGTTTTGGCCCTAAATTTAATGTTAGTGTAAATCGTTAAATAACATCCTGATTCTTCTTCGGCATTCTAAGCATAATTTTTTTGCTGTATTGAATGCATGGTTGGTATCTCATTCATATCATCGATAAGCCTGTATCGCTCCCCCCTCCCCTTATCTTTTGTATGCAAGTTTGGAAATTAAATCACAAAAATAGCAAGTAACAGTTTTCTTATGCTGTGCGGTTCTTGCTCGTCAAACGCGAATGTTACCTTGGAATGTTTTATGGGCTACAATTCATGCCATTGATACAGCTCAAGTAAACTCTTGCAGTTCATAAAGAGGTTGTAATAAATCTATGGCGCAGCTCAATCCTCGCCAGATGCAGGCGGTGCGGCATCTCGATGGTCCATGCTTAGTTTTGGCAGGCGCCGGTAGTGGTAAAACTCGTGTAATCACTCAAAAAATTGCCTACCTGATCGAAGAATGTGGCGTAGCGCCACATAATATTGCGGCGGTAACCTTTACCAATAAGGCGTCACGTGAAATGAAGGAGCGTGTCGGCGAGTTGATGAAGGGCAAAAATAATAAGGGTTTGCAGGTTTCGACCTTCCATACTTTGGGGTTGAATATCATTCGCCAAGAGCTTAAGGTTCTTGGGTTTAAACCTGGCTTTTCCATATTTGATTCCCAAGACAGCACCTCACTGATTAAGGAGTTACTACGTCGTGATTATGGTGATGATGGAGGTGTTATTGAGCAGATGCAGCGCCAGATTTCACGCTGGAAGAGTGCTCTAATTACCCCGGAAGAAGCCCCCGATGATGCCGGTGATGACGCAATAATGAATGCGGCAGCACAGTTGTATGAAAAATACCAACGCGCACTCAAAGCTTATAATGCTGTCGATTTTGATGATTTAATCCTACTGCCTGCACGCCTGTTTAAGGAGAGCCCCGAGGTGTTGGAACGATGGCAGAATAAAGTTAGATACCTGTTGGTGGATGAGTATCAAGATACTAATTCAAGTCAGTATCAACTAATCAAAAATCTTACTGGCGTACGTGGAGCGTTAACCGTAGTTGGTGATGATGACCAGTCAATCTATGCTTGGCGTGGTGCCGAACCAGAAAATATGTTGTTGCTGCAGAAAGACTATCCAAATCTTTCTGTAATTAAACTGGAGCAAAATTACCGTTCTACTGGTCGAATCCTTAAAGCTGCCAATGCCTTAATCAAAAACAACTCTCATGTGTTTGAAGATAAGAATCTGTGGAGTGAATTAGGTTACGGAGAGCCAATTAAAGTCATAACACTGCGTAATGATGAGCACGAAGCAGAGCAAGTAATATCCGAATTGATAAGTCATAAGTTTAATAAACGAACTAAATTTAGTGATTATGCGATTCTCTATCGTGGCAACCACCAGTCTCGGTTGTTTGAGCGTGCTTTGCGTGAACAGCAGGTGCCCTATTACATAAGCGGCGGAAAATCTTTCTTTAGCCATTCAGAGATAAAGGACATCATGTCCTACTTACGACTGTTAGCCAACCCAGATGACGATGCTGCATTTTTACGGGTAGTGAATACACCGCGACGAGAGATTGGTCCAACGACTCTGGAAAAGATAGGAAACTATGCTTCGGAGCGTGGCTTGAGTTTATTTGCTGCAAGTTTTGAACTTGGCCTAGAGCAGAGGCTGAGTGAAAAGGCTGTAGGTCGTATACGTCGTTTTACACAATGGTTGGTAGAAATGGGCGACCGAGGCCAACGTGGCGATCCAGTTGCAACAGTTAAAGATGTCATTCGGGATATAAATTACGAAACATGGCTCAATGACAGTAGTAAAGATATTAAGCAGGCAGAGAAACGCATGGCCAATGTCATGGAACTTGTTCTCTGGTTACAGCGAATGCACGAGAATAGTGCTGAAGAAAAGAGTCTGGCTGATTTAGTTAATCAGATGAGCTTGATGGATATGCTTGATAGGAATGATGGCGATGATATTGGCGATAGCGTTTCATTGATGACCTTGCATGCGTCAAAGGGGTTAGAGTTTCCACATGTATTTTTAGTCGGAGTCGAAGAAGAATTATTGCCTCATCGAGTTAGTGTAGATGAAGGAAATATTGAAGAAGAGCGACGCTTGGCATATGTTGGCATTACCCGAGCACAACGAACGCTGACAATAAGTCTGTGCGCACGGCGTAAAAGAGCCGGAGAGTTACAGGCGATAGATGCTAGCCGTTTTCTCGATGAGCTCCCTGAGGAGGATTTAGAGTGGCGAGGAATAGGCCAAAAAGTTGACCCGGAGGAACAGCAAGTGCGTGGCAAGGCTCATTTGGCTAATTTAAAGGGCATGTTGTCATCTGAGTTAAATAAATAACTGTTTGCCATAAAGTCTTATTCAAATCGCATTAAGATGCTACCTAGGTGGGGCGCATGGAATTTTTCAGGGAATTGTTTTTATTTTTAAAGACCAGAAAAAAGCTTTGGTTATTGCCGATAATAATTATTTTATTGGTGCTGGGCAGCATGATAGTTTTTGTTCAGGGCAGTGCCATAGCTCCATTTATCTATACTGTATTTTGACAAAAGTGATACTGCATTATCTATGAATAGCTGTGAGTCATAAGCAGTACCTTTCCTTTATCTAAGCTACTAGGTGCGGGAAACCTGATATTATTTTCACTGAGTACAATATCATTGTATGTTGAGATAATTGCGGATGAAGCTTCTGTGATGTTGGAAACGGCAGAAAATAAAATCGATTGGTTTAACGAATATTCGCAGAGTTCTGGACGGCCAATAAAAATCTTGCCTCAACTAAGGTTGAGTGTGACTTAAAGTGAGACATTATGCCGTGAGGTTTTAGATGTTTTTTAGTATAGGTGCGATTAACAAAAAGAGCTTATTCATTTCAACTATTTTCTCTTTTACATTAGAAATAGTATTTTCCATAAGTTGATGTTCAAGCTCTTGCGCAAGATAAGAAATTTTTGTTGCGCCGACATTGGCTGAACTTGATTTTAAACTGTGAGCCAAACGCTGAATTTCCTGGTGGTTTGTAGTGCTACATGCGAGCCCCATTTTATTAAGGATGTCTGTAGTACTTTTAATATAAATATCTATAATTTCACTAAAATCATCTTCTAGCGATTCCTTCAATTCATTAATAGCCGTATAGTCCAGGCCTAGTGATTCATCAGCTTTATGGTTTGTTGTTTCTGGGTGGCTTAACCATTTTTCTAAAATGGAGATAAGATCTTTGATTGTAAACGGCTTGGATAAAAAGTCATCCATGCCAGCATTTTTGCATCGGGTGTCATCATTCTCCATTGCGTTGGCAGTGAGTGCAATGATAGGGATGTGGTTAGTGGTTTCCAGTTTTCTTATTCTTTGGGTGGCAATATAACCATCTAAAATGGGCATTTGGCAGTCCATGAGTATCAAATCAAAATTTTCATTCTGCCATAGTGAAATAGCCTCTTCACCCTGGCTAGCAATTTTAAAATCTATGCCTAGTTTTTTTAAAATAGAGCACGTAAGTTTCTGATTGACGATATTATCCTCTACCACTAAAACTTTTCCAGAAAGCTGAATGTTCATTGTGGATTCCCAGGTATTTTATTGTTTGACTTCATAAATGGCTTCAACAATGTTTCCACTTCCCTTGTAGCAAAGTGATGTGCAGAGTTCCTGTGCCAGGCTAATACCTCGACCACAAAGTTGGCTGGTTTTGATTCGAGTGGAATTAAATTTTTTATAATTAAACCCACTCCCGCTATCTTCGATGATGATATTGATGTCTGCCCCATAAGGTTTAGGGATGGACTTAATCGATATGTGTATGTATCCATCAGTAAGTTTTGAAAGACGGGTGTTTCTCTCAGAAAAGTATTCACTAAATCCAGTGGCTGTTTGTTTAAGACTTGAATCTAGTTTAAGTATTCCATGATCTAGAGCATTTAAAAATAATTCTGTAAATATAGTGAATAATGCTTGGTGATGCTTTTCGAAACCAGGTGAGCTTTTTATAAAGTTTATGATTGATGGTACAGGGTATGCAACACGCAGGCGTTCACCTGAATATTTTAAGTCTAGACTTATTTCATCTGTAGAAAATGCATTCTCATTGTTGAGAACTTGATTGTCTACTTGAACAGGGTCCCAGCTAGGGAGCAGACGTGCGGAGCAGATAACTTCTAATAAACTAATATCGTCATCTTGAGTGCAGTCATGATTATGGCTTTGGATTGAACGAAAAGCATCTTCAATTGCAAATTCGCTTAAAGAATTTTGCACGGAAGTTTCTAATTCCTGTTGACTAAACTGCTTGCCTTTATTATTTCTAGATTCTATTGCGCCATCGCTGAAAAGAATCACTCTATCACCAGTGTTTAATGGGATATATTGAAAATGAGAATTTGTCGTAAACTCATTAGTGATTCCAAGAGGAAGAGTTTTTGATGAAACTTTGTGTTTTACTTTCCGATTGTCGCCATCAAGAATTAGAATATCTGGCATGCCACTATTGCAAACCTCAATATGATCAAGCTCATGTCTTATACGTACAAATTGCGCAGCCATAAACATTCCGGTGGGCAGAATCAGGTTTAGTTTCTGATTGATTGTTTCCAATATTTCTGAGCCAGTGAAGCCCTTTTTAGACATGGCGTGAAAAATTCCGGAAGCTGGTAAGGCACCTATAGCTGCACTGAGGCCATGACCGGTGAAGTCGCCGACAAGAATATCCAGATCGTGTGATGGCGTATAGCTGGTTAGTATCATGTCGCCGCTAAATAGTCCTGCTGGCTGCAAGATAGTATGTAGAGAGTCAGAGCGATCGTTAGGTGCGGTGACGGCGCTGTTAAAAACCTTTTCAGCGACCTCTTCGTCACGCTGCATCATATCTTTCAGAGTTGTTGTTTGCGTTATTAAATCCTGGATGCGACGCAATGATTGGATTTTGGACATTAATATTGTTTTGTTGAATGGCTTTGTCAGGAAGTCATCGCCACCTGAGTTAATACATTTGTTTAGGCTTTCTTCGTTGGTCATCGCGGTAAGAAAAATGACAGGTATAAATTTTTCTTTACTGAGAGATTTTATTTTTTCTGTTGCGAGATAACCATTCATGACTGGCATCATAATGTCCATGAAAATGATGTCAGGTGAGTTTTTTAGAAAAAGACTGATAGCTTCTTCGCCGTCAGCAGCCTCAATAACCTCGAAGTTATTTTTTTTTAACAGTGACTTAAGGATGAAGCGATTGGTTGGTTCATCATCAACTACCAGGGCAAGGCCGGAATTCATATGCCTAATCTGTATTCTTGAATTAGTCTGAAATCGCAAACAGCTGGTCGAAATTTGACATGGTTAAAATCTTTTTGATTTCAGGGGCTGGCTGAGATAGTTTGCTATGACCATTTTTTGATTCTACATGCTCTTTCAAAAGTAATAGCATGCCGAGAGCTGAACTGTCTATGTACTCAGTTTGGCTGAGGTCAACGATATATTCCGTGACGCTGTGCTCCTGGTTCTGGTAAGCATTGCGGAAATCTCGTTGTGAGGAAAAATCAAAACGACCAATAATTTTTATTGTGGCAGTTTCGTTGTTGGTAGAGACTTCAATCGTCATTTTGCACCTGCTGGTTTAGGTTGGGCGGTAGGGGGGCATGCGCGTGTGTATATTTGCAGAGTGCCCCCTCCCCTAAATCTTATCGGAATAGTGGTCTCAATGTTTAGTGTATATAGAATTTTTTATTGTATATAAATTCACATTAATACAATACTGGTCTCTATATAAGTAATTGAAAATATTACATTGTTGTGGATTTTGCTATTGTGAGATAATAAATTTGGCATGAAGATGAGGTGGGTAATAGTAATTTAATGAATTATTGTGTTTCAAGATGGTGTGTCGGTGGCTTAGCTAAAATGCTTATTGTTGCCTAACTTAATTAGCCGTTTGTATTTGCGGAGCGAGTCTATTCTCAATATTTTGTTTGAGGGCGTTGGCATAGACTCAAAAGTTGAATAAAGGTATGCTTGCCAGCCTTAATAGAGTGATGAAATTTATAATAAGTTTGGCTTTGTTGTTGTACTTTAAACTCACCTGAATTCTGTTTTCATATAAGCGCCCGTAGCTCAGCTGGATAGAGCGCAGCCCTCCGGAGGCTGAGGTCAGAGGTTCGAATCCTCTCGGGCGCGCCATTTATTTCATGCAAATGAACTCTTTTGGAATTACCCCTCTACTTAGTGTGTTTATTGGGTTAGGTTCCAGGCCTGATGTTCGCATGTGTAAATCGCTATCGTGGTGTATGATTCTTTCTCAAAATAATTCTGAGTGTTATGTCGGCGCAATTGACGCTGGGTAGCAGCGACGCTAAAGTTTATTGTAATGCTTTGCTAAGGCGATTAGTTCAGGCTTTTCATTTCATTTGTATAGTCAATGCTTTCTTGTCTTATTGTGTCGGCCTGACCGAGAGTAATGCCAAGTAACATTGCCAAATGTCTCTAATACCTCGGCATCCTTTTCAGCTTTATGCAGATACATATTCATATTGCTGGCAGTCAGGCTGACATAGCTAATGATTTTACTGTCATGTGTACATTTCTCGAGCTGGCCTTGGGTGTGCTGATATTCAACCACCTCGATAAAACTTAAAGGGAATTTCCAGCGTTTGAATAAGGCAACACTAAATGTTGTATGCAGATTTTCCAGTGTGTCATTGATTGGCTGGTCGGTAATGTCATTCTGTACTTTGGCGAGTTCTATTAGCACCTGAATAAGCAGTATTTTGCCGATATTATTTAGCATGCCGATGGCATAAAGTCGCTCGGGCTCAGCGTGTCCTACTAATTAAACTTTGATAAACCACCGCCTCTGGCGGTGAGACTCGAATAGGCTCTGCCGAAAAGGCGTGTGGAGTGGAAAATGGCCTCCTTTGACGGGCAAGTTCTATAAGGAGGCCAATATGAGAGACTGGCAAAGCCAAGCTCACGTTAAACATTATTGCAAATATCACGTAGTGTTTGTTCCGAAGTATCGGAGGAAGTCGATTTACGGCATGTTGAGGAAAGACATTGGAGGGATATTGCGAGAGTTGTGCCGTCAGCAAGGTGTGGAATTAGTGGAGGGGTATGCGATGAAATATCATATCCATATGCTGTTGATGATTCCACCAAAGTACAGTGTTGCGAATACAGTTGGGTGCCTGAAAGGTAAATCAGCGATACGGATATTTAGAGATTATTTACAGGAAAAAACGAAATTTTACTGGTCGTCATTTCTGGGTTCAAGGGCATTGCGTAAGCACAGTCGATTTAGATGAACAAATGATTAGAGAATACATAAAGAATCAGGAACGGGAAGAGAAACGCCAAGAGCAAATGAGGTTGGCGGGACTCTGATAATAGCCCCCTCTGGGGGCTTTCATCATACCACCCGCTTTGCGGGTGGTTATTGATTTAAGGGCTGTAAAGCCTTATTTCAGCCATTGGCTCAAGGTTTTTTTGGTGTTGTCAGCTGGAGCATCATCAAACCGCAGCAGGATCTTGGCCATTTCACGTTCGGTTTCAGAAGCGGCCGGGCTAAGCCAGATTTTCATTACGCTGGGCTTATCATCCGGGCGGATTTTCTTATCCATATTTTTGATGGTGCTGGCCAGCAGGCGCTCGTTGTCTGTTGAGGCGCTATCCTTGGCGATGTCATCTAGAGTCATCTGCGCATCTTTGTCAGGCCTTGCTTCAAGACCAAGCATGATCTCGGCCATTTGTTCGATAGCCAGACTGGCGTCGGCGGCTTGTGTGATGGGATGCATGCTTACGGTACTAGAAAAAAGAACGGCTAAAGTAAGTGCTTTTATTTTCACAGGTGTTCCCCCTTAGATATGGCGCCAAAGTCAATTTTATACGTTAACGCCAAAGCAGCGTGCGAGTCAAAAGCTGATGTTTTTATTAAGAAATAATTAACGCAGGGGATAGCGATGGCAAAAGCACACGACCCCGCCCTCTCTCTGTTGACGGGGCCTGTGCCACACTTCACGCGTCTCTCTCATTCCGCTTACGCGCTTCACTCGCTCGCAGTCTTCATGTCTGGCCTTCCACTTTTTGCCAGATCACCACTCGCTTTTTGTACTTTAGCAAGTCCTGGTATAGCCATGCAATTGTAAATTGTTGAACTGTCACCATGGTATTGCCTGGAATGGTCTAGAATAGCCAGTCTTGGCGCTGCTGGGGATTCGCCCTGTAATCGTTTCTGTTGCTTTAATTTTTATATAAGACTATGAACTCACAAGCTAAATGGCCTGCATGGCGGCTTAAACTCAAGGCCTTTATCGAGGCCGCACCAATACAGAAATTCATCATCACTCTGATTTTGATCAATGCGGCAATTCTTGGTCTACAGACCGATGCCGATATCGTCGCCCAATGGGGCGGCCTGTTGCATGGCCTCGATGTGGTTATTCTTAGTGTCTTTGTGATTGAGATTGCGCTGCGTTTAATAGTGCATCGACTCAGCTTTTTCCGTGATCCCTGGAGTGTGTTTGATTTCCTGGTTGTCGCCATTGCTCTGGTGCCGGCCTCCGGCCCGTTCGAGGTCCTACGTGCGTTGCGTGTGCTGCGAGTATTACGCTTGCTCACCATGGTGCCGTCGATGCGTCGGGTGGTGGCGGGCATGCTCAAGGCCGTTCCTGGCCTGGGTTCTGTGGGTGCCATCATGAGCATCATCTTTTATGTTTCAGCAGTAATGGCCACCAATCTGTTTGGCAAGGCCTTTCCAGAGTGGTTTGGCAGCCTGGGGGCAAGTGCCTATACCCTGTTTCAGGTGATGACGCTGGAATCCTGGTCGATGGGGATCGTCCGCCCGGTGATGGAAGTTTATCCCCATGCCTGGCTGTTTTTTCTGCCTTTTATATTGATCGCTACCTTTACTATGCTGAACCTGTTGATGGCAGTGATCGTCAACGCGGTACAGGATGTACAACATGCCGAGCTGGAACAAACTCAGCACAGCATCACCGCTAAGGTTGATGCCGAGACCGAAACGCTGCAGAAAGAGCTGTACAGTCTGCGCAGTGAAATGAGAGAAATCAAAGACTTAATCAAACAACGGCCCTGATCCAGCTTTTGGGCTATGAAACCCCGTGGAAAGTGGGTTAAGATAATCCCAAAAAATAATAAGTCGCATAACAAAATCTATAACAGCGGCTAACTCTGTTCACTACACGTAAGAGAAGAGATATGCTCAATAATTTCAGAATTATTAGCCTGATTGAAGGGCTTTCATTCCTGGTGCTTTTGTTTGTTGCTATGCCGCTTAAATACTATTGGGGCTATCCCGAGGCGGTCTCCATGGTTGGTATGACCCACGGCCTGTTATTTGTTGCCTACGTCATTATGGCTGGCATGGTAGGGCAGCGTCAGGGCTGGTCGGATCGATTTACGCTCGTCGTTGTTTTGGCTGGTATGCTGCCATTTGGTTGCTTTGTGTTGGAGCATAGACTCAAAAAAGAGTCGCTTCAGCCTGCAATGTGAAATTCGAAACTTTATGAATCAAAAGTAAAAACCAAGGCCTGCTACGAGCAGGCTTTTTTATGCTCATCATAAAATCAAACTTTTAGACGAGTAGTGCAATCGCACCACCAAAGGTCATCAGAATTCCCAGTGCCATGATCAGCCAGTCTCCCTGTGCTCCAGGTTCTAGTGTTGAGTGACTGGGTTGTTGTGGGTTGTAGAAGACCTGCACTTTTGCTCCAGTTGGGTATTTTTTGAGATAGGCTTGAGAAAACTCGGGTAGCGGCTGGGTGCCGCTGGGGAATTCAAAATTGCTGCGCAAGGCTTGGTCATCGACTTCATAGCAATAAACAATGTGGGGTAGCAGGTCGTCATGTTCAGAGCTAGGCTCTGATTTCTCAATAACCCCCTCTACATGCGGCCAATTCCTCACCTTTTGCGAGTTTCTTAATATCTGCCAGCCCCAGATGCTAATGCCAATGCCGCCGAGTGTGACCAGGATGAGGATGATTAGATAGGGATTCAAGGTTATTCCTTTGGGGTGATTTTTGACTGAGCAAAATAAGTAGTAGAATCGCTGCCATTATAGGGTAGATGCCAAGGAGCAAGCAGTATGCAAATTGAAAAAGATAAAGTGGTTACCGTGCATTACCGTGTCAGTGAGCCGCAGGGTGAAGTGATTGAAGACTCACATGACGATGAACCGCTGGTCTATCTGCATGGCTACAAGGCAATGGTTCAGGCCTTGGAAGATGAAATGCTGGGTAAGGGTGTGGGCGACAAGGTTTCGCTGACGGTTGAGAATGCCTATGGCGAGCGTGAGGAAGGCCAGATACAACGTGTCTCGATCAATCACATCGTCCGTGAGGGCAAGGCAAAGCCGAAACTGAGGCCGGGCATGGTGGTGTATCTCAATACCAAGCAGGGTTCTCGTCCTGTCACAGTAGTGAAGGTGGGGCTGAAGTCTGTTGATGTCGATACCAATCACCCTTATGCTGGCAAGCCGCTGCAGTTTGATGTCGAGGTGCTCAAGGTGCGTGATGCCACGGCTGATGAAATCAGTCATGGTCATGTCCACGGTGAAGGCGGCGTGCACCATTAAATCGAATAAATAAGGAGGTTTAAATCCATGTATATCGCAATGAACCGTTTTAAAATAAAGCTTGGCTGTGAGCAGGATTTTATCGATATTTGGAAAAACCGAGAAACCTATCTCGATAGCGTGGCGGGGTTTAAAGCGTTTAACCTGTTGCAGGGGCCAACCAGTGAAGAATTTACTTTGTTTGCCTCCCATTCAACCTGGGATTCCAGGCAGGCTTTCATCGACTGGACCGAGTCTGAGCAGTTCCGTAAGGCCCATGCCGGTGCTGGTGGTAAGAGCAAGGACATCTATCTTGGTCCACCGCATTTCGAGGGTTTTGAGACAGTTGTGTAATTGTTTTTATGTCTAAGCGCAAACCTGAAATCATCTTGGCCGATAAGCAGTTACAAAAAAACTGCCTGATTCTGGCGGCCTTGTACGTGCTGTTACTGTTGTGGTTGGAACCCTTGATCGATTTCTTTCTCATGCAGATGCCGCTGGATCGCTCCCATGAGGCCATCGTCGCGCTGAACCAGAGAAAGGCCTACGTTAGTTCCATAGCTTTCGGCGTGATGCGCAGTCTGCCAATCTTGCTGTTTCTCTGGCTGGGTTTGCAGATTATGGGGACGATGCGTCTGCCGCCCAAACGGTTGAAACTGCCTATTACGGTATTGCTGATCGAAGGGCCGAAGGCGCGCATGATCGGCATGGTGATGGTAGCGGTGGCTTTGTTGCTGTTGTTTCGCGAGCTGTCGATGCTGGTCGGTGCGCAGCCTGTGCTTTAGGGAAGGCCCTGATTAATCCTTAAAGCAGCGCTTACTGCGTTGAAACGAAACTCATACCCAAAGGGCGGGCACAAGAAATGCTCATTTACGCGGTGTAAAATCCGCTTTTTCATTCCGTTTCGCTTTGCCATCATCTGCTTGATGAATGAATCAGAGCCTTCCTGTTACTTTTTCTGTTTGGCCAAAAAGCTATCCAGCTGATTGGCAAAATTCATTCGATCTTTCTGGTTCAGTGCGGCGGGGCCACCGGTATGGACACCGCTGCCGCGCATGGTCTCCATGAAGTCGCGCATTGCCAGCCGTTGGCGAATATTTTCCGTTGTATAAAATTCACCACGTGGATTGAGCGCATGGCCACCCTTCTCAATTACCTCAGCCGCCAGTGGGATGTCGGCGGTGATAACAAGGTCGCCGGCGTTGACTTGTTGGACAATAAAGTCGTCGGCAACATCAAATCCAGAGGATACCTGAATGCTTTTGATAACGCGTGATGCTGGTGTTTGCAGCGGCTGATTGGCGACCAGAGTCAGAGGCAGTTCAACTCGTTCGGCGGCACGATAGAGAATGTCTTTGATCACGCCAGGACAGGCATCGGCGTCAACCCAGATGTGCATGTTCTGTCCTGTGAGAAAATAGTTGGCGGAGCGGACGGGACTCGAACCCGCGACCCCCGGCGTGACAGGCCGGTATTCTAACCAACTGAACTACCGCTCCGGAAAGAGCGCGCATATTGCCCCAATACCGATAAAAGATCAAGCATTTACTTGGTTAAAGTACTTGTAGAGTCAGAAAATTAGCCGTCACCAGGATGATAAGCAACAGTAAGATTAGCAGCAGGCGCTTGAGTCGAGGGTTTTTCTCAACAGCTAGATTGACATTAGCCCTGGCCGTGGTCGGCGTTGGTTGCCCTTGTATGACGCCCTTTTTTACCATCTCCATCAAGCTCTGGTTCTGATTTTGCTGCAGCAGTTGGGCCAATGTTTGGCTATCGTTATCCTGCCAATTGGCGGCGGTCTGTTGCCCAAACTTGATGAGCTCATCAACAAAGGGATACTTTTTGCCTAGCCGGCGCGTGGTGTCGATAAGATGCCTGGTGCCACGCTCATCCATGTCGATTAGCTCAGCGATAATGTTTTGCAGTTGCTCATCATCACTGGCGAATGTTTTTGCAGCACCCATAAAGAAAGCGCAGATAACGGTGGCGCTGGTGGCGCTGTCTTCCAAGGCCTGTTTGGGAAATTGGGCCTGTTGCGTTTGACTGAACTGGTAGAGTTTCTGTTCAGTAAGCTCTAAAGATGCATCTTGTTTTTCTGATGTGATCTGCTGTTTGTTCATATGCAAGTTATAATGCACCCTGCAAGAGCCTTTGATCAAGTCATGGGTTACTTTAAAATATTGTTGGTTATCGCTAATCAGGCAGAGGCAGTTTTTCTTGAGGCATTGTCATTTACTTCCTGGCTGGAATCCGCAGTTTGCATCGTCATCGCCAATGTATGCGCCCTTGCGTCATCTGGCAGAGCATTTCGAGAGTTTTGAACAGTGGCCCGGTTTGTTTGATTACCAACAGTTTCTGAACGCATGGCCCGAGACTATCAAAACCCTGGCAGGTAATCCGTTAAAAATCGTTGCCCAGGATGGCAAGCCCGGTTGTTTTGAAGAGCATTATGCACCACGTATTTTTAAGACCGGCGAACTACAAACGCGCACCGAAAACTGGCATGACTTCTTTCAATATTTGACCTGGTTTATGTTCCCGCAGACCAAGGCGGAGATTAATGCCATTCACTTGCCTTTTGCTCAGCAGCGGATTGAAGTCACGCAGCAGTTTGGTCGCCGTTCACCAATTGAAAATATGTTGTCGCTATTTGATGAAGGTGGCGCGATCATTGTTTCTTCAGATGTGTCATTGCTGGAGTTGATTCGTGAATTTAAATGGAAGGAGTTGTTTTGGCAGCGCCGCGACGAGTTAGAAAAAAAGCTGGCTTGCATCACCTTTGGTCATGCCATGTATGAGAAGGGCTTGGCTCCCTATATCGGCATGACTGCCAACTGTATTTTGATTGAAGCTGAGCAGGCATTTTTCAGTAAAGAAAATGCACAACAGCTGCAATGGTTGGATGGGCAATTGGCGGCCCTGTTTAAAACTGGTGATGTGCTGAACAAACCAAAAGATCTGCAGCCCTTTCCCATTCTCGGCATGCCGGGTTGGGATAGCGACAATGGTGTTGAGGTCTATTACGACAATGTCGATTATTTTCGTCCTGGCCGTAAGGGAACGCATCAGGCGGTGCTGGTTGAGCGTCGATGAAGTTTGAATTTGAACCTATCGGTGTTTTGCATTCCTGCTTTAAACAGCGCTTTGGAATTCCATCGCAGGCACGCCTGGCAACAACGGCGCGTGGCTGGATAGAGTTTTATCCACCTTATGACAGAGAGGAAGCCTTTGCCGGACTGGAAGGTTTCTCTCATGTCTGGTTGATGTTTCAGTTTCATCAAAGTCTGGATAATGATGTGAGCTTTACAGTGCAGCCACCACAAAAGGATGGTGCCAAGTTTGGCTTGTGGGCGACGCGGGCGCCGAATCGTCCCAATCAGATTGGTCAATCGCTGGTGGAGTTAGAACGTGTAGAAAAAAACAAGGGCAAGGTCAAGCTGCATCTAAAAGGCATCGATTTGGTTGAAGGCACGCCCATCATTGATATCAAACCTTATCTGCCCTATGTTGACGCCATTCCTGGTGCTAAAGGTGGCTTTGCTCATCATGCGCCAGAACCTAGGATGCAGGTTTGTTTTTCTGATAAGGCAGAACAGCAGTTAATAGAGGTTGAAAATAACTATTCTGATTTACGTCAGTTGATAGTTGAAGTTCTGCAATATGACCCGCGGCCAATTTATTATCGAAAAAAATCAAATAAAAAAATATTTACTATGGAGCTGTATGATTTGAGGCTGAGCTTTGAAATTCTGGATGAAAAGAATGTCAGTGTCCTTGAGCTGGTGTCTGCCGCAGAGGATCAAACAGATACTCAAGACCGTTGACCTTGATCTCGTGCACTATGCGCAGCAGATAGCCCAGCTCCCCCTTAGGGAAACCCTTGTTGGCAAACCAGATCACATAGGGCTCGGGCAGATCGATCAATAAATGATTGGCATATTTTCCGAATGGCATGCGATAGCTAGCCAGTTTTAGCATCAGTTTTGGATCACCAAAAGGCGAATCTGTATTTTGTTCTGTCATGGCGATACTTTAATCTTTATAGAATAGTTTTTCGAGTGGAAATGAAATGGTGAATGAAGAGTTAAGCCCTTATCAACGCTTGGGCGGTGAAGAGGCGATACGCAAGTTGGTCGATCGCTTTTATGAGTTGATGGACACCTTGCCGCAGGCGCAGCAGATTCGCGCCATGCATCCGGATGACCTGTCTGGGTCGGCCGACAAGTTATTTATGTTTTTGTCTGGTTGGCTGGGTGGGCCACAGCTCTATACGGAAACGTATGGTCATCCACGCTTGCGTATGCGACATATGCCCTTCCCAGTTGATGAAGCTGCCCGTGATGCCTGGATGTTATGTATGAAAAAGGCGTTGGAAGAAATGAATATTGAAGATCAAATGCTAAGACAACATCTGTTGCATTCATTATTCAAGACGGCTGATTTTATGCGCAATCAGGAAGAGTCATGATGAGCAGCTGATGGCAACTTGCTCGACAGATTCAGAGGGTGGCTTGGCATAGTGTGCCATGTCAGCATGTTCATCAAATGGGCTTTGTAATAACCTAATCAGTCGATCTATCTCGCTGTAGTCTTTTTCCTGTTCTGCCTTCTCGATAGCAAGCTGTGCCATGTGGTTGCGCAATACATATTTTGGATTGACCTGTTTCATCTTGGCTTGGCGTTGTGCATCGGGCTGGGCATGTTTGCGCAGCGCCTGACGATAATCATTTAACCATTGGTCAAAGGTCTCGCGATCAACAAACATATTTCTTAGCGTCTGATCTGCTTGATCGCTGTTACGCTCGACGTTGCACAGCTGGCGAAACAGATTGGTGAAATCGGTCTGGCTTTGTTGCATTTGCAACAACAGTGATTTTGTTTGCTGCTCAATATTATCGTTATGAATTTCAAAGCCCAGTTTGCTGGCCATGAGCTGTTGGTATTCTTTTTTATAGACACGCCAATATTGGCCCAAGGCCTGTTTGGCACTGTCTTCAGAAATAAATGGCGTCAGTGTTTGTGCCAGACAGGCAAGGTTCCACAGTCCTATTTCGGGCTGCTGGTCATAGGCATAGCGACCAGAGTGATCTGAGTGATTGCAGATGTGTCGTGGGTTGTAGCTATCAAGAAAACAGAAGGGGCCGTAGTCCAGGGTCAGGCCAAGAATGGACATGTTGTCGGTATTCATTACGCCATGGCAAAAACCTACTGCTTGCCACTGGGCAATCAGTTTGGCGGTGCGGCGTATGACTTCCTGCAGCAGGGCCAGGTAAGGGTTGTCGGTTTCGCTTAGTTGCGGATAGTGATGGCTGATAATGTAATCCGTCAGCTGCTTTAATGGCTCAAATTTGTCGCGGTAATAAAAGTATTCCAGCGAACCAAAACGCACATGAGTCGGGGCAAGGCGCGTTAGAATAGCGCTGGTCTCTATCTGTTCACGGTAGACCTTGTCATCACACCCGGTGATGCATAGGGCGCGGGTGGTTGGAATGCCCAGCCCAAACATGGCCTCGCTGCAAAGATATTCACGGATGGTTGAACGCAATACGGCACGACCATCGCCCATGCGCGAGAAAGGTGTCATGCCGCTGCCCTTGAGTTGGATCTCCCATTTCTCGCCGTTGCTGTTGGTGGTCTCGCCAAGCATGATGGCGCGGCCATCACCCAGCGACGGCACTAAATGGCCAAACTGATGGCCGGCATAACGCATGGCAATATGGGCGGCGTTGTCGATGGCTTGGTTGCCGCTGAAGATGGCATTGAATTCGGCTGTCTGGTGGCAGTCCGGTTCTAGCTCCAGCAGTTTGGCGGCGGCCGGGTTGAAGTGGATCAGCTCGACGATATTCAGGGTTGGGCTGGGTTCAACCTCGGCATAAAAATCTTTTGGCAGTTTGGCAAAAGAATTGCTGAGCGGCAGGGACTTGGGGCTGTGTTTCATGCTAATAACCTAGTAAACTTATCAGGTATTCTAGTCGTATCCCTGCCCCATGCCAAGGGACAAGCATATATAATGCTGCCACGAAACTTGATCAGCAGGAGTGCTTATGCCAAAGGCAAGTGAATTAAAACGGGGGATGGTGGTTGAAATTGACGCAATGCCCTTTTCCGTCAAGCAGATAGATGTGCGTAGCCCCTCTTCGCGCGGTGCCAACACCCTTTATAAGGTGAGGTTTAGCAATTTAAAGACTGGCCAGAAGCTGGATGAGAGCTACAAGGGCGAGGATTTCATCAAAGAGGCCGATTGTGTCCGTGTGCCGGTTCAGTTTTCCTATATCGATGGCGAAAGCTATGTCTTCATGAATAGCGAAGACTATAGTCAGTACAGCCTGCATCAGGATGAGCTGGCCGAGCAATTGGCTTATATCAGTGAGGGCCTGGAAGGTCTGACGGCTCTGATTATGGATGATGCGATTCTGGGGATTGAACTGCCTGTCTCGGTTGCCTTGCAGGTGGTTGAAACCGCGCCGGGCATTAAGGGTGCCAGTGCCAGCAGTCGTACCAAGACGGCCAAGCTGAGTACCGGCTTGGAAATCCAGGTGCCTGAATATCTGGAAACCGGTGAAATGGTTAAGGTCAATAGCGGCACTGGCAAGTTTATATCGCGGGCGTAGTGTATGATTGCGCGACATTTCTGGCTGCCCTGCCAGCCTACGAATTTTTCTAGTTCTTCATAAGAGACAAACAAATGACTGAAGCTAATATCGCCCTGTCTACAGACGAGCTGGTTGAGCTGGATGACTTTTTACTCAGTGAAGGTGAAGAGCGTCTGACGATCGACGAGGCCCATGGTTACATCACCGCCTTGATCATCAGTAATGTCGAGCTGGATGAGGCGGCAATGTTGACGTCTATTCTGGGTGAAGACGAGCAGCAGGAAAATATTGTCCAGCTGTTGCAACGCATGTATCAGGAAATCAGTGTCGAGCTGGCATCAGGTAAGCCGTTTGAGCCAATGGTGATCGAAGAGGAAGAGAATGGCGAGATCTTCGAGGTCTATGAGGGTTGGTGCTACGGTTTTATGCTGGCGGTGTCAGATCATGAGACGGCGTGGGCGCAGTTGTCGAAAGATGGTCGTTCACTGCTCGAGCCCATCGCCACTCTGGCGCTGTTACGTGAGGAAGAGCTGGATATCGATGACGAGGAATATTCTGGCTGGGTTGGCCTGCTGGCCGGCTCTGTGTCAGGCTTGTATAGCCACTGGCACTGTTAGTTTGTCTGATATATTTCACGTCAAAGTTTCTCACTGATATCAGCTTCTCGTAAAATCCTTAACTTCTAATATTTGCACGGCAGCAGTGCGTTTACCCCGCTGTGCAACTTTCCTTGCTTTTTTCTAGTGCATTTATTTCCTGTGGCGAGCTGCTAAAAGTAGGAAAATCAACGCTTTTTAAGCTGGCACAGCTTGTGCAAACAAGGCTGGGGTATTTCATTTAAATGTAAAAGGAGTAAAAAGAAATGCGCAAACCATTTGAAAAAACAGCTTTAGCCGCCGCCGTGCTCGCTGCGATGACCGTTCCCAGTAGCGTGATGGCCGAAGGGGCCTTTTCCGCAAATGCAGGTTTCTCCAGTGAATATGTCTTCCGTGGCGTATTGCAAGCGGATTCCTCTGCATCAGTTGGCCTGGACTATGAAAACAGCGGCTTTTATGTTGGCACCTGGTGGGGCGACGTAGATCTTGGTTTGGAAGTTGACCTCTACGCCGGTTACGGTGGTGAGGTGTCTGGCGTTTCATATGATCTGAACTATACAACCTATAACTACACCCGTGATGATCCAAGCGAAGCCGGTGGCGCTTTCGATGATACTTATGGCGAATTTAATCTGGGCCTGGGCTATGGCCCGCTAAGCGTCGGTTACGCCGATGGTACGTATGACAACTTCGGTGCAGAGCAGAAATACAGCGTTACCACGGTTGCGGTTGACTATAAAGGCTTTACTGTTCTTTATGGTGACAACGGTAAGGACTTTAGCGGTAGCTGGTTTGAGGTGGGTTATGGCACTGAGATCGGCGATTTCGATACCGGGATCAATGTGGTCTTCTCAGATGAAGATCTGGATAACCAGGAATATGTGGTCTTCTCCCTGGGCAAGACCTTTGACCTGTAATCACAACGGTTAGTTGTGCATAGAAAAAACTGGCCGATTTTGCATCGGCCAGTTTTTTATTAAGTGTTATTGCTAGCCACTTTACGGCCGTTGTAATCTTTTACCAATAAGTCGATCTTTTCCTGGTTATATTCGCGCAGCCCACTTAGCACGATATTTTTTTCACCGTGGCCGATGGTCTTGCCGTTGGCATTGACGATAAACTTCAGGCTGACATTGCCGCGCTTGCCATCTACCTCTAGCTTTGAACTGCTTAGTTCAAGTGTGGGTGCTTGAAAATTAAAATCATCAATATTGATCATCATTCGTTCGTAGATGACCAGGGGACGGTCAGTATTGATCATAACGCCTTTTTCCTTCATCAACGGTACCAGGATGTGGGGAAAAGTTTGGCCTGAGAATTTCACATATTGTTGGATCAATTCAGAAATCTGCACCTGGTCAGTCGAGCATTCGCCTGAGCGATTGATGTTGAGATATTCCTTATTCTTGATATCACAAATGCTGATGTCACTGGCATCGGTCTGCGGAAACAACAGTGGCACGCTGTCAGAAACCATGCCGCCAAAGTTGAAGCGCATCTGCTGACTCAGACCATAATTGTGTAAACCCAGGGCAAACAACAGGTCGCCAGGTACACAAAAGCGTTTGGCATCTTCATCATGAATGGGGTTAAAGTCACCGGCAACCTGTTTGGCAAAATTGCTGGCCTGTTGGCGGCTAACGAGGATGCTGTTGTCCTGACGGGAAAAAAAATCTTCTAAACGCATTGTATTGACCCTGTGTTATTGCTGTGTATCTTAGCAGGTTTTGGTTGCTGCTATTTTATAATCTTGCCATGATCAATTTAGAGTTGAATAAGGATTAAGCATGTCTGAAGAGTCAGTCGAAACCGTCTGCATCGCCGAATTGATGGCACAAAGTGACGTTAAATTTGGTACTAGCGGTGCCCGTGGCCTGGCAGTCGATATGACTGATCGGGTTTGTTATGCCTACACCCTAGCCTTTGTCCGTTATCTGCTGGAGATCGGTGACATAAAGCCAGGCGATCAGGTGGCCATAGCTGGCGATTATCGCCCCAGCTCACCGCGCATCATGGCGGCGGTGGCAATGGCGGTTCGTGCTGCTGGTTGTCAGCCGTATAACGGTGGCTTTATCCCTACGCCCGCGATTGCCCTGCATGGCATCAGTCATGGCATTGCCAGTCTGATGGTCACAGGTAGCCATATTCCCGATGACCGTAACGGTATCAAGTTCAACAAGCCCAGTGGTGAGATTCTCAAACAGGATGAGCAGAGCATCGCCGCTGCCGAAGTTGAGATTGCAGCCGGGCTGTTTGATGCCCAGGGTAATGCGCTTGCGCCGGTGGCTCTGCCAGATGTGAATGCCAGCGCCTATCAGGCCTATGTGCAGCGCTATCTCGACTTCTTTCCAGCCGACTGCCTGACTGGCTTGCGGGTAGGCGTTTATCAGCATTCCTCGGTTGCCCGCGATGCGATGATGGATATTTTTACCGCCTTAGGGGCAGAAGTCGTGGCATTGGCCCGTTCCGAAGTATTTATTCCGGTGGATACTGAGGCAATTCGCCCCGAAGATGTGGTTTTGGCCAGGCAGTGGGCCAGTGAACAAGATTTCGATTGCATTGTCTCAGCCGATGGTGATGGCGATCGACCCTTGGTCAGCGATGAACACGGCAACTGGCTGCGTGGTGATGTCGCCGGTATTCTCTGTGCCCGTTATCTCGGCGCCACAGCTGTTGCCACCCCAGTCAGCAGCAACAGCGCCCTGGAAAAGAGCGGCTGGTTTGAGCGCATCGACCGCACACGCATTGGTTCACCATTTGTCATCGCCGCTATGCAGCAGGCCTTGGGTGCTGGTCAGGATAAGGTGGTTGGTTACGAGGCCAATGGTGGTTTTCTGATCGCCAGTGATATCAATCTCGATGACAAGACTCTGCCTGCCCTGCCCACCCGTGATGCCATTATTGTACCCTTGACCATCTTGATGTTGGCCAAGCAGGCTGGATGTTCCATATCTGAGCTGCTACAACAGTTGCCACAGCGTTTCAGCAGCAGTGACCGGCTGAAACAGTTTCCTACCGAACTGAGTCAGGCACGTATCAGAAGTTTTAACTCTGGTGATATTGGACGGGATAAGCTGGCTATCGAGGCTGTCTTTGGCCAGTTTGGCAGTGTCAAAACCCTGGATGACACCGATGGTCTGCGCATAACTTTTGAAAATGATGAGGTGGTGCACCTGCGGCCTTCAGGCAATGCGCCTGAATTGCGTTGTTATAACGAGGCCGCAAGCGAGGCCCGGGCCCAGCAGCTGAATGCCATCTGTATGGCGATATTGGCTGGTTGGCGTAACTAAGTGACTGATGGTCAAGTTTTTCTGCCGATATCCGATAAAAATATACACATACTTTATTTAATACAGGGATAAGTGCTGTGGGTGTACAGGAATTCGACTTTAGCAGCGGCAAGGTGCTGAACCCAAAACGCAAACAAGCCATTATTGCCATTGAAAGCGATGCTGATGCTGACGTGGTTAAAGAGATTTTGCGGCAGAAGAGCTATAAAGACCTGGGCCGGGAAACCGAATTGCGGGCAGTGCTGGAGGCAGTGCGCAAACACAAGGTTGGTGTTTTGTTTCTGGATGCTGACCTGGCGGGCATCAATATCAAAGAACTATTGCCCAGTATCAAAAAGGGCTTTTCCGAATTAAATGTTGTGGTTATGAGCAGCACGGTGACAAAAGAGAGTCTGGGTGAAACGCTACGCCTGGGGGCCGTTGGCTTCCTGGTCAAACCGCTGCAGCAGGATGCCGTGGAAAAGGTAATGGCAAAGCTCAAATAGCTGCTCCGCAATCATAAAAAAAGCCCGCACCCATTTTACAATGGGGCGGGCTTTTTTGTCTGAAGACGGCTTACTTCTGCGGTGCAGCGCAAGTCAGCTCTTCTTCGATCTTGCCTGACTCAACTTCATCAATGATCTTTTGATATTCAGGGGTAACCGGGCAGCCACAAGCGTGCTCAGTAGTCGCGTGCAGGCGGGCCTGCTCCATGTGCCAAGAGGCAACCTTCAGGTGTTGATCAACGTTCATATTCAATCCTTCAAAATCAATAATTCACTGAGCCCAATGCTCTGGGACGGATTTTAGCATAACAGTCAGGAATTTTAAGCCTGTTGAGCAACTCTTATTGTGTGCGAAACTAGGCTGAACAAAAGGAATGCGATATGGCCGAGTTACACCCACAACTAGCGCAAGACTGCCTCAAATTGGGGCGTTTCCCCCTATGCCGGCTACTATTACTGCGCGATGCCAACTACCCCTGGTTTATTTTGGTGCCCGATCGAGAAGAGATTCGTGAGATCCACCAGCTGTCAGAACAAGACCAGCAAATGCTGCTGCGAGAGTCCATGACACTGTCGCGTGCCCTGGAACAGGCCTTTGCGCCGGACAAGCTCAATATCGCCGCCCTGGGCAACATGGTGTCACAGTTACACATCCACCATATTGCGCGCTACACCACTGACCCGGCCTGGCCAGCGCCAGTGTGGGGGCACCTGCCGAGTAAGGCCTATTTGGATGATGAATTGGTCGCCGTTGTGGAAGCACTTAAATCAGCTCTGGCCGGTCAGTGCGAGTTTGAAGTCTAACCACTTCGTCCTCATCTGCTAGAATGGCGCCAATCAACTAAAAGCAGTGCAAACAATGACAAACGAAAACGACAGCCAAATCCTGCAAAAAATTAAAAAAACCCACGAACGCATCGTCATCACCGTAGGCATCGCCATGGGTATAGCGCTAAGTAGTTACTTTTTCACCTTTGGCATGTTGATCGATCGTGATGCCACCTTCATGCTCTGGTTTCAGGTCATCACCAGTGTGTTGTTTATCTTTGGCCTGGTTTATATCAAGCCCCTGGCGCTGATGATTGCCAAGGTTTTGCTGGCGTCTAATTCAGACTGCCACCAGATGTTGAAAGGAATGACGGCGGCAGACCTGGAAAAGGAATAGTGTTGGCAGTGTAGATGTTTTTCTGGATATAGACTTTTTGAATTGCCTTATTGTCTATCTTTAAAATAGTCTGCGCTGTAAATTTTTGATTGCTTGAGATTGCTTGAGATTGCTTGAGATTGCTAGAATCAGGTACAAGTGGGAAAGCTATTTAGTTATTTCTTCTGACACCGCGCCTAAATATTCATCCCAAATTGCAGCAGTGGCTTTCAAAAGATTAATAAGCTCTATTGC
>Ga0316207_10000494_pt1 | contig 62645 bp, 58 predicted proteins | sample 6weekpyrite_MG_FD_204943 | JGI IMG/M metagenome (GOLD analysis project Ga0316207, IMG submission 204943) | Microbial mat bacterial communities from mineral coupon in-situ incubated in ocean water Damariscotta River, Maine, United States -... | ecosystem: Environmental > Aquatic > Marine >... | reverse complement strand
AGATGGCCGTGGCGGTTGAAGAGGCGATCAAGGATTACAAAGTTCTGGTCTGTGAGGCCGGCACTGGCACCGGCAAGACCTTCGCCTATTTAGTGCCTGCACTGCTATCAGGGCAAAAGGTGATTGTCTCTACTGGCACCAAAAACCTTCAGGATCAGCTGTTCCAGAAAGATTTGCCGCTGGTGCGCAAGGCGCTGCAAGTGCCGGTACAAACAGCTCTGCTCAAGGGCCGTAGTAATTATCTTTGTCTCTATCGTTTAACTGTTACCGAGGAAGAGGGCCGCTTGGCTTCGCGTGAAATGGTGCATCAACTGCGCAGTGTACGTGAGTGGGCTGGCGGTACGGATAGTGGTGATATTACGGAGTTAATGGATATCGGTGAAGACTCGCCGCTGTGGCCTCTGGTGACTTCGACGGCGGATAACTGTCTCGGTTCTGATTGCCCTTGCTTTGAAGATTGTCATGTGAGTAAGGCGCGACGTGAGGCTCAAAGTGCCGATGTGGTGGTGATTAATCACCACCTGTTGATGGCGGATATGGTGTTGCGAGAGGATGGTTTTGGTGAGTTGTTGCCGAGCGCAAATGCCTACATCATTGATGAGGCGCATCAGTTGCCCGAGATTGCCACCAACTTTTTTGGCCAGAATCTGAGTGGTCGTCAGTTGCTTGATCTAGCCAAGGATACGGTGGCTGAATTTCACAGCAGTGCTGCGGATAACAAAAAACTGCTGACCTGTGCCGACAAACTTGAATATGCGGTGCGTGATTTTAGGTTGGCGCTGGGTAATGATGCTCAACGTAAACCCTGGGCACAACTTCGTGGTGACAAAAAAGTTGTTGAGCAGTTACAAGTGATAAAGGATGTGCTCGGGCTGCTGCATGAACAGCTGGATGGCCAGGCTGAGCGTAGCAAGGGCCTGGAAAATTGCCTTGAACGCTGTAATGCCTTGTTATTCAGAATCGGCCTTTTTATTGGAGAAGAAACAACCGATCAGGTTTATTGGGTCGATATTTACAGTCGTAGTTTTGTGCTTTGTTGTACTCCCTTGAATGTGGCTGAGGCATTTCAGAAACGGATGCAGGAGCAAAAGGCGGCCTGGATATTTACCTCAGCCACCCTTGCGGTGAATGGCCGCTTTGATCACTATGCCGATCAGCTGGGTTTGCACGATGCGCAAACAGCCTTGTGGGATAGTCCCTTCGATTATCGCAGTCATGCCCTGTTTTATGCCCCAACCGATATGCCTGAGCCCAATAACCCTGCTTATGTCGAGGCGGTGGTTGAAGCGGCCTTGCCAGTGTTGCAAGCATCACGTGGTCGCGCCTTTCTATTGTTTACCAGTCACCGTTCCCTGAAGCAGGCGGCTGAGCTGTTGCAAGGTAAGATTGATTATCCAATGTTGGTGCAGGGCGAATACCCGCGTAATGAGTTGCTGCGCCGCTTTCGCGAAAAGGGGGATGCGGTGCTGTTGGGTACGGGCAGTTTCTGGGAAGGGATTGATGTTCGTGGTGAGGCGCTGTCTTGCGTCATCATCGATAAACTGCCATTTGCCGCACCCGATGATCCGGTGCTTCAGGCCAGGGCCGATGCCTTGCGAGCCAAAGGTGGTAATCCGTTTATGGACTATCAGGTCCCCCAGGCGGTGATTGCATTGAAGCAGGGGGTAGGGCGCTTGATTCGTGACTTTAGTGATCGCGGCGTGATGGTGGTGTGTGATCCTCGCCTGACCAGCAAACCCTACGGCAAGGTCTTTCTCAATAGCTTGCCGCCGATGCTGAGAACCCGAAAACTGGAGTTGGTGCAACGCTTCTTTGTGGCGGAAGCCAAAGCGCGCATAGCAGAAACAACCTAGGCGAAAATTTCTCCTAATATGTAGACAATTTTTAAGTCATTCACCGCTGGTTTAAGCATTTTTGTATCAAGGTCGATATCTTTATTGAAGGGTGTAGTTCCCACTAACGGGAGATTGCAAAGGAGATCAGCCATGATGAGCTTAATTGTTGAAGCAGTTGTGATTGCCTTTTGCGTCGGCGGTGCAGCAGGCGCTGTTGTAACAATGCATTTACTGCATAACACCAAAACGACCGACGTTAAGGTTCAAACTCAACGTTACGTCAAATAATAGACAATGAATTTTACTGGCGCCGGTAACTCTACCGGCGCGATTTTTTATGCCTCCAAATCTTTCCTTTATTGAGTCTTTTTTTCCATTTATCATGTGCTTGGATAAGTTATTTAATCACAAGTTCTGGAACCCTATTTGAATATTCTGGCAATTGAAACCTCGACTCAGGCCTGTTCAGCAGCTTTATTATGCAATGGCGAGATACTGCAGCGTTATCAGGTTGCACCTCGTGGCCATGGTGACTTGATTCTGCCAATGATCGATGAGTTGATGTCTGAGGCGGCTTTGAGTCCGGCTCAGCTTACTGCGGTAGCCTTTGGTCGTGGCCCAGGGGCTTTTACCGGTGTGCGTATTGCCACTAGTGTCGCTCAGGGAATTGCTTTTGGCGCAGACCTGCCTGTTGTGCCGGTTTCAAGCCTTGCTGCGCTTGCCCAGGCTGGTTTTCGACACAAGGGCTATCAGGCCATGTTGTGTGCTGTTGATGCCCGTATGGGGGAGATTTATTGGGGTGCTTATCAGATAGATCAAGGAGTGGTATCGTTGCTGTCAGATGAGCTTGTCTGTCGTCCTGAGTTGGCACCAGAGCTGCCTGAAGTGGTTGATCAATGGCGTGGGATGGGAAATGGCTGGCAGGTCTATGCTGAGAGTCTGACAGTCAGGTTTCCATTGCAGCTTGAGGCCGATGATGTGGCCTGGCTGGCAAGAGCAGAAGAGGTGGCTGTGCTTGCCCAGCATGCTGTTGAACATGGGCAGACTGTATCGGCTGAACAGGCAATGCCGGTTTATCTGCGCGATAAGGTGGCCGAGAAAAGCAAAAAATAGAAGTAACTATTCAACTCAGAGGCAACCTGAATAGCTACGAGCTTATTTTAATGTGCAGAATAATTAAAAAATAACTACAGAAGCTTAATGTGATTAATCAAGGCAAAGTATACGAGCTGGTTCAGTTAACTGATCCGCATCTTTATGCGGATACGTCTGAAGGGCTGTATGGCGTTAACAGTTATCAGTCGTTTGAGACGGTGGTTGCTGAGGCAGCTAAGCAATCTATTGATCTGGCGCTGTTGACTGGCGACCTGGTCCACGATGAGTCTGAACAGGGTTACAAGAATCTGCGCCGGTCACTGCAAAGCCTTAATGTACCTACTCATTTAATCCCCGGTAATCATGATGACTTTGCTTTTATGCAGACAGAGTTTAATCAAGGACTGATTAGCTGTGAGAAACAAGTCGAGTTAGGTAACTGGCAGGTGCTTATGCTCAATTCCCAAGTCCCTGGCCAGGTACGGGGACACTTGGATGAACAAGAACTTTCATGGTTGGAACAGTGTTTGGTTCAGGCTGGTGATCGTCATAGCATAATCTTTTTACATCACAATCCGGTGGCAGTTAATTGTAAGTGGCTGGATCCGCTTGGACTGGATAATGCCGAAAAACTATTTGAAGTGATTGCCGCTCACCCGCAGGTCAAGGCCGTGGTGTGGGGGCATGTGCATCAGGAGTTCAGTGAGCTGCGAGCTGGCGTTCAGTTGCTAAGCACGCCTTCTACCTGTATCCAGTTTAAGCCGGGAGTCGAAACGTTTGAACTGGATTATTTGCCGGCTGGCTATCGCTGGTTTCGTTTGTTTGAAGATGGCAATCTGGAAACCGGGGTCAAGCGCATGGCCAAAGTGCCAGACGGTCTTGACCCCGATGCTAAGGGCTACGGGGTTTAGCTAGCCTTCAGTAACTTCTTTTTCTAGCTGTTCCAGGGTGGTGTGACGTACATCTTTACCCTTGACCAGGTAGATCACATATTCACAAATATTCTTGGCATGATCTCCAATCCGTTCCAGTGCCCGTGCCGCCCAGGTGGCACCTAAAACACGCTTGATAGAGCGTGGGTCTTCCATCATGAAGGTGATATTCTGGCGCATAATGGATTCATATTCGTGATCAACCTTTAGATCCATCTTGGCGATTTTTACCGCTGCCTCGGCATCCATGCGGACAAAGGCATCCAGGGCACCGCTAATCATCGTCTGGACGTGATTACCCAGTGACTCAATCTCCAGGTAACCGTTGCGGGGACGTTCCATTTCGGCCAGGTCGATTCCCATCCGGGCAACCTTTTCAGCCTGGTCGCCCATTCGTTCCAGATCGGTAATGGTCTTGATGACGGCCATAACCAGACGCAGATCGCTGGCCGTAGGTTGGCGGCGGGCGATGATATGGGTGCACTCTTCGTCGATCTCAACTTCCATGGCGTTGACTTTCATGTCGCCTTTCTTGACCTCTTCGGCCAGGTTGGGGTCGCCTTCAGAAAGTGCAGTAACGGCTTTTTTGACCTGTTCTTCTACCAGGCCACCCATGGCAAACACGCGGTTGCGTAGGTTCTCCAGTTCAACATCGAACTGCTGTGAAATGTGGTGCGGCTGATTTGTGTTGTCCATGATTGACTCCGTTTATCCGTAGCGGCCGGTAATGTAGTCTTCGGTCTGTTTCTGTGTTGGATTAGTGAAAAGTTTGTCCGTGTCTGCCAGTTCGATCAGGTCACCCATGTACATGAATGCAGTGTAGTCTGAGACACGGGCGGCCTGTTGCATGTTGTGGGTAACGATAACGATAGTGAACTTGGACTTGAGTTCGTAGATTAGTTCTTCGATCTTGAGAGTCGAGATTGGGTCAAGCGCCGAGGCGGGCTCGTCGAGCAGCAGCACCTCTGGTTCGATAGCAATGGCGCGGGCGATGACCAGACGTTGTTGCTGACCGCCTGACAGGCCAAAGGCACTGTCGTGGAGTCGATCTTTGACTTCGTCCCACAGCGCTGCACCACGCAATGAGTTCTCTACAACCTCATCCAGGGTACGACGATCTTTTACGCCCATCAGGCGCAAGCCATAGGCGACGTTTTCGTAGATCGATTTGGGGAAGGGATTTGGTTTCTGAAACACCATGCCTACCTGACGACGCAGCGCGGCAATATCGATATCGCGATGGTAGATGTCTTGATTGTGCAGCATGATTTGGCCTTCAATGCGGACATCATCGACAAGATCATTCATGCGGTTGAAACAACGCAGCAGGGTTGATTTACCGCAACCACTGGGACCGATAAAGGCGGTGACACGCTCCTTGGGAATGGTCATGTTAATGCCGTTGAGTGCCTGTTTTGAGCCATAGAAGAGCTTCAGGTCTTTGACAGTCAGGGCGGTTTCAGCCACATCACCGGCTGTGTTTGACTGTTTTGACTTGAGGGTATCAATATTGATGCCGTGGGTCATTGGGGCTGATGAATCACTCATGGTTAGTGTCTCTTTGGTTAATCTCGTTTAATGCTCAAGTGATTTGTATTTTTCACGCAGGCGATTTCGGATCGCAATCGCAGTCAGGTTAAGCGCGATAATAATCAATACCAGTAGCAGTGCCGTGGCATAAACCAGTGGTCGTGCGGCTTCTACGTTCGGACTCTGGAAGCCGACATCATAGATGTGGAAGCCAAGGTGCATGAATTTTCTGTCCAGATGCAGGAATGGGAAGTCGCCATCCAAGGGCAGGGTAGGTGCCAGTTTGACTACCCCTACCAGCATCAACGGTGCCACTTCACCTGCGGCACGGGCCACCGCCAGGATCAGTCCGGTCATGATGGCAGGGCTGGTCATGGGGATGATGGTGCGCCACAAGGTCTCGGCCTTGGTCGCGCCGAGAGCCAGACTGCCTTCGCGGATTGATTTAGGAATACGCGACAGGCCTTCTTCAGTGGAGACAATGACCACCGGCACGGTGAGCAGGGCCAGGGTGATTGAGGCCCACATCAGGCCTGGAGTACCAAAGGTTGGCGCCGGTAGCGCTTCGGGGAAAAACAGCTGATCAATATTACCGCCGAGAAAATAGACAAAAAATCCCAGCCCGAATACACCGTAAACAATCGAAGGCACACCAGCCAGGTTGTTAACTGCAATTCTGATCATGCGAATGACAGGGCCTTGCTTGGCGTATTCACGCAGGTAGATGGCCGCGACCACGCCGAATGGTGTAACCAGGATGGCCATGATGATGACCATCATTACGGTGCCGAAGATGGCTGGAAAGATGCCGCCTTCAGTGTTGGCCTCACGGGGTTCGTCACTGACGAACTCCCACAGTTTATGGATATAGAAACCAATTTTATCGAATATCGACATACCATTGGGCTGGTAAGCCATTACAACTTTGGAGATGGCAATCTCAACGGTTTTTGCATCGATGGTTTCGGCCACCAGTGATGCGCGGTTTAGCTCGGCATAGTGCTTTGTCAGTTGATTTTGTAGCGCTTTGTATTTGGCCTGTAGTGATTGCTTCTCTTCCTCAATTTTGCCCAGGGCTTCAGGGCTGTCTTCACCTTTCAGCTCAAGGCTTCGTTGCTTGAGGCGCAGGCGTTCAAGGGTGTAGTTGATTGAGCCAATCTCACCCTGCTCAATAGCGTGAATGGTGGCAAAGGTTTCAGAAGTGGCAGCAATCTGCTGTTGCAGGCTGTCCCAGCTGCCATTACCTTCGGCGATGATCTTGCCATCCAGTTTGACCTGCCTTAGGGAGCCGTAAAAATTGCCCCATTCGCGGCGTTCGATCACCATCATTTCAGGGTCTTGACTGCGTGTGCTGATCAGCGGGTCCAGCAACGAGCGGAAATCGATGCCGTAAAGCTCGCGATTACCTGTCTTGATCAGGTGGCGACTTGTCCACTGTTCAGATGTTTCGAGCTTAATACCACTGTCGATAATCTGTTGTGTTGAGACGTCTTCGGTATCGCGGATTTCACCGGCGATCTTGATGGTCTGGCCGCCATCATCGCGATACTCAAAGCTGTGCACGTCAGCAGGCCAAAAATGCCCCAGCCCTCGTGCTGCAATAAGCATTAACAAACCAACAACCATGATGATACTGACACTGACAGATGCCGCTGTCAGCCAGACCCAGGGTGAACCACTTTTAAGCCAATTACGCATAATGATTGAGCAACACCCTTAAAGTGAACTGTATTTTTTACGCAAGCGCTGACGAACAACTTCAGCGATGGTGTTAAAAAAGAAGGTGAACATGAATAATACCAGTGCCGCCAGGAACAAGACACGGTAATGGGTGCTGTCGACCTCGGACTCGGGCATTTCTACCGCAATGTTGGCAGAAAGCGTTCGCATGCCTTGGAAGATACTGAAATCCATCACCGGCGTGTTGCCGGTGGCCATTAATACAATCATGGTTTCCCCAACGGCGCGGCCAAAGCCGATCATTACTGCAGTGAAGATGCCTGGGCTGGCGGTCAGAATGACGACGCGAGTCAGGGTCTGCCAGGTGGTGGCACCCAGTGCCAGCGAACCATTGGTGAGATGCTTGGGCACGCCGAAGATGGCATCTTCAGTAATCGAGAAAATAGTTGGGATAACAGCAAAGCCCATGGCGATGCCGACCACCAGTGAGTTACGTTGGTCAAAGCTGACCCCCAGTTCGGAATCCAACCACTGCTGGGTATTGCCACCGAACATCAACGCCTCTAAAGGATGGTTCAGGCTAAAAGAAATCCATACCACCAGAATTACCAGTGGGATGAGCAGGGCGGCCAGCCAGCCATCTGAAACCGTGTTTTTGATGTGTGGCGGCATGCTATGCCAGATATAGCTGGCAGCAATCACCGACAATGGTAGTAGCAAAATCATGGTCATAATGGCTGGCAGGTATTGTTCCAGCATAGGAGCCAGCCACAGACCGGCAAGAAAGCCGAGGATAACAGTTGGTAACGCTTCCATGATCTCGATAGTGGGTTTGACTACACTACGCATTTTTGGGGTCATGAAGTAGGCGGTGTAAATTGCACCGAAGATGGCCAATGGTACAGCAAACAACATGGCATAGAAGGCGGCCTTGATGGTGCCAAATGAAATGGGTATGAGGCTAAACTTGGCTTCGAAATCGTTACTGGCCGAAGAGGATTGCCAGATATACCCCGGCTCGTCATAGCTTTCGTACCAGACTTTACTCCACAGGGATGACCACGATACCTCGGGGTGCTCATTGTGCAAACTGATAAAGGCCAGATTGCCTTGTTGATCTTCAATCATGGCGGCATTGGCACGCGGGGCGATGGCAATGTTTTTCGCCGTCACTTTCATCAGGTTTTCTTTGAGAATGGTCTTTTCTGCGGTGGTGTGGAAGACGCCCAGCTGGCCGTTGTCATCAACAGCGAGAAAGCCTTTGCGTGAATGTTCGGTGGCAACGCTGGTGATAGTCGTTGTACCCAGCGAGAATTCACGGATTTTGGTCAGCCGAGGGGTGCCGTTATCATCCTTAACCGGGAACCACTGGCTGATATCACCTTTGCTGTTGCCAACCAGGATGGAAATATCACCGGTGAGAAACTCAAAGCTCGTGATATCAGTTTTGAGGTTGAGTGATTCAACCTGCTCCGGGTATTCGGCGTCGCTGACGTCATAGACTGTTATGTCGCCCATGTTGTTGGCCAGGTAGACAGTATCCATTTCCTTATTCAATAACACGTAACTATAGTTGCCAAGGTCATTCGCGATGCTAAATGATTCTGTTTCAACGCTGACCGCATCATCACTGAGGAAGGATTCTTCTTTTTCGCCACTGCTGACCAGTAATTCGCCGTCCTCGGTCATGGCGACAATCATAGCTCTCTCTTCACCATCCTGAACGGCAAGTTGGGTCAGGGGGCGTTCCAAATCGTCAATCACGATTGGCTCTTCGCCCATGGGGTAGTCAATAAATGGCGTAATGGTGCGAATGTCGTCAGGATAGCTGACCTTGTAGTTATGGCGCACTACAACGGCTGAGCCATCATCCAGGCCGTAGGCGACAATACGTGTTTGTGGGGTGGCTGTAGAGAAACTGGAGATTTCTGCTCCGGGCGGCAATTCCACCTCAATGGTTTCAATGACCGAGCCATCATGGGTATTAAAAAAAGTGGATTTGCCGGTGTTATCAAAGCGGACGGCGATTTCGGCCTGTTCTTCCATGGCCAGTAGTAGGGTTTGGCTGTCGCCGTGGGCAGGTGTCTGATAGCGTGCTTCTACTTCCATACTGCCAGATAAGAATAGGGGAAAGACAACATAGAGCAGGTAGATAAAGATTAGTGCCACTGCAGCGATAACACCCAGCCCACCAATACCAATAGTGTGTCTGGCCACCACATCTTTTAGGCGGCGCATCTGACGATGGCGTTGACTGGCAGGGGAATCAATCGGTGGAAGAGCTGAGGCCATAGACTGTGTATCCTTATGATTGCCGCGCATCATACGTTACAAATATTACAGTTTTGTTACAGTTCTCTGCGGTGTCAGAATATTGTTGTAATTTATTGAAAATAATAAAGAAGCATAACATTTAAGAGTAGTATCTTGCTTGCTGGATTTAATCGATAATGGCAATATGCAGTTTCAATTGACTGATTATTAATAATTTTAGATTTTGGTGGGTTATGAAGCTTTCTCAATTTAGCATAAGGCTTGTCACAATATTGGGGCTTTTACTTGCTGTTGAGGTAGGGGCTGCTGAATCAACCCGCTATGTCAACGATGAACTTATTATTACCCTCAGGGCCGGGCAAGGCAGTGAATACAAAATCTTAAAATCCTTACCATCAGGTACTGAACTGGAATTGTTGGCAGAGGGTGATGGCACTGATTTTAGCAAGGTCAGAACCAAGGGTGGCATTGAGGGCTGGGTACGGAGTTGGTATTTGAGTAAAACACCGACAGCTAAATTATTATTGGTGGATGCCACTCAAAAGGCTGAGTCTCTTGAAGCCGAGAATAAACAACTGCGTGCTAGCGTATCATCCTCAAATAAAACCAATAAAAACTTAAAACAACAGTTGGATCAGTTCGAAAAGGAAAACCTCAATCTGCTGAAAGAAAACAATAAACTGAAAGATATCGCCGGTCGGCCAATCGAGCTGGAAAGTGAGAATAAGCGTCTTACGACTGAAATCTCACGGATCAAACAAGAGAATAAAATACTAACCAACGAAAATAGTGAGCTACGTCAAAGCAGTGTGCAGAAGTGGTTTATGGCAGGTTCAGGTGTTTTGATTGCAGGTATTATTTTTGGTTTGATTCTGCCACGCTTAAGACGCAACAGGACTTCCAGCTGGAGTTAATGAGCTTGTTTTAAGGCTCTGGCCCCGAGGCCAACCGGTGAGCCCAGCGCGTGGTTTCCGGCAGTTTGTAGCGTGTGATACATGCCATCACGTATTTGATCGCACTTTCTAAACAGATTTTGTGACCGCTGGAGATGTACAGTGGTTTTATTCCTGGTCGTGTTCTCAGCACGGCACCGATGGTTTCTCCGTGATCAATCAGTGCAGTCCATTCACCTTTGGTTTCAGGTACAGCTTCATGTTTGCCAATTAGGCGAGATTTACCAACGCCAATACTGGGCAGGTCGCTAATAATGCCCAGGTGGGCGGCAATGCCGAGTCGGCGTGGGTGGGCAATTCCCTGGCCATCACAGAGCAGTAAATCCGGTGTTTGTTTAATTTTGTTTAGGGCATCAAGCACGCTGGGGATTTCCCGAAACGAGAGTAGTCCGGGGATATAAGGGAATTCAGTTGGGCGTCGTGCGATGGCGTGTTCCACTAACTCAAGCTCGGGAAAGCATAAGACAGCGACGGCAGCACGTGTGATCTGGTTGTTGTTTTCAAAACCAACATCGATGCCAGCAACATAGTTAATCTCACCAAATTTGTCGTTACGAATAACCTGCGTTGCCAGCTGTTTTTGCAGTTGTATGGCATCCGTCGGACTCAGTTGCCAAAGGTGTGGGGCCTGGTAGCGATGCATTGAGTTGACCTAGCGATTGGCAAACCAGCGCCAGATATAGCCGTCTGGACGGGTTTCGCCAGTTTCAATATAGCGTAGTACATTGTGGTTTTGCAGTGTCCAGCCCATTAGCTCTGCGACGCCATAGCGACCACAGTACAATATCTGATCACCAGTTTTGACAACCTGGTTGACTTGCGGAAGCAGAATTGTCTCGTCGCCACGTTTCAGCAACAGCGGCAGGCAGCGCAGTTGTTGATTGCGATCACGGGGGTCACTGCTAAGGTGGCCAAGTTGAATTCTGCGGTCATTTTCAATGGCATGTGTAACGGCCAGGGCAGATTTGTAGCCAATATTCAGCGTCCAGATATCAGGCACAACGTTGTTGGAAACTTGCTCAATCTCGGGCAATAGTTGTGTCGCTGCTTCGTTGCCTTGTTGCTTGATTAGTCTGAGAAACTCATGCAGTAGTGGGGTGGTCACCAGAGCCAGCACCTTGAGTGTCACAACCTCGCTATGTTGCATAACGTGTTTGCTTTTAATGGCCTCAAAGATAAGGTCGTTACCGCGTTTGTTTTGCCGTGCCACGGTGTAGATATTTGGGTTTAACTGCTTGGCGGTCATCAGGATGGAGAGATTGTCGGCATCATCATTGGTGCCGGCAACGATGCCGGTGGCATTTTTGACGCCAGCGGCTAATAGGGTGATGGCCTCGGTGCCCTTGCCTTCAATGCATTTATCAACACAGTCGGTTTTTACCGGGTCAGCTTCTATGACTGTGGTGGCCACGCCCTGACGGCTGAGGTGTTTTTGCATGGACCGGCCAAAGCGACCATAACCACACAAGATCCATTTCCCTTTTGGTGGTGGCTCATATTGATGTAAAGCCGTGCGTGGTAGTTGGGTCAGCCATTCAAACAGTGTGTGCAGCTCAGGTGAATGTAAGGCAATGGCCATTTGTTCGGCAAAGGCTTCAAATGGGTTGATGACATGATCTGTGCCGAATGAGGCCATGTTGGCATGTGTAGCCTCTGTTTCGGCGCGACAGATAACTCGGAGTGAAGGGTTGAGCAGCTTGCCGGTGATGGCGATTTCGAGGTTGGTATGGTCACTGTCAGTCAGGGCCAGAATGCCGACGCAGAAAGGGGATTTGAGGCCGGCAGCCTTGAGGTTATTGGGGTCGCCAGCATCGGCGCATAGTCCCGGCACATAGACTTCCAGTTCCGTCAGCAGCAGTTCATTGATTCGATCCTGTTTGATATCCACCGTAACAGCGCGCAGGCCACGTTGGGTCAGCGCCTTGGTCACCAGACTGCCGGTATCACCATAGCCACAGATAAGGTAAAAGGGTTCGCGAATGTGATGGACACTGCGATGAAAACGATTTTCGACTACGGCTCGCTGCAGGGCTGGATCTTGTATTAATCCCAGAATTTTACCGATGGCATACAGCCATGAGATCACCGTTAGGTACATCGCGATAGTGGTCCAGAGCCGTTGGCCATCGGTAAATTGGTAAGGGATTTCACCAAAGCCGATGGTGGTGGCCATGTAGCTGACGAAGTAAAAGGCGTGGAAGAAATTCATTTGCCAGGGATTGCCCTGGTCATCTACGCCAGGGATTAGTACCAGGCCGAGAATGGAGATGGCATAAGCTGAAATCAGAACGATCAACGGCGCCCGCATACGCCGCAACACCAATGCAAAGATTTTATGGATAGATTTGTGTGAGCGTTTCAGCATTAGCGGCGCATGGTAACGGTTTCAATGATCAGTAATACCACCGAGGTGACATTGGCCAACAGGGCGCCACCAGACAATGAGACGATAGAACTCATCATGCTTGAGCTTAGTCCGGATTCGGTGACATAGAGGGCAAAACCCCAGAGAAAAGCAGCAGCGATCAACTGCAGGTCAGCCACCAGGCTGGTGGCAAGTAACACTGCGCCCATCTGGGTGCGTTCGCCCAGTTTGAGAATGGTGGCTACCAGGCTAACGACGAGGGCGGCAAACAACTCGTAGACGTTGTGATGATCCGGGTTGTCAATCTCGCCGATGAAAAAACCAAAGTTCAGGGTCAGGGCCAAGACGATAAAAAAACCGAAGACAACCTTTTCAAAGTTCATTTCATTTGCTCCTACGGCAGGTTTAATCTCCTTACATTGTCATAAGAACAGTATCGGACGCAATTAAATTTGGATTGATTTCGAAATGGTGACAATAGGAGCCGTATAAAAAAAGCCCCGCAGAGCGGGGCTTGATCGGTATTGCTGATGATTAAGTCAGTTGCTTTTTAAAGCCCCTTAAGCACCTTGTCAACAACCTTGGCAGGCAGTGGAATGTAACCATCTTTGATTACAACTTCCTGACCTGTCTTCGATAAAACCATCTTGATGAACTCACGATCCAACGGTGCAAGCGGCTTGTTCGGATGTTTGTTGACGTATACATAGAGGAAACGTGACAGCGGGTAGTCACCAGAAACGGCATTGTCAGGCGTTGCTTCAATAAATGGCTTGCCTGCTTTCTTGGTCAGTGGAACTGCTTTTACTCCAGAGGTCTTGTAACCAATACCTGAGTAGCCAATACCGTTGATTGAGGCTGAAACAGATTGTACTACAGAGGCAGAGCCAGGCTGTTCGTTAACGGTGTTTTTGAAGTCACCCTTACACAGGCCTTTCTTTTTGAAGTAACCATAGGTGCCTGAAACAGAGTTACGGCCGTAGATCTGGATGTCCTGGTTTTCCCAGTTACCAGTCATGCCCAGGTCGCCCCACTTGCTGATGTTCTTGTCATGCTTACATTTACGTGTTGATGAGAAGATGGCGTCAACTTCAGGAATGGTCATGCCTTTGATAGGGTTGTCTTTGTGGATGAAGACAGCCAGGGCGTCGATCGCAACAGGAATAGCGGTAGGTTTGTAGCCATAGCGCTTTTCAAAAGATTCAATCTCTTTGCTCTTCATCTTGCGGCTCATTGGGCCGAGGTTTGATGTGCCTTCAGTCAGTGCGGGTGGTGCTGTTGATGAGCCGGCCGCCTGAATCTGGATGTTGACGTTAGGGTATTCACGTTTGAATTCTTCGGCCCACAGGGTCATCAGATTGGCCAGGGTGTCTGAACCAACGCTGGAAAGGTTGCCGGAGATGCCACTGGCACGACTGTAGTCAGGTAGGCCAGCATCAAGTTTTGCGCTTGCCATGACGCTGGTTGAAGCTAGAGCCAGGCTGGTGGCCATGGTTAGCATGATATTACGAAGTTTCATGTGTATTGCTCCTGCAATATTTAAAAGTAATACGGAAGATTAATGCTTAATCTGGGAGCGATTATGGAGACCGTTTATTAAAGTTTTATGACAGTTTGTTACTTTTGATTAAGCTTTTGTGACGATTTTATGTTCGTGACGAATGATGTTTTCCGCTGGAAAATTGCAGCGGAAGGTGCTGCCATGATTGACCTGACTGGTGATGTTAAGGCTGGCGTTATGACGTTCGAGTATGTGTTTGACGATGGCCAGCCCCAGACCGGTGCCACCGATATCACGTGAGCGGCCAACATCGACGCGGAAAAAACGTTCGGTCAGACGGGGGATGTGTTGCGGTGGAATGCCTATACCAGTGTCCTGCACTTCAAAATGAGCGCCATCTTGATCCTGATACCAGCGCATAGTGACACTGCCGGCCACAGGGGTGTAACGTACCGCATTGAAGGCCAGGTTGGAGAAGCAGCTGTAGAGTTCGTTCTGGACACCAAAAATCCCCAGCTCATCATCACACTCCAGGGTGAAATTCTGATGCTTTTCAGCGCCCAGTGCCATGGCCTCATCTTTGATCATCTGCAGTAGGTTGGGTACGGCAACTTCTTCGCGTGCTGCCTGTTTGGTTTCCTCGTTTTCCAGTCGTGACAGCATTAGCAGGTCGTCGACAATGTGCTGCATGCGACTGGATTGGCGTCGCATCATCTCGATGTTTTCCTGCCAGTCTTGTAATGAATCGTCAGCTTCATCCTGCATGCTTTCCAGATAACCATGAATAACGGTTAGAGGTGTGCGCAGTTCATGAGAAATGTTGGAGATAAAATCACGCCGCATTTGCTCAAGTTGTTTCAGGCGGGTGACATCCCGGGCAATCAACAGGCGCTGATCCTGGCCATAGGGGATGATGCGAATGCTGAGGATTTGCTGTTCGTTGGTAGAAGAGGGTAGCTCTACCGGTGAATCGTAGTCTTTACGGGTGATATAGCGAATGAACCCTGGATGACGAATCAGGTTGCTGAGATGCTGGCCGATATCTTTGGCCGGTTGCAACCCCATGGTTTCCTGTGCGGCCTTGTTGATCCATTCGATTTGGTCATAGCGATTCAACACCACTGTGGCATCGGGCATGGCTGCTGTCGATTCTCTAAAACGGGTGATGTATTTGGCCAGTTTTTTCTTGCGGCTGCGGTTTTGTTTCTGCAGGTGATAGATGCGGTCAAAGATCTCGTCCCAGATACCGCTGCTTTGTGGTGGATTGGTTTTGCCGGGTTTGTTGAGCCACTTTTCCAGGCGCTTGATGTTGTTGATGTGCCAGATGATGTAACCGACACTGGTAATCAGTAGGCAGACCAGAATCTGGTTACTGATAAAACCAATAATCAGTGCCAGGCCGGTCAGCCCAATCAATCGCCAGATTTCTTTACTCCATGGAGACAAATGTTATTCCTAAGTTGACAACCGGTAACCCGCGCCGCGTACTGTCTGTATCATACGGTCATACGCCACCGGTTCAAGTGCTTTTCGCAGCCTGCGGATATGGACATCGACAGTGCGTTCTTCGATATAAACATTGCTGCCCCAGATGCGGTCGAGCAATTGGGCGCGACTGAAGACTCGTTCTGGGTGAGCCATCAGGAATTGCAGCAGTTTGAATTCTGTTGGGCCGAGGCTTATTTCAGAGTCTTGGGCATGGACCCGGTGGCCTTTCTGATCCAGTTCCAGGCCGCTAATACTGATGATGTCCTTACTGTGGCTTGGGGAAGTGCGGCGTAATACGGCATTGATCCGGGCGCCTAACTCACGAGGTGAGAAAGGTTTGGTGATGTAGTCGTCGGCACCGGCATCCAGGCCGCGGATCTTGTCGTCTTCTTCACCACGGGCTGTGAGCATGATGATGGGAATATCTTCATAGCGCTCATCGCTTTTCAGGCGGCGGGCCAGGTCGACGCCACTGATGTCGGGCAGCATCCAGTCCAGCAGAATCAGGTCGGGCAGAATTTCGCCCAGCGTCTTGAGACCGGTCTGGCTGTCTTCGGCGCAGATGATGTTAAAACCCTGGCGCTTGAGTGTAAACGAGACCATTTCCCTAACGCCGGATTCATCTTCAATGATTAAAATATTTACTGACATAGTCGTTTTTCACAGTTTAAGATTCGGACATTAGAAAACAGACGTGTTACAGGATTATGACAGATTGTTTCAGGGTGAAGACACTCTCTTGTCAGACTGGCTGAAAATCCAGCTAATGGCGAAGCCGATGATATGATAATTACGGCTCTGGAATAGGGGGCTGTCGGTGAAGGTGGCACCGTTGAGGCTGTCGAGCCGGGCAAAGGCATTTAGTGAGAAATGGTCGAAATCTTTTTCTGCCATCAAGGTAATGCGACTGCCATTATAGCCGCTACGCCCCCTGTAGGCGGGCCGGGTTGGGGAGGCATAGGCAGGGTCGACGCCATAGAAATAATCGTGATAGTTGTTGTCGGCGAACATTGGTCCCACTGATACCGTATATTCCAGTTTGGCGGCCTGATATTCACGACTGAATTCCAGATAAGGTGCGAAGATCCAGCCTTGATGGGCTGAGTCGCGGCCATCCACCGAGTAGGCCGCCCGTATTGGTAGGCGTAACCATAGTTTTTGACCCCTATGTTGGTTTATATCCCAGAGGCGCAGGTCCAGCGATGGGCCGAACTCGACGCTGGGATTCAGGTCGGGCATGCCCTGACGTGGACCATCATTGTCGCTGGGCACGGGCACACCACCGGCCAGGCTTAGGTCGACAACCACAGAGTCACTGCGATAGAGCAGGCCGCGTACCTCACCATCATCGACATTGAGGAATTCGCCGCGATAGGTCAGATAGGGGTAAGGCAGCAGGTAGCCACGTCCGGTTTCACTGCCGCGGTAGTAGGGGAGTTGCATGGCTGCTATGCCGATGCCCAGCTCCCACAGCGGTTTCTGTTGCGCCTGCCCTGGCGTGGTCAGGCATGTCAGCGCCAGTAGGCTAATCAGCCTAAAGACGTTGTTGTAGAATTTCGCGGATTTCATCGTCAGTCAGCACAATTGGATTGGTGTTCATACTACTGCCGCGGCTATTGCTTACAATCCGTCCAAAATCGCTTTCTTTGATGCCATAAGCGTTTAGACGTTCCAGCCCCAGTTGTTCGGTCCAGTCGCTAAGGGCTTTTACCAGACTGTCGTGGGCTTGCTGCTCGCTGGCATTGGGCTGATCACTGAGAAGGCGACCTACCTGGGCATATTTGGTCAGGGCCGGATTGTTCGGCTGACGTTGTAACATGGCGCGGATATTGACTTCAGTCGCTGTTGCCACCAGGGTGCCGCAGACTACGCCGTGGGGGATGGGAAAGAAGGCGCCCAGCGGTGAGGCCAGGCCATGCACCGATCCCAGTCCAACCTGGGCCAGGGTGATGCCGGATAACAGTGCGGCGTAGGCCATGGCGGCGCGGCCGTGACTGGCGCTGGGTTCTTGACCCTGCCAGGCATCGATAAAACCTTGTTTGACTGACTCTATTCCGCTCCAGGCCAGGGCGTCGATCATGGGATTGGCCTTGAGTGAGACATAGGATTCGAGCAGCTGGGTAAAGGCGTCCATGCCGTCGGCAGCAATCAATTCAGGTGGACAACTTTGCAGTAGTTCTGGATCGATCAAGGCATATTCAGGCACCAGGCATTCGTGGCGAAATGACTTTTTAAAACCTTGTTCGCCATGAATGCTGAGCACGGCGTTCTTGGTTGCCTCACTGCCTGTGCCAGCAGTGGTGGGCACGGCGATGAACGGTAATGCCGGGCCGCAATATTCGATACCCTTGCCGACCCCTTCGAGATGATCCATTACTGAGTTGCCATGCGGCAGTAGTCCGGCAATGGCCTTGGCGGCATCCAGCACACTGCCGCCGCCGATGGCGACAACCAGTTCAATCTTGTCCTGGAGATGTTTTTGGACGATTTCATCTACCAGCCGTGGTGAGGGTTCACCGCTGACGACGACGTTAAACCAGCTGATGTTTTGTTTTTCCAGTGATTGAGTTAGTGCGTCCCAGTTTGGACTGATTCGAAATGATGATTGACCGGTGACTAGCAATACCTGCTGTGCATGCGCGGTAATCAGCCCAGGGAGTTCATTGATGCGGCCCTGGCCAAACAGAATGCGGGGCAGGCGCGAAATATTAAAGCTGTTGAAGCGCATTGTTTAATCCTTGGTATGCACTGATTTTAACCTGAAGCTTGAATCAGGTTAAGGCGCAAGTTCATCACTTTGTAAGGGCTGGTTTTCGGCTATAGTACTTGGCTGACGCAATTTATAACATAGCCAGTTGATGGTGGAAAAAGCATAGGAGAAGTGTATGAGTGATTGCCTGTTTTGCAAGATGGTGAGTGGTGAAATAAAGCCCGATACTGTTTATGAAGATGATGATGTGCTGGCATTTCGTGACATCAATGCCCAGGCGCCAACACATGTCTTGGTGGTGCCGAAACGGCATATTTCTACGATTAATGACCTGGATAACGACGATGCCGGGTTGGTGGGTAAGCTTTATCTGGCAGCTAAGCGGGTGGCTGAAATGGATGGTATTTCTGAGTCTGGTTTTCGTACAGTGATGAACTGTAATGCCGGGGCGGGCCAGAGTGTTTTTCATATTCACCTGCATGTCTTGGGTGGGCGCAATATGTCGTGGCCGCCGGGTTAAGTTTTTTAAAAAAGTTGAAAATAAATGCTGATATAGGGGTTTATTAAATGTTAGTCAGTGACGATATAGGAGGTGGTTGAGACAAATAAAAATTTGCGGGAGATATAAAAAAGGTGGCAGAAGAAGTTTCTGAATATGATGTGATCCTTGGTTTAGCCGGGCGGGTAAAGCTGCCGCCCCAGCCTAAGGTGCTATTGGCGCTAAATGAGGAGATCAAAAAGAAAGAGCCCAGCTTTGATAAAATTGCAACGCTGATTGAGCAAGACCCGTCTATGGTCGCCAAGGTTTTAAAGATCGTTAATTCGCCCTTTTATAGTAGCTCTGGCAATGAAATGGTTTCCATGGTTCGGGCGCTTAGTATCCTTGGTCTAAGAAATTTCGTTTGCGTGGTTCTGGCCTCATGTTTGAAGGATATAGTTGGCGTTACAGAGGAGACGATGCGGATCTGGAATCATAGCTTGCTGGTAGCGAAGCTCTGCGAGTCGATTGCTAGTCAGATGGGTGTTGCGCCTCCGGATGCAGCGTATATGGCTGGATTGTTTCGCGACAGTTCGGTGCCACTACTGTTGGAAAAGGAGCCCCGCTATAGTGAAGTAATGGAAATGCTGATTGTTGATGGTGGTGATGTCGATGCCTTTGAAGAAAGCAATTTCGACACCAGTCACTCCATTATGAGTTATTTGCTGGCTCGGTCCTGGAATATGCCCGAAGCCGTTTGTGATGCTATTCAGATGCATCATTGCAGTGATTTTTCTGTTTTTTCCAGCGCAGAGTCAAGAAGACTGGGGGCGGTGTTGATGTTGGCTGATCAGTTGGTGCGTGAAAATGCTCGCAAGGATATGGCTGAGGAAGTGGATGATAGTCACTGGGCGCAGGTGGAGTCCCAGGTATTTGATGAGCTGGGAATTACCGATGCCAGCAAGCTTGATACGTTTCGTGAAAGTATTGCTGAGTTTGCTGCTGAGGTGAATTAATTGAGAATAGTGCTATAAATAAAAAAGGCGGGATATTCCCGCCTTTTTTATTGGCTTTTCAATCTGCTTATGAGTTTGAATCGCCTTTATCATCATCTTTATAAATCTGGAAGACCAGCAAAATCATCAAGGCACCAACAACAATTGACACGCCGATTACCATGTTTGTTAGAAAATCTACATCTATCATTTGAGGGCTCCTCCCGTTCAATAATCTTATCCCACCTATCTTAGCACCATAGTAGGGATTTTTGGCAAGCCTTTAATAATTGTTTTTCAGCACCAGATTGATGATGAAGTCGGGTGTGGTGTCGGTAAACAGATTCTCGCCTACGCCTATATCCAATCGAGTTGTAGGGTTAAAGTGGATGGAACCTCCCACCGTCAGCTGTATGGTATTGCTGCCAAGCTGGTCCAGATTGCTGTCGTAAATGCTGCTGTGAAAATCCAGCTGGGTCTTTAGGTCGATTAGATGGTGGTTATCCCAGATGAGACCGGTGCTGCCAAAGCCGACCAGTCTATTCTGTATGTTGGCCAATACATCACCCTTGCCTAGATAAAGCAGACCGGCATTGGCAAAGCTGGTGAGCTGAAGTGAGCTGAGCCAGTTTCTTTTGATATGAGCAAGCGAGGCTGACAAATCAGTGGCGCCACTGCCGTGTAGTTGCTCTGCATCGCCGCTGGGTAGTTTCAGGCTGATATGCAGGCTGAGGGCGCTGTCGGCTGTTTTTTGCAGCTGTCTGGCGGCAAACAGGCGGATATCGCCTATCCCCTGGGTGGCACTGTTGATGGTTGTGACTGGGCTGTTATTGAGGCTGTATTGGTAGTTCAGAGTGTTACTTGGGGTTTTGTTGCGTTCGTTGTTGGTCAGGCCAAAAGTGTCGTGCCAGCCTTCGATAAAGTTATCCATAAAGCCGCGATTATGAGCAAGCCAGGGGACTTCCACACCGATCTCAGTGTTGTGATCGAGACCATAACGATAACTATAGGCGAGTCGATAGGTTTCTCCATCAAGACTGATGGACTCATTGCCACTGCTGGTCAACATGGAGTTGTTAACGATGTCCAGGCTGAAGGCACTGGCATGGTTGCCTTGTGTTTTTAGCTCGGCGGCCTCGGTGAATGGTAGCCCATAAACCAGGATGAAAGGGTTAAGGTTCTTGATTGAAAACGGTGTGGCGTTGTTGCTGGCGCTGGCTGCTGTGGTGAAAAGAGCGATGCAAATTAGAATGCTATATAGCTTTAGTTTTTTGAACATGCTGCCTTGCCTACCACCGGTACATGGCGTTAACGCCTTTTAGTTCGATGTTGTGAGTGCTGCCTTGCTCCAGGCTGATCATGGGGAACACTTCCAATCGGGCCTGATTCTCATCATCGTGGCCAAACCACTGGTTTACCTTCTCGTTGATGCTGCCCAGTGGGTCGGTGAAGAAAAGCAAAACCCTGTCCGATGTGTCACTGTAACCCTTGGTGGCAATGTTGCGTTTTAGCTTTTCTCGGCCAACCATTAGATATTCGCCGACGATGGCGCCGCCGACCGGGGTGAAAATCATGTCCTGAACCGATGCTGGTTCAAACAAGGCTTCGATGCCGTATTCATAGATAGTCGACATGACCGCCGCATACCAGAATGAGTATTGGCGATCAAAGCCACGATGTCGGGCGCGGACGTAATATGTGGCGCCAAAATAGGGGTGGCCTATAAAATTAATGCCCCAGTCGTCAGTGTCTTTGCGTAGATTGTTAACGTTGTCATCCCATTTTCTGAAGATGTTACCAGTTTTGTCTTCGTCGTCCCATTTTGAGACGCTTTCCGGCATTAGATAGAGGATGCCGACTACGCTGAGCTGGTAGAGTAAAAATAGTTTGGTGTCGCTAGCCAGGCCATCACGGTCAGGTTCTACGGGGATGAAAAGATTAGGGTACTCTGGGTTGTAGATATTGCTGTTTGCTGTTGTGGCTGAGGACTGAATGTCGGTTGCGGCTAATTGGGTATAGTCTTGGCCGACCCCCAGTTTTGGGCGTTCTGCTACAGCTGGCTGCAAGGGGGGGGTGGAGTCTATACATAAACCGGGCGCAGGAATGAGCGCCAGCAGCACCACCAAAATCTTTCTAACTGTCATTCGAATCTTAAATCTTTAGGTGGCTAAAACTGAGTAGGGAAGCCAACGCAGGCGTCAAAGCGCCATAGGATAACGTTTTTAGAGGTTGAATTCTACGTCGGCTGGCGGGGGGGGTGAGATTGTTGCAGACAAGGCCGCGACGCAAAACTGTACGCCGGTAATGTGGGAATATTTAAAGCTAAAGAATAATTTACGGCGCCGGATGATAGATGTATAAATAAATTCAGATAGCGCCAAAGGGAGATTGCAATGAGTGATGAACTGAAAAAGATTTTATATGTTGAGGATGAGCCAGATATTCAGGCCGTTGCCAAGATTGCCCTGGAGGCCGTTGGTGGCTTTGAATTAAAGACTTGCAGTAGTGGTGACGAGGCAATTGCAGCCGCGGCTGCGTTTGCTCCTGATTTGCTGCTGCTGGATGTGATGATGCCGGGCATGGATGGGCCAACAACCTTGGCTGAATTGCGTAAGTTGCCAGGTTTGGAGAATACGCCAGTTATCTTTATGACCGCCAAGGTACAGCCGCAAGAGGTCGAGCATTTTAAATCACTCGGTGCGGTGGAAGTGATTGCCAAGCCGTTCGATCCAATGGGTTTGGCTGATCAGGTGCGTGAGGCCTGGAGCAAAGCTTAGTCGTCCGAAACAGGCAGGAGCAGATGGCATGAAGATTGGTGTACCAAAGGAAATCAAGGATCATGAATACCGGGTAGGGGTAACGCCGGCTGGGGCCAAGGCCTTGATCGAGGCTGGTCATGAAGTGCTGATTCAGACACAGGCTGGTGATGCGATTGGTTTTCACGATGAGATGTATCAGGCGGTGGGGGCACAGATTGTTACTACGGCCAAAGATGTCTATCAGTGTCCGATGGTGGTCAAGGTGAAAGAGCCTCAGGCCAGTGAGTTTGCACTGATGCATGAGGGGCAGATCCTGTTTACCTATCTGCACTTGGCGCCCGATCCGGAACAAACTAGACAGCTGCTGGAACAGAAGGTTATTGGTATCGCCTATGAAACAGTCACAGACCAAGATGGACGATTGCCGCTGCTGGTGCCCATGAGTGAGGTGGCCGGACGTATCGCTGTTCAGGCCGGTGCCTTTGGCTTGCAGATGATCAACGGTGGTCGCGGTGTCTTGCTTGGCGGTGTGCCCGGTGTGCAGCGCGGCAAGGTGGTTGTCATCGGCGCTGGTGTCGTCGGTACTGAAGCGGCCAAGATGGCGCTGGGGCTGGGGGCGGATGTCACTATTCTGGATAGCAACCTGGCCCGTCTGCGCCAGCTGGACGACCTGTTTGGCCCGGCGTTGAAAACCCGTTTTTCCGAGGCTCATGCGTTGGAAGAGTTGGTTGCTGAAGCCGACCTAGTCGTCGGTGCAGTGCTGTTGCCTGGTCATGCTGCACCGAAGTTGGTTAGCCGTGAACTGGTGAAAAAGATGCAAAAAGGGGCGGTGGTAGTTGATGTTGCCATCGACCAGGGGGGCTGTGTCGAAACCTCAAAGCCGACATCTCACTCTAATCCCATGTATGTGGAGGAAGGTGTGGTGCATTACTGTGTCACCAATATGCCGGGTGCCTGCGCCCGTACTGCGACCATGGCCCTGACCAATGCCACCTTGCCTTATGCTCTGCAGTTAGCGAATTTGGGTGAGCAAGCGTTAAAGCAGAATGCTGGTCTGATGAACGGCCTGAATGTCTACAAAGGCCAAGTCACCAACCAGGCAGTGGCCAATGACTTGGGATACGATTTTGTGGCTGCTGACAGGTTGTTCTGAATTGAGTCCGGTGGTTTGAAGAGGTAAGAGCGAGTGGAAATAAGCAAGGTTCAATACAAGTTAGTCTTCGCTGATGCAACGGAGAAGGTGTTGGATTTGCATTTGCGTACTGACAACCTGACCCCTGTGGCCTGGTTGCCAGCCAAACCTCCCGAGTGGGCGGCACTGGATAACCACAAATGCAGCAATTGCACACTTAGTTCCGATAAACACGCCTATTGTCCGGCTGCATTGAACCTGTCCAGGTTGGTGGAAGAGTGTAATGACCTGGATTTGCTTGACACGGTTAAATTAGTGGTAAAAACAGCTGACCGTGTAGTGGTGGTGTCAGCTACAGTACAAAAGGCCCTGAGTTCTTTTATTGGTTTGTTAATGGCGACTAGTGACTGTCCACCGGCCTCATATTTTCGTCCGGTGGCGCGTTTTCACTTGCCGTTGGCAAATGAGGCAGAAACCATATTTCGTGCGGTTTCTTTTTTTGCATTAGGACAGTTTATGCGTCGTCAGGCCGGCCAAGAGGGTGAGGCTGATATTAAAGGGCTGTTTGAAATTTATGCCAGTCTTGAAGTCGTCAATGCTGGGCTGTCTGCGCGCTTGAAAACAGCGGGCCTGGACGGTGCCATCGCAAAAAGTTTGATGGAGTGGGACGTCTTTTCTGGTATGTTCCCCATGCGTGCGGAAGAGGTGATGGATAAAATGCGTCCGCTGTTCTCCGCTTATCTGCAAGATAAATAATGGTTAAATCAAGCCAAATAGTTAACACCAAGAGTTTTAACATTGAATACATCTTTTAAAGATGCTGCAACGCAGCTGAATTCCATTATTGATTTTGTCCGTTGGGGCGCTAGCCGTTTTAATGAAGCCAGGCTTTATTTCGGTCATGGCACAAATAACGCTATCGACGAAGCCCTGTTTCTGACTCTTCATGCCTTGCACCTGACGCCTCCACTGGCGCCTGAGCTACACTATGCTCGTTTGACCGATGCCGAGAAAGAGGTGGTGCTGAACTTGTTTCAACGTCGCATCGAAGAGCGCCTGCCAGTACCGTATCTGACCAATGAAGCCTGGTTTGGTGGGTTGGGTTTTTATGTCGATGAGCGGGTGTTGGTGCCTCGTTCACCGATTGCCGAGCTTATTGAGCAACGCTTTGCCCCCTGGGTGGACGAAGAGCGTACCGAGCATATCCTGGACTTATGCGCTGGCAGCGGCTGTATTGCCATTGCCTCTGCCATGGCCTTTCCCTGGGCCGAGGTCGATGCGGTGGATATCTCGCCAGAGGCGCTGGAGGTGACCCGAATCAATATCGAGCGTCACCAGATGCAACATCAGGTGCAGGCGATTCAGTCTGATCTGTACAGTCATCTGCAGGGCAAACGCTATGATTTGATTGTCTCAAATCCACCCTATGTTGATGCTGAGGATATGGCAACACTGCCGGAGGAGTTCAGCAAAGAGCCTGAACTGGGTTTGGCGGCTGGTGAGGATGGTCTGGATTTGGTACTGCAAATCCTGGCTCAAGCACCGGATTACCTGGCGCCGCACGGGGTGCTGGTGGTTGAGGTGGGCAACAGCGATGAGGCGGTGGTGGAACGTTTTCCTGAGGTGCCGTTTGAGTGGCTGGAGTTTGAGCGTGGTGGTCATGGAGTGTTCTTGCTTCAGACTGAAACCTTGCTGGAGTACCGTGATGTGTTTCAGCAGGCCTGTAAGGCTTAAATAAAAAACTAAATTCCCTTATAATCCACAGGTTCAGCTGAAGTATTTTAAGGAGTAGAGTGTGGATCAATCCCTGGTATTCGACCTGGACCTGATTAATCGTTACGACAAATCGGGGCCACGCTACACCTCATATCCTACAGCGGTACAGTTTCACGAAGAGTTTGGCGAGGCGGAATACCGCAGCATCGCCAAGCAGACCAATGCTGATAAGCCGCCGCTGTCACTCTATTTTCATATTCCGTTCTGCGACACGGTCTGTTTCTACTGCGCTTGCAACAAGATTGCCACCAAGGATCGCAGCAAGGCCCAGCCGTATCTCGATCGGGTCTATAAGGAGATGGCGATGCAGGCCGAGTTGTTTGATTCAGATCGCATCGTTGATCAGCTGCACTGGGGCGGTGGTACCCCAACTTTCATCAGTCATGATCAAATGCGTGAGCTAATGGCTGAAACGCGCAAGCATTTCAAACTGCATGACGATGATACGGGTGAATACTCGATAGAAATCGATCCGCGTGAAGCTGGCGCTGAGACCATAGCCATCCTGCGTGAGTTGGGTTTTAACCGCATGAGCCTTGGGGTACAGGATTTTGACGAGAAGGTGCAGAAGGCCGTCAATCGCATTCAAACTGAAGCTGAGACCATGGCTGTGTTGGGCAATGCCCGTAAAGAGGGCTTTAAATCTATCAGCATTGATTTGATCTACGGCCTGCCGTTTCAGTCGGTGGAGGGTTTTAGCAAGACACTGGATCGGGTGTTAGCGGTCGATCCGGATCGTTTATCAGTTTTTAACTACGCCCATTTGCCGAGCATGTTTCCACCACAGCGCCGCATTAATGATGATGACTTGCCCAGTGCCAGTGAAAAGCTGGAAATCCTGCAGATGACCAATGAACGTTTGCAGCAGGCTGGTTATGTATACACTGGCATGGATCATTTTTCCAAGCCGGACGATGAGTTGGCCGTGGCCCAGCGCGAAGGTCATCTCTATCGTAATTTCCAGGGTTATTCTACTCATGCTGACTGTGATCTGGTTGGCCTGGGTGTGACGTCCATAGGCAAAGTGGGCAACAGTTACAGCCAGAACATGCGCACCATGGATGAGTATTGCACGGCGATCGATGCTGGTAAGTTGCCAGTGTTTCGAGGTGTCGAACTGGATAAGGATGATTTGCTACGGCGCGAAATTATCACCGAGTTAATGTGTAACTTTCATCTTGATAAACAGGCGATTGCCAGTAAATATGAAATCGACTTTGATGAGTATTTCAAGTTGGAGGCAGGGGAGCTTGCTCAGTTGGAGCAGGATGGCCTGACCAAGACTGAGGGGAATGATATCCAGGTACAACCGGCTGGCCGTTTCCTGATTCGCAATGTCTGTATGGTGTTTGATAAATATCTGCGTCAGAGCAAAGAACAGCGATTCTCCAAAGTTATCTAAATTACTTTAAATTACGAAAGAACCCACGTATGTCTGGAAATAGCTTCGGCAAACTTTTTACGGTCACCACATTTGGTGAAAGTCATGGTCTGGCACTGGGGGCGATTGTTGATGGCTGCCCGCCTGGGCTGGCGATTAGTGAGGCAGATCTGCAACTGGATCTGGATCGACGCAAGCCGGGCACTTCTCGCCACACCACGCAGCGGCGTGAGGCAGACGAGGTGCAGATCATGTCGGGTGTGTTTGAGGGTAAGACAACCGGTACGCCGATTGGTTTGATTATTCACAACACCGATCAGCGTTCCAAAGACTATTCCAATATTTCCAGTACCTTCCGTCCCGGCCATGCTGATTACACCTATCAGCAGAAATATGGTCTGCGTGATTATCGTGGTGGAGGTCGTTCCTCAGCCCGTGAAACGGCGATGCGTGTGGCCGCCGGTGCTGTTGCTAAAAAGTATTTGAAAGAAAAGTGCGGCATCGAGATTCGTGGTTATCTGTCGCAGCTGGGACCGATCAAAGCGGAAAAGCTGGATTGGGACCAAATCGGACAAAATCCGTTCTTTTGTCCCGATGTCGACAAGGTCGCTGAGATGGAAGGCTATATGGATGCCTTGCGCAAAGAGGGTAATTCCATCGGTGCGCGCATCAATGTTGTGGCCACTGGCATGATGCCTGGGCTGGGTGAGCCAATCTTTGATCGCCTGGAGGCGGATATTGCTCACGCCATGATGAGCATCAATGCAGTCAAAGGTGTTGAGGTGGGTGCCGGTTTTGGCTGTATCGAGCAGAAGGGCACTGAACACCGTGATGAGATCAGCCCTGATGGTTTCCTGAGTAACAATGCCGGTGGTGTGCTGGGCGGCATTTCCTCCGGTCAGGATATTACTGTCAGCATGGCACTGAAGCCGACCTCTAGTCTGCGTCTGCCAGGGCAGAGTGTTAATCTGGATGGTAAGCCAATCGAGGTGGTTACGCATGGAAGGCATGATCCCTGTGTTGGTATCCGCGCCACACCGATTGCTGAGGCGATGTTGGCCATTGTTTTGATGGATCACCTATTACGTCACCGTGCTCAAAATCTGGAAGTGAATTCACAAACGCCAGTAATTCCGGCGGGTCAGTCGTAATCCAAGCCTGGTTAGGGTAAGGCTCATGCCTTACTGGCGGTTCTCTAAATTCTACTTTTTTTTCTTTGCATCCATTGGGGTGTTGGTGCCGTATTGGTCGCTGTATCTAAAGTCGCTGGGTTTCGGCCCAGCTGAGATCGGTGAGCTGATGGCGGTAATCATGGCCACAAAGATTGTCGCACCCAATATCTGGGGTTGGATTGCTGATCATACTGGACGGCGGATACAGATTATTCGTCTAACTACTCTGCTTGCTTTGATTGCCTTTGCCGGGATTTTTCTGGGGCAGGGTTATTGGTGGGTTGCTGCGGTGATGTGCCTGTTCAGCTTTTTCTGGAATGCCGCTTTGCCTCAGTTCGAGGCGACCACTATGAGTATGTTGGGTGATCAGTCTCATCGTTATAGTCGTATTCGCTTGTGGGGTTCAGTGGGTTTTATTGTTGCTGTGGTGGCGCTGGGGCCGGTGTTAGATGCAGTTGGTACATCTGTGATTCCCGTGGCTATTCTGTTGGCGTTGGTAGGGCTGGTGTTGTCAGCCTGGTTGGTGCCGTTAGAAAATGTTAAGCCGATTGAGCATGTTGCAGGTTCGATCTGGCAGGTGGTGTGTCAACCGCAGGTGATTATCGTTTTGTTGGTCTGTTTTTTGTTGCAGGCTAGTCATGGTCCGTATTACACCTTTTACACCATATATATGGAGGAGGCTGGTTATAACCGAAGTCTGATTGGCCAGCTATGGGCGCTGGGTGTTGTGGCTGAGATTGGGGTATTTCTAGTGATGCATCGCCTGTTGCCTCGCTATGGTGCTAAGGTCTTGCTATTGCTGAGTCTGGGGCTGACGAGTTTGCGTTGGCTGTTGGTTGCCTGGTTTGTGGATTCGATTGCGGTGATGGTGTTTTCTCAGTTGTTGCATGCTGCTAGTTTTGGTATTTATCACGCCGTGGCGATCTACCTGATTCATAAGATGTTTATTGGCCGGCATCAGGGTAGAGGGCAGGCGTTATACAGCAGCCTGAGTTTTGGAGCTGGCGGCGCAGTTGGTAGTCTGATGAGTGGCTATCTGTGGAGTGGTGTTGGTGCTGCTGCAACTTTCCAGGCGGCTGCGTTGATGAGTGCCTTGGCGTTTTTTCTGGCTTGGCGTGGTCTACGTTCAGAAACTTTATAAGTTTGTTGAAAACATTGCAGTTTGTGCATTGACGAGCGGGTTTTTGCCGAGTATTATTGCCCACCTTTAGCGCAGGGCGGATAATATATTATTGTCCTTGCGCACTAGAAATCGGGGTATAGCGCAGTCTGGTAGCGCGCCTGCTTTGGGAGCAGGATGTCGGGAGTTCGAATCTCTCTACCCCGACCACTTTCTAGTTCGGTTGACGAGTGGTTTGGTTGTTGTTGAAGCAGTAGAGTTAGTGAATCATGCGCCCGTAGCTCATTCGGATAGAGCATCGGCCTTCTAAGCCGAGGGTAGCAGGTTCGAATCCTGCCGGGCGCGCCATTCATGTTCAGTCGAACAAAACGCTTTATGGTGAGCGTAGCTCAGTTGGTAGAGCCCCGGATTGTGATTCCGGTTGTCGTGGGTTCGAGCCCCATCGTTCACCCCATTTTCTTTTGCTAGTTTCGGGCCGTTAGCTCAGTTGGTAGAGCAGGTGACTCTTAATCACTTGGTCGAAGGTTCAAATCCTTCACGGCCCACCAGTTGAGTTGAAAACAGTTAAGTCATGATCTTGATATGGATCATGGCTTTTTTTATGTCTGCTCAACAAGGTATTTCAAGGGGTATCCTCAAGCAATGGCGTTGTAGTTTTTAAAGGTGTTTTGGCGCCCAGTTTTCTGTGAAGTTTGTGGTAACTTTATGGTTTTCATTAATAATAGTATTCTCTATCAAACTTTAAAGCTCCGGCTCAATTTGTAAGTGGGTAACTAAATTATGGCGCAAAATCAGTCTGCGCATCCGGCGGTGGATGCTTTTGTTGATGTTTTAGAGGCGTTAACTCAAACGGCTATTGATTTAGATGATGGCGGTTCTGATGCTGAGGATATTCAGGTTAAGTGCCAGTCCCTGATTGAGCGTATTTCTGCTGCAGATGATGATCGGTTTAATCTGGATTGGGAGGAGGCGCGTCAGCTGGCGGTGAGTCTGGTGCGGCGTGAGCGTGATTTTGCAGTGACTCGCTTTGATGATTTTAGACAGATGATCTGGGTTGTAATTCAGGGTTTGCGTGAGGCATTTCGTGATGAGCAGACTGCTGAAGATGAGGTTGCAACACATCTTACTCGTCTGAATCAGGTTGTTAGCAGCGACTCTATAGATGAAATGCGTGCTGAGGTGGTAGCGGCGGTTGTGTTGATTAATCGGGCTATTGAAGAGCGCAAACACCGCCAGAGGCTGCAACTGGAAGAGTTGGGTTCCCAGCTGAATCGTATGCGCCATGAGTTGTTGCAGGCGCAGCAGGAGTTGGCGCTCGACCCGATGACTCGGCTTTATAATAGGGCTTCTTTTGATGAGTTGTTGGCAAAAACCATTGAGTTGAGCGTGTTTTCTGGCCAGTCTTCATGTTTGCTGATGGTTGATATTGATTATTTTAAACAGATAAATGACACTTTTGGGCATGTAGCAGGCGATGCGGCAGTGTTGCATGTGGCTCAACAGTTGCAAAAAACCTTCCCGCGTAAAACGGATTTCGTTGCTCGTTATGGTGGTGATGAGTTTGCTGTGATTCTGCAGGATACCGAGGCGCGTGATGGTGAAATGTTGGGTAAACGCCTGTTGGCTGATCTGAAGGCGGGCCTTTTGAAGGCAGAAAATGGTGAAGTGCTTGAGCTTTCGTTGTCAGTGGGAGTGTCGCCTTTATCTAGTTGTGATGATGTTCAAGGCTGGATTTCACGCTCTGATCAGGCACTATATCAAGCTAAGCGAGCTGGTAGAGGTTGTGTTTGGCTGGCTCAGCAGGAGTCTTAGAAACCCCCTTCAGTTATAAAAAATATAAAACTGGGGTGATGAAACGGCCAAGTGTCTGTATAATGGCCGCATTCTTGGCTTTGGTGCCGCGTTTTTATTGCGAAAGTGGCGGAATTGGTAGACGCGCTGGATTTAGGTTCCAGTGGGGTAACCTGTGAGAGTTCGAGTCTCTCCTTTCGCACCATATTTTTCTCCTGACTTTGTAGTCTGTGATGAAGGTTTCGCTGGTGAAGTGATTCACCAGCGTAATAGTTAATCAATTGACGCCCTGCGTCTTTAAGGATTTGAGTTATGCAAGTATCAGTAACATCAACCGAAGGTTTGGAACGTAGCATGACGGTGGAAGTGCCTGCCGACAAAATCAATACTGAAGTACAGCAGCGCCTGAAGAGCATGGCGGGTCGTGTAAAGATTGATGGTTTTCGTCCAGGTAAGGTTCCTTTTACTGTTGTACAGAAACGCTTTTCTGCCCAAGTTCGTGAAGAAGTTGAATCTGAAATGCTGCGTAGCAGTTTTTATGAAGCAATTCAGCAGGAAAATCTGCGTCCAGCTGGCACTCCTAAGATTGAAACAGCGGCTTCTGTTGATGATAAATTTGCCTTTACAGCAACCTTTGAGGTTTATCCAGAGGTGAAAGTTGAGGTTCCAGCTGACATGGTGGTTGAGAAACCTGCTGTTGAAGCGGGTGAAGCTGATCTCGATAACATGCTCGACAAGCTGCGTAAACAACGTGCCGGTTGGGAAGAAACTGACCGTGCCGCTGAAATAGGTGATCAACTTGTGTTTGATTTCCTAGGTAAAATTGATGATGAGCCTTTTGAAGGTGGTGAAGCCAAGGATTATGCACTTGAATTGGGCAGTAATCGTTTCATTGCTGGTTTTGAAGAGCAGCTGGTGGGTACCAAGGCGAGTGACGAAAAAGATGTGAATGTTACATTCCCTGAGGATTATCAGAGTGAAGCGCTAGCGGGTAAACCAGCTGTCTTTGAAGTGGCTGTTAAAAAGGTAAATGCACCTAAGTTGCCTGATCTTGAAGATCCGGAATTTTTGAAGGCCCTGGGAGTTGAAGAGGGGGGTATTGATGCTCTACGTAGCAATGTTCGTGAAAGCATGGAGCGTGAGCTGAAACAGAAGATTGCAGCGCATGTAAAAGAGCAGGCTCTTGATAAGCTGCTTGATGCCAACCCAATTGAACTGCCGTCAGCGCTGGTTGAAGATGAAATCAAGCAAATGGCTGACCAAGCGCGTCAAAGCATGGGTATGCAGGGTGAGATGGAATTGACTGACGAGATTCGCAATGCCTTGGGTGAACGTGCCCGTCGCCGTGTTGGTCTTGGTCTTTTGGTTGGTGAGTTGATCCGTGAAAAAGGCTTTAAAGCTGAGGCCGAAAAGGTTCGTGCTCGAATTGAAGAGATGGCAGAGTCTTATGAGGACCCACAGTCTGTATTGGCTTGGTACTATCAGGATAAGACACGATTGTCAGGTGTTGAGGCTTTAGTTCTTGAAGATCAGGTGGTCGATTGGCTGCTGTCTGAAATAAAAACTGAAGATGTAGTCAAAACGTTCGATGACATTATGCAGGCTCAGTAATTAAAAAGGGGCTATGCCCCTTTTTTTGAATCTGATTTTTTGTGTAACATGTGCTTGGATAGTATTTTGTCGTAAAGGGATATGAACGATGATTGATAATATGGTGGCAGGAACAAGCTCAGAAACTCTTGCGTCAGGTCTGGTGCCAATGGTGGTGGAGCAGAGCGCGCGAGGCGAACGTGCCTATGATATTTTTTCACGCCTGCTAAAGGAACGGGTCATATTCCTTACCGGTCAGGTTGAGGATAATATGGCGAACCTGATTGTGGCTCAGTTGTTGTTTCTTGAGTCGGAAAACCCTGACAAAGATATACATTTGTATATTAATTCTCCAGGCGGTGTTGTAACGTCGGGTTTGGCTATTTACGACACCATGCAGTTTATTAAACCTGATGTCAGTACTATGTGTATGGGGCAGGCTGCTAGTATGGGTGCATTGTTGTTGGCCGGTGGCGCTGCGGGTAAACGTTACTGTCTGCCGCATTCTCGGGTGATGATTCATCAGCCATTGGGTGGTTTTCAGGGGCAGGCGTCTGATATAGACATTCATGCCAAGGAAATCTTGTCTGTCAGGGATCGTTTGAATTCAATTTTGTCCAAACATACGGGGCAGTCGTTGGAAAGGGTTCAGCAAGATACCGATCGTGACAACTTTCTTAGTGCGAAAGATGCCGCAGAATATGGTCTAATCGATAAGGTTTTGAATGAACGTGGTTAAATGCCTGTAGCAGGAATGGATCTTGCTTTAAAACTGTGGATGGTTGATCACATTGAGGTGGAAGTATGAGCGACGACAATAACAATACTGGTGAAGATAGCAAAAAACTGCTGTATTGCTCGTTTTGTGGCAAAAGCCAACACGAAGTGAGGAAGCTGATTGCCGGTCCTTCAGTATTTGTATGTGACGAATGTGTAGAGCTTTGTAATGACATTATTCGTGAAGAATTGCAGGAAGGTAGTGTTGTCGGTAAAGACAGTAAACTGCCCGTACCTCGTGAGATTAACGCTAGTTTGGATGAGTATGTTATCGGCCAGGCACCTGCTAAAAAGGTGTTGTCAGTTGCTGTATATAACCACTACAAACGTCTTGAAGCTGGGCAGAAGAAAGATGATGTTGAACTAACCAAAAGTAATATCCTGCTGATAGGCCCGACCGGTAGTGGTAAGACCCTGTTGGCTGAAACGCTGGCCCGTCTGCTTGATGTGCCGTTCACTATTGCAGATGCAACCACGCTGACTGAGGCGGGTTATGTTGGTGAGGATGTTGAAAATATCATCCAAAAACTGCTGCAAAAATGTGATTATGATGTTGATAAGGCACAGACGGGTATCGTCTACATCGATGAGATTGATAAGATTTCACGCAAGTCTGACAACCCATCTATTACCCGTGATGTTTCGGGTGAGGGTGTGCAGCAGGCCTTGTTGAAGCTGATTGAAGGTACAGTTGCCTCTGTACCACCGCAGGGTGGTCGTAAACATCCGCAGCAGGAGTTTTTGCAGGTTGATACCTCCAGTATCCTGTTTATCTGTGGTGGTGCTTTTGCCGGGCTTGATCGTGTAATTCGAGATCGCTCTGAAAAAGGTGGCATTGGTTTTTCAGCTGAGGTTAAGACTAAGGATGATAAGAAGAATTTCAGCGAGGTTCTGCATTCAGTTGAGCCCGAAGATTTGGTCAAATATGGTCTAATTCCAGAGTTTGTTGGTCGTTTGCCGGTAGTGGCAACACTTGAAGAATTGGATGAGGCATCATTAATTAGCATACTGACTGAGCCGAAAAATGCTATTACCAAGCAGTATGCAAGGCTGTTTGAAATGGAAGACTGTGAAGTTGAGTTTCGTGATGATGCATTGCGTGCTGTTGCGCGTAAGGCAATGGAGCGCAAGACCGGTGCGCGTGGCCTGCGATCAATTCTTGAAAATGCGCTGCTTGATACAATGTATGACCTACCATCTCTAGAGAACGTCACAAAAGCTGTTATTGATGAAGGAGTTATCAATAATACTTCAGAGCCATTGTTGATCTATGGTCAGGCCGACCAGCCAGCTCGCGTGGCCAGTAAAGACAGCTAAAATATCTTCATAACCGGGCTTGATTTTCTCAAGCCCGGCCACCATAGTAATTTCAAATAGATTTCATGCAGGGACAAATCCCACGTAATTCGTGAATTTTCCTTCCTCTCGGGGCTGTCAATGGTCCATCAAAAACAACAGAATTGTGGTTGAGGTTTTAATATGAGTACCAATGACCAAGATGAAAGTGCACTGATTGTGAGCAAGGTTTTGCCAGTGTTACCGCTACGTGATGTGGTTGTTTATCCGCATATGGTTATTCCTTTATTTGTTGGCCGGGAAAAATCCATTAAGGCCCTTGAAACTGCGATGGAGCAGGATAAAAAAATTCTGCTGGTGGCGCAGCAAAGCGCATCGCTTGATGATCCTCAGCCCGATGATATTTATACCATTGGTACGCTTTCAAATATTTTGCAGTTGCTAAAACTTCCTGATGGCACCATTAAGGTGTTGGTTGAGGGAATTGAGCGTGCTGAATTGAGTGAGTACATTGATGACAAAGAATTTTTTACTGCCGAAGTTTCGGTGCTTGAATGTGAGGCTTTGGAAGAACGTGAGTCAGATGTGCTGGTGCGTTCTCTGTTAAATCAATTTGATCAGTATGTGAAGCTTAATAACAAGATTCCACCTGAAATACTGTCATCACTCTCAGGAATAGATGATGGTGGTCGATTAATTGACACTATCGCTGCGCACATGTCGCTGAAGATTGAAGAGAAACAGGGTGTGCTGGAACAGGTCAATGTGCGTGATCGTCTGGAAAAGATGATGGGGTTGCTGGAATCTGAGATTGATCTGTTGCAGGTTGAAAAGCGCATTCGTGGTCGTGTTAAACGACAAATGGAAAAGAGTCAGCGTGAGTATTATCTGAATGAGCAAATGAAGGCAATTCAGAAAGAGCTGGGCGATATGGATGAGGCTCCTAATGAAATTGAGGAGTACACCAAGAAAATTGAAAAAGCGGGGATGCTGAAAGAGGCTAAGGCCAAGGCCACGGCAGAATTGAACAAGCTCAAGATGATGTCGCCTATGTCCGCTGAGGCAACAGTAGTGCGTAATTATATTGACTGGATGGTCAATGTTCCATGGAAAAAACGTAGCAAGATTTGTAATGACTTAGCCAAGGCTGAATCCGTCCTGGAAGAGGATCATTACGGACTAGAGAAGGTGAAAGAACGGATACTCGAATATCTTGCCGTGCAGCAGCGTGTTCGTAAATTAAAAGGCCCTGTGCTGTGTTTGGTTGGCCCTCCAGGTGTCGGCAAGACGTCATTGGGGCGCTCAATTGCCCGGGCGACTGGGCGTGAGTTTGTGCGTATGTCTTTGGGTGGTGTGCGTGATGAGGCAGAAATTCGTGGTCACCGTCGTACCTATATTGGTTCTATGCCTGGCAAAATCATCCAAAACATGTCCAAAGTGAAGGTACGTAATCCTTTGTTTCTGTTAGATGAAATTGACAAGATGGCGATGGACTTTCGTGGCGATCCTTCTTCAGCAATGCTTGAGGTGCTTGATCCAGAGCAAAATAACAGCTTTAACGATCATTATATGGAAGTAGATTATGACCTTTCTGATGTCATGTTTGTTGCCACGGCAAATAGCATGAATATTCCGGGACCGTTGCTGGATAGAATGGAAGTTATTCGCCTGGCAGGTTATACAGAAGATGAAAAGCTTAATATCGCTCAGCGCTATCTTGTGCCAAAACAGGTCAAAGCCAATGGCTTAGAGGAAAGTGAGATTGTAATTAGTGAGTCAGCTATTCGTGATGTGATTCGCTATTATACCCGCGAGGCGGGTGTGCGTGGTCTGGAACGTGAGCTTTCTAAAATTTGTCGTAAGGTAGTTAAAAGTATCTTATTGCAAAGTAAAGACAAGGTTGCGAAAAAAGTTTCGGTTACTCCTCGTAACTTGGAAAAATATCTTGCAGTGAAACGCTTTCGTTTTGGCGAGGCAGAAGAGAATGATCAGATCGGTCAGGTGACTGGTTTGGCCTGGACTGAGGTCGGCGGTGAGCTGCTCACTATTGAGGCTGCCATCGTGCCTGGTAAAGGCAAGCTGACCATTACTGGCCAGTTGGGTGAAGTAATGCAGGAATCCGTTCAGGCGGCGATGACAGTGGTTAGAAGTCGGGCTGAAGCATATGGGCTTGACGAAGATTTTTATCAAAAACAGGATATTCATATTCACGTGCCTGAAGGTGCAATACCTAAAGATGGACCAAGTGCCGGGATAGGGATGTGTACCAGCTTGGTTTCTGTTTTGACTAACATACCAGTCAAGGCTACTGTTGCCATGACTGGTGAGATTACCTTGCGCGGTGAAGTGTTGCCGATTGGTGGTTTGAAAGAAAAGCTTTTGGCGGCACATCGTGGCGGGATTAAGACAGTTTTGATTCCCAGTGAGAATCAAAGAGACCTGACAGAAATCCCTAAAAATATTAAGGAACAACTTAATATCCATCCGGTAAAATGGATTGATGAAGTGTTGCAGCATGCCTTGCAACATATGCCCGAAACTGATCCAGTTGATTCGGTTGGTGAAAAGGTAGTTTCAAAAGCAAAGCAGGAAGGCCTCAGACACCATTAAATAAGGCTTTGTGCGGTTATGTGCTTGACATTCCTTGCTGACAAAAGTATAAAATTCGCTCCACTGAGCTGATCCATAGATGGTCAGTTTATAATAAATAGAAAATAGACATTCCTAAATTGCCATGCCTTTCAGTGTTTGGAGTTAGCGTTGATTTAGTTAGCGCGTTAAGGATGTTTACCGTTAGTTTTTTACGGTGGCGGGATGGCCAAGAGAAACCTTTTTTAGTTTTATGCCTGTTACAAGCAGTGCATGGATAATGATTTTACATAGGAGTATTCGTAGTGAACAAAGCAGAATTGATTGAAGCGGTTGCTGAAAGTGCAGAAATGACTAAAGCAGAAGCGAGTCGTGCTATAGATGCAGTTGTTAGCTCTATTACAGCGGCAATGCAAAAGCAGGACGATGTTTCTCTGATTGGTTTTGGTACCTTTACTGTGCGTGAGCGCGCAGCACGTGCCGGCCGTAACCCACAGACTGGTGAAACTATTCAGATTGCCGCTGCAAAAGTTCCTGCATTTAAGGCTGGCAAAGCCCTTAAGGATGCTGTAAACTAGCCGCTCTTTTGAACGAGGGTGTTTAGCTCAGTTGGGAGAGCGTCGCCCTTACAAGGCGAATGTCGGGGGTTCAAGTCCCTCAACACCCACCAAACATTTTAAAAGTTAAAGTGTGGAGTGGTAGTTCAGTTGGTTAGAATACCGGCCTGTCACGCCGGGGGTCGCGGGTTCGAGTCCCGTCCACTCCGCCAACAGTCTTAGAGAAGGGCGCAGAGCTGTTATAGCCTGCGCCCTTTTTTATTATTCAGAAACTAAATCATCAAAAGAATTTCTAAAAAGCCATGTTGCAACTAATACGTGATAAAGCTCAAAGTTGGATAGCCATTGCCATTGTTGGCTTGCTAATCCTGGGTCTTTCAACCGTTGCTTGGGATGCTTATTTTAGTCCTGACCCAGATGTGCCTGTAGCCAAGGTGAATGGGGAAAAGATTACCTCCAATGAGTTTCAACGTGCCTATTCACAACAGCGCGCTAGACTGCAACAAATGCTGGGTGGTGCTGATATCAGCCAGTTCATTCCTGATGAGGTTGAATTCAAGAAAAATATTCTTAAGCGCCTTGAAGAGGAAGAGCTGATATTCCAGGCGGCAGTTGCCTCTGGTTATCGTGTTAGTGATGGCTTGCTGGCTCAACAGATTCGTAACTTTGAAGTATTTCAAGCCGACGGCCAGTTTGACTCAGAGTTGTATCAGCAGTGGTTGAGATCAAACTATATGTCTGCTGGTGAGTTTGAAGAGATGCTTCGTCGTGATGTTTTGTTGCAACAATATCGCCTTGCCGTAGGCGCAACCAGCTGGACTACAACTCAGGAACGCGATGCACTATTAAAGCTGCAGGAGCAAAAGCGTGATGTCGGATACGTCACCATTGCCGCAGCGAGTTATCTAGATAAAGTCATAGTTTCTGACGCAGATGTTCAAGCTTATTACGACAATAATGCAAGCAAGTTCTCAACCCAGGAAATGGTCAGTATTGAATACTTGGAATTGAGTATCGCTGACATCAGCAAAGACGTTGATGTCGATGAGACTAAGTTGCAGGAAATTTACGAAGAGCGTAAATCTGATTTTGGTGTTCCCGAAGAGCGACGTACCCGTCATATCATGATTGAGGTAGCTGGTGATGCATCAGAAGAGCAGCTTAATAGTGCCCGTGAGAAAGCTGAAGCCCTGTTGAAACAGATCACTGAAGGAGCCTCATTTGAAGCTCTGGCTCGGGAAAATTCAGATGACCTTGGAACTGCCAATGATGGTGGTGACCTTGGTTATCTGAGTCATGACTCAATGATTGATCCAGTTTATGCCGATGCCGCCTTTGCACTTGAAAAGGGGACTGTTAGTGATATTGTAAAATCCGCCTATGGTTTTCACATGATCAAACTTGAAGGTATTAATGCTGGACAGGTTAAGACTTTTGCTGAGGTTAAGGATGAGCTTGAGCAGGAGTATCGTAGTCACCAGGCTGAAGACACGTTTTTTGAGCAAGGTGAAATACTAGCCAATATGACGTTTGAAAATCCAGATACGTTGACTGTTGCCGCAGAAGAGCTTGGTTTGGCTGTTGCTACAAGCGAGCTGTTTAGTCGTGATGTTGGTGTTGGTGTTGCTCAGGATGATCGAGTTCGGTCAACGGCATTCTCGGAAGAGGTTTTGCTGCAGGGCCTGAATAGCCAGCCGTTAGAGCTTGCGGGCGATCGAGTGTTGGTATTGCGTATTAAAGAACATCAAGAGTCATCAGTTCGCCCCTTCGATGATGTTAAAGCGGAGATTGTAGAAACGCTGCGTCAACAGACAGCCGAAGAGATGGCGGAGCAGGAAGGTAATAGCATTCTTGGGTTGTTGGCGGATAACGCCACGCTTGAAGCAATTGCTACTGAGCGCAAATTGAAATGGAATCACCCGGACGCCATTAAACGCAATTCAACTGCTGTCGCCGTAGATATTAGGCAGAAAGCCTTCCGACTGGTTCGTCCTGAAGAAGCCAAGCCTAAGTATGCAGGTTTGCGTACCAGCTCTGGAGATTATGCTGTGATTGCACTGTTTGAAGTGCTTGATGCAAATATCGAAACGGTTGAATCTGCGACTGTGAAATCATTGGCAGATCAACGTCAGCGCTATCATGGTGCCAGTGAGCTGCTGGGAGCTATGACTGACATGCGCCAGGCTGCGGAAATTAAGGAGTATCCAGAAAACTTCTAATCATACTGGCGAAGTACCAGGCATAAAAAAGGCGAGCTAAATGGTTCGCCTTTTTTGTGTTTGTAGTTTGCCTAATTATATATGGTTAGACATCCATGCCCATGCCGACGATGTTAAAGCCAGAGTCAACGTGGGTGATTTCACCAGTGATGCCCGCGGCCAGGTCAGAGCAGAGGAAGGCAGCCGTGTTGCCGACATCTTCAGTGGTGATGTTGCGACGCATTGGCGCGAAGCTTTCAACATGGCTCAGCATTTTGCGGAAGTCACTAATGCCGGCTGCGGCCAGTGTTTTGATTGGACCAGCAGAGATGCCGTTTACGCGGATGCCGTCGGGGCCCAGACTTTCAGCCATGTAACGAACATTGGCTTCCAGGCTGGCCTTGGCCAGGCCCATGACATTGTAGTTGGGCATGGCGCGTTCGGCACCGAGATAGCTCATTGTTAGCAAGGCGCCGTCACGGCCTTCCATCATGTTGCGACCGGCCTTGGCTAGAGCGGCGAAACTGTAAGAGCTAATTTCGTGAGCGAGATTAAAACTTTCACGAGTCACTGCGTCTAGGTAGTCACCTTCGAGTGCTTCGCGTGGGGCGAAGGCGACTGAGTGGATGATGATGTCGACATGATCCCAGAAGTCATCCAGACGTTCGAAGACGCGCTCGATATCGACATCATTGCTGACATCACAGGGCAGGGCAATGTCGGAATCAAATTCAGCAGCCATCTTTTCAACCCGGCCCTGGAGTTTTTCATTTTGATAGGTGAAAGCGAGTTCAGCGCCCTGGTTTCTCATTGCCTGGGCACAGCCCCAAGCGATAGAGCGGTTGCTGGCCAGGCCGACGATTAGTGCGCGTTTCCCTTCTAGAAATCCCATAGATCACCTTACTGATTTTGATTGGTTGATTTATTTTAAATAATGCCCGCAATCGGCAGTTTATATATGCACTATAAGGTACCTAAAATCGCTTCGTAGTGGAAGAGTAATTCAGATCAGGTCACTTGTCTGTAAACGACAGGACCGATATTCTAATGAATTGAACCTTTATATTTAGTGTAACATCGAAATAACTTCGGACATGCTAGCCCAGCGGAATAGATTTTCATGGAAAAACGTTTTACTTTCAAAGATTTTTTCTTATTCGCTTTTCTCACTTTGCTGTTTGTTACCTTGTTGCTCGCCATGTACATGGTTGATCGCCAATGGGCAGAGATGGCCAAGATTCAGAGTGTAATGCAGGAACAGGCGGAAGATATCCATTCCATGCGTGGATTGGTCAGCGATCTGGACCAACGCCTTCGTGATGGCCGTGTGGTTAATCGTGGTGTGGATAATGCTGAGCAGGCGGACGACACTACGTCCGCTTTTAACCGCGTGCTTGCCGCTACAGAAATGAGGGGTTATAAACGTGGTGATTGGTTGGTCAATTCATTTAGTACTGGCCTTAAGACCATTACACCATTGGTTTCTAGTGATCGTTATGCCTCAGATGTCCAGTCATATGTACAAGAATCCTTATTGACGCGTGACCCCGAATCGCTCGAATGGCTAGGCTTGATAGCGCATGATTGGCAGGTAGGTGACGATGGCCTTAGTTTTACCTTCCACCTACGCGAAGATGTGAAGTTTTCCGATGGTGAGCCGCTTGATGCTGACGATGTTGCTTTCAGCTTCGAGTTTTTCCAGAATCCAGCCATCGCTGCACCGCGTGAGCGGGCCGTTTATGACAAAATTGAAAGCGTTAAAGCAACCGGCAAGTATGAGGTCGTATTCCAGTTTAAGGAGCCTTACTTTAACAGTCTGGCCTTGGCGGGAGGTATGGCAATTATGCCACGCCATTTTTACGAGCCCTATTTGGAGCAGCCAGAGATTTTCAACCAGTCGAAAGGCTTGCTACTTGGCTCAGGTCCTTATCGTTTGGCTGATCCGAAAGGTTGGACCCCCGATCAAGGTCTGGTTGAACTGCAACGCAATCCTCGTTACTGGGGACCGCAGCCGTCCTTTGATCGGTTGTTGTGGAAGGTAATCCAGAACGATGCCGCTCGATTGACAACTTTTCGCAATGGCGAGATCGATGCCTACGGTGCACGGCCACGTGAATACCAAACCTTGCTGGATGATAAGGAACTCATGCAACGCAGCCAAAATTTCGAGTACATGAGCCCAACCGCAGGTTATAACTACATCGGCTGGAATCAGCAGCGTAACGGCAAGCCTAGCCGTTTTGCCGACAAGCGTGTGCGTCAGGCTATGACCTATCTCACCGATCGTAAACGTATTATCGACGAGATCATGTTGGGTTATGCTGAAGCGGCGGTCAGTCCGTTCAATCCGCGCAGCAAGCAGCACGATAAGACGCTGGAGGCGCGGAGTTTCAGTGTCGAAAAGGCTAAAGAATTGTTGCGAGAGGCGGGTTTTTCTGACCGTGACAATAATGGTGTGCTGGAAGATGCTGAGGGAAATCCATTCGAATTTGAACTGGTTTTCTTTCAAGATAGCGAAGATACCCGTCGCATGGTGCTGTTTCTGAAAGATCTCTATGCTCGCGCCGGGATTGTCATGATTCCAAAACCAACTGAATGGTCGGTGATGTTAGACCTGATCAATAACCAGGATTTTGACGCCATTACCCTGGGTTGGACCAGCGGCGTCGAGACCGACATCTATCAGATTTTTCACAGCAAACAGATTGAGGCGGGTGGTGACAATTTTGTGGGCTATAAAAACGAACGTCTTGATCAGCTTATTGATACGGCGCGTGGCACAGTTGATGAGATCAAGCGCATGCCTCTATGGCAAGAGGCCGAGCGCATCATGTATGAAGATCAGCCATATACATTTCTGATGCGGCGTGAGTCATTAGTGTTCATTGATAAGCGTATTCACAATTTGCAGATCACCAACCTTGGTTTGAATTTGGGCATGGTACCGGTGGAGGTTTTTGTGCCCGGGGATCAACACAAATACGCAAAATAAAGGCCGCGGTAGAGTCACATGCATACCTATATCATTCGCCGCTTGTTGCTGATGTTCCCGACCCTGATCGGTATCACTATTGTGGTGTTCGCTGTGATGGCGGCAGCGCCGGGAGGCATCAGCGCCCAGAGTCTGGTGGAAGGGCAGAATCTGGAGCCGGAAGTGAAAAAGGCGATGGAGGAATATTACAACCACCTCTATGGTCTTGATCAACCAGCACCGATGCAATACCTGCGTTGGCTCAACAATGCCTCGCCGGTTGGCTTTACCTTTAATGAGAGCAACAGTATCGATGGTTTTTCTTTTACCAAAGGCTCTAATCTTGGCACCAGCTTTCGTTATGGCAGGCCGGTGTTGGACCTGATCGAAGAACGGCTACCGATCACTCTGCTGCTGAACGTTATCTCCATTCCCCTCATCTATGTCTTTGCCATAGCCATTGGTGTGCATGCAGCGACACAGCGGGGAAAGAGTTTTGATGTTGGTTCCGGAGTATCGATGCTGGCCTTGTGGTCTACGCCGACTATGTTGGCGGGAGTTTTGTTGATCGGTTTTTTTGCTAGTGACCAATATTGGCGCTGGTTTCCTACTGCTGGGCTGAACCGGCGTGAAGCATTGGATATGCAGTTCATGCCACACTGGCTGTCGCTAAGTGATGTGCTGATGTTATTTATTTCAATTGCGATTGCCGTTGCGGTATTTATTACCTTAAGCCTTAAGGCGGGGACACGAATGCGTACTGCCGTTATGGCGGGGCTGGGGATAATGCTGGGCATAATGATGGCTAATGCACTGCCAGGTGAGGTGGGTGTTATGACTTATCTTGTCTTGGTGCTGCTCTTGGCTGTTAGCAGTGGCCTGATGGGCTATACAGATTACAGTGCTTTGCGCACCAGTATGCTGGGCGTTGTGGGTCTGGGCGTTGGCGTTGGGGTTGGTTTTTATTTCATGCAGGGTGAGTTTTCGCATGGATTTATGCTTGATCGGGCCTGGCATCTACTGCTTCCGGTTTTATGTCTTTCTTATGGTGGTCTAGCGTTCTTGGCCAAACTGACACGTAGTTCGATATTGGAAAACCTGACGTCGGATTATGCTCGCACCGCTCGTGCCAAGGGCGTGCCGGAACAACAGGTATTGTGGCGTCATGTGTTTAGAAATAGTCTTTTGCCTTTGATTACTGTGGCAGCGGGACTGTTGCCCAGTTTGCTGGGTGGTTCAATTATTGTCGAGGCCCTGTTCAGTATTGACGGCATGGGTAAGCTGGCAGTGGAAGCGGTACAAACCCGTGATCGTGAACTGGTATTGTCTATCACTCTGATTGGCACGCTGTTGTCTCTGGCTGGCTATTTGCTCGCCGATATCTGTTATGCCATTGCCGACCCGCGGGTGAGTTATGAGTGAGGTGGATAAAACTCAGTCGCGCCAACAGCGCAGTTATGCTGCCCAGGTATTGCGCGAAGTGTTCATGCAATGGGGCGCGCGGCTAGGGCTTTTCTGGATTGGTGTGCTGGTGGTGATGGCGGTGTTCGCGCCGTTTCTGGCTAACAGTCATCCTCTGTTGTTGAGCGAACAGGGGCAGCTGAGTAGTCCATTGATGCGTTATCTGACCGCTGCAGACGTGGCTTTGTTGGTTATCTTCTTCACTGCGGTGATACTCTATTTTTTCAGGATTAGTTTCCGCGCCAAGTTTGGTATGGTGATTCTGGTTTCTATCGTGGCAGGTATTATCTGTAATGCCGTCATTACACCGCCGCAACTGAGCATTTACGAACAGTATCGTGAAAAACATCAGGCTGGTATGTCTGACTGGCTGATCACCGCACCAATTCCCTATTCACCCAAAGACTATTTGCGGGACGAAGGCGACACTGGTCTTGAAGCACCGTTGGCGGCACAGCAGCGCACTCACTGGTTCGGCACTGATGAAAACGGCGCCGATGTTTTGAGTCGTATGATTCATGCCTCGCGTATTGCACTGGGCATCGGTTTTGTTGCCACCGGCATTGCCATGATTATAGGCACTATTATTGGCGGGCTGATGGGTTTCTTTTCCGGGATCTACGATATGATAGGTATGCGCCTGTTGGAAATTTTTGAGGCCATTCCTGTGCTGTTTCTGCTGCTTACCTTTGTCGCTTTTTTCGGTCGTAATCTTTATGTGATGATGATTATTATAGGCATCACCGGTTGGACTGGTTATGCCCGATTTGTACGTGCCGAATTTTTGCGTCTGCGTCAGCAGGAGTTTGTACAATCGGCCATCGCTTGTGGTTTGCCATTGTATTCAATTTTGTTCCGCCATATTCTCCCTAATGGTATGGCGCCGGTTCTGGTGGCAGCTTCGTTTGGTGTGGCTTCGGCTATCCTGGCTGAAGCAACCTTAAGCTTTTTGGGGCTCGGTCTGGTGGATGATCCCTCTTGGGGTCAGATGTTGAACCAGGCGGTGCAGGCGGCCACCTTTAACTGGTGGATGGCGGCCTTTCCCGGTGGTGCAATCTTTCTCACTGTGTTTGCATATAACTTGATTGGTGAGTCGATGCGCGATGCAATCGATCCGCATCTGAAGAAATCGGCCAAGTGAGGTGGTTGTGAGTACGTTGCTCAAGGTCGAGAATCTGAAGACTTATTTGCGCAGTGGCGATGAGATCGTCAAGGCGGTTGATGATGTCAGCTTCGAGATCAATCGGGGTGAGACCTTCTGTCTGGTGGGTGAGTCGGGCAGCGGTAAATCTATCACCGCCCTGTCAGTGATTCAGTTATTACCAAAAGATATTAGCCAGCATCCGGGCGGCAGTATTCTGTTCGATTTTCGTCATAATAATGGACAGCTGGAGCAGGTGAATATGCTTGGCCTGAATGAGCCGAAGGCGCGCATGATCCGTGGTTCGCGCATTGCCATGATATTTCAGGAACCGATGACCTCACTTAATCCAGTCTTCACCATTGGTGACCAGATTATCGAGGCATTGCAGCTGCATAATCCTGAAATGAGTTACTCCACCGCGCGTCAGCGAGCTATCGAGGCGCTGGAGCAGGTAAAGATCCCCAACGCCATTGAGCGCGTTGATGAATATCCTCATCGCCTTTCCGGCGGTCAGCGGCAGCGTGTCATGATTGCCATGGCCATGGCTTGCGAGCCGGATTTGCTCATTGCCGACGAACCGACTACGGCTCTGGATGTGACGGTTCAGGCCGAGATCCTGCGGCTGATGAAAGAACTGCAACAGCGCAAGGGTACGGCGATTCTGTTTATCACTCATGATTTTGGTGTGGTGTCGCAAATGGCTGACCGACTAGCGGTGATGAAACTGGGCAAGATTGTCGAGTCCGGGATGGTAAAACAGATGATCAACAATCCGCAGCATGACTACAGTAAAAAACTGTTGGCTGCATTACCGGAAAACCTGCCGCGTGAAAACGCCACACACGATTCTGAACACAGCAAGACTGCAGAGCCCTTGCTCGATCTGCAAGGGGTGCAGGTCTACTTTCCTATCAAGAAAGGTGTGTTGCGTCGCACCGTCGATCATGTGCGTGCAGTGGATGGCATTGATTTGCAAATCCCAAAGGGCCAGATCCTGGCGCTGGTGGGGGAGTCCGGGTGTGGCAAGAGTACGTTGGGGCGGGCAATTCTGCGCTTGACCGAACCAACAGCAGGTAAGATCCATTTTGACGGGCGTGACTTGACCGCCCTGCAGCGCAAGCAGCTGCAACCGTTGCGACGCGAGATGCAGATTATTTTCCAGGACCCTATGTCGTCACTTAATCCTCGCCTCAGTATCGCCGCGACTCTGACTGAGCCGATGAAAGTACATGGCATCGGTGAGTCAAAAGAGCAACGGTTGGAACTGGCTAAGCAGATTCTTGAACGAGTCCAACTTAAAGGTGACTTCGTTTGGCGTTATCCGCATGAATTTTCCGGTGGCCAGCGCCAGCGCATAGGTATTGCACGGGCTTTGGTTTTGAGTCCGAAGTTTATTGTTTGTGATGAAGTGACCAGTGCGTTGGATGTGTCGGTTCAGGCCGAGATTTTGCAAATGCTGCTGGAGTTGCGCAGGGAACGTGATCTGACGCTGTTGTTCATCACTCACAACATCGGTGTGGTGGAATACATCAGCGATGAGATGGCAGTAATGCACAATGGCCGCATTGTCGAGCAGGGGCCGACCGACCGTGTCTGCCGCAAACCTGATCATGACTACACACAAAAGCTGCTCGCTGCTGTGCCCAGGGTTGAGTTCAGTCATTGATGTCGGAGTTTTTGCTTAGCGTTCGCAATCTTAAAACCTTCTTTGATTTGGCTAGTCATACCGTGCGCGTTGTCGATGGCATCAGCTTCAATATTAAACCTGGTGAGACCTTTGCCTTGTTGGGTGAATCGGGTTGCGGTAAATCCATGACCTCACTCTCAATCATGCAATTGCTGCCTCAGCCGGTCGGCAAGATTGTTGACGGTGAGATCCTGCTTGAAGGTGAAGACCTGCTCAATCTGCCCGAATCGAGTATGCGCAACGTGCGTGGCAATCGGATTGCCATGATCTTTCAGGAGCCCATGACCTCGCTTAATCCGGTCTTGACTGTGGGTCAGCAGATCGGCGAGAGCCTGTTGCGTCACAAGGGCCTGAAGGGTGATGCCGCCCGCAAACGGATTGTTGAACTGTTGTCATCTGTCGGTATTCCTGCGCCAGAGAGTCGCATCGATGAATATCCGCATCAGCTTTCGGGCGGTATGAAGCAGCGTGTCATGATTGCTATAGCGCTTGCCGGTGAGCCAGACCTGCTGATCGCTGATGAGCCGACCACGGCGCTGGATGTGACTATTCAGGCGCAGGTATTGCAGCTGTTGCGTGATTTGCAAAAAGAGACCGGTATGTCGATTCTGCTGATCACTCATGATCTGGGGGTAGTCTCGGAAATGGCCGATCAGGTGGCGGTGATGTACGCCGGGCAGATAGTCGAACAGAGCAGTCGTGAACAGTTCTTCGCTGACCCCAAACACCCCTATAGCTGCAAACTGTTTGATTCGCTGCCGGACATGCAAAAGCGTGATCAGCCGCTAGAGGTGATTAAGGGCTCGGTGCCATCCTTGTCACAACAGTTCAAGGGCTGTCGCTTTGAGGGCCGCTGTGATTATGCCTGGACGCCCTGTCGTGAACGGCTGCCTGAGTGGCAGCAGGCCGGTGAAGGGCATGGGGTGCGCTGTTTTCGTGCCGATGCCGAACTGCTAGCTCAGTGGCCTGAGGTTGTAAAAAATGTTCCAGATAAAATTCAGTCACACAAGGCGATAGCTGCGCAAACAGCTTTGCTACAGGTGAATGGTCTTAAGGTTCACTTTCCGATCCGTAAGGGATTGTTGAAGCGCGTGGCGGGCTATGTTTATGCCGTCGATGGTCTTGATCTGCAGATTGAACCGGGCAAGACTTTGGCGCTGGTCGGTGAGTCAGGCTGTGGCAAGACCACCGCAGGCAAGGCGATCCTGCAATTGAATCGGCCCACTGCCGGTGAGGTGTTGTTTGAGGGTGAGAATTTGGTTCATCTCAGTGGCGAGACACTGCGTAGACGTCGGCGTGATTTTCAAGTCATTTTCCAGGACCCGTTTTCATCCATGAACCCGCGCATGATGATTGGTGACATCATCGAAGAGGGTATGATTGCCCAGGATGTGGCGGGTAGTGCCCAGCAGCGCCGTGCCAGGGTCGAATCTTTGCTTGAACAGGTTGGCCTGTCGGCTGAGATGCGCAATCGCTATCCGCATGAATTCTCTGGTGGCCAACGTCAACGTGTCTGTATTGCCCGAGCCTTGGCCGTGGAACCAAAACTGATTGTCTGTGATGAGCCCACCAGCGCCCTGGATGTGTCGGTACAGGCACAGATTTTAAATCTTCTGAAAGAGTTGCAGGCTGAGCATAGCCTGTCTTATCTATTTATTACCCATAATATTTCGGTGGTGGCCTATTTGGCCCATGAAGTGGTGGTGATGTATCTCGGACGTATTGTCGAACGTGGCAAGGTTGAAGATGTGTTGGAGAAACCCCTACATCCATATACGCAGGCATTATTGGCGGCTGTGCCGACTATCGATCAAGAGACCAAGCAGGAGGTGGTTCGGTTAGAGGGTGATATTCCATCACCGATAGCACCGCCTAATGGTTGTTATTTCCATCCTCGCTGTCCTCATGTAATGCCGGTTTGTAGTGAAAAATATCCCGATTCAATTGAGTTCACGGATGGGCATGCTGCTCACTGTCATCTACTTAACACTTGATAGGCTTTGGCTACTGCTTAAGTGTAAATCTTTTTTTGGTGATATATATGTTTGATCTATTAATATAATAATTTATGCATAAAACGCTCGGGCTTTGATGCATGATTGTCATTAAATATTCATAGTTGAAAAAATCTTGAAGATCATTGTTTTCTTGATTGCAGAATTGTTTTTAAAATTGAGAATTCTCTTGTACTATACTCCTTAACAATAAAAAAACACGCAATATAAATGTGTGTAACCAGGAAGAGAGTGGGTGTGAGTAATGACCAGTTTGTATGCCTTAGGGCTGCCTGGTGAGAGGTTCTGCGTCAATGGAAATGACAGCGGAATTTTTGACTATGGCAGCGTAGATTTAGCTTTTGTTGATAGACACTGGCATGGTTGGTATGCGCGCATGCCTGCTGCCTTGGCATTACAGGCCATTGATCATTTAAGTCACCGGGTGAGTCGAACACCTCATGATCTTAAGGTCCACCTGCATAGAATTATTGCCAGTTACTATTCCAGTCAGCTTGAATTTTTATACGGTTCATTACTTGACCTGTTTATCATTTTAGATAAAAAGGGTTTTTTGTTGCGTCAGCGTTTATTTAATAAATGCGCCGCCGTATTGCCAGATCAGCAATCAACAGTTTTGAAACAGGCATTGATGCTTGGTGCGGCTAAATTAGAATTCCTGCCTCATAGTAGCTGTTCTCGTTTTAACAAAGGTGTGGTTGGTCGTACTAATTTGGTTATAAAAACCGGTGAACTACCTCAACATCAATTCAGTGTTCTGGATGAAGCACGTGACTTGATTGATTCTGGATTGATTGATGATGCCCGTATGATTCTCGAACAGGCTATTACCCAGCAGCCTGATGATGAACATGTTAGTCGTGAGTTGCTCGGCCTATACAGATACACAAAAAACACCAATGCATTTGCCACAATATATGCGCAGCTGAGTAGTCAGTCTTTAGCTCTGGCGGATGAGTGGCAGGCATTGGCTGAAATGTTTCTAGAAAAAGAAGGGGCCGCAGGATGACGATAATTAATAATAAACAATTGCGACTGGCAGCCTATGGTTTTGATGAAAGGTCGGAAGAAGGTTTTCGCATGGCTTTCAAAGGCCCAGGCCAGGGTAAGGCGCTGCTGGTTGATGAGGGCAGTGCCGAGTTTGGCATTTTCAACATGGACGCAACCAATTCACGTAGTCTGCTGGATGAATATGAGAGACGCCACCCGGGTAAACCAGCCATTAAACTTTCGGTCAAGCCATCTGAAAACAGTGATGTGCTGTATGTAAAAAAACCCGCCAGCATTGATGATATGTTGACTGCGCTAGATAATTTGATCAAAGAGATGGATGTGCTTGCTAAGGCTAACGGGAACGCACTGCCTTCCAGTAATAACAGAGAGTTAAACGTTAAGCCATCGCCAAAGAAGGGAAGTCTTAAAAGAAATGTTTCACTTTTTTACAGTCCTAAGGATTATCTACAGGGTGAAATTCATTCGGCGATGGAATATGCAGAGACGCGTGGGTTGGCGGTAGAAATCTGGTTGATGGGTGAAGAGGCAGAGTGGAAAAAGATAATCATTCTGCCTGGAATTCAAAAGGTTCTAACATCAATGAACAACAAGCAGTTACATGCTTTTTGCTGCTTGCCAAAGTCGCTTATGAATAGTCGCATTTATCGTCGTAATGAGAAAGAAACAGGTATTATTCAGGACAGGATTGAAACAGATGGACGAGGGATTAGCTTTGAATCTTTCCTATGGAAGGTCGCGCTTTATACCAGTCAGGGCCGTTTGCCTCAAGGCACCAAAGTTGAGGATGTGGCCTGTCTGAAGCATTGGCCTAACCTGACTCGTTTATATCCTGTCGTCGGCTCTATGCGTATCACAACCCTGATGGTGAATCAGCCGCGTAGCTTGCCGTTGATAGCCAAGGTCTTAAATATTCCTGCAGGCAGGGTGTTTGCTTTTTACAGTGCCGCCTATGCGATTGGTATTGCCAGTGGCAACCGTAATGTAATTGAAGTAGATAATCATTGCATGCCGCAGCGGCATCGTGACCATGGCTTGTTTGGCAGTATCCTGAAACGCCTTAAAAAGAACACTGACCCGGACGTTGAAGCCTTTGTCTAATCGAACCATAACAATAATAAAATCTGTGTTGGCGCATGAGTAATTACAAAATAATTTTTACAGGTCCTGTTGGTGCTGGTAAGACAACAGCGATTTCCTCGCTGAGTGATATACCTGTTATTGCCACAGACGAGTCTGCTAGTGATATGACGGTTCATCGTAAGCTGACCACTACGGTGGCTATGGATTATGGCCTGATGAAGCTGGATGCAGATAAACGGATTCATCTCTATGGTACTCCCGGGCAGGAACGCTTTAACTTTATGTGGGAGATTTTGAGCAAGGGTGGTATTGGACTGGTGTTGTTGTTGGATAATACCCGAGCAGATCCTTTTCAGGATATGCGCTTTTTTATTAACTCGTTTGAAGACTTTATCGCCAACACTACTCTTGCCATTGGCATAACACGTATGGATCTTGATCAGTCTCCAAACATGGCCGAGTATCACGACGAGTTGAGCAGGCTTGGCATCAAACCACCTATTTTTGAGGTGGATGCACGAAAACGCAATGATATAAATCAGCTGGTAGAAGGATTGCTGTTTTCTTTGGATCCATGGCTGGGGGAATAAGAAAAAATGGCGGCATATCAATTCACTCAAAACGCTTACATTTTGCCGACGCCGGCAGGCGCCTTTTATGCTGTTTCTACAGATACAGAGGATAAAGCACGTTATTTCTTGTTGAGCCTGCTAGCGCAGGCAAGTAGCCAGGCGATGGAAGAAGACTTTCTGGTTCATGCAACCGCTTCAAAAAACGCTGAAGAGGCGATGGAGTTGCTTTATCGCGCCCAGGGACTTGGCTGGGTACAAGGTGAAGAGCAACCACGTGAAGCCCCGGTAGGAATACTGGAAGAAGCCTTGCCTGCCATTCTGGGTAAATTGTCCAGCAGCAGAAAAGTTTTGTTGGTTGATAATCAGGGGCTGTTTCTTTCAGCGCATGGTTTTTCTTATGAGCTGGCAGAAGAATTGTCAGCTTTAAGCGCCGATTTATCGTCGCTGTATTTGCGCCATCAGCGCCTATTGAAAAACAATATTAATATCTCTTCATCAGCGTGGGCATTGGTCAATTCCCACGGCGATAGTGAGCTAGGAATTTGGCCTTTGTATGTCGGTGGCTGCCAGTTCAATCTGGTGTTAATGGGCGCCCCACAGTTTAATCAGCAGGCCTTTGTTGATCTGATCTGGATCTTGAGTAAGCGCTATCTGGATTTGCCAGATAGTTATTAGTGTTTGAACTGGGGCATAAAAACACTGTCCGTGTTTTGTCTGCCGATTATTGATTTTTAATCTTAGTTATAGCGGAGTCATGTAATGCGTTCTGATTTATTAGGTACTATTCTGAGTGACCTGAATGGTGGCTCTACTGACATTGAAGCATCGGCGGTTATTTCGACCGATGGTTTAATCATGTCAGCCATGTTGCCAGCCAGTATGGATGAAGACAGGGTCGGTGCCATGGCTGCTGCCATGTTGTCACTGGGTGACCGAACAGCCCAGGAACTTGCCCGTGGCCATCTGGAGCAGGTATTGATTAAGGGCGATAATGGCTACGTACTGATGACTCACGCTGGTGACGAGGCGGTGTTGTCAGTATTAGCTAAGCCATCTGCCCGTTTGGGGTTGATCTTTCTTGACGTGAAACGTGCCGCGGAGTCCATCGCCAAAGTAATCTGATTATGGATGACTTAGTATCTACAAATGTTGTTGGCGACTGCCATGAAGTGGCCATGCAATATTTTGATGGTAGTCGCCGCTCGGTATTTGTTACGGACATTGAAACTCCTATGCCTGACGGTCGCTTGATTGTATCGCGTACCGATCCAGATGGAATTATTACCCATGTCAATAATTCATTTGTTGATATGTCTGGTTTTAGTCGTGATGAGCTGATTGGTCAGCCACATTATATTCTGCGCCATCCTGATATGCCTGCCATAGCTTTTAAAGGGCTATGGCAGACCTTATTGGAAGAAGGCAATAAGTGGCATGGATATGTCAAAAATCTACGCAAGGATGGCGGTTTTTATTGGGTCTATGCAACCGTAATAGCCAATGTCAGGAATGATGAAGTGGTTGGTTTTACCTCGGTGAGACGCAAGCCATCAAGACGCAAGGTCGAGGAGGCTGAGGCACTCTATAGAACCTTATAGATTACAGTAAGCAGGATCTGGAATGATTTATAATTTCACAGTAAGCCCTGACTTCAATCCCAGCTATCTATCTGGCTGGTTTATCTTTAATACCTGGCTGCAACGTCAAATCGGTGAAGCTATTCATCTTGATCTTTACGATGATTTTGATTGTCAGCGTCAGGCCATTGCCGAAGATAAATTTGATTTGATTTACGCTAACCCTTATGACGCTTCAGTGTTGGTGCGTGAACAGGGTTTTGTACCTATTGTCTGTCCTGCAGGCAAGTCAGATGAGGCCATGATAGTGGTTGCTGCCGATAATGAGGTTGATGAAGTTGAGGGGTTGTCAGCCGGCTTGCGCATTACTGCTACTAAAGATCCCGACGTCAATATGATGTGTATGATCATGCTTGAACCCGCTGATCTTAATCGTGAAAATACAATAACCCAACACCGTGATAGCTATGTGCTGCTGGCTAAAGATATAATTCGTGGAGAGGCTGATGTAGGTTTTTTTTTGGAAGAGACCTACAACAAGTTGTCACGTATAGTTAAGTCGCAATTAAAACTCCTGGTGCAGAGTCAGATTCAGGTGATCAATCATGTTTTATCGCTTGGGCCAGCCTTGCAGCACCGACAGGCGGAGATTCAACAGGCTTTGCTGGATATGAACACAACAGTCGCAGGACAATCCCTACTTGAGTCACTAAGTTTTACTGCCTGGGCCAAGGTAGAGCCTGAAGATACCGAGTTCATGATTGATCTGATGGATACCCTGGAAACATGAGTATGAGTCGGGAGTGTTATTTATTGTTCCAGCCGCTAGTAAAAACTATGCACTTTAGTGCAAGACTTTAGTAAAAAATTCAAAATGGTTCGCGTAGCGATACATCGCTTCATCGCGGTGCGACTTTCAGTCGCAGTTAAAACAACCTATGGACTTTCAGTCCATAGTAGTTGAGTCTCTCCTCAGGTTTTTTCCAGAAACTGATCTCGGCCTGAGTTATAGCGGTAAACCTTGTAACGGCTCAGATTGTTTTGATAATAACCCTGATGGTAATCCTCGGCTGGATAAAAGGCTGTCAAAGGTTTTATCTCGGTCACAATTGGTTTTGAAAAGACACCATTGTCTTGCAGTTGTTGTTTTGAAAACTCAGCAATCTGGCGTATTTTTCATCATGGAAAAAGATGGTGCTGCGGTATTGTGGTCCGCTATCAACAAATTGACGATTAACCGTGGCTGGGTCTATCTGGCGCCAATAGACCTCGAGTATGCCTTGGTAGCTTAGTTTACGGTTGTCATATTAGTCGTACTAAGATCCCAAATTTTACAGCTGTTTAAGAGTTTCAGTCTGACAATAAAAAAGGAGGCTAGGCCTCCTTTAATAACATTGTTGTAGAAGAACAGCTTCTAGTGATTGTGCCCACCTGGACCATGGACATGGCCGTGATCCAGTTCTTCTTCAGTTGGATCACGTACATCGAGCACGTCGACATCAAAGTTCAGGGTGACTCCGGCCAGTGGGTGGTTGCCATCGATAGTGACATTGTCATCTTCAACACCAGTAACGGTGACAACGCTCATACCTTCGTTGGTTTGAGCATGAAACTGCATTCCAGGGGTTACTTCGTCAACGCCTTCAAACATGTCTTTCGACATGACTTGAATCATATCGTCGTTACGAAAGCCATAACCGTCGGCAGGTTCAATTGTAACGTTTACCTTGTCACCAGCGCTTTTACCTTCCAGGGCTGTCTCAAGGCCTGGAATGATGCTGCCAACGCCCAGGATGAAGGCAAAAGGTGATTCTTTATCAGCCTGATCAATCAGGGTGCCATCGTTGTCTTTCAGAATGTAGGTGATGGTGGCTACTTTGTTTGCTGTGATCTGCATGGCAAGGCTCTTTAATATTCGAAAAAGGGCAATTTTACTCCTCTCATCTGTCAGTATCAAGTTGGCTGCCATCGCTGATTGCCTGGCATGCGGCATTGCACGTAAGATTGCAACGGTGTAATTGGTATGGGTTTCAGCGCAAAAAATTATGAATGAACAAGCAGATAGGTCGCCAATCGTCTCGATTGGCGTGGTGGTAAATCATTTTGGCAGTATCTTGTTGGTTAAACCTGAGGCTGATGACGAGTGGCAGTTTCCACGGCTGTTACAGGGCTGGTGTGAAACCATGCCTGATGCGATTGAACGGGCTGTCTATGAGCAGACAGCGATCAGGCTTGAGGCAGGCGGAATTATTCAGGCTTATGATCTTATTTCGGTAGAGGCTGATAGCCATGTCATCATGATGGATTTCGAGGCCACTTATGTTAGTGGTGACCTGTCCCGCAGTGACTTGGTTGCCGAGGTGGCTTGGGCCAGTGGTCTAGCGCTGCAATCGATGGCCGTTGAGGAAAATACGCTTGAGCTGCTGACAGATATGGGGTTTATGTAGTTATGACTAAACAGAATATAAACCACTATGCTGAGGTTGAACCGTTTGTGACCAAAGATGGTTCAGTGATTCGGGAATTAATGCATCCGCATCATCATGCATGCCATGCGCAAAGTTTGGCAGAGGCGCGTCTTTCTACAGGACAAAAAACGCTTTTACACCGACACTTGAAAACGGAAGAGTTGTATTACATCACTCATGGCAAGGGGCTGATGACTGTTGATGATAAGAGCTTTTACATGCAGGCAGGTGATACGGTCTGTATTTCGCCAGGGCAGGCGCACTGTATTGAAAATATTGCTGCTGAAACGTTGGTTCTACTCTGTTGTTGCAGCCCTGCCTATAGTCACGAAGATACGGAAATAATCTCTGAAGAGTAGTTTCTGCCCCTGGTTAGTTAAATTTAGGGGCAGTGGGTGTTATTGCATCGCCATTTCCATCAGGATGTCACGCATGTCGCGTTTGATTTTGTACTCGGTTTTTTCATAGACACGACGTATGGCATGATCTTCGTTAAGCCCCGGTACTTCCACTTCCCAGCTTTTGGTGCCGCGCACTTCACCGGTGACTTTGTCAGCCAGTACCAGTTTTAGCTGTCCTAGGCCTACCGCCCAGCCATTTTTTTCACCAATGATGGAAGTATCCAATGTGCCTCGCATGGTGTAGTCGGCGTTGTTCATTGCGGGTTTTAATTTTGCGGTTTTTAGTCCTCCGTTGATGATTGTAGTCATTTCTCTGGCATTCATTTCGCCAGCCAGACCAGACGGTTCTATTTGCAATGTAGTGATGAGGTTGATGGCATCATTTTTCATCAAGTTAAGCTTGAATTCTGGCGCTATGCCGCGGCCAGTCAGGTCGGCGACACGCATGGCGTTCTGCATTTCACCGCGCAGTTGTTGGCAGCGCCAGGCCATTGCAATCTTACCTGCCTGAACAAATGGGTCAGGGTTGCTGCGTGCTTCTTGCATGTATTCCCGGGTTTTATTATCCAGTGCCCTGATTTGGCTATCCAGATAACCGCGACCGATATTGCGGGGCAGGGCTGCAAGAGCGTGATAACGGTTGTTAGCGCTATCAAACCATTGCTCTACAATTTTAAGTTTTTGCATAACACGTCTGGCATCGGCTGAAGCGACTGTCAGTGCTGATGGCGACAGGTGAGTCGTGTTTAGTTCATAACCGGCACCGACAACAGCTTGTTTAATCGGCATTTCATATTTTGTGGTATCAATAACAAAGTGGCGGCTGACATTGGCGAGTGCCTGTTGTGATGCCTGTTCTGCTGTTTCTGCCTGAGTGCGACTAGTAATGTAGTCAACTCGAGGGTAATTTTTGCTTTCACCATCTACCCATGTTGGTTGGGGGCCTGATGGTATGGTTGGTTGTGAAATAACCTTTTCAGTGCTTTCTGAGGTCGGTATGGCTGACTGATTTGATTCGCTTGATGGTGTTGTTGATGCGCAGCCAGTACAGATAATGGCAATGGTAAGCATGGCTGTTGCAATAGTGATAGCCATTATTCCCCTCCTTAAGTTCATTTTATAGAAGCTAAGTTAAATTCATTGACGTTTCTGGTCAATGCTTAATTGTTTGGACGAGTCTGGTTTTTGTTCCGTTTCAAGCAACTCACTCTTGAAAGCATTTAGCTGAGCCTTGATTCGTTCTGTTTGAAACGCTGTGTTGTCCGGTCGTTTTAACGCTGTTTCCAGTTGTTCGATTGCTGTGCGTGTTTGGCCAATCATGTAGTAGTAGTCGGCCAGGGCCATATGGGCATTGCTGTCTCTTTTTGCAGCACTTTCCGCCTTGGCCAATAACTGATAGTAGCTAGGTAGAATAAATTTTTGTTGCTGCTGGATCAGTGCGCGGATTTTATCGGCGGCTATTTCTGGCCTGCCTGAGTCAATTAGCGCCTGTGCGTATAAGGTGCTCAGCTGTGGATGATTTGGGAATAGTAATAAGGTCTGTTGCAGTCGTGAGACAGCTACCTCGGGTTGTTGCATTGCAATTTCAACTTGGGCCTTGAGGGCGATGTATCTAGCCGACTCTTTGGATTCATCGAGCAGTTTGCTAATTAGCTTGTCGGCGGCGTCCAATTTGCCCGATGTTAGCTGGAGCAGGGCGTATTCATATTGTTCAGCATTTGACAGTGCTTGTGAGTTGGCCAGTTTAGCTTCAATTTTTTTTATGTTGTGGGTTTGGTTGACCTTGTCATAACTTCGCAGCTTGGCCTGTATCAATGCAAACCCTGCTGAGGTTTTTTCTTCTCTTTGTGGATATTGGCGTGCCCTGTTTTGGGAATCAGCAATACGGTTGGGTGTTACTGGGTGAGTTCTGAGTAGCTCCGGCAAGTTACTTTCCATATAGCGATAGGCTTCTTGCAGACGATAGAAAAACCCTGGCATATGGTTAGGGTCGAAACCGGAATTGACCAGAATGTCGATGCCGACACGATCGGCCTCGCGTTCATGGTTGCGGGTAAAGTTAAGCTGTTGTTGAATATTGCCTGCAGCCGCGGTGGTAATCATTGCCGTGCTCAGTTCAGGTGAGCCTAGAATGATCGCAGCTAGGATTGCCGCAAATGTTTGAATCTGGGCAGAAGAGGCCTTTTGAAAAGCACGAGCCAGATGGCGTTGCGTGACATGCGAAATTTCATGGGCCATGACAGCGGCCAGCTCGCCCTCGGATTCTGTTGCCAGAATTAGCCCTGAGTGAATCCCAATATGACCACCCGGACCGGCGAAGGCATTGATACTAGGTTCGTTGATAATAAAGAAATTGAACGGCAATTGTGTATTTGCAGCAGAAAGCAGGCGATAGCCGAGTGAGTTTATATATGAATTTAACTCGGGGTCTTCGATGATCTCAACATTCTGACGTAGGTTGCGCATAAAGGCCTGGCCGAGTCGATAGTCATCTTCGGCGCTCAGCACACTGGCTGATGAATCCCCCAGATCCGGCAATTCAGATGCCGCCAAGCTGACGGGCAGTAAAATGCTGCTAAGCGCCAGAATAGAACTGAATAATAGCGCCATTAAGGGCCGCGAAACATTTGTCTGGAAAACTGACATTATTAAAAAATAACCACTGAGATCTGCCTAGTAATGCAATGAGTTGTGTTGGACAGAATGATATCATTGTCAGTTCATTTCCATATTAATGACTGTGATACCCGATGGCTGAAAAAATAGACCAAGAGCTTGATACCAGTGGCCTGGATTGTCCAATGCCGATTCTCAAGCTTAAGCAGGCGCTCAAATCCATGCAAAGTGGTGAGCGGGTGCGTGTCATTGCTACCGATCCCGGGTCTCAGTCAGATTTCCCTGCCTTTGCCGCCCAGACAGGCCACCATCTACTTGAGGCCACTGTAATCGAAGACAAATATATCTATTTGCTTGAAAAGGCCTAATCAAAATTTATTAACTTCCCTCCTCAATGCCGGGTGCCCTGAAATCTACTTAAGCCATTATTATATTTGTGGTTTATGTTTTTGAAATTTGACCGATACAAGATTCGGTAGCTGGGGTCGTATTCGCGGTTTTTTGTTGAAAAATGCTGGTGCCGTTGTCAGGCTAAGAAGGGAAAAATGCAAAATCTCACAATAAAAACAATCTTTCGGATAACTATCGCGTTGATAGCCGTGCTGGTGCTCTGCCAGTCTTTTTTTAGTCTCAGGCAAACTTCCGTTGTAGAGGCAGAAATCACTCGGCTGATAAGCAGCAGCAATCCTATACAGACTAAGGTTAAAGAGTTGCAGCTTAATGTTGTACAGGTGCAGCAATGGTTGACAGATATTAGTGCCACACGTGGCCTGGATGGCTTGAATGATGGCTTTGATGAGGCCGAGAAGCATGCCAATCTGTTTCGCGCCGAAATAGACCAGCTGATCAAACTCGATCGAGACAATGCAGGTCAATATCCGCCGATCAAACAGGCCTTCGAGGCTTATTACAGTCAGGGTAAGGTGATGGCCAAAGCCTATGTTGATCAGGGCCCTATCGGTGGCAATGCCAGAATGGGCGCCTTTGATAAGGCTGCTGCTGCCTTGCATGAGCGTCTTGAACCCATGATTCAGGCCATTGAAGCAGAAACCCTCCGACAGGAACAATTTCTTGAGCAACAGGCCGGTATGAGTCGGGCGATGGTGTTGGGTTTTTCGATTCTTTATGGCGTGATACTAGTGTTGCTATTTATTGGCGCCAGAACCTTGTTGGTCAAACCACTTTGCCACACTGTAATGATGTTTAAGGATCTGGCTGAAGGTGATGGCGACTTGACTAAACGATTATCGGAAAAGGCATTCGGAGAGTTGGGTGCGTTGGCTAAGCTGACCAATATCTTTGTTGCCAAGGTACAGGAGCAGGTCAGTTGTGTTACTGCGACGGTAGATCAACTGGCAGCCACCGCCACTCAGCTAAAGGGCTCAACTGACAACACTTGCGCCATTATGAATAGGCAGCAGGCAGAAACCGACCAGGTGGCCACTGCTATTAACCAGATGTCAGCCACTATCAACGAAGTGGCACAGAATGCGGCCAATGCAGCGGACTCGGCTCGACAGGCGGATGATCAGGCACAGAGTGGGAATATAGTCGTGAGCGAAACAATGAAAGGCATTAACAGCCTGGCTGTTGAGGTGGAAAATGCCTCTGAGGTGATTAAGTCTGTGGCGAGTCATACCGCCAACATTGGTCAGGTTTCTGATGTGATTAGTGATATCGCCGAGCAAACAAATTTGCTTGCCTTGAATGCCGCGATTGAGGCGGCTCGAGCCGGTGAACAGGGAAGAGGATTTGCCGTGGTGGCTGATGAGGTACGTACCTTGGCCAAACGAACTCAGGACTCTACCCTGGAGATCCAGACCAGTATTGAACAGCTGCAAACCAGTGCCACCAAGGCGGTTGAGGCGATGGAAAAGGGCCGTAGTCAGGCCAATGTTAGTGTCGAGCAGTCTACCGAGGCCGGCACGGCGCTGGATTTGATTACCACTGAGGTGACTAATATCAGCGACATGAACACTCAGATTGCCAGTGCCGCAGAAGAGCAGGGCGCTGTTTCGGAAGAAATCAACCGCAGTGTCGTGCGCATCCGCGAAGTTTCTGATGAGACGGTGGTTGAAATGAGTTCTTTGACCCAGTCCAGCGACAATCTGATAACCGTGGTAGATGATCTGCAAAAATTAGTGTCGCGCTTCAAATACTAATCTAATCAATTTAAAGCCCCAAATAATGGGGTTTTTTTACATGCCTTTATATTAGCAAATTCTAATATATGGTTATTTTCTGTTGATATATGCTTTACTTAAAGTAGTTACGTTTCAAGGGAGAACGCAAGGTGAGGATGAACCTTAAATACTGGCTGATTGGAATAGCCTTCCTGGGTCTGAATCAGGCTTCTCTGGCAACAGATCTTAAAATAATTACTGCCCAAATGCAGCTTGGTAAACAGGAGCGTCTGTTTGATGCTGTTATCGAGGCGGTACATCAGTCGACAATGTCATCACAAGTCGTGGGGCGTGTGGTTGAGATCAATTATGACGTCGATGATTTCGTCCCTAAAGGCAGTGTGATTCTGCGTTTTCGAGATACTGAACAACAGGCCCGTCTTGATCAGGCCAAAGCAGGTTTGGGTGAAGCACAGGCGCGGCGTAAAGAGGCGGATGACGAATATCAGCGTGTTAAGGATATTTATGCCAGGAAGTTAGTCGCACAGTCTGAATTGGACAGGGCAGCAGCCGGACAGAAGGCAGCTAAGGCACGCTTGGCAGCCGCTGAGGCGAAATTGGCGGAAGCAAAAGAACAGTTGGATCACACTGTCATCAAGGCACCTTTCAGTGGTTATGTTACCCAGCGCCATGTCGAGGTTGGTGAAACGGTTGGTGTGGGCCAGCCCTTGATGAGCGGTTTTTCCTACGAACATCTGCGTGCCACGGTGCAGATCCCGCAGGCCTTTGTCGATTCTGTTCGCCAACATGGCAAGGCGCGTGTCATTTTGAAAGATGATCAGAGTGTCGAGGCCGAGTCGCTGCGGGTGTTTCCCTACGCTGATGAACAAAGCCACTCGTTCAGAGTGCGTGTCAATCTGCCCCAGGCCGATTACGCTGTATATCCCGGCATGTTTGTCAAAGTTGCTTTTGTTACCGGCGAACTCGAACGTATGTTGATTTTGGCTGATGCGGTGGTTAAGCGCAGTGAGCTGACCGGCGTTTATGTGCTGGCCGAGGATGGCCGCGTCAGCCTGCGTCAGATCAGGGTAGGCCGTCGTTTCGGTGATCAGGTTGAAGTGTTGGCTGGCCTGTCAGTGGGTGAGCGGATAGCCGTTGATCCGATTGCCGCAGGCATCGAACTCAAGCAACAGCGGTAACGGGGCATGAACAAGGAAAAGCGAGTGCAGCTCAGCATATATTTTGCACCTTATAATGGCTCCATTTTCCACCATGCAGCGTTGCTCGTTGTCGCCATAGTCTCAGCTATGACTCCGTCTCGCGCCTTGCCTGATGAAAAATGGGACTCATTCTAATGTCACAAAATACACGCCAAGATGCACTAGGTATCTCAGGGATGATTGCGCAGAAATTCTTGCGCAGCGAAATGACACCTCTGCTGGCTTTGGTCGGCATTTTGTTGGGAATATTTGCAGTATTGGTAACACCGCGCGAGGAAGAGCCGCAGATCGACGTTACCTTCGCCAATGTCTTTATCCCCTA
>Ga0316207_10000493_pt1 | contig 62970 bp, 13 predicted proteins | sample 6weekpyrite_MG_FD_204943 | JGI IMG/M metagenome (GOLD analysis project Ga0316207, IMG submission 204943) | Microbial mat bacterial communities from mineral coupon in-situ incubated in ocean water Damariscotta River, Maine, United States -... | ecosystem: Environmental > Aquatic > Marine >... | reverse complement strand
TATAGTGCCGCCTGCTGATGCGGGGTGGAGCAGTCTGGCAGCTCGTCGGGCTCATAACCCGAAGGTCGTAGGTTCGAATCCTGCCCCCGCTACCAAATTAAAAAGGCCGCAAATTGCGGCCTTTTTTTGCTTTGGGCCGGGTTTGAACCTATGGCAATAAAACGGTCAGGTTCGATAAGCACCGGAGGTGCGCAGAATGAGCGCAGTGAGCTAATCCTGCCCCCAGCTACCAAATTAAAAAGGCCGCAAATTGCGGCCTTTTTTTTGTTTTGGGCTGGGTCGAACCTATGGCAATAAAACGGTCAGGTTCGACAAGCACCCACCAGAGGTGCGTAGAATGAGTGCAGTGAGCTAATCTTGCCCCCACTACCAAACATGAAAAGCCTCCTTCTGGAGGCTTTTTATGTTTGTATGAATAGAATACATACTACGACCGTAGGCCAATTTCGGTTCAACTGGTTGCGTGCGGGACCAGAACACTGGCGTGTAGCAACGATGACTTCTACGGGGGCTAGGAAGCGCGCGAGTAATACTGCTCTCCCATAAATATAGCGATCGGTAACCCTTTGTTATTGAACTTATTACCTCGAGGTTCCGTTTGTCCCCGATTTAGTCGAATAGATAATTCGTTTGTTTTATATATCAGAGTCGTCCTCGTTTTTGTAGAGGCCTCGAAGCGCTAAAATTAAGCTTACAGGAGGTGTTTATGAGTGGGAAGCATTATACCGGAAGAGTTAAAGATTGAGGCGGCCAAGCGAGTCACCGATCGAGACTATTTTGTTGTAGATGTGGCCGAGCAGCTGGTGGTGTCTGTATTACATATGACTCCGAATATGCTTACACAATTATAATTATTTTGGTGGTAGGGTGTACTGAGCTATTGATTGAAGGCCATTTTATTTAATTAATTGAAGTAGCACCTGGTTATTTTGTGCTAGGATTAATAATGGTCAGAGTGTCACGGCACAATTGTTCACTTTCTATTGGCTATGTAGGTTTACTAAAGCCATAATGCAGGTAGTTGTTCTTGTGCGCTCCTGAGTGGAATAGATTAATAATAATTATAAAACTCGTCGTTAAATCCATCTGGATGTCAATAATGGCACACAGAGACTTATGGCTTGGTAGTTAGTAATAGGGAACTTTACTTATAAGGATATTGGGTGGGGACGTTAGTACACAAACGGACTGTTGATTGTAAAAAGAATCGTTCTTATCATTTACTGTCTACTTTCTTAGTAGGCGGGCTTTTTTTATTTGCAACACTCTTCATATCATCTGTAGAAGCTGCGGTTGATATCGATGTGCGATCGGCGGGTAATATCAGTTTTGCACGTGATCAAGTTGCTTATATTGCTTCAATTTCAGACTGTACAAATTTAAGTTCAGTAGATATTGCTGCTGGATCTTTCCAAAATATTCTTTCTGTTACTGAAACTACTCGTTTGCCGTTTTCATCAAGTGGCTGTCAGTTTAACTTTGAGGGGGAAGGTGCTGGGAGACTTAACCCTGAATTAGTTTTACACTTTCGAGATCAAACTTCTCAGATTTATGCTGAATCATTTCAAGTGGAGAGTAATACTCCAGATCTTGAATTTAAATCAGTTGGCTTACAATCAATAAATGAACAGCAACACTTAGTGGTTGAAGCGACAGCGGGAGATGATGTTGATATTAGTTATGTTTCTTTTTCTGTCACTGGATTGAGGGCATCAGATTTACGCGCAGCCGGTGGAGTGGTAGCTCGCGCAAGAGAAAATGCCTTTGCAATGACTAAAGGTAACGTCCGAGTATACCCAGGCCGCGATGATCAAGGTGTGTTCACACTCGCTGTACCAGTGGTAACGGCTCTTGACGCCGAAGCAATTGCTAGTGATGGTCTCGTACTGCTAGATGTTTTAGTGGTTGATGCTTCCGGTAACCAGAATACTTTATCAAAGATTGCCTTTACTGGCGCCGATGTTATAGAAGAAGTTTCAAATCTAAGCGTTCAGCCTAGCAGAATAATATTTACTAATTTATTAGAAACCGCAACGATTATCCCTTCAGTTCAGTTCCAATTTAGAGGCCAGACTGCATTACCTGGACCAGGTAATGGAGTGAGCTACGAATCATCTCGTCCTGATCTTATTTCAGTCACGTCAGGCGGTGTCGTCTTTCCTATTGCAGAAACTGCAGGTGAGACGGTGTCTATTATAGTAAGATACCCGGGTTTATTGCCTGTTGAAATACCAGTAGAAGTTGATGTAACTAAACAGTTGATTGGTTTGCAAATCGATGCGTTGAATTCGAGTGGGCAATATCAATTAGACAGTTTAAATGCACGCATACCTTTACCAGAAGTATTTGGTTTATTCAGTGATAATTCACGTGCGGCAATTGGCTCTCAATTTGAACTTGAATATTTACCAGGAGTAGGCGCGACAGGAATTATTGATGTGGATTCTAGGGGTGGGATTCTTGCGCGAGCCATTATTCCTGATGAAGCGCCTATTCCTCTAACGATTAGACTACGCAATCTGCCAAGTGTAAATACCGTTATACCAATAACCGCTTCTGATGCGGCACCAACTATTTCAATGAAATTGCCAACAAGAGTCCAAGTGGGTAATTCATTAGTGTTGCCCGCGAAGGTAGCTGATGATGTCGCTATAAGAGAAGTACGGTTCTTTATGGATGATGCGGTGGTGGGTGTTAGAACGACCGCACCTTATCAGATAGAACTTTCACTCACTGAACAATTAGTAAATCGAACTTTAAATATTCGTGCGGTCGCAATCGATAGTAGTGAGCAAAGTACTTCAACTGTCAGCATGCCCGTATCAGTTGTAGAAAAATTTGAACCCAAAGTGCCTGATGGTAAATTGGAAATACCAACAGAGTTACAACGCTTTGTTGAGTCTAGCCCGATGTTATTTCAGGTTGCATTCTTCTTAGGTGTTAAGGATGATTTTGTACCGACAAATGTCACTCATGTTGACTTTATGATCGATGGTTCAAGAGTCGGTGATGCAAACTACCCATTGCTCGAATTTCGCGAAACTAATGATAAAATAGAGGTTTATGAAGTATGGCGTTATGAAGGTGCGGCCCCTAATACATCAGCTAATGAAACTAGTCGTTCTGTTTCTGCAGTGGTGCACGTACCAGGTGCAAGCTCTCCGTTACCTTCACAATTAGTGCGAATCGTAAAGAACCAGCCAGCAATAGCTCGCTTAATTTCACCGGTCCCAGGACAGTCAGCGACTGTAGGGCAACAATTAGTAATTGATGTTGAGGTGGCAGACGATACCTTGGCAGTAGGTACAGATTTAGACCTCCTTATAAATGGTCAAATGATTGAGCGTTTCCAATTTCAAAATCAAGATCAAAGGTTTTCAGGTGCATTTGATGTGCCGCGTACGCGACATCAATTTACGCTGCCGATTGTAGAAGAATTTGTTGGTACGGCACTACAAATACAAGCACGTGTTGTAGACTTTCATGAAGAGGTATCTTTGTCTGAAAAAGTCAATGTGCCCGTGAAGAAAGATCAGCCGCCAAACGTGGTTCTAAGTAATCCTGTAACGGGTGCAAGTTTTATTGCGGGCTTGCCAATTGAATTACGAGCAGAAGCCACTGACGATGTAAAAATCAGTCGCGTTGATTTTTACGCCGAAGGCCGTTTGATTGGATCTGATGTTAGTCCACCATATTCTGTGAATTATACCACTGTGCCGGCGATTGCTACTGAGCAAGTGTTGACATTCTTCGCTATTGCAACAGACAGCGAAGGTCAAGAAGCACGTGCTCCGGATGTGCAGGTGACACTGGGTTTGGATGAAGAGCCTCCTGTTGTGAATTTAGCATCACCTGAAATTACAGCTGCCGATGGTGGTGACGATATTGCAGACGTCGTGGAAGATAGTGAGGTCGTACTCAAAGTTGCTGGCTATGATAATGTTCGGGTTGATCGCCTAGAGGTTCGTGGTGTACGCAGGCAAGGTGTGCAATATTTCTTAACCGGTGATTTAAATGATGTTTTGAGTGGGAATGATTTTTCTCCAGAGCAAATTCCTGGAGCCTTACGTGCCTTTTCTTCACTGAGGCTCGTTAAGGTACCACTCTTTTCTGGCGCGCAGGGTGTCGAACGAGATCGTTACCCTGTAGAGGCAACTGCGTTTGATGAAACTGGCAATCAATCTACAGCTAAAATAGTTGTTGGTGTACTATCCGATCGTGACCCAGTAGTCGTTGAGGTGCGTCAAGACCAAGGATCATACTTCCCTCGTGATAAGCTTCAGTTTGATGTGCAGGCAAGGGATGATCGTGCAGTATCTGCCATCGAAGTTGCGTACTTCCTTGATGGTGCGACTGTACCTGTTGTAACACAGAAAAACGATGTAACTAATGGCTTGATACCGGCTCTAAATGTACAAACATCGTTTGTTTTAGATCTTGCTGCGTTAAATTTAAGTAATGAGCCTCATACCTTAGAAGCTGAAGTCATTGCAATTGATAATCGTGGTCATCGTTCTAACGATAATACTTCCAGTGAACGTACGATAGTCACCATTAATCCTGATACAACTGCACCACTATTAGGGGTGAGTAAGCCAGTTCAGGGCTCTGAACTATTTCATGACCGCGTTGTAGAGGTCGAATGGCGTGCCGTCGAAGACTCTGAACTGTCTAGTGTGGAGTTCTCCATAGCTGGCTCGGTAATCCATAGTCAATCGATCAGTGGTCAGGTCGGGCAGGGAAGTTTCCAATATCAAGTGCCTGCAAGTGGTTCTGAATTGGTTCTCGTGGCGAATGTTACGGATGTATACGGTAATTCTGCCACGACAAATTGGCAATATTCTTTAGTTAATGATGAGCCGCCACAAATCTCTATCCGCACTCCGGCTGCTGGTTCTCGCCTGGTCGAAGGTGAGTCGTTTACATTGAATGCATTGGTAACAGATAACAATATCGTTGCTTCAGTAATGTTCTTTGTCGAACAAAATGGACAATCACTATTCAGTAAATCATTTTCAAGAACAGAAATTGATGATTCTATTGCTAATGGACTTTTTCTTGGTGCATCGATCAGGACTCCGCATCGACCAGAGCCTGGTGAAGGGGAGTTGAAAATTGGTGTGCGAGCAACTGATGATGGTGGGAATATAAGTGAGAAAATATTAGACCTAAATATTCTTGATGATGAAGAGTCACCAGTAATTGTTTTGGATGACCCAAATTTACCGTTCTCAATTATCCCTGGTGACTCATTTAAAGTCATTGGAAAAGGGGACGATAACTTCTATGTTAATAGTCTTGTTCCTGTATTGATCGATGAAAGTGGTGTAGAAACGGTTTTAGATTGGCAAATATTGACTCGAAATGATCGTGTTGAAACTATTACGGTACCTAACCCGGTTACGTTTGGCGTATTAATAGTTGGTGAGCGTTTTTTCTTTGACTTTGAAGCTATGGTGAAGTTACCTGAATCGTTCTTAAGCCAAGCAGGTAAGACATTTAAATTTGTTGTTCGCGCTAAAGATAACGGTGTGAACACGACTGATACTCCAGGAGTTGATCTAACCGTATTATCAGATGATGAAGCTCCTACAGTTAGCTTCTTAGCTCCAGATCCGATTGTATATGATCGTCAGGAGCTAACGGCAGCTGTCAGTATTTCTGACAACATTAATGTTTCTTCTTACAAGATATTTATCTTAGGTGATGAAGCGAACCCCCTGGCAGAAGAATTTGGGGTCGGTGCGAAAAATATTACCGTGGGCAAGTTGGATATCGATTTAAGTGTTTACACGCCTATTCCTGCACAGGGTAAAACATTTACACTCATTGCTAAGGCTGAAGACGTCGCCGGAAATATCTCTGAAAAAAGCTTGCTGGTACAAATATTACCCGACCAACCCCCTGTAGTATCTGTTTCCGATAAATTACCTGATAGTGATTTGACCAACGGTGCGTTGGCCTATCAAACATTGCTGTTTAGTGATGATTACACAACGCGTAACGATGCCGGATCTTATTTCCCGACTTACACTTCACTAAAAGGGTTGAGTGGTGCAGGTAGCCGTGATCCAACAGGACATGTGCGATTACCAATCACTGACTCAGATAAGCCAGTGCCTTATATTTCATTCGATTATCCCGAGTCTAATGGTCAATCATTGGATCTTATTGTGAATGGGGAGCCGTATTTAACAACAGATAGTAATCGTCTTAGTATGTGGCCAAGGCCACTGCCTTTAGCTAACGATTCAGGAAAACTCCGTATAGATCCTGGTGATGGCAGCACAATCCGCTACACAATATCTTCATATAACGATGTTACCTGTACGGCTTCGTTAGAGGAAAAAATTGTTGAGTCAATCGATGGCGTCGATATTATTGACCTTGTTGGCAACGATATAACCACCGCGATTGTAAAAGTCGAAATATTGGATACGACTGGCGCTGTATTACCAAGCTTTATTCGTGGTATTAGAATAGATACTCATAGTTTAGATCTTAGTCAGGAATACAGTGTAGAAAACCGCCGTCGGCCAGTGGGCCTTGAGTCTGAAATTACAGTTCTACTCAACGATAATCATAGTGGTGTCGAATCCACGGCTATGATCTTGGCGAGGAGGTCAGTTACATCAGCTAATTCCGATCATGAAACAGCACATGTTCTGCCAATACCGGTGCACCCAGATATACAAAATCTATCAATCCTAGGACATGCCATCGATAGGTTCTCAGGAGATCGCCCACCTCAGAATTTATCTGTTTTATCGAATCATCGTGTATTCATTGATGGTGAAGGCCCAAGCCTGAATATCTCTTCTCCACTTAATGGCTCAACTGTAACGCCATTAACGCGTTTTGATATAGAGGTGGAGGTTTCTGATAACACTGATGGCATTCGCTCTGTACAACTATTCGAAAATCGTAACAATCTTGTCAGGGAGTTGGGTGGTATTTATGGGAAAAGACGATATGTTATTCCGTATGAGGTGCCACGTGAGTACACTGGCGGTAATCTTGAGCTGGTAGTCGTTGTGACAGACTTAAGTGGTAACACAGCAACAGATGTGATTACCTTACCCATTGCAAAGAATGAAGAGCCACAATTATCCCTGGTCAAGTTTGATTCGTATAAAGTTGCCGGAAAATATCTGAAAAAATTACGTTCCCCAGAAAGACTAAACTTTGGTGAATTCTTTATTCGCGTTGGTGAAACATTTAGAGTAGGTACTCAACTTGATGATGACGCAGGTTTAGCGCGATACACGATTAATAGATTGAAGAGAGATGGTAGTAGAGTAGTTGAAGTTAACAAGAGTTTTCTCAATAGCTGCCCTGAATTACCAAAGCTTACGAATAGTAGTGATGATGAGATTACCTTTAATGAAGTAGAGCCGACCGAGTATGAGCTGGTTCTTGAAGATACGTATGGAAATATTGTCACGCGTACATTCTTAGTGCATCCTTTAACAAATATTGTGCCCGGAGTGAGAATTGTTACGCCGGCTAGTGGACAATTTGTTGTGGCAGGAACCTTCCAGATAAAGGTGGGTGTGGTTGCGGCTGATGATCGAAGGCTTGATTCTAATGATATACAGGTTTTTGCAAATGGTGTACGGCTGCAGAAGTTTTCTAATGAATTTAGACCGGCTGCAGAACTAGGTGGTTCTGCAGTCATTGAACAAGCATTTAATGAAATATTTGATGACATTGAAAATAATTATACTGTCGATCTCGCTAGAGAAATAGCTAGACGAACAAGCCCTAATTCAATCGAAAAAGGTTTTGTTGTCTCGGTACCATCAGGTCTAATTAGATTTAAGGAGCCTGTTTCTCTGTCCGTAGTTGTTCGTGATTCAGATGGTGCTTCAGCTAGACATGAAATCAGTATTTCGGCCGCAGCAGATGAAATAAATCCTGAGGTGGCTATCACTAGGCCAGAGCTTGGTTTTGGCGCTACTGAGAATTCAGATTTCACTTTAGGCTTCCGTGGCTTTGATAATGTAAAAGTTGTCGAGATGCAGGCATTTAGAAGTTATGGAGTACGTCAATCCGATGGTACTTACGTACTGTTAGATTACGGCCAGCCAATTCGTACGGTTTCAGGCATACCAGATCAGGATTTCGAGCCGGTTACTACGGTTAATATTGATACACCTGAATTTAGACAGCTTATCCATGTTGATCGTATTCCAGATCTACTGAGATTGTTCAGCAACATTACCCTTGATGGTAATGAACTGTTTGACGTGTGGGTTAAATTGGTAGCACGAGACGCGGCAGGCAATCTTCGCGTTCGTGAAGTTAGCTACCCAATAAGAGTTGATGAACGACCAGTGGTTGATATTGTTTCTCCAATACCAGGTGCAAAGGTCGTTGAAGGCAATAAGTTAATCGTTAATGTGAATGCCTTTGATGATATAGGGGTAGACTCACTAAGGCTAACCGCAACACATGCAAATGGAAATACTGAAATATTGAATCTATTGTTGCGTCAGCCGCCATACAGTTTCCAGGTTGATATACCTCCTTTTGATACAAATACGTCGACTAATAATTTAGTTACCCTCAACGTTGAGGCTATCGACACGTATGGTGCTGCATTTAATGACCTTGATAGACACCGTGCTGTAGAAAACCTTACGATTGAAATTATCGAAGATCAATTACCGACTGTGACTATTGGCGTACCATTGGATAATACTGAAGTCCTTGAAGGTGAATTATTCTTAGTACAGCTCAATGCAGTTGATGATATTGGCTTAGATAGAGTGGTATTAGAAGTGTCCGGGCTGGTCAGTGGTGATCGAACATTTACCGATACAAGTTTCCCTTATGAATACCTCGTTGAAGTACCTTATGGTCAAGCAGGGAAAGACTTATTGCTAAATGCCAGCGCAACAGAAATACGTTTTGCTGGACCTCCACGCACTGTACAAACAGTTTCACCAATTACGGTGCATGTTAACCAAGACGTTGAGGCACCGGAGATAGTTATTTCTACACCACCTCTGGCGGGTGCTACAGTTGTTGAAAAACGCTCCATACAGTATGTCTCGAATATAACCGATAACGTTCGAGTAACCAGTGCTCGTGCAACCTTATTTGCCGATAAAAATCTTGATGGATTCTTTACTGCGGACGAACAGGTTGAACAACAGGTTATCTTATCTCCACCATATGCCGGTAGCATAAGTGTTCAAACAATCGAAAATTATCTCGAGTCTGATTTTAGTCAAGGAGTTAATGCTCTTGATTTGCAATTAACAATTAGCGCGTTGGATGGCGCGGGTAATCAAAGTCAGGGCTCGATACCCATTACTTTAATACGTAATGCACCACCTGAAGTAAATCAGATTCAAGTACTTGATGCGCGTGGTTTTAGTCTAGGTGACTTGATCAGTGAAATTACTGAGGGGCGTAATATTATTTTGAATGTTATCGCCAGTGACCCAGAAGTCGGCGTCGACTCTGCACGTCTATTTAGTTCATCGTCCCCCATAGATGGAATAGCACCCGAATTTGTTTTGGTAGGTGAAGATAATGCTTCACCATTCCAGTACAATATTACTGTTCCAGTAGGAAGTGTTGGTAAAACGCTCAGTTATATGGCTGATGCTACAGATGTTGATGGCAATCGATCAGAGTTAAGCTCGCTTATAAATCTAACTATTGTTGCTGATCAACCGCCGACAGCTAATATTGTTAAACCGAATAATGACGAATCAGTCATTATTGATGGTCAAGACATAGAAATACAGGTTGAAACTTTTGATGACCTCGGTGTAGATGGTATTGATCGAGTTGTTTTCTATGTGAATGGTAATCCTGTTCAGACAGTCCGCAATTCACTGACTGAAATCACTGGTGCTATAGCACAGGAAAATATTTACCAGGCACTTATTAGCCCTCCACAAGGTGCGCAAGGCTTTGTTATTCACGCAGTGGTGTTTGATGTAATTGGAAATAGCGTTCAAACCGACTCAGTTCGAGTTGGCAAAATTGAAGACACAGTTGCACCTAAATTAACGGTGCTTGCACCTGTCGATGGCGATATCCTTACGTCTAACGAAGTAATTCGTGTTATTGCCGGTATCACAGATATTGGCATTGAATCAGAGCGTCGGGTATTCATGAATTGGGTACGTGAATATCAGGATGATGATGGCGTTTGGGTAAGTTTAGCAGCGAGGAATATTGAATTATTCCGTGATGATAATCGTCCAGTAGGTGATGACACACCAGTCAGTGATCCAAATAATAACTATTACATTTATTATGCTGATTTTGTTGATAGCAATATATTCTCACGTGGGACGCAGCGAAATGAGCGCGTGCGCGTTGTCACAACTGTGCAAACACCAAATCAATCTGCAAGGTCTGAAACGACACATGAGGTCGGTTTATCTATTAGCGAACAACGATTTTTATTACCTTTAGCACCAGATGCTAATGGTAATGTATCGTCTGATCTGGAAGATTCTGCGCGCAGTGTTTATTACACTGCGCTAGCGCAATTCCAAGGGCCTGATCGTACTGGCGGGCTATTGGGAGCATGGTCAACAATTGACCCACTACGTATTGAACAGGGCCTCGGTAACTTACGTACGAACGAGATCACGTCAAGCACACACAATATTATTACCCCACGCACTAGCTTATTTATCGCTGATGAAACAAATGAACAATTCAGCAATAATGGTGACCGTTTTATTTATTCTGACTTGTTAGCCGGCGCGTCGGAGATATTTGCTGGCAGTATTTCTGAAATTCATGCAGATGCTGGTTTTGTGTTGGCATCGAAAAGTGGTTTTTTGGCAGGTACTCGATATGTTGATGCTGACACGAAAATTAATTTTTCTCAGTCTGTGCAAGATGGAATCAAATCAGACCCTGATACTGGTGGTGTCTATTTAGATAACACCGGTGGTGAACTCTTAATATTCAATGTTCGTAATGGTGAAGGTCAATTTGGTCTGCCATATCTTCTGGCAGGCCGCATCGATATGCCTTTCCCTGATTTATATGGGGTGACGCGTAAAGACGATTTGGCATTTGTTGCCAATGGTAATGGTGGCGTGCAGGTTGTTGATATTAGTAATTTGTCGGCACCGTATCGAGTTGGTTTTATCAAGCCCAATGGTTTCACACGCGACGTCGTAGTAAAAGATAACTTTATCTATATTGCTGCCTCTAACGAAGGATTGGTAGTGGCGGATGTTTCTGATCCGTCGATGCCGATTGTTTCAAGAATGGATACCTTGGGTGTTGCTAACCGCTTGTTTATTGACGGTGATACCTTATATATTGCAGACATGGCAGGTAATGGCAGTGTCTCGCAGTTGAATATTGTAGACATCACCGACCCATACAATCCTATCTTGCAACGAACTGTTGTCTTGAATTCTGCGCGTCCTGATTATGCCGCAGATGGTAGCTATGATGTAATGGTTACGGGTAATAAGGCCTACGTCACTGTTCTATATTCTGATCAAGAAGATAAGCCAGCTCAGTCATTAGTTGAAGTTATTGATCTCGCTAAATTGGAAGCGCCGAGAGAAGATGCCTCGATTCCAGCTGTGATCCATCGTAATGCGGACAACACGGACTTTGCAGCTAGAGGCATGGTGTTGGCAAGAGGTGCTATTCAAGTTGCTGCAGGCAAGCGAGGTATTAATCGTATAGAACTGCCTGCTCTTTCAGTATTGGCGCATACGCCACAACGCGATGAACGCTCCATATCTACTGAGTTAACGTCTATTGATATTGAACTTTCTACGGTCCTACCAGCAGATGTTGTATTTACTGACAATTTTAGGATTATTGAGGGTGATGTGCAGATCGGTCTTGATGTTACGAATAAATTTAATATCAATTTTGCACTGCGTGAGGGTCTTCCAGCACGTCGCTTTGTTCAGTTAACACGGAAAGCAGGTGAACGACTAGAGACAAATACTGATTACTATGTAATTGTTAGCGCTGGTTTAGCTCCTTTAGCAGGACAAGTCATGACAGAGGATTATGTATTTGGATTCTCTACTTCATCAGCAGGTGCTTCAGTGCAACCAGATATAGCCTCGATTACCCCAGATACTGGTGGTATTGGTGGTGGTACGAAGATAGTTGTTCGTGGCAGTAACTTCGGCACGACGCCAGAATTATTCCTGGGTAACCAGCAACTAGTTGTTGAAAAGGTTGAGTCCGCTACGCTGGAGGATCCTTTCGAACGGATTATTGCAACTACCATTGCTAATTCTTCTGGTCCAGCTGCAGTTAAGGTCAATAATGATGCCGGTTTGACCGATGTTGTTATCGGAGCTTTTACCTATGTTGATTTATTACAAATATCTTTCATAAATCCACCAGTAGTGCGCGTTAATCAATTGGGTGAAGGAGATGAAGTCGGGGTTATCGGCTATGGTTTCCACGATGGAATTAGCCTCACAGCCTATAAAGCGGGACAACCTGAAACGGCAATTATTACTATTGTGGATAATGATCGTTTGACATTGGACAGCTCTGAAAATATGCGTTGGGTAGTACCTGATTTCGGTGATTCGTTCCGTGGCTTTGTAGATGTTGAAATTAGTGATTTAAATGGTAATCGATACTTGCTACAAAATGCGTTGTTCTATGGACGACTACAACAGGATCGTAGGCTTGAGGCAGAAAAACCATTTAATAGAAAAGAAATCTTAGATTTAAATGAAGGTATTGGCTCATTTGTCCCAGATGCTGTGAAATTCCCACCAGGAAATATTGTTGATATAGCATCTGATCCGGATTTGCGTCTGATTTATGCACTTGGTGAAGGCGTACTTGATGGTGGCCCTGAAGAAACCAGAAGTATAGAAGAGTTTAATACCTTCTTTGCACCTGGTTGGATATCGTTGGTGCATTATAAACGTGATGAATTAAATGTTGCTGCGCCATTATTTGGCCTTGGCTACTTGAATTTGCCACAAGATCTAAAACCATCTGTTATGCATCTTACTAGTAAACAACTCTATGTGGCAGCAGAGGGATATAACTTCCCGTTCATAAACACACTCTATGAGGGGCAGAGAGTTATAATGGTCTACGACCGTGAAGATCGTCTGCCAGGTACAGAGGGACAGGATCAAACGTCAGGAAAAGATCGTGATGTCCTTTACACGTTACCACTGAATTTTAAATCTGTCCCAACCTTACTCACAAGCACTGATAATTTACTGTTTGCAGCCAATGGTGAAGATGGAGTTGCAGTGATTAGTCTTGCTGATTCATTAAAACCTTCAGTGATTCGTATTATCACTGAAGGCGTTGCAAATGGACAGCGATACACTTTAAGACCTTCAGAGATAGAGGTTGTTAATGGCCAATTACATGTGTCGGCAACATTTGGCTTCAGAGGTAATGGCCGTTTTATATACGATGTGACTAAACCTAGTATGCCGCAAATTGGTTTTTCAGTTATTACTGGTAAAACAGCTATTCTTAATAAGGATTTGAAACTAGTACAAGCACGTAACGGTGAGCAAGAGATAGCGGTTCATGATCTGACTCGACCTGACAATATTAATCTGTTAGGAACCTTTGATAGTCAAGGCTTCAGGATACCAGGTAGTGTTATTGATATTGAGGCTTTAACGACCACAACTGCGACAGCTAAGTTAGCTGAATGTCCACAGGAAGGCTCAGCGGACACGGGTTTTGATAGTTTCATGACATTATTCGATACGAGTAGAACAGATGATATTTCAATTATTGATTCACTGAAAATTCAAGACTGTGAATTGGGGGCGAAATTATCAAAGACACTATTAACAAATGATGGTATATGGGTTGGTTCGACAAAAGGTTCTTCACGTGCAGACAAATCTGAGCTTATATTTGTCGATACGCTCACACTAGACTTAATTGCCAGTAATCCAGCGAATAATGGTGGGCTGGTTTCTACCGATCAAGTTATACAACTTGATTTCAATCGCGCGATTGAAATCCCTGCCGGCGAGACCGCCAATGTATATCTGGCACGATTCTTGGCCTTACTCTACGATGATGGTTCGCCACAAGGCGTAAGCGTTGACTTTAATGCAGATCTTGATGTCACTGACTCAAGCAGAGTGATAATAACTCCTGTAAGTGGCTTGCTTGTCAATACTAATTATCGCGTTGAATTAAAGGGCGTCTTAGGAAGTCGTCGTAGTCGAGGTCTGTTCGACCATACAATTCGCTTCACAACAGCACTTGATAGTTCACCTGCACCTGAAATTTTAGAAATTTCTACAGCTATTGTTAGCACTAGTGGAGATCAAATCAGTGTCACAGTGCGTAATGCATCTAGCCCCAACTTCATATTGTCAGGTGAAAATGCCGTGGTGGTATCTAGTGAACCTACCACAGATGGAAATATACGATTTCATATCTTGGCACCTGCGACTAGTTTGCCTGGTCCCGCTACGCTTGAAGTAATTAATGGTAATGGAACATCGAGTCGCTTGATTGGTGCAGTGCAATATGTTGAACCACTCGAGCTTATATCCTCGAGCCCGAATCAAGGTTCAGTCAATGGTGGTACTACGGTTGTTCTGAAGGGCGTTGGCTTTAGGCCAGGGTTAACTAGAGCTTCTGTTTTGTTTAGTGGTATTCCTGCAAAGCAAGAAGATATTAAAGTTCTGGATTCATCCACAATTTCTGTAATCACTCCACCAGGCCGTATTGGTCTCGCAGATATTACTGTGGAGTTGAATAATGGCCAATCTAAAACATTGGCCGATGCGTTTGAATACCAACAGCCAATTCAATCAAATTTTGAGATTGAAGGGCGTATCTATGATGCAGTCCTTGACCCCACTGGAACATTTATGATTGCTGCTGCTGGCAGTGATGGCGTTAGTATTTATAATGTTGATGCATCGACGTTCACTGCTAATGTTGAACGCCCACTCAATGCAGACGACCTACGACGTACGATTGATTTGGATGGTGATGAAATCGATGATCGTGTAGTTGCTCAAATTCCTTTGCCGGATGACTTAATTGCACTTGGTATCGATACCTTCTTTGAACGTACTAGTGACCGTGTGTTCGTGACCGCAGCCAAGTTGGATAATAATGGAATACCAATAGCTAAGAGTGCGCGTCTCTTGATTGTAAGCTTTGATACGACTGATGTGACTCAAAGTTCGATTATTACAACATTACCACTACCTTCTAGTTTTGCACGTGGTATAGAAGCAGAAAATGGTCAAGCCGTGGTTGCAATGGGTGAAGCGGGTATTGCATTGGTCGATACCTTCTTGCAAACCAAATCATACCTGACTAGTTATTCGAACTTACCAGGTGGACACAATGCCTTGGATGTCGCGCGGCTACCTAATATACCAGGCCAGGCATCTCGCTATGCTGTGGCTGCCGGCGAATTTGATTTTAATACTAATCAACTTACGCAGTCATCGATTAATAGTTCTGGTGGCTTCTACATTTTTGAACTTAATTCCACTAACGGGTTAACTGTATTAGGTAGTCTGGATGTGCCGTCGAGTCGCGTAGTTGTCGAGGGTAATTACGCTTATCTTGCCTCAGGTAAGGGCGGCATGGTTGTTGTTGATATCATTGACCCAACAAACCCTCGTATTGTTTCTCGTGTAGCTAATGCAGGTTTTGTTTATGATGTAGATGTTAGCGGTAACGTTGCTTACTTGGCTATTGGCGATGCCGGAATTATCACGGTTGATATTACTGACCCTGTATTGCCAATCGTGACTGCGGGTATGGAGGCCTTTGACGGTAACACGATACAGACTGTGATTGCTGGTAATTTTGCTGCGTACTCTACTGGAATTAGCGACACTAGTAACGGCGTTATCCAGGTAATACCTGATGTAGTCTTGAAAATATGGCAGGTTAATCCTGTAAACCGCATTCTTGATATTGATGCGTTAGGAAATCTTGTTATTACCATGCGCTTTAATAAAGCAATTGATCTTTGGCCACAGAATTTGCCTAGATTTACTGTGCTTGGGCCGAATGGTGATGCCTTGCCTGTCGATGTTGAGATATTCAATAATGACGCAATATTGACTATCCGTGATGCAACGTCACTATCGATTGGTGATACAGTCACAGTTGTCGCGAGTGCGGGCGTGCAATCTGTTAAGTTGCTGCCAGATAATCGCTTTATTGTTCTACAAACGCTGGAGCATGATCAACGTTACCCACTTACTTATCGAGGGGGGCGCCCAGATGAAATCCGTGTTGAGGCGGTTGTACCAAGGCGTGCGCCACAGGATCGTCCGCAACAGATCACAGTGTCTGCTCAAGGGATCCCACTCGATTTAACGCGAGTAAAACTCTATATCGGTAACGTCGCTGCAGAAATAACGGGTATTGAATCCAATGATGAAGAAGAGCGCGTTGCAATAATCACCGCAACTGTGCCACCGATTGCCAGCACGGGTTTGTATGATGTCACAGTTGAAGTTGATAAGAATGGTATTTGGGAAAACGACATTCTATCTGGAGGCCTGATTGTTGATGCGCCGATACAGTTTGATTCTCTGAGTCCACAATGGGGTGCTCACACTGGCGGCACCATTGTCACTATTACAGGTAAGGGCTTTGAGCCAGGTAATACCGTGACAGAAGGCCTGAAAATCCAGATTGGTTCGGTACCTGTTGCTAGCGTAAAAGTTCTTTCTACTGAGAAAATCGAAGTCGTAAGTCGTGGTGGTCCAGTAGGGCGTAACGATGTCTTCGGTGAAGATCGCTACGGGAATACTACAAGTCTAAAAGGCGATAATGGTTTTGGTTTTGGTCTAAAACTGATTGCTACACACAAGCCATCGAGTGTCGCACCTTCAGATGTGTTTGTTGATCAAGCTAGTGGTGTCGCGATCACCAATGGTGGTTATATTTATGAAGGTTATTCTACTCAATTCCTTCAGGATGTGCCATTTCCTGAAACCGTTCGTGCAGCTACGTTTGATGTACAAAATCCTTTGCAACCATTATTGGTTGGTGGTTCATCAACGTTGCCAAGTGGTTCCGAAGGACGTGGAGTATTGTTGCGTCATGCTGCAGAGGCAGCATTAAAAGGCCAGAAATTCGCCAGTGAAATATTCGTTGGTGAGGTGCCACCATTAACAGAACAGCAAGAACAGGAGTTACTGGATCTGGAGGGTAGTCAGATCCCACTTGCCTATGACTCTGTTCGTATTCAACCTACTGTTGAATTTGAAGACGGGGTGTCACATAAACGTCTATATGTAGCTAGTGGTAGTGGTGGTGTCGCCCGCTTGAATCTTGATGATCTAAATGGTTTACAAGTGTTATCTCAAGTGCTCGATGACACAGAGGATAATCATGTTGGCGATATCTTGAGGTGGGGTAATGCACTGTTTGCATCCAGGGCTAAGGCTGTCCCTCTTCCAGAAAGGATACCAGATGACAGTTGTCAACGCGCGCCAGGTAATTTCACCACTGGCGTTCTTGAGCAAGTCAATTTCAGCGATATTAATGATCCTGTTGAATTGGGTGCGTTAATAGACACATTAGGCGGTAACGTAGTCATACGGGATTCTGAATGGCTTTACTCGGGTGGCCTGCGCTCGGGTTGGGGCTGGAGAACAACAGGGGACTGTTCTCTGCATAGGACAATCTCTGGGAATAAGCCGAAGGATTTCAACTTTGATCAGGTTACGGCTGTTAATCTTTTTGACCCGGCACTTAAACGCACTTATAACTTTACAAACACCGTGTACGATATTGTCAATTATGGCGACTATTTAATCGCCGCCCTGGGTGGTGGAGGTGTCGAGATATTCCACAAACTGCGACCTGAAGTACGTGCCCAAGTGAAGCTTGATAGTAGTCAAAACCTCCAAACAGCTCGTGGTCGTGGTGTTCGCTTGAAATTGATGGGGAATTTACTGTTTGTTTCATCTGCAAGTGGCGGAATTGTTGTACTCGATGTTGCTGAGCCGATGGCACCATACGTTGTTACAGCAGGTAACACTGAAAATATTGAGGCAATAGATGTCTTCAAGGATCGTTTGATTGCGGGTAGTAGTAATAGTGGCTTATTAATACTTGAGCTACCTGATGCGTTCGTTCGCAAAGCATCAGTCGCTGAAGGTGATCTTATGACTACATCAGAAGATCTATTCGTTACCTTTAATGAGCAAGTGAACGAAGCTTCTATTTTACAGCCTAACAATGTAACTGTGATGCGTACGGATACAGGACAATTGGTTGATGTGGTTGTTACTGCGATGGATTTGATCGAAACGGCTGCCACTGAGTATCGCTTAAGTTTTGCACGCCAGCCAGGCATTATTTATAAAGTTATCATTGAGGATGCCAGAAACTTGCGGGGAGGTCGACTGTGGCGACCGTTCGTTCGACATATAAAATCTGCGGCTTCGAATGCTATCCGACCTGTAATTTCGAAAGTTCAAGGTGGAGAATTCCATCGTGCAGACAATCAAGAAGTGACTATCAATGGCGCAGGTTTCCGTAACGATCCAGCAGTTAAGGTTTTTGTTGACCAGTTTGAAATTTCTGCACAATGGGTTAGTGCAAATACCTTAGTTATACCGGCAGGAACTTTAGATCTGCTACCACTGTCCTTAGGTGCCCATCACCTACGTGTTGTTGATAGTGATGTGACAGCGGCTTTGCCTGGTGCCATCGTCATAGGTGAAGAACTAGACAGAGTATCATTTACCTTATCTCGTGACTCAAGCACAACAAATGGGGGCCCAGTCCTTGAGATTGAAGCAAGTGCACCAGCAATTTTGCCAGGTTCGAAACTGGTTATGCGGTCGCAAGCTGGTATTGAAATACGCACGCTAGAAGTATCACCTGGTATCTTTATTTCTGATTTGAAAGATGACGTTAAGACACTCAGAAATTTTGAATTCCAATTGCCAGGTGTTTCCGAGCCAGATTTGTATAAGATTTATTTGACAATGGGTGGTAAGGAAGTCTTTATTGCTGATTTCTCTTATCTACGAGAAGCTGGGCGTGGAATAGATTTACCAAATTATCCGCCAATGGAGATAGGTGCTTCAGCGGTGCGCGACGACACCATGTTTATAGGTGTGAAAGCTGGTAGCGCAGCAACTGACGAAAATCGTTTCTTGATGACCAGCGGTTTTGAGATTTATGATATCGCAATCTGGGATAGGCCAATTCGCCTGGCACAGATTTCGACTGAACAACCGGTTACAGGCCTAGCCATATTTGGAAACACTGCGTACTTGGCAAGTGGTAGTGATGGTTTGTTAGTTGTAGATATTACTGATTTGTCTCAGCCACAGGTTGTAACGAATCTTGGAGTCCCGGGTAACATGGCAACAGATGTTGCTGTCCATAAGGAAAAATCAGTTTTGGCAATGTCTGTCGCTAACCCGTTCGGTACAGGCTTCATCCGCTTCCTTGACTTAAATGATGCTGAACTTGATGTGCCATTAGGTTATAGCACCATTGCCTTGACTGAAAATGAATTACGTGGGCAGCCGGTAGATGTCCAATGGCTAGATGATAGTTTATACGTTTTATTAAAGCGTGATGATGCACTACATATAGCAATATTCGATAACTTGGATGGCGTTGTGACTCACACCGTACAATCCATAAGCAGAGGTGAACATGTAGAAGACCTGGCGGATGTGTCTTTCGTCGTTCAACATGGTCAAATTGGTGTAAATACCGCAACTGAATTCTTAGTTCTGCAAGCAGATCAGCAGGGCACCTTTAATACTGTGTACTGGCAAGCATTGACGTCATCAGGTACTGAATTACTTTCTAATCAAGGTGGATTGTTTGTGGCAAGCGCGCAAGGAGTCACGGACACCCCAACACCGAATTTAGCTGTAACGTCAGTATCCCCATCCAGTGGTGCAAGCATAACACGTAGTGATGTTATTCGAGTTCAGTTAAATGAGCTATTTAATATAGCCGAAACAGAACTGCATAATCATGTGGTCTTGGTAGATGTTAACGGTATCCCATTGGCGCTGGATCAATATACGCTTACGGGTGTAAACACCTTGGCAGGTGGTTACATTGATGTGGCATTCTCTGATACCTCTAGTTTTATTGGTCAATTTGCTTTACGTATTTCAACGGGGCTTACTTCATTAAGTGGACATCCTCTTATTCAATCAATCGATCTGAACTACAAGTTAATCGATGGTGGTCGACCTCAAATACAGAGTGTCGCGCGTGTTGATGGCAGTGTTATAGGTCAACATTATTTTCACGCTGACGGCACGGAAGAGGCCGCAATTGTTGGAAAAGGGTTCGGAACTGATCCAACGTCTATTTCGATTACTATTGCTGAACGAGAAATAGCGGGTTCTGATATTTTGTCTGTCGCGGACAATGAAATTCATTTCACCCTGCCAGATTTAAATTTAGGAATTTCAAGTAACAGTTTGTCTATAACGGTTTCGCGTGATGGAATTGCTAACATAGCAAATGGTGCAATTGTCATCTTGCCGAGAGTTGAACTACAGGACATTCAGCCGGACGTTGGTCCACCTCAGGGCGGTAATACTATCGATCTGTTTGGTCGGGGTTTTGGTAATTCTACCCAGGTGTTAGTTGGTGGTAATGTTGCTGGAGATCTACGCGTGCTAAGCGGTAACCATATTCAGGTTCGCGCACCAGCTGGTGGTTTTGGGTTTGTCGATGTTCAAGTTCAAAGCAAACAATTCCCGGGTGAAACGAGTATTTTATCAGATAGCTACTTTTATGCTGGCCGTGAAACCGGATCGGTGAATTTGGCACAAGAAGGGTCTCCTTCCGGCCCAGTTACAGCCATCGCAAAGAATGGACAAGTTCTTTATGCAGTTACAGGTGGTGGTTATGAAGCGATTGATCGTGAGGGACGTGTATTAGGTCGCCTAAGAACTTCTCAAGCACAATTATTTGTGTCTGATGTTTCTGATCCGGTGAACCCAGTTTTAATTAATAAACAATTTGCAGATGGCGAATTCCCGTTTCATTTAAATGTAGTCTTACCACCTGATGGTTTCCGCGATATCGCAGTCGTTGGTAATGACATGTTCCTGGTCGGTGGAGAACGCTTGTATCATTTCGACATTACTTTGGCAGCCGATCCTTTATTGATTAATGAATTTGATGTTCCTGCCCCGATTAATGGGCTGGCTATCAATGATGGACTGGTTTATGTTTCAGGAAGATTTGGAGTTCGTATTTATCAGTTATTGGCAGATCGAACGCTAAGTGAAATACAACAAATTAATGCAGACACCTTAGGTGATGTTCCCACAAAACTTGATGTCCAAGATGATGTACTACGGGTGATGTTGCCATCGACAGGCCGCATCGTAGAAGTTGATCTAATGAAAGGTGACTTTGCGATAACAAACACCATAACCATGTTGGACACTAACGGCAACCGCCTTCGTCCAGAAGGCATGCTTATTCGTAATAATCTAATGTTTGTGTCGACTGGTCATACTGGCAGTGTAGTGCTCTATAGTTTACGTGAAAACAATAAGAGCAAAGCTGTCGGTAGATTATCCTTAGCCTTCCTAATTAGAAATGGCAGTTTGTTTGCTGGCGACATGATGATCTTTGGTCAAACGCTTTATGTTGCGTCAGGTCAAGGCGATATCCAGCTCTTTGATATCTCACCGTGGCTTGATGGACAATTTCGTGAACGAATTGAGCTTGAACACTACTTCTCTGTCACAGGTGACGTTAATGCGATTGAATATGGTGGTGATGCAATTTATGCCGGTTCAGCATTTGTTAATATAGATGAGAAACCCACTGAGAACCCAATTGATGTCGGCGTGATTCTCGGTGATCTAGGTGGCGCACTAAATACAATTGTTAATGACCAATTGACAATTAGTGAACAAATCCCAGTTGCCATGGGTGTGTTACCGGTTGATCAGCCAATAGAAATACAATTCAATCGAATACTCGATCCAACACTTATTCAACAATTGGGCGATACGTTATTTACTGTGACTCTATCAGGTCAACCGGTAGAAGGTTTTGTGTCATCGATAGTCAACAATACTGGTACGCGATTATTATTCCGCCCATTACTTCCATTTGAGAATGAACGCCTGTATCGAGTGACACTATCGTCTGCCATAACTGCGATACAAGGTGAAAGTATCAATAGCGATTACAGTTTCCGTTTCATTTCGTCGGAGGATAAGGAGCCTGTTATTTCTAATGTACAACCTGTCTCTGGAAGTTGGAGAGGCGGTAACGAAATAACCTTGACGGGTAGAGGTTTTGACTCCAATACTATCGTTACGATAGGAGGTGCTATTGTTCCAGCAGTAAATATAGTCTCGGTTTCGGATGATGAAATCCGCTTCACCTTGCCACCTTTGGTATCCGCGCCGGATAGAAATTATTTAGTGGGCATCAGTGTCAGTAATGGATTGATAAGAGACTTTAGAGCTGGTCAGTTTACCTATGTTACTGATCCGGCTATCGAGTTAATTGGTGCCTTTGATCGCCAGAGAAATAGCTTTAATCCAGATGAAAATCGTTTTATATATAATTCAGGCTCCCACATAGCAATAGAAGGACCTGGTCTGAATGAGCTAACCAATATATTAGTCAATGGCAAGCCTGCACTTGATATTCGAGTTGAGGGTTACCGCCGTCTTAGCTTCCAGGTTCCTGATGATACGATTGGCGGCTTAACGGTAACGGCCAGTAACCTCAATAGTGATATTGATATTGTCAGTGATAATTCAATAGTTATCGAGTTGCAAAGTCATTTGCAGATAAATGACAAAATTGAATTTAGCAAACGCGCAGGTGATTTATTACTGCTTGCGAACGACAATAAAGCTTCACTCTTTGCAACTCGTGATAGTCCTATTCCAGTATTCCTTTCAAGTTTTGATGTGGGTGCAAGCATTAATGATATAGCACTGGGGAAACGTTACGTTCTGTTTAACGTAGGGCCACAACAAGAATTGGTCAGCTATGACATTAGCAACGTTAGTGTACCAAAACGGATAAATTTACTAGTCAACCCTGATGCTGTAGCACATAAGGGGCTACTACTAATTGATGAACTATTTGCTAGCTTTAATGATACGGGTATTCAAATTGGCTATATTCAGGGTAGTCAGTGGCAGAACTTTGCCATTGCTAATATCCTCGACATGGTCTCCGATGATCGTTACCTCTATTTGTTATTCCATAACAGAATAGAAGCCCGTGCACTTGATGATGTTGATAAGGTGGCTGCAACATATTTGCATACCTTGATTGAGCCAACTGAAAACTGGAGAATTAGTGCTTCACCTCAACGGGTGTTGATAAGTGGTAACGATCGTTTAGAGTTCGTTGGTACGGGTCGTATTGGTGAAACGGGTGGATTCTTGGCCGAGGGCGCAATAAATGTACCACAGCTAAAAGCGGCTGCAGTTAATGGTGAACTACTTGCGATTTCAACGAGTGCTGGTCTAAAACTTTATGATATTGCACCTGCTGCTGATTTTGATACGTTATTGACCCTGGACCTGATAGCGAATATACGCACCAGTATAGTTCCAAGTGATGATCGTCTGAGGTTCGTTGATAATCTAGTAGAATGGAATAACACTGCTTATCATAATGTGATAGTACCCATCCCGAATATCACTACCACCATTCCTATACGCACTATCGCGTCAGATAGTGAAATAATCGGCTTCGAGGTGACTGGCTCACCATTAGCTTGGCAGAATGTCATAGTTGATGTTACGTCGTTATCAAACGGTCTTTTGTTATCGGGTGATACGCGGCTACTTGGACGTGATCTGCAATTTAGGATTATTGGTGATAATTATCAAGCAAGTGAAAGCTATTCATTAGGATTGTTTAATAGTCCACCGAATGTACTAGATGGTGGTCTATTACAATTCGATATGCCTTGGCATGTAGAAACAGCACCTCTATTTGGTATAACACCAATTACTGTTCAGAATATCGTACCTGCAAATGCAATTACAGGAAAACCAACGCGTTTCAATATAAGAGGTCAACAACTAAAACAAGTAACACAGGTACAGCTTAACGATATTATTATTCCTGCTGATAGTTGGATAATAAGTGAAGACGGCACGAATTTAAGTTTTGATGCAACACTTGACCTTGATGGTCTATATAGCGTAACTGTTTCCCAAATTGGTCAGACTGAAACGCTGCCGGCAGCGGTACTTGCATCTCAAGCGCTTTCTATCACTAATGTTACAAGCAATAGTCTTAGTGGGGCTGATAAGGTAAGTGATTCTGGCGGTACACAAATTACGGTCGCTGGCTCTGGCCTACAAGGAGCGCTTAGCCTATATTTCATCGAGGTAGGTTCAGGATTCCTCCCTGATGCGAGTAATGAGCTGTCATTCTCAACGACGGCTGAAGGCTTGGTATTTACGGCACCGCCAACGATCCCCGGCAAACTTTATCAAATTATCTTACGCAAGGCGGCGACTGACGAGGAAGTGTCAAGTGTTAGTTTACTTGCATCGATTGATGATACGCGTTCTGCACTGCTTTCTCAGGCCTTTTTTGGTTTTGCGCAGCCATTACAATTAGTATTTGATGAAGCCATCACCGCGACAGGATTCTCTGTTATAGCAGAACCGAGAGATTATAGTGGTAACGCCGTCATTGATATTTCAAATCGTTTCGAATTATTAGTACGCGACAATGTGATAATACTGAGGCTTAATGAAGGTAGTTCGCTTGATTCGAATCATCTCTTCCGTGTTACTGTAATGGGTATTACGGATCTTGCGGGTAATGCTGTTCTAAATAAAGGCAGCGAGCTTACTAATGGTAATCATAGTACCACCGTCGACGTAAATGATACTTTGTCGCCAAGAAACATTTCACTGCGTCGCACTAGTGATAACCAGGTGGTTAGTTCAGCGATGACATTAACGCGTGGTCGAACTTATACTTTTATTCCGTCAGCAATTGATAACGTTTCTCGCGTTGATAATGATAAAGATACGTTATTATTTGAAGTTCGCGTATCAACTGATGGTGGATTAAGCTTTGCGGCACCTTCCATCGTTGAGAGTATTACGCATAAAGTGCTTGATTCCGACAGCGATCTTGCTTTTCGAGTGCGTGCAATAGACGGTAGTGGTAATTTTGCCGAGCAACGTTTTGACGTCTCTGTTATTGACCCGGTCATTAATGTGTCGCCAGTCTTTACCCAGCCAAGTATAGTAGAAGAGCTTACTCGCGCAGACATTCGCTTCACGATTACTGGTGACGCTGATCTTGTTAATGACGCACAAATAAGGGTGTTTGATAAGTGGTTTGATGCAGAGCTAGTGCAAGTGAGCCCACAATTGGCAGAGGTGTCATTATCGTATCTGAACCCAAGATTGGCAGATATTACCCCTCAAACACAGATCCCAGTAACGCTCCGCACTGAATACGGATTTGATAATATTAATATTTTCGATGATGCCTATGAGTTAGTGCTTGATGCAACACCTCCAACGCTGAATATTGTTTCGCCCGCCACTGGTGACCGGATACTGTTGAATGAAGTGACTGATGTGATATTGCAGTCATTTGATCGCTACGGAATCCAATCCGTAGAAGTTCAAAGAAATGGTGGCGGGTTCAATGTTCTTAGTAACCCTAATCGCTATCGCTTTATTGCATCGACACTTGATCCCGTGACAATCGAAGCACGCGCAATTGATCCGAATGGAAATGTGAGTGACGTAGCGAGTGTCACACTACAGCCCTTTGACACAACCTTGGGTGAGCCGGAATTAGAAATATTAGCACCTAAAAACGGCAGTACTTTCCATGAAGGAGAAAAGCTTACATTCGAACTCTTAATGAATAATGTCACTGATGCGCAACTATTCTTTGATGTTGGTGGTAATGCCAATGATCCTCGTAATCCTGCGCCTGTTACTGTGACACGAGGGGCTAACGACCCTGCACGATTTGCCTATACCGCCACCATACCGTTGATTGGCGAAAATGCAGTTGTTATTGTGCGACTCCAGTCAGGTGGATTGAGTGCACGACGCTTCATCAATGTCACTCGCGATGACGGTATCGTTCAAGACGTGCCTCTAGAACTCATACCAGCAAAAACCATACTGGGTGGTACGGATCTTTGGGTTAATGCCGAGGCCCCAGCTGATATGGATGACTTCTCATCGACCTCATCTGTTGTTGTGCGAGATCCTACAGGTGGAGATGTTGCAGCAAATCTAGCAATGAACATTGGGGCTCGTAGTATTCCGATAAATAATATCGATAATACTGTTGAGGTAACAGCAACCTTACGCGATCGCTCTAATCATGAAAAATCACTGATCAAACAGATAACTAAACTTCCATATCGAGGGTTGGTGGATGCAACTATATATTCACCCGGTGATAGTAATGATGTGGTTGAGCATATGGTTGCAGTGCCAGGCCTGAAACCAAGTGGTGACGACTTGGTTTGGGTTGTTAATAAACGTAACGGTGGCTATGAAGTATTTGATGTAGATGGCCAAATAGCCGGTAATACGGATGGTCGGATTGATAGTATGTACTTCACGGGTACAGGATTACTTGTTCAGGAAACTCGGGCTGGAAATGTTTCTCTTATATTCTGGCCTATATCATCAGGTGTATTTTCATCGCCTGCTACGTTACCAATTCATGGTCAGGTGCTTGGTGGTAGTGGTGATACCTTATTCTTGCGACATGGCGGTTTGATAGATGCAGTACAATTCACCGCAGGGCAATTCTTACCGGTAGTTGGTCAGATGGTGAATGAAACTGTTCGAACGTCACTAGTCGACAATCAACGTCTATTTGTACTTTCTGAATCGGGCTTGTATGCGTATATATTAGCTGATGGTGAGAGGTTACAGCTACAACAATTATTTTTTACAGCACTTGTTGATCAGGACGGGGTCTATGTTCAAGGCAATCGTTTGACAGTATGGTCGGGCGAAGATGCTAGACAATATAGTTTTACGGATGATGGCACGCTGACAGAAACAAGTGATTTTTCAGCGAATGGCACAATAAAACGTGCTATCGGTGATGGTGAGTTAGTCTGGTTACAAGCAGATGGACCATTTATTGATAATAGCTGGCAAGCCTGGCGTGATGGTGAGCGTATTGGCGTCTTTAATGACGATGTTATCGATATGGTCTTTGATGGCGATGTGGTACATGAGATACGTATCTCGAATAACAGTACTGTTATTGAACGTCGACAAATTCTAGCAACAGCTAGCACGACTCCTTTTACACCTAGCTTAAGTGAAACGCCGCAGGGTGTGCTTATTTCAGCGATTACAGATGGGGCTACATTAGGTGGCGATAGAATCACCTTTACAAATATTGCCGGCGAAATATTGCCAGTAAAGATGCTATTCCAATCAGGTGAACAGAGCTGGTTTATTCCACGTCAATCGCTGAGTGCAGGTGCCATCAAGGTTAATCGAATTAACCGTAGTGGCAATATTGATAGTGTGAGTCTTGAAAGAAATGAAACACCATTGACGTTATTGAATACACTAACACCTGCTAGTGACTCTCTCCTTAGTCGAGGTGCTCTAGTTCCAATTGCAGTGGAGGTAGATCCAAGTACGCGCGCAGATAATATCTCAGTCACTATCAATGGCCCACCTCAGGCTACGAGTGTACAAGAGGGGAATGTTAGCCATCAGTGGTTTGAAATACCTGATAGTGAAGTAGGTATAGATATAACTGCATTACTCAATGCCAGTGTAGAAGCGAGTTCAGTACTTAGCTTCGTCGACAATAATCCAGATATCGACCTTGTTTCAATTGTTCATCCGATAAATAACCAGGCCTTTACTGAAGGACGTGGCTTGTTGGTGAGTTATAGCACAACAGATAATACAACTGATCCCCTGCGTTACGTCGAAGTCAGTTTGTTTGATTTCAATCGTCAATTATTAGATAGGCGTTTGATGTCTGCTGACAAAGGAAATTTGACGTTGCGGTTGCCTGCAGTAGCTGAACAGGAAAATCTATTTGTACGAGTGCGTAGTTATTACGGTAATAATTACCGCTACAGTGAGTCTGAGGTCGGTATTCGTGTATTCCCTGAGCTCAAGGTCCCACCATTATCAGTAATGGGTGTCGGCTCAGAAGTTCTTCAAAACTCACAGCTGGATATCAGTCTCGATGTTGGTGGTGCAACAGGTATCACTTCTCAGATTTCTATATTTGATGACCAGCAAGTATTACTGGCGGCAGGTGATCAAACGCTACGATTCTTAGTGCCGAATACGACGTCACTTATACGTATAGTCGCAACCGCAACTGATGAATTTGGTAACGAGAGAACAGTCACTCGCGAGGTTAATGTGTTTGACCGTTTGCGTATCAATTTATCTAGCCAGCGTAATTTCGATGCGGCACTAGCAAGTGTTGGTCAAGCATTGTTTGGTGAGAATAGACACTTGGTTGATGTGAATGGTCAAATCATTAAAACACTTGAGTCACGTATTACGGCTATTGAACATTTGGGTGATCGGCTGCTGGTAGCGCTTGAGGATATTGGCTTAGTTGTTCTAGATCCAGAAGAAGAATACCGTGTAGTAGCCAATTATGACTTATCAGGTCTTGTCTCTCATATTGCGGTTACAGATGCTCGTGCCGTAGTAGTCGTTGATGGGCAAGCAATTGGTTTCCGCATTGCTGGCAATGCACTTGAGCAGGTACAAACTTTGCAAGTGATCGGAACCGTACTTGATGTGCAACCAAGAAATAATGCCTTTATTGTACTAACTGATAGTCAGTTAGCTCGTGTTAATCGTAGTTTTGCAGTTATTCACAATATTAGTGGTCGCTTTAGTGCTCTGGCGCAACAAGGTGATTTCATTTATGTTGCTGACATTGATGGCAAATTACATCTTGTTAGAAATGACTTCAGTGAGCAGATCTTTTCTGTTGGGGTTAACGCTGAACGAATGATGTCTCTACAAGGTGATCTGGTTGCGTTATCATCAAGTTCACAGACTGTTCAAATTCTTGACGTGAGAACACCAGAACGAATACAACTGATTGGTAATTTTCCACAACCACTCAACACACCAGTTCACAAAGCTATTATTGCTGGGGGTAAACTATGGACAGGCAATAGTGTATTCCAGCTAAATAGAACGAAGGATACAGCAAGCGTGTTGTATCGTACTGAACGTCCACGGGGAGCAGTAGCAAGCGTCGCTATAGCAGAAGGGCGTTATCTTTCTTCGGCAGACTTCTATGGCGCAGTTACTTATCAGCAAGATAGGGAAGGGGGCTGGCAGTCAGATGTTCATCCAGCACCATATGCAGAATCAACGACTGCAGTTGCAGTGTATAAAGATACTAGATATCTACTGCAGCCTGACTTTAGTCGAGTCGTGGCACTTAGTGCTACGGGTAATTCGACACCGGTTTTAACAGGCCAGTCATTTACAGGACTAACTGTTACGCGTGATAAGATTGTTGCCAGTGCAGGAAACACCTTATATATAGCTGATCGAAATAATCCCGCGTTAGCAGATTCCATAGAAATTGGGTCGGGTGCAGAGATTATCGCGATGACGGCAGCGAATGAAACACTCTATGTTTCAACGTCCGATGGTGTTTTATATCGAGTACGCGCGAATAATATTCCAATTGTTAATGCAGATGTAGAGATAACACAAGTGCTTAGTAGCGCCGATGCAATTCGTATACTTAGCGTTAGTGGTGATGACCTGTTCTATTCAGTAACGGATACACTGCATCGCTTGCGTCTAAATAACCTGGTCGACGAGACATTGACGTTCAGCAACGCAATCTCTGCACTACATTATGCTGAAGGTCGTATATTTGTCGCAGTGCAAAATCAAATCCAAGTGGTTGACGCCGAAACATTAACGCTCACTACTAATTCGCTTAATGCGGATGCCAATGTGACTAGCTTAGCGGTTGAATATGATCGGTTATTAGTAGGGCAGGGCGGGAACGGAGTACTGATTGCTCAATTGCCAACAGATTGGTTGGCATCTAACCCATCACTTGCTACACCTGCAGTCAGCACTGTTTATAGCCAGGGTGAAAAGATTAATTTGTCACTAATTGACTCGAGTGGCATCAATGCAGTGCGGTATCTGATTAATGGCCAACAAGTCGGGGTTACTCATACAGTGCCACACACCCTCGATGTGTCGGTGCCTGCGACATTACGCAATGGTCAGCCATTTGATGTCACAACTCAAATCGAAACAGTTTGGGGTGAGATACATAATTCACAGTCAAGGCGTGTTGTTCTACAGGGTGAAGGCCTTCCAGTCAATCCATTTAAAGTTGATTTAAGGTTCTCAAATATTTTTGTGCCAAGACCATTAGAGATCTTTGCCTCTGTGACGGGTAGTACACAGGCAATCGAGCAGGTTGAGTTTTATTACTCACCTAATCGTGATGGGCCTTTTGAGCTTATAGGTAGACATCGCGGCCCAGATTATGTGGTGCTCAGGGACTTTAGTTTGGCTCAGTCTGGTGGTTATCTGAAAGCACGAGCAGTGGATGTGTTTGGTAATGTAACTGAATCTACTCCGGTATCGTTTCAACGCTTGACAGATCCTTTCCCACCATCTGCATTGATTACACTTGATGCAAAGATGATTAATGGACAACCTGCAGCAGGGCAAGCATTTAACGTCAACCTGTCTTTAAATGATCTTGATAGTGGTGTGGAACTTGCACTATTGAGAAGAAATGGATTAATCGTTGCCGCAGGTTTTGATTCAGGTGTATTACAATTCGCTGAGACCGCGCAAACGGCTGGAACGGCATTGAATTATGAAGCGACTGTGATTGATAAAAGTGGGAACGAACGAAATGTCAGCGCTGATTTCATTGTGGCTGCGGACAACTCACCTAGTATTACTACTGTTGATTTACCTTCAAGTGTCTCAGAGCAAGACTTCTTCGAAATTACAGTCAATGCTGTCGATGATTTGGCCGTGCGTGAGATTGCAATCACCTGGCATGGCGTAACAACGGTTAAACGATTTGCTACGGATGCTATAGTTGTTAGTAATAAATTCACAATTAAAGATCCTCGTTCATTACGTGTGGCGACAGATACGAATGAGCCATTGCGTGTCGTTGTGAAAGACTCTTTGGGCCAAATCGCTTCACAGGATTATTTATTGACTGTGCTTAAAGATACTGTTCCTGATGCAAGCCAATTGACAATAAGCGCTCCATCTACAGGGTTTTTTGCTAGTAATATTCGTGTCGAAATAAATGGATTTGAAAACGCCGATGATCATCCATTTACAGATCTTGCGGTCACGATTATTGATGTTACGACTGGTGAAGAGCGTGTTGTTGGGCGTCCAAGGTATTCACGAAGCCCGCGTAGATTTAGCACTATATTGCCAAATATTACTACCGGCCTACGTGCACAAGATGACGATACCTTTGGCGACAATTACCGCTTCAAAATTCGCTTGACTGATGCGCTAGGTCAAATAAGTGACAGTGATGTAGTGAGTGTTTCGCTCACACAATTGCCAAATGAAATACGTTTCTTTGGTAATGGTAATCCTTCATTGAATAATAGTTTTGTTGATGCTGGAGCCCCATTGCCATTGCAAACAATTGTCCTGGATGCAGCGTCTCGTCCAGTTCCAAACCAATTAGTGAGATGGACAATACGTGGACCAGGTGAAACTGATTTCATAGATGTCGCTACTGTTCAAACTAATGCTGATGGTCTTGCACAATTCAGCCTGGATACATTACTTGACAGTGGAACCTATCAATTACGTGCACAGTTGCCAGATTTTGGATTTGTTAGCCCAGCAGCACATAATGTTCAAATCTTGCCGGGTGCTGCGATAGCTGTTGAGGTTGATTATGTACCTACACTTGAACCGGGCCAATTGTTTACATTACATCTACAGGCTGTTGATAGTGCAGGTAATAAGGTTAGTGCTGATACAGGCCAACAAGTCGTGCTGCGTATTGAATCTCCAGATTTCCATTTTGGTTTTAATAACAATATTGCTATTGAAACATTACTAGGAAGTTCAGGACCAAATGGTGAACAGGCGATAGTCACCTTGGCTAATGGTCAGGCCACTGTTCAGGCATCGGCTGGGTTTGCTCGTGGAGACTATACCATTATGATTAGTCACCCCGACCAACCTGTAATGACGACGTTGTATGATCATGATGGTGAAATACAAACTGACTATATTGCTGTTGCTGATATTCCACTGACAGTTCTATCTGGAGCACCTACAGGAATGGAATTCATAGAGCTGTCTCGCACCAACCACCCATTGGGTGATACAGCGCTATTAGAAGTAGATGAAATAGCTACTATTGAGTTAGCCTTGGTAGATGATTATGGTAATCGTGTTTCAACGATCCGTGATGGGCAAGGGATTAGACAAGATGCTAATTTTACTGCGAATGTAGCACTTTCTGGTAGCGCGACCAGTGGTGGTGCGGCAGGTAATATAGCCGTACCTGTACAACAGGGTGCGGGTCAATTCACTGTCACCAGTAATGTTGTTGAAACGGTAATATTCACCGTGACGAGTATTACGCCACAACCACAAGGTTTACCTATTAACCAAACATTCAGTTTGAACTTCGTAAAACGTCGCCCTGCAATCATTGAGGCTAGTTATGAATTCCTCAGTGATAATGTTAATACGCCATTTGTATTTACTTATAACGAAGTCGTCGAAACAAGTGTTGGCGATGTGGCAATACTTATTAATCTCGATGATAGTGAGATCTCAGGTCAGACAGCTGTGGATAGCACTGCAGTAAGATTTACAAGTGATACGGGAATAGTCCTAAATCGATGCTATGACTATGATTCTACGGGCTCGAATTTGATTGGTCAGGCAGGTCAAGATTCAGTTCTCGCTCAACAAGGAACTGTTTGCGCACCTCAAGTTGCAATACCTGTACAAACTACAACTCATATGCTTGAAGGTACCGTAGTGTCATTAGAGTTGTTATTTGGTGAGGGCGTTGATCGTGGTGCGATTAGTCAAGGAAGCGCCTTTATCGACGAGGTTGAACAAAGCTTTAACTGGTCGACAGGCACAGCTACGCTTCCAATCCATACCGGTATTGGTGTAGATGATGGTACGCCTGTAACAGTACGGCTCACCGGGACATTTGATGGTGCAGACTTGCAAGTCGCAAATAGCCGTTCAATTAACATTCTGCAAACACTTGCTGACTTTGATGGAGATGGATTAAACAATGCAAATGAAGTCATGCTTGGTCTTAATCCAACACTCACAGATAGCGATGGTAATGGGGTTACAGATAATTTAGAAGATACTGATTCCGATGGGTTAACTAATCAGGAAGAAGTTGCGCTCGGTACCAAGCCAAATGTAGCAGATACAGATGGTGACGGTGTGACAGATGGTGATGAAATTAACCTGCACAATAGCAATCCACTTAATGTCGATACTGATGGTGATGGCTTAGAGGATGGCTTGGAGATTGTGCTTGGAAGCAGCCTGACTGATGGACTTTCATTAGGAGATTTGACACCGTATGTGACGAATCTATCTGTTTCACCACTTGATACGACAATAACCTTTGCGACTGGCCTCGATCCTATTCAGTTATCAGTGATCGCAGAACTCAATGTTCAGGGTACTAATTACACAATTAATGTGACTGATGAGATATACGGAACAGTTTATACAACAGATAATTCTGCGGTAGCACAATCCATTGGTAACGGCCTGTTCCAGATAGTAGGACCAGGTGAAATAAGCCTTATCGCAAGCTTAGGTGCTGTGAATGCGTCAAGTCGTTTAATTGTCAATTCAGCTGAAACTAGTGGTGTTGAAGTGCGTTTGATGCCATTGGCGATAGAACAGGTACTTTATGCAGGTACAGATCAGGCGAGTATATGGCTTGAAATTATCGGCGATTCACCGGTTAGCATTAATGATGTTGTGCTCGATGGTGTGTCGATAGCGTTTAAGGATATATATAATGAATGTGTCGAATTAGATGGCAGCGTGACATGTACAGATAATGATATTCGAAACCGGATAAACTTGCTTAAGTTGAGCGGTGGCGCTTATGCAATACGTGACTTAGAAGGTGCGTTGCAAGTTGTCTTAACAGGTGGTGTCCCATTGGATGCGGCCGGGCAGTTACAGGTCGCATTAAATACATGGGATTCTGGTGTCCTCACATTTGATGTTGCCGTACCTGTATTGTCTGATCCTGCACCAATAGTAAGCTTCCCGGCTAACCCGTCAACCACACTTGATTTGGAAGTGGGGCAGGCAATTGATATTCCGGTTGTTGTGAGTGATGCTGGATATAATAATTTGGAAATGCGTCTGTTGTTAGATGGTATTCCACTGGAAACCCAGTTCATTACTCAGTTTAAACAAATTAATCTGGGTGACCCTGAAGATACAGGCGAACCAGTACTTGTCGACGGTAGTACTGAAATACCAGTTTACGAAGTGTTATACCGTTCATTGCAGCTTGATGATGCAACTGACATAAATCTTGTAGTTAATACGAATAAAGGTAATTTCGTACGTTTCAATATATATAAAGATGATGGGGACTTAACTCAGGATGATCTTGTTGAGGAACTCTTTGGGTTTGGTTTTGGCGGACCTACATCGTTTACTGCTTCATTGCCTGCAGGACAATATGTATTAGCGGTGACCTTTGGTTTTGTGACAAATGAAGATATTATTAACGGTTCATATGGCTGTCTTGACTGCGTAGGGCTTACCTATGGCCTAACGTTGACAGAAGAATTGGCTGGTCCTGTAATATTCCCTGGCCCACGAAGCCCGCTCATACCGTTAACTACGTCACCTACGGTTCAGATGACCGTATCGGGTACAGGGCGTACCAATTTTAAGACCTATACACCACGTGAATTTGCGGATCGCACAACTCAATATGATGTTGATGAGGTTCTTTACAGGCTCAGTGAGCAGGAAATTGGTTCACATACATTGACAGTACAGTTTGTTGAGCAAGTAGTGGGTGGAACGACACGCACACATGATGTAGGAACTTTCAATCTGAATGTGACGGCGCCGTTAGCTACTTGCACAGCACCATCAACCTCGGTTATATCGCCTGAGATTGGTGAGTTATTCTATAATATCGGTTTTGATCCATTTATATTATCGGGTGGCGTTGATACTGGTGTGGGATCAGATATACCGGGGTTGGATCAACCTGGGTTAGATTTACCTGGGTTAGATTTAACCCAGTTGCTTGGTGTTGGTACGGCCATTGCGGCTGAATTACCGGGTGATCGGCTTGTGTTCGGTTCTATTAATTTCCGCCCAATCAAGTTTAAGCTTGATGCAGTCTCTGGCATTAGTGAAGTCAAATGGATTAATGTGCCAAATTCACTTAGCCAGGCCGATTATAAGATTCGCTCAGAAGATGGCGTAGTGTATGAACTAGAGGGGAGTGCGGCATATGCAGAAATATTTGCACGAAACTTTACTAGTTTAGACTTTGAGATCACCTCAAAATGTGGTGCAGTTTCTGCACTCCAGGTTCCACTATCCTTATCAACCGATCCAATACCAGCGGTTGATTTGACAAGTTCACCTGCTGGTCCTTTGAATTTAGTAAAGGGTGAACAGTCAGTACTGGATGTGCAACTCACAGATCCCGGTCGGAACATTATTTCTGTGGAAGCATTATTGTTTGCAACTGGTGGTACAACCCCTGTTGCCATGCTTGGTGGAAAACAATGGCTCGACTTTATAGGTACTCGCTGCACACTTGAGGGCGATGTAGGGTGTGCGGTCGAAAAAGATATCCTTAGCCCAGATTCAAAAATTATTACGGACTCGTTCAATTACCGACTACCCATAGCAGTTAATCGAGCCATTGCGAAAGGAACTTATGATCTGCGTTTGAAAGTTACAGATGGTAATGTTGAAAGTCAGTTAAGTGCTGCTTATCCGGTTATAATATCTGCGCCATCAGTACAGCCATTATTGACATCAAATATTCCAAGTTATCAGCCACCGGCCGGTCAGACCTTCCCTGTATTATATTCATCCAGTCATTTAGATGAATTGGAGCGTATCGTTATTAGCACTACAGGCCCTGTCGATGGTTTTGCTGAACAGGTAGTTGATTTTACAGAAAATACTTATGATGTAAGTGGCAGTGTAAATATTACTGTTTCCCCGACGGCACAAGTCGGTGACGTGATCGACGTCACTATGACTATTTTTGATAAGAACGGGCAGGTAACAGTTGAGCAAAATACACTAACAGTCGGCGCATGGGGTGAGCAACTAATCACGATTAGTGGAACCCAATCAATCGATGACACAATGAGATTTGCATCGATCAATGTTCCAAGTGGCGCAACATTTATTTATGACGATGCAGCTATACCTGTTAACTCTATTGATGTACAGGCGGGCGCGATTGTCCAGGTAGCCCTGGATACACAACTAGACCTGCATGAACGATTGAATATTGAAGCAGGTGGTTTACTTGAAACAATCAATACTTTATCAGCTAATCAATCAGGCACGGTGATTAATGGTGGTAAACATGGTGGTGATGCTTCATTAAGACGTAACTCTGAAAATATTACCTCGTCATATGGAAGTTTCCGCGACCCACAATTCCCAGGTGGTTCAGGTGGCGGCTCAAGTCCACTTCCAGGTGGCGGTGTAATCAATATTACTGCACCAACACTTGTCGTAAATGGTGTAATAACAGCTGATGGTTCTTCATCATCAACTAATAGTTCACGTCCAGGCGCAGGCGGTGCCATAAATATTACCGTAGATCAAATATCTGGTAATGGGGTGATACGTGCTAACGGTGGAGACATATCAACAGGCGCTAAGGGTGCTGGTGCAGGTGGCCGTGTTGCAATTAAGTATACAGCTTATGGTGATGGTAGCGTACCGATAGAGCAGGGTATTACTTTCCAGGCCAGCTCAGGCTTCGTGGCAGACACACGTGATACTGCTGGGGCCGGCACAGTGTTCTTGCAACGTGCCGATCAGGCATGGGGCGAGCTACACATTAATACAGGCGGACGTTTTAATACCGATTTTGCACAAACTACTTTACCTTCAGTAGGCCGTCATACTATTCAGTCGGTTGATGTGGTTGCTGGTCAGCCAAATCATTACCGAATCACTGTCGCAACGCTGCCATGGCGCAGCCCTGATCTGAGTATTTGGGAACTGGGTCAACGTGGCCAATGGGTTAGCCTAAATGCTGATGACACCAGTGCACCACTCTATAGAGTGGTCGACAACACAGAGGGCTCATTGATTATTGAATCAAGCGCAGACGTAACGAACAGTGTGGGGCAAACTTTACTAGGTGTGGTTCGGTTGAATCGTATTGTCACGAGCGAAGGTGTCAGGTTATTAACGAGTGATCGTATACATTCCGATATATTTGAAATTACTGATCCTGATTCAATTGCTACGGTTGAAGATCTGCATTCTGACACAGTGAATTTCGTCGGAAACCTGTCAGTAATTGATCAATCAGCGATCTACATAGGCGACTTGGTAGCCGATAGCTTGACTATCGATAGTGCAAACTTACTTGTACATGGCAGTATTGATGTGCTCGGCGACTTACATGTGAAAAATGATATTCGTATTCCGCTCGATGTGTCGACTTCGGGTACGTTTGCTGCGGGTGGGGTTGTTGGCTCGGTACAAACCATTCCATTTAGTCTGGCATTAGCAAGACGTGTTGAGATAACTGCGTCATCACCAGATGTTGGCTTGTCGATGTACTTAGTGAATGAATCGAATCAGGCCCTTCGGAGTGCTGGTACGTCCTTAGCAAACACACCACTAACTATTACCAGGAACCTGGAGCCAGGTAACTATCGTATTCTTATTGGTCGAAACAGCCTCAACTTTAACGAAGCGATAAATGGTATTAACGATGTAGGTGGTGGCAGCTTTAGTCTGAATATTAAGCAGGTTGAACCATTCTCTGCTTCGATTACTGCAAACAATGTGCAGGTTCAGAATAATATGATCATTGAAGGAACTAATGATTTTATCGTCAAGGTTCCTGATGGGGTTTCAGTAGGCGGTGACACATTCATTAGAAATGGCGCACACTTATCTGTCCCGGTAGCTGATGCCAATAAACAAGAACTTAACTCTCTCTTCCTGACGACGCTAGGTACGTTAAATATTGGTACTGATTCGGGTATTGACCTGACAGGTAAGGGATATCCTGCAGGTAGAACAGTTAACTTTAACTTTAGTACTGCACAGCAGGGCGGTAGTCACGGTGGGATCGGCGGGGTTGCGCGTAATAATGAACCTGCGGATGCATACGGCGACTTTAGGCTGGCGAACTTTGCAGGTAGTGGAGGTCTCTTAACTGCTGGAGGCGGCTTAATACAAATTATTGCTGCGAATTTGCAACTGGATGGTTCAATTGTTTCAAACGGGGCACAACGTGATGCAGCATTACGGTCACGTGTATATACCGGTGCGGGTGGTGGTATCGATTTAAATATTAGTAATATCATGACGGGCAGCGGTTCTATAACAGCAAATGGTGGTGATAATCAAAATAGTGGTTCGGGTGGACGAATTAGTATTGCGTACAATGACAAGACCGGCTTTGTCGGCAGTATTCAAGCGTCAGGTGGAGAAAGTACACAAACTCAAAGTGAGCCACGGGCCTTGGGTGCGGCCGGTACTGTTTACTTACGTCAGCAGTCAGCACCAATAGGTGAGCTGGTTGTTGACAATGCTCATTTAAGTGTTACACGCCCAACCAATAATGCGACGCCATTACGTAGTGTGGGGCGTCATAATATTGTTAGCGTATTACCGCTACCAGGCGATCAATGGAAAATCATTGTTTCTGGAGCGCCATGGTTAGCACCACAAGATAGCAATGATGGTCTAGGGCTGATCGGGTTAGAGGTTGATCTTGATGCCGCCACAACGACGGGGCCAGAATTTGAAACGTTAACCATTATTGATAACACAACAGACAGTCTGATTGTGAGCAGTACACAGGATCTAACACCTTACACAAATGGTGAGTTGATAGGGGTTATTACCATGCAGCGACTGCAAGTCGCTGGTGGTGCAAACCTTGAAACCACTGATCGACTTAACATACTCGATGGCACGGCGGGTATTGATGTTGGTGTTGGTTCGACCTTAAGTGTCGGCGGGCTGCCTGCTGGTTGGGAAAATGCAGCCTGGCCACCAGGCTTTAAACTAAGTATTACTGGGGATCAAACAGTAAATGCACTGACTGTTAGTGATTATGAATTATCTGTTGCTGGTAAGCTAACGGTGAATGGCCAATTTAATGTTGCGGGTAGTACAGGTAATGTTACGACAGATAATTTGGTTGTTAACGGTAATTCTAATATTACTGCTGTGAGTGTCCCAGCTGTGGATATTCATGCGACAGCAACATTTGGCTTAGCCGATACGCCTGAGTCGATACATTACTATCGTTTCAATTTAACTAAGCAGGCGAAAATAAATATTTCTACTACTGGAATAGATAGGTTGGCGAAATGGCTGCTCTTTAGAGACGATGGTGAAATTAATGCTGCAGATAGAATTTCTGATAGAGACTTCCAGCAAACACTCGACCTGGAACCAGGAAGCTATGTCGTCGCGACTTGCATGGCCTTTTGTAGCACTTTCGATGTTGAGTTTGGTGAGTTCTATCTAGGTGGTGGTAGCTACTCTGTAAGGATTCAAGAGGTAGATGTTAAGCCTGCGCTTGACACCCGTAATATCCAGGTTTCAGGAACAATGTCGGTAACTGCGAGTACGCTAAGTCTGGGTAAGGTAACTGTTGGCAATGATCTAATATTAGGTGCAGGAACAGTTGTTACTGTTCCGGATGCTACAGAATCCACTGTGACGCCATTGGACTTGACGGTTGGTGGCTTGCTTGATGTTCAACCATCAGCACGAATTGATTTAGCACGTAAGGGCTATGGCTTTAACCAAACAGCAAATGCTAATCAGTTGATTAACTGCTCTGGAAGTCATGGTGGATTAGGTAATAATGATTCTTACGGTGATTACTTTAATGTACGCTTCGCAGGTTCAAGCAGTTGTGGGCATGCCCGTGGTGGTGGTCTTATCACAATTGATGCTGATCGCATCGTACACAATGGTGAAATATCAGTTGATGGCGAACCCTTCGACTATGATGCGCGAGAACCAGGTGCAGGCGGTGGCGTTGACATTCGTGTTCGAGTACTGGAAGGAACCGGTAGCATTACAGCTACTGGAGGTCACGCAATTAACAACGAAAACTATATCTTTGATGGCGCAGGCGGCGGTCGTATTAATATCGTTTACGATGAATCGATTACTGGTTTCATCGGTGATATGTCAGCTAACGGTGGCTTATACAAGGCAGATGGCTTTAATGATCTGCCACGTGCATTTAATCCTTCGCTTAGTGGCAGTGCAGGTACTGTTTATACGCGATTGGCAACAGAACCATATGGTCATTTATTAATCAGTAATCACGTACCAAACAATGGTGACGTAATCGAAACGACTAAAAAGACCATATTACGCAGTGTCGGTAAGCATACAATTACAGCGGCAGTACCAGAGATTGGTGGTGGATGGCGCATCACAGTAGAGGGTACACCATGGTTATCACCAGTTGACTCGATTGATGGTTTGGGTGTGGTTGGACTTGAAGTAGATATAAATGCTGCAGATGAGACCGGTCCACTTTACAAAGTAGTCGACAATGGCAGCGATTATCTAATTCTCGATACTGCTGTTGATCTGAGCAGTTCAGTTGGAAGCTCACTTATAGGTGTGACAACATTAAATGCATTGACCTTGAATGCAAGCGCGAATCTGGAAACCAATGATCGCCTCGTCATCCAGGATATTGCTGCAGTATCCTTGTCTAGTGATTCATCTATATCATTTGCAGATTTGCCAGATTGGCATCTATTCCCGTGGCCATTAGATGCACAAGTCACATTAATTGGTAATCAAACACGAGACTCACTAGTTATATCGGATTGGTCACTAACAGTTCGCGGTAATCTCAGTATTACGAACAACTTGGCTGTGTCTGGTGCCAACACTATTGTCACGGCTGACCGTGTGGATGTAGGTACAGATGCGTTAATTTCATTGGCAACAATTGTTACGCCTGACTTTAACGTGACAGGTGACGTGACACTAATAAATGACGCAGTCATAACACCTCCTGACCCTGATATTCAAGGCCGTCTGTTATACCCGTTAAACGTGACTGTGAATGGAACACTCAATATTTTAACGGGTGCTGCGATCGATGTGAGCAGTAAAGGCTACCCTAGGGCGACCACATTTGGGTTTGAAAGCTACTTGTCATCAAATAACGGAAATTATGGTGGCAGCCACGCGAGTCGTGGTGGAGGGGTGAATCTCGTAGTTCCACAGGGCTATGGAGACTTCAGGCAAGCATTAAGTGCAGGAGGTGGTGCATTACAGTCATCAAACACTGAAAGAGGTACAGCGGGTGGTGGCGTTGTGAATATTATTGCTGACAGGCTTGTCCTTAACAATGGTTCAATACTGGCTAATGGCGCTCAAGGTATATTTTCTGGTGAGCCGACAGGCGCTGGCGGTGGTATTAATATTGACGTAAATGTGCTTGAAGGCGATCTTGCTAGCCTGATTCAAGCAAATGGTGGTGGAGACCTTAATACAGCTTCGAATGCAACGGGTGCTGGTGGCCGAGTTGTCATTAATTATGGAATAAATTCAGGATATATAGGGTTGATCACAGCTCATTCTGGTCCACGGACGGGTGCGACATCGACGAATACGTTTAATATGGCTCGACTAGGTGGCCCTGGTACAGTTTATTTACAACAAAAACTGGCAGAAACGGGCACATTGAATATAAATAATGATGAACCAGTGACCGGCACCACGCTCATAACTGATAAAGAAGTGGTACTGAATTCTGTAGGTCGCCAGAAGATTGCATCGCTTACAGATAATGTAAACGGAACCTGGACCGTTAATATTGACAGTGCAATAGTTGAACCAGTTAATGAAACACGTATTGTTTCTGATTCAGGAACCGGTTCTGTTCAATATCATAATTTTGAATTAACTAAATCGAGCAGTATTAACATTGCTGTCTCACAACAAACATTACCATCTACCCATGTTTTATTATTCCAGGATGATGGTGTGCTAACGACGGATGATTTCATTGCTGACCTACGTGGTGATAACCCGGTATTAGTACAAGACTTGAGTGCAGGAAAATACATTGTCGCCGTAACAATGGGTCAATGTTGTGCAAGTCTTAATGATATTGTATCGGGGGTAAATAGCCGTTTTGCCGGGGGTAGTTATTCTGTGTCGATTGACATCGATGACTCAGCACTTCCATTTATCTCTACACAGTCATTAATAGGTCAATATATTGACCTCGACGCGTCTGATTTTGTTGGGCCATATTATGAAATAGTTGCGCAAGGCCGTAGTAGTCTAACCTTTGCTTCTACTGCGAATATTGCTTCTCCGGCTATAAATCAAGAGATGATAGGTGTCATTAAACTTGAAGGACTAAGTATAGGTGCTGAAACCAGCGTTTCTACAGAAGACCGTATTTTGATTTTGAATACAAATGGTTTGCAGTCAGGCATAAATAGCAGGCTTACAACCAATTATTTACTTAATTGGCAAAATCTTGAACTGCCACCTGGCTTAACCATTCATAACAGTGATACGACAGTGACACCATTATCAAATCTATCATTGGTTTCAGGGACTAATATTAGTTTCAGAGGAGGTCTTGATATTAGTGGTGACTTGGCAGTAATGAATGGGTCGATATTAGGCGCAAGCATGCTAAATGTAACAGGTAATGCCGCGCTTTCAACTGGTGCAACGTTAACAGGTATTTCACCAGAAAGAGGTACAAGTTATCCTTTGACAGTGAATGTGGCCGGCACCTTAAGCGTCGACAATAGTGCGAGTATTGATGTAACTGGCTTAGGTGATGAAAATTCAAATGGCTCCAGTTCAAGTTTTGGTTCGGCAAACTATGCCAGTGTGGGTAATCGTGGCTCTACAATTTGGCCGGCAAGAGGTGTATTCCGTTCTGCATCCCATACAGGTTTAAGTAACGGCCGCAGTGGCTCTAATGGTGGGGGGCTAGTTAAAATTAGTGCCGGCACATTGCTATTAGATGGCAGTATATTTGCGAATGCATCAATTGAACAAAATACAGGTTCGGGTGGTGGTATAGATATATCAGTTATAAACTTTGACGGAGGTGTCAGCGGCCAAATTTTAGCTAACGGTGGCGCATCCAGGGGCTCGGGTGGTCGAATAGCTATACGGTATGATAATAAATCCTTCACTGGCTCATTACAGGCTACAGGTGGAGATATATCTGGAATAGCGGGGCCTGGAACCATCTACCTCAAGCAGGCTAATCGTCCATATGGCGATCTTGTGGTTGATAACAGAGATCCCGACACGAATAGTAATCGCAACATAGGTAACGTCACGCCATTAGCAGGTGTTGGGACACATACAATTACAAATGCAACCTACTTAAATAATGGTACCTGGGCGATAGAAGCGCTACCGTCACAGCCATTTGTCTTGTCAACGCACCTCAGTACCCATTCGCCTGAGGACCGTAGTGTTTCTTCGTTTGCTGTTGATGTTCACAAATATAAGTTTGAATTAGAAACAGCACAAGATATTGTTATTGACGCAAACAGCAGTTTCTTCGATACAACGATCGCGTTATTTAGTGATGATGGCGATCTAAGCCCTGATGATTTTATAGTAATTGACGACGGTCCAGGTAGAACATCACAAATAAGCGAAAGTCTTGTTGCCGGAGAATACCTGGTTGCTATCAGTAGAAGCCCACTAACGGTTAAAGAAGTTATAACAGGTGATAACTTTAGTGCTACTGGTGCAAATGTATACACGTTAGAGATGTCGCCAACATTCCCATTCCGTAAAAACCTCGATGCAACAGGAAAGGTGCTGGATGTGGACTTAACCGGCCAATGGTTGGACTTGGATGACGTAGACCCAGCCAATCCAGATTACGAAATTGTTGAGCATAATCAAAGCCAATTGATTGTGAGTGCAGATCAGGCAGCAAATTTGACGCAATATATTGGTAAAAACTTAATTGGTGTTATTAAACTGAATACCTTGCAAGTGCTAGGTGGTTCTGCGGTAGAAACGATAGATAGAATTACAGTTGAGGACACCGTTCAGTCTAATGTAGATGCTTTCAGTACTGTGACGTCAGCGCAGGGTAGTGTTCTGCCGCAGTAGATTACCAAGGTATAAATATTAAGTGCATGGTTGTATAAGGAATAAAAAATGAACATGAGAATATTAGTATTGATAATAATGGCGCTTCCTCTGTTGGGTTGTGGAAATGAGGCTAATTTGGCTACGGTAAACGGCAAGAGCATTACCGAGGAAGAGTTTACATCGTTTCTGAGTCTTAAAAGAATCCCCGCAAAGTCAGATAAAGCACGAAACGCCATGTTAGATCAATACCTTGAGCGTGAAGCATTGGCAGCTGTAATTGAAAAAGAAAAGAACTACGACATAAAAAAAGCGAAGGCTGAATTAAATGAGTTCCGTAAGGAAATGCTAATAAGTCGCTATTTCGAACAATACCTGGACTCCCAGGTAACAGACGCTGCTGTAAAAAATTATTATGCAGGTCATGCCTCTGACTATGAAAACAGAAAAGTACGTGTTGCACATATTCTTTTTAGAACCAATCGAAATATGCAAGAAGCAGAACGTAAAGCACAATTAACCGCGGCACAAGAAGCCTATTCAAAAATCAATAAAGACGGGAACTTTGAAGAAGTGGCTAAAAACTCATCGGAAGATAAAATTTCCGGTAAAAAAGGTGGAGACCTCGGTTGGCTAAAAGAAGGTGCGATTGCACCAAGCTTTTCTGAGAAGGCATTTAGTCTAAAGGTTGGTGAGATTAGTGAACCTTTTACGACTGTATTTGGCTATCACATTATTAAAGTGCTCGAGGCACCCGTAACTGTTCGGAAGCCATTTAGCGCAGTTCAGGGCGATATTCGCTATCAATTACGTAACTTGGCAAAAAAAGCCGAACTCGATCGGCTGCTTTCAGAAGTGAAAATAGAGAAAAACTAACATGAAGTTCTCAGTCGTACATATGTATTTGAAATACATGGTTTTAGCTGCCGGTATATTGGTGGTGTCTGGTTGTAAAGACCAGGCAGAAGTAGAAGATGGTGAGGTTTTAGCGACAGTCGATGGTAGTCCAATTACACGTGTTGATCTCGATGTCATATTAGTAAAAACCATTGGTTATAGTAAAGCATTACAAATAGATAAAGCAGGGGAAAAAAAGTTCCTTGAAAGTTTGGTAGTTAGCAGAGCGATGTCTAAAGCAATAATCAATGAACTCAGTGAAGAGCAACTATTAAAGGTTGAGCGAGAAACCAACGCTTATCGTGAACAACTATTGGTTAAAAAATACCTGAATCGTTATGCGCTGCCTCAAAGCGTCACAGAAAAAAGTATTAAGACTTATTACGATGCGAACCCTGAGCTTTTTGGGGGGGGGGTACGGCGTCGCTATGAAATGATATTTGTTAATAATCCACCAAAGGGCGATCGGCGTCAATCCTTGATTCAAGAGATGAACAGTATTAAGGATGACGCTGATTGGCAGTCAATAGTTGCCGATCTTTTAAATAAAGGCTGGTCTCTTCAATATCGTACTGGACTTGGTGATAGTAATGTTTTGCATCCCCGGTTGAGAAATTTAGTAAACTCTCTGAAAATCAACAAAACTTCGAAGCTTACCTTTGTAGAGGGGAAGCCATACTTGGTCCGCGTTATATCAGAACAGCAACAAATAAGTCGATCCTTGGCGGATGTTAGTGCGGATATACGAAAAGTATTGGTATTAGAAGAATTTCGAAAAGCAACTAAAATTGCGACGAATGAAATCCTAAAAAAAGTCAGCGTTGAATATATAGCTGATGAATGAGTGGCATGGTGTGAATTAAGGGATATGATTGTGATAGGGAATCAAGTGGTCATAAACATGAATATCAAATGGCTTTGGCCATTGTTACTGCTTGCAATGTCATCATTCGCAAATATTGCTGTTTCAGCGGAGTCATTTGCATGGGTTTCGAATAAAAAGTCGATAACAAAGGTAGCAGCCGATACAGGTGATGTTGTTCTTAAAATCGACTTGTCCAGTACGCCGCGATCTGTTGCGGTAGATGATAAGCACTCAACCTTATGGGTGTTAACCAAAAATGGTCAGTTGAATGCCTATGGCCATAGTGGTGAAAATAAATTCTTCAGGGTGTTGCCTTTTATTAAAGAAGAGAAGCGAAAACGCAAATTCAAATACAAAAGTAAATTTAATTACATAAATAAACGTGTAAGGAACTACATAAATACTTATAAAAGAAGAATAAAATACAGATACAAAAATAATTACAGACAAGCTTACCTTAATATTTATAGGAGTATTTTTAAGATATACCACCATAGATATAGGCAAATTATTAGCCAAGGACATGCTCGATCACATTTTATTAATCGTCATCGCGGTGAGGGTGAACGTGAGGCAGAGGAGGTTGAAGAGTCGAGCTTGACGATTGATCCGGTCGATGGGGCCATATGGGTCGCTGCAAACAAGTATTTATTCAAGTATTCAGCAGCCGGCACATTACTGCATCAACAAGTAGTCGATCGAGATGTTGTCAGCTTAACCTTCGATATAGCACTTCGACGCGTGTGGCTTGCTACAGAAAAAACTGTTACATCGTATGATATTGATGGTCAACGTATTGCACAGCTTGCATTGTCCAAATCATCAAAAGAAGTTAGAGATATTGGTTTTGTTAACCACTCTGGTTCTTTGTGGTTGGCAACCAAGCGCGGCTTACAACGCTATGATAGAAATGGGGATTTGTTGCAGTCAATAACTGCAAGAAAACTTGAGAACATTGCCGTAGATGGAACGGGCGATATTTGGGCGGCCACTGAAGATGATGTGAGACTGTATAACGCAGATGGAGTCCTTCAGTTTGTTATAGATCTTGATACAAAGAAATACAGACGCGTAGGTGATGTAGAAGATATTGCGATCGACGTTAATAATTCAACATTATGGGTTTTAACGGAAAAGTCATTATTGCAATTTAGTTCACTTGGGGAAGTGCTAAAACGAATTGCTGTTAATAAAAAGCAAGAATCCATCGTGGTTACTGGCGATATTACACCACCATCACTGACTATTGTGAGTCCTGTAAAAGATGAATTAGTCTCTCGACAGCCAGATATTGAAATTACTTATGAGGATGTTGGGCTGGGTGTTGATGTGCGTAGCATCTTGCTTGACGTTAATGGAGCAGCCGTGGCTGTAGATTGCACAGATAATCCCCAGGCGGCAACACTTACATGCAAACCCCATACAGACCTTACTGACCCTGATTTACGCTTATCTTTAGTCATTAATGATTTTGCGGGTAATGCATCCGCTGCCGCACAGGTTGTAGTTAAGCTCGATACAGACGGCGATGGCTACCCGGATGATATGGATACATATCCTAATGATCCAACGCGCTCGAGGTTAGCCGAGGTTTCCGGGATAACCTCGGGTTTACAGGAGCAAACAGTCCGTATTGAATGGCAACCGATTGCTGATCAGGCGAACCTCGAGGGGTATAATATTTATCGACTTCCCCCTACGGGTCAGCTTGCGACCAAGCTAAACACTGAGCTTGTTAAAACAGTCAACTTTACTGACAACACTGTCGCCAACGGTAATGGTTATCGTTATCGTGTCACTGCTGTAGATCCTAAGGGCATAGAAGGGGAGCAGGGTGTTCTTGTTCCATTTTTCGTTGCCTATAACATTACTTCACTTGAAAACTTTAAAGCGTTTCGCAGTGCTATACCTATTGGTTTAAGCTGGGGCAGCAGGGATGGTTTTCGTTATCAAATATTCCGTGGCTTAGCCGGAGTTGCTCCGGAACAACTGGCAATAGTTGATACTAACGTATTCACTGATCAGGGAGTTGTCTGGGATCAGGGGTATCGCTATCAAGTTGCGACAGTCGCTGACTTCGTTAACGTATTCACCAATGAAACAGTATCGATTGTTGGTCCGCGTTCGGCGGCTATTGACGTTCCTCCACTGCCGCCAATTGGTTTGATATTGAACGACGTTGTAGCTGCAGCAGATGGTGTATTTGAATTGCTCTTAACGGGCCAGGATCGTGTTTCTCTAACGGGTACGTATACTGATGCGCTAGGTACAGTTGATGTTAAAGCCGTTACCGGAACGACTACAATTAATGCAGAATCCACGGATGGTACTTTGCGTTTAGTCTTGCCCGTAATTGCCGAAGCAGTGTGGGCGATTACAGTGATCGACCGTGGCATTTTGCCTGTTCGTAATGCAACGGCACAATTCCGTATGCTTATGGATACCGTACCACCCGTTGTCACAATTGATGGGCCTTCAACTCAAAATATTGATGCAGATCAGGTTCTCATTTCGGGGACTGCCATCGATGAACGTTTGAATATATCGAATATTAAAGTGACATCTGATCGTTTTGTTGGGCAGGTGTTCGGTGCTATTCAGGGGGGCAATAACGGCTATAGCGCTGAAATTCCTTTAGAAGCAGGTGAAAATATTCTTACCGTAGTGGCTAGTGATGCAGTCGGTAACGAAGGGCAGGCATCGACCACCGTTAACCGCACTATCTCACCCGTGCCAGAGCTTTTCATACTATCACCGGAAAGTGGGTTGACGGTGAATACAGCAAGGGTATCCATTAGCGGTGCCGTGTATTCCAGTTTGCCATCAGAGCAAATTCGTATCACCTTGGCCGGTAACCAGTTATTCCCAACCAGTGGCGCGACATTAGGTACGCATCACTTCACGTTCGATAATATCCCTTTGCGTGAAGGTTTTAATCGTTTAGTCGTTTCAGTAACTACCCCAGCGGGTAACACTGACGCGACCACAACGCTTACCCTGCAAACAGACGAGCCACTGCCAGTTGAAGTACCACCACCTACGCTTGACCTGGGAACGACAGGACTGGTTACCACAGTGAGTGATAGTAATGTCACAATTAGTGGCGATGCCAGTGGTACCGGACCTGTAACGGTAACCATAAATGGTCAAGAAGCTGCTTTAACTGGAAGCCATTTTGAGCAGGTGGTCGATCTGACAACTTTAACAGCAGGGTCATCCGAGGTCACCGTTACTGTAACGGATTCACAGGGTAATACTACCTCACGTGTTTTAGTCTTTAACCTGGATATCGCTCCACCTGTTATTTCTTTAACTTCACCAGGAATTCAACTAGCACCACAAGTAAACAGGGTGATTGAAACGCCTTATATATTAGAAGGTTTGGTAAACGATACTAATCTTTCCAGTTTTACTATTAATGGCCAAAACGTGAGTTTATTACCTGGCGTTAATAATCAAAGTTTTACTTTTTCTGCTCCGATAACCTTGCCGTTTGGTGTTGAAACATTAATAACACTAGAAGCCACAGATCTCGCGGGCAATCGTACCAGTCGTGAAATAGTCTTTCTAGCCAATGCTCAGTCAGAGGTGGAGATGGTTTCTCCGGCTGATGGGGCTGAAATCATTGTTTCAGGGGCTAACCCGGTTGTTTCAGTAGTAGCAAGAGTTTCTGGGTTGCCCGCAGATACTGCTGTGGTAGCCATAGCTGATGGTGCTGCACCAGTTGAATTATTTCTTGATGGTAATGCTGCATCAGGCACCGTAACGTTGGCTAACACAAATGAAAACCACGTGGTGATTGTCGAAGCAAGAGATAACTTGAGCACCGTTATAGCGCGAGGTCGCTCTAACTTTTCAATTGTTAATAATGAGGCTGTTGAGCTTGAAGTATCAAGATTTGAGCCGGTAAATGGTGAAACAGGCGTAGAACCCAACGAATTCATACTGATTAACCTCAACAAACCAATAGACCTTTCATTGTTACAGGTTGAAGTTCGAGAAACCGCACACGGTATGACTTACCTGCTGGAACAAAATCAAGGTGCTGATTTGACGGAGCTTAATAATATTCCTTTAGTGAATGTTAACCGAGATCAACAATTGGTTCCCGGTGGCTTGTCAATATTTCCGGGCAACAGGATGGTGACCTTTAACCCAACACGTGACATTGCTTACGACGCAAATGTCTTTGTTAATATCACCTACGCCGGTGAACAATTGCTGCGTACAAGTTATAAAATACGTCCATTGCCGACATTTGTGCAGGGTGCACTTTCTGATAGCTTATTGCAATCCCTCTCTGGAATTGATGTTGAGATCCCCGAGTTAGGTCGAACCACAACAAGTGACAGCGATGGTAGCTTTAGCTTTGGCTTTGGTGATAGTGCTGAAAACACCTTGCCAGGTGGTCGTTACCGCATTGTGATTAATCCTGCGATGAGAAACCCACGATATGGAGCCATTGAAGAGTGGGTCAATATAGAAAAGGGTAGGCTTACGCAGGTTGGTATGACCATCGTTCCTATTATTAACCCAGATGTTCCTTTCAGACGTATTATAAGCGGCCAACCTGAAGTTATTCTAGCAGATGGCAACCTCACACTCGATATGAGCGATGCCGAACTGACGTTTGCGAATGCCCGAAACGCTGGTGATGTTCATGTGCAATTTTTATCACTCAATCAGCTGACCTTCCCGACAATTCCATCTGTCGTACCGCATTGGCTATATGGTGTTCAACCGAGTGGCATTGATGTAACAGGCTCAGTTGGTATGCGTATAGCTATGCCGCGACTTTTGGGAAGTCATAGCTATGTTCCGCCAGATGGCACCCTGGTGGCCATGATCGGATTTGATACACGCTCTAAGCAACTCGTACCAGTGGGTGTGGGCAGGATAGAAAAAAATACCGTTACCAGTGTTGGCAAAATATCGATGGAATCCCTTGACTACATTGGTTATGCGCTTGTTGAAAACAGGGTGCAGGGGATTTTGCAAGACTATGTAGATGAGAATATTAGTCTCCGGGAAATGATTACTAACCTTGAGCGGTTTGCACGCTAGCCTAAGGTGTGACGTGAGAAGTGATTTATGAATAAAAAACAAATAAACATCGTTGCCTGCCTGGTCCTGGTTATAACGAGTATTATCACAACCCCTTCAATGGCGGCGCGGGATTTCTATAAATCGGGTGTTGTCGCCGCACGGAGTTTGGTGCTTGGACCTAACGGACAGCCTATCTATGTTGAATTTGATGAATCCGGTAATGTGGATCGGACAATTGGTGAGGCAATAGGAAGACTGGAGAACCTTAAAATCATTTCAGCAGATGTTTATCGTATGCAAGTATTGGTTTTTAACGATTTCAGGAATAAAAATAAAAAGGGCAGTGCGCGCGGCGCCAAGATAATATCGCGTGACGAATATGAGTCAACTGACTTTGGCTCAATACAAGTACCTGGGACGGTTGCAGATGCTCAAGGGAATTTTATACCAGAAACAAAAAAAATTGCTAAACCCAGTTTGCGCCCAGATACGGTAAGTGTCTATGTAAGGGATAAAAAAACCATAGTAATCCCTGGAGATGGACCAATCCTGTTCGAGTCAACGATTAACCTGCGTAACCCAAATGATTATGGCGAAGTTGTCTTAGGTGATAACCCACCTTCAGGCTATATTCGGTCGTTATTGCTTAACGAAGAGGGTGATGTAGTAGAGGAATCGTCTTTAAATATAGGTTTCCGCTCAGCCTTTTTCTCGTCAGAAAACAGGGCCGAAGCAGTAACGAATACAGATAAGGATCGCGAAGTTAGCCGTGAAGAAGATGATATTACACTGGGCCCCATGCGAGGCATTAATGTTTTCAGTTCACTTTCAAGACGGCAAGTTGGTATATCAAATGAAGAGGGGATGTATTCATTAACCTACCTGTCACCACCCTGTCCAGGTTTTACACATGAATACGAACACGATCTGATTGCACAGATCCCGTTTAAAAACTTCAACCCCAAAGCATCGCAGCCCTGGAGTACTTATCCTGCAAATTTAAAAGTCTATGATATCTGTAATGGCATTGGCCAGGGGGCGCCAGGCACCAGCCTTTCAGCTTTATCAGCACAACAAAATGCACAGGCCATAGTGGCTACACAGGTAATACCGAGATTCAATGCCGACATAAAAGTTGATGTAATTCTCTTGACCGGTGAAGGGACTATCAGTAATCCTAACAATAAATCTGTTGAACTGGGGAGTCGAACTGAATATGCAGCCGATATACCAAATTTCGATCCGGTCAATCCCGCCAATCTGGATCTCAATGCCGACCGGAAAGATGATGAACTCGAAAAGCTTACTGAGAATACAGTAGGTGTTTTTTTCCCTAAAAAGGAAGACAAGGGTAGCGATGGAGCAGAGCCTGTAGTTATTGAAGATAAAACAGAGCCTGACCTTGTCGTAAGAGCAGATGCCAAGCTCGAAGACCTTTCAAAAGACCAGGGGCTATTAAAAACAATCAACCCTGAAGACCTGGAAGATACAGATTTATATGTTTTTCGTGCCAGTAATGATCAGCTGATTACTCAACGTAAAGGGCTTAAGCGGGAAGAGTATGTGCTGTTTAATGACACAGGCGTGTCAGAAGATGAAAACCTGTTTTTCTACAAATTACTAATACGCGGCACACGGCAACAAGGTTTTATTACAGGTGAATTGGAAGACTTTCAAGAGAAAACCCAAATTAATAAAAAACTCATTGGCCGTGAAGTGGATTTTTTACGCAATGGCGAAGAAGTAAAAATTATAGCTATTAATCGCGTAACAGGTTATATCGGTACGGTAACCGTTAAAGCAGGGGTGACCACAAATGGCAACTTGAACGTTCCGATTAATAAGTTAATTCTTCGTCCACCCAACCTAAAAATTAGAGCCGAACGAATGTATACGGTCCAGGTTGGCCTGACGAAAGACAAAGAACGTACATATTTAATCGGCTCAGAAGGCAGTGCCCTAACTTCAGATACAACTGTTGTTATCCGCAGTGAATGGCTCGACCATGATGGGACCCCGCTGCCAGCAAACCTTGAAGGGTATACGGGTAGGTTGGCACAGGTTGTGGGGGATAATGCCCTGCAGGCAGTGGCGGGTGAATATGCGCAGTTTGACATCTCTCCAGGGACTAAATTACAACTGGTTCAGCTAAGCCAGGCTGATATAGGCAGGCAGCATTACTACCTGCAAGTCAGCGGTGAGTACGAAAAAGACAACCCAAGTTTTGATGTGGGTAACGGCGCAGGCACTGGCCCGCTTCAATATCGACCTGAGCACTATGTGCCGATATTGGTCCCTGTGTTAGATGAAGCAACGACTCGTGAACGTAAAAACCAACTGATCTATGCAAGGCAAGATGAGCTGACCGAAGAAGAAGACGTTGAGGCGGTGTACAAATGGGTCTACCGGCCCGAAATGCACTTCAGTGTATTTGATTTAAAAATAAATGAATTCAACATTACCGATGCAGATGATAACACCCGAACAGAAAAGCCTTCATCTGATCTGTTTTATTTGGATGGTACAGACAATGAATTTACAATTAATTACGACTTGCAGGCCGACAGTGATGGCCCACCGCTAGCAGGCTTTGGCCCGGCCCGTGAACTCTTGTTTGCCGTAGGCGGGGATGAACAACTTGCCAATACTGAATCAGGTCAAACCCTGACATTTACAAACCTGCAGCACTTGGCAGATGTGGCCTCAAGTGACCTGTTAAGCGTACGGCTGTACCAGAACAGTGACAGTGAGAATGTCCTGTACGAATATGCCCTGCATTACTCAGAAATGTTCACTGACTTTAACCGTGATGGAAAAATCATTGCTGAAAATGAGTTATTTGATGATAAAGATGAACGAACCGATGCGGTAACCAAGGAAAAACCGCATGTATTCTGGCTCAATGATGATGATGATGACCCGGATTCTGAAACAGATGGTTCAGATATAGATGCTACGAGTAGCTTTGCCTTTGGTTTCGGTAATGATCCCGACTATGAAAATAAATTTATAGATGGTTCTCGTGACTTGATTGATTTCTTCCCCGTTTCTCTTAATTTACACCGTTTTATCCGTAATATTGATCCCAAGGTGGAGTATACCTACCGCCTGAAACAGGCCGATGCGGCGGTTAATATTGTCTATACAGAAATGGATCGTGATAACTCAGATGCATATCTGAATGAACTTGATGTCTCAAGTTTAACCAACAGAGAAACGGATGAGCCTGTTTTTGCCACCTGGGAGTCAGCAGGTAAACTGAGCGAAGTGTCTACACATCGCGTCGCTCGACATGGTATTGATTTGCCGCCTGAGTTTTTGGACTTGATGAAAAAAGATGAGGATAAAGGTGTATTCATCGTTGAAGCAAGATTGCCCTCCGAAAAACCATTAGTGCTTGAGGTTACAAATACAGAGGGTAAAATCGTTATTCGAACCGAACTTGCATTGAATTTGGTGAAGTTGGAGAGCATGCATCGGCGTATTTCTTTAAGAAATAATAATGAGGATACACTGTCAAGATTATGGGGAGATAACATTACTGCACCCAATATTTCTGAGGTGGCATTAGAATTAAAAAATCAAAAATCAACTTTAGAAGTACCAGATACACTTGACAAAGATCGTCACGTGGTATTTGTGCATGGATTTAATGTGTCTGAAGATGCAGCGATTGAAAATCAGAATGAAACGTTCAAACGCTTGCATCATTCGGGTTCCAATATGCTCTTTACGGGAATAAGCTGGAACGGGGATGATGGGCCTCCTTTAGACTATTGGGTCAATGTTGAAAATGCATTTTATACAGCCGATGATCTGGCATCAGTGGTTACACAAGAGGTTACTGGTAGTGAAGTAGTAGTATTGGGTCATAGTTTGGGTAACATGGTCATTAGTTCTGCGATCACTCATTTTGATATGAGAGTTGATAAATTCATAATGTTGAATCCTGCAATAGCTGTGGAAGCATTTAGTAAAACTCAACTTAACCCGGTAGAGATGAGGAATACTGATTGGGATGAGTTTTATGATACTGATAAGGCTAATAAGGAAGCTCCAAATATAGGTGGCTTTGCTTATAGGCCTAGTAGACGTTTGTGGGCAACAGAATGGCATGATTTATTTAATGATAATCGAAAATTACTTTCATGGCGTGGGATGTTTGAAGCAGTCTTTGGTCAAGCAAGTATTGTACAGTTTTACTCGTCTGGTGAGGATGTCTTACAGAGAGCAACTGAAGGCATCCCATTAGGGCCATCTGTTTTTGATGGGCTAGGAACAAATTCTTGGAGTGTCCAAGAAAAGGTAAAAGGTACAAACACTGTAGCGGCTTCACTAATGACAGGGGATGTGTCAGGTGGTTGGGGGTTTAATTCGTTTTTACGTCCCTGTCCGCAAAATGTGAATGGATGTATTACATCTAATTCGTTAATGGAACCAGATAATGCATTTTCTATTTCTGATCCTGACTTGCGTACAACAACTTTCTTTAGGGGGTTTCGTGATGACCTGACTGGGGACAATGGCAATATAGTAGCGGAAATTAATTTCCCTTATATTTTGGGGAACGAAATTCCTGCATTATCATTTGCAGCAGGTGCCATAGCGATTGACCGCATATCGAGTCAAATAAACATGAATGACATTCCTATGTCATGGCCTGAGGAACGTGGACTTACTGTAAGGTGGAGACATTCAGATTATAAAAACGTTGCGTATTTATATACACACCCTCTTTTTGAAAACATGGTAATTGTAGGTAATATGAGATGATTAGATTTTACCTTTATTCAGTAATTCTTTTACTAATACACACGACAGCATATGCACTGCCATCTGCAAAAGTCACATTAAAAGTTTTAGATACGGAAGGTCAGCCAATAGAGGGTGCAAATGCGAATTTAGTCTTTATTTTACCTGGAAGGGGACTTGATACAGGAACTTCTGTAGTTAAAGGGTTGACGAATGATGAGGGGGTGTTTATAGGGAGTGGTGATGCGCCGCAATACATAGATTATGCCGTATCTAAAGAAGGGTATTATACGTCAAATTATAAGTATAGATTTTCAGGTGTCACTGGCTTTACCGGTTTTCGGCGATGGTCACCCTGGAACCCAACATTGGAAGTGGTGCTAAAGAAAAAAATTAACCCTATACCATTGTACGTCCATAGGATGGATTTTTTAATGGGTAAAGACTTGTTGGTACCACCGTTGCTAAACCGATTTGTTGGTTATGATTTGATTGCGCGAGACTGGGTCGTGCCTTATGGTCTAGGTACGCATCGAGATTTTCTTTTTAAATTGTCTAAGCACCGGATGTTGGGAAGGCATGACTTTCATGTGACACTTACGTTAAAATTTTCAAATTCTGGGGATGGTATACAGTCCTATTACAATGATCCAAGTAGTGGTAGCAGCTTGTACTTGCCACATAACGCACCCAAGTCTGGCTATTCCTCAGAATTAATTATCAATAGAGAAAGCAGTGATAATGGTATTGCTCCCATACCCGAAAACCTTAGAAACAGGGATGATCAAAACTATTTTTTTAGAATACGTACAGAAACTGACAAAAGTGGCAATATTGTTAAAGCATTATATGGGAAAATACATGGAGGTATTGGTTTGTTCGATTTTTTAGATAAAAATAATACTGCTAAGCTTCGGTTTAATTACTATCTAAACCCAAACCAAAATGATACTAATTTGGAGTTTGATTTGAAGCAGAATTTATTTACAGATCTTAGTAGGCGTGAATGGGTCCGTGACCCCTGAGGTAAGTTCGGGGATAGGAAAAACCGGGTCAGTAAAAAACCGGGTCAGAGACTGAGTGATCCCCACAAAATTGCGATCAAAAACAGGCGCTTGGCCATAAAAAGAATTGGGTAGACATGCATCATTGATTTTGATCTTCTTGTAAGTGACCAAACGAACAGGAAGACAACGATGCATGCTACCCAGTTACTTGATAAGGCGATACGCAACCAAAGTCAAGCCATCCATACAAAAAGGCGACGCGCATTGATAGGTAGCGTGCAATCCTTGTTGAACGGAAAGAAGCTATCTAAATATTTGGGGTCAGAGTAAAAACTCGATATATTTAATCATTAAACCTTCAATTCACCATTCATCAAGGAAGATAAATGGTCAGATTACTGCGACTATCCGTACCTGGGATCTCCCAACACATCATTCAACGAGGAAATAACCGTCAAGTTTGTTTTGCGTCGAATGAAAAGAAAAACCGGGTCAGAGACTGAGGTATCCCCACAAAATTGCGATCAAAAACAGTACGTTATGGATAAAGATAAATAGGTAGACATGCACCATTGATTTTGATCTTCTTGTAAGTGACCAAACGAACAGGAAGACAACAATGCATGCTACCCAGTTACTTGATAAGGCGATACGGAAACAAAGTCAAGCCATCCATATGAAAAGGCGACGCGCATTGATAGGTAGCGTGCAATCCTTGTTGAACGGAAAAAACCGGGAAAAAACCGGGTCAGAGAGCAATTTATTCTAATATTGATATGCCCTGATATAGTGGGTTAAGTCAACCTGACTCAAGTAGGTTCACAAGGAGGTGAATCATGCCGCGCAAACCTCGTTTTACCTTGCCGGGTGTTCCTCAGCATGTCATTCAACGCGGAAATAACCGAGAACCGTGTTTCTTTGCTGAACACGATTATGAGCGATACCTGGATGATCTTGAAAAGTCGTCTGAAAAATCTGAATGTGAAATTCACGCCTATGTTCTGATGACGAATCATGTTCATCTGTTGGTTACACCCAATACTGAAAATGCTATTTCTGTCATGATGCAGTCATTGGGGCGGCGCTATGTGTACTATATCAATCATGAATATCGTCGTACGGGAACGTTGTGGGAAGGTCGGTACAAGGCTAGCCTCATTGATTCAGATACCTACTTGTTGACATGTATGCGTTATATTGAACTGAGCCCGGTTCGTGCAAATATGGTCTCACATCCAGGTGAATACCGTTGGAGCAGTTATTCAGAAAATGCTCAAGGTGCTGATGTCTCGTTTTTGCATTCACATGCATTGTATTTGGCGTTGGGTTTGGATGCTTTTGAGCGCCAACATGCCTATCGAGAAATATTTCGACATCATATGGATAATGAAATATTGCATGAGATCCGTGAGGCGCTGAATCATGAATTGGTGCTTGGTAGCGCCTGGTTCAAGGACAGGGTTGAGGCCATGACTGAAAGGCGAACCCGCCTGGGAAAGCCTGGCAGGCCGAGAACAGGAGAAGATAGCACTGACTAGCGTATTGATTAGTATATTAGAGGAAATTGCTCTCTGAGCCGGTTTTTCCCTTGGATGTAAACACTGGCAGTTCGACGGCGGCAGAAAACTTTCCATATATTATGGGTTTTGAAATCCCGGCCCTGTCGTTTGCAGCGGGGAGTACACGGTTAAAGCCATTTGGAGCAGAGAACTCGACAGATATGAATACATTTACAGATATATGGCCTGTTGATCGTAGCGATATAGCATGGCGTCATAGTGACTATAGAGACGTAGCATATTTGTACACCTATGACGTATACGACAATATGGTTACTGAAGGAGGTATGAGGTGATTAAATATTTTTTTTCAGGCCTTATCTTATTATCAATAAACGTTACGGCTGTTGCCCTGCCAACAGCGAAGCTGACCTTGAAAGTTGTTGACGAAAATGGGTTGCCAGTAGAAGGCGCCAAAGCAGGTATAGCCCTGTATGGGAAAAAAAACAGTAGTGCTAGAGGTATAACTAACAACAATGGTTTTTTTACAGGCTCAGGTGCCACACAAAACCTTTTAGGTTATTTGGTAAGGAAAGAGGGATATTATAGAAGCAGTGGTCAATACAGTGGGTTTAACAGCATTTCAGGTATCATCGGTTTTCGTCGATGGGAGCCTTGGAATCCAACTGTAGGTGTGGTGTTGAAGAAGAAAATAAATCCGACCCCGTTATATGCAGTAAAAATTGATTCAAGATTTTCGAATCACCTGCCTACATTACCAGTTCTTGGCCAGTTTGTTGGTTATGATTTGATTGCCGGTGATTGGGTTGTGCCTCACGGGCAGGGCACGCATCGTGACTTTTTATTTAAATTGGAGAAGCACCGTGCAGCGAGCCGTCGCGATCACCATGTTACATTGACGTTAAAGTTCCCATATGAGGGAGATGGTATACGGTCGTACTATGCCCAGCCTAATACAGGGAGTGCTTTGCGCTTACCTTATCACGCACCTTCGACTGGCTATGAACCTGAGATTGTTTTTGATAAGAACCGAACTAAGACGAAAATAATCAGTGGTGATATTAGAGAAGATCAAAATTATTTTTTCAGGGTCCGTACAGAAAAAGATGAAGAGGGTAATATTGTCAGCGCGCTGTATGGAAAGATTCATGGCGCCATTGAGCTAGGTTCGTTTGTGGGCCCCAAATCTCCAACTGGTAGTGTTTATTTTACTTATTACCTTAACCCAACCCCTAACGACACTAATCTTGAGTTTGATACAAGAAAAAACCTGTTTACTGATTTGAGCAAGCAAGAAAAAGTAAGACTGCCTTGAAATCAAGGGGTCACAAAAATAGGTGCCCAAAAAAAATAGGTACAAAAATAGGTACCAGAGACCAATTGTTGGTAGCGCCTGGTTCAAGGACAGGGTTGAGGCCATGACTGAAAGGCGAACCCGCCTGGGAAAGCCTGGCAGGCCGAGAATAGGAGAAGATAGCACTGACTAGCGTATTGATTAGTATATTAGAGGAAATTGCTCTCTGACCCGGTTTTTACCGGTTTTTACTCGTGACTCACGGTATATCTATAAATCAAGTGCTTACAAACATTGATTGCTCAAAAACTTGACTAATTGATTGTATCTTTTCATAAGGATTTGTTAATATGGTGCTCAAGGTATCGCTGATAGCCTTTATAAGTACTATTTAGTGATTGGTCGTTGAGATGCGAAGGGTTAAGTGTTGACTAAACTGCACCTCGGCAACCGGATTAAAAAGTCTCCTATACGGAGGCTTTTTTTGTAAACGGCTATAGAGACCAGTCGTATCGTATCGAGAAATATGATTTCTTATTATAGTAAGGCAGTTTTACTTACTACAGGCTAGGAACTGGGCCTGAGAATAGCTAAATTGTTGCAAAAGCACGGCGTAAACCCGTGAAGTACTGGTGTTTTACTAGTCTCAAGGCTATAATCTAGCGCGCTTTGGATAATAAAGCGGTTATAGAGTGTTTTTGGAAGTGGGCCTTGTGCCCATTTTTTGTTTCCGGAAGGTATGAAATGGGGCAACAGGCAGTAAAAATTGCCGGTTTGATCGAGCCATCTTTGGCGGCACTGGGCTATGAACTTGTCGGTGTGGAATATTCGCCGCAGGGTAAGCACTCGATGCTGAGAATATACATCGATAGCCCGGAAGGGATTGATGTTGATGACTGCCAACAGGCCAGTCACCAGATTAGTGGGGTGCTGGATGTTGAAGATCCGATTTCGAGCCAATACACACTAGAGGTGTCATCACCGGGTCTGGAGCGACCACTGTTCACGAAAGCGCACTATGAGCGTTTTGTGGGTGAACAATGTGAGATACGTTTACATGCCCCGTTAAACGGGCAACGAAAATTTACAGGGCAGTTAGCTGGCGTAAATGAAAACAGCGTACTGCTTGATTTGGAAAATGGTGAAAGTGTTGAGCTTTCACTTGCCGATATTGATAAGGCAAAACTGAAACCGGAGTGGTAACACTCACGGTATTGCGGAGTTAGAGGCAGAAGATATGTCGAAAGAAATTTTGATGGTTGTAGATGCAGTGTCCAATGAAAAGGGCGTCGAAAAGGAAATTATTTTCCAGGCGATCGAGGCAGCATTGGCAACAGCAACAAAAAAACGTCATGAAGGTGAAATCGGTGTGCGTGTGGATATCGATCGTGAAACAGGCGATTACGATACCTATCGGACATGGGATGTTATTGACATTATGGATTTCGATCCAGAGTTGCGTGATTCTGTTTTAACTCTTGAAGAAGCAAAATTGCAAAAGCCTGATGTAGAGGTTGGCGACGTCATTGAAGAAGATATGGAGTCAGAGTCTTTTGGCCGTATCGCTGCCCAGACGGCCAAGCAGGTGATTATGCAAAAGGTGCGCGAAGCTGAGCGTGCCCAGGTGGTTGATGCCTACCAGGACCGCGTTGGCGACCTTGTAACAGGTATTGTTAAACGTGTTGAACGTGGCAATGTCATTCTTGATCTCGGTAATAATGCCGAAGGGCTTATTTCGCGTGACAACATGATCCCTCGCGAACCTGTACGCACAGGTGATCGTCTGCGTGGTTATCTCTACGAAGTCAGTTCCGAAGTTCGCGGTCCGCAACTGTTTATCAGCCGTGTATGCCCTGAGTTCCTTATTGAATTATTCAAGCTCGAAGTGCCTGAAGTTGGCGATGATTTGATTGAAATCATCTCTGCTGCACGTGATACCGGCCTGCGTGCGAAGATTGCGGTAAAAACAAATGATCAGCGTATCGATCCGGTCGGTGCCTGTGTAGGTATGCGCGGTTCGCGTGTTCAGGCTGTGTCAGGTGAAATTGCTGGTGAGCGTGTTGATATTATTCTCTGGGACGACAACCCTGCACAGTATGTGATTAACGCAATGTCCCCAGCAGAAGTTCAGTCAATTGTTATTGATGAAGATTCACATAGCATGGACGTGGCTGTTGCCGAAGATCAGTTGTCACAGGCAATTGGTCGCGGTGGTCAAAATGTTCGCCTCGCCAGTGAGTTGACGGGCTGGGAATTGAACGTCATGACTGAAGCCCAGGCTGATGAAAAGAATGAAGCCGAGGCCGACAAGATCCAGAAGCTGTTTATGGACCAACTCGATGTCGATGAAGAAATCGCTGTCATCCTCGTTCAGGAAGGCTTTACGACGGTCGAAGAAGTTGCCTATGTGCCTATCGAGGAAATGCTCGATATTGAAGAGTTTGATGACGAAATCGTCGAAGAATTACGTAACCGTGCCAAGGATGTGTTGTTAACACGTGCAATTGCCTCAGAAGAATTGCTCGGTGATGAACAACCCGCTGATGACCTGCTGAATATGGAAGGTATGGATAATGACCTTGCATACAAACTGGCAGCTAAAGGTGTGGTGACTATGGAAGACCTTGCCGAACAGGCGGTTGATGAAATTGCAGATATCGATGGGCTCGATGATGAGCGTGCTGCACAGTTAATCATGAAAGCACGTGAACCATGGTTCGCTGAGTCAGAAGAGTAACAGGGCTAACAAGTCAACTAATAGAGAGTAGCGATTAATGCCTGACGTAACAGTTAAACAACTTGCTGAAGTTATTGGGATCCCGGTTGAACGGTTGATTTCCCAACTTGGTGAAGCTGGATTACCCACCAAGGATGCTGATGCAACGATTACTGATAGCGAGAAAGTTAAGCTTCTCAGCCATCTGCGGCGTTCACATGGCAAAGAAGAAACGTCTGGCGAGTCTGCCGATGTCGAGCCAAAGAAGATTACGCTGAAACGCCGTTCTGTCAGTGAACTGCGTCAAGGCAGTGGTGGTGCAAAGAAAACGGTTAATGTTGAAGTGCGCCGTAAGCGTACCTACGTGAAACGAAGTGCAGTTCAGGCTGAAGAAGAACAAAAGCGTCTTGAACAGGAAAAGGTTGAAGAAGAAGCCCGCCTGAAAAAAGAAGCCGAAGAACGCGCAGCTGAAGAGGCACGCGAAAAAGAAGAGGCTGAGCGTAAGAAAGTCGAGGAAGACGAAGCTGCACGCAAGAAAGT
>Ga0316207_10000492_pt1 | contig 63136 bp, 55 predicted proteins | sample 6weekpyrite_MG_FD_204943 | JGI IMG/M metagenome (GOLD analysis project Ga0316207, IMG submission 204943) | Microbial mat bacterial communities from mineral coupon in-situ incubated in ocean water Damariscotta River, Maine, United States -... | ecosystem: Environmental > Aquatic > Marine >... | reverse complement strand
AGTTACGTAAGTCAGTTGCCGGCTTTAAGCTGCCAGACAGCGATGAGCAGGTAGAAACAGTAATATTAAACGGTTAAGGCCAGAGTTTGTCAGAGATGAAAACAGAGGATACTGTTGAATATAATTCCCTACGTTGGGTCAAGAAAGAGCTTGATCTGATTTTACAGGAAGCCCAGGCTTCACTGTCTGCGTATATTGAAGATACAGATGAAACTGATCGCTTACGCGAATCTGTGGATCATTTGCATATGGTACAGGGCACATTGCAAATGGTTGAGCTATATGGTGCAGCTCAATTAGCAGAGGAAATGGAAAAAGTTTCTGAGGCTTTACTCAGTGGCAACATCAGTAAAGTTGAAGATGCCTATGATGTGCTGATGCGCTCCATGTTGCAACTGCCGGATTATCTGGAAAGTTTACAGTCCGGCAGAAAAGATGTGCCCATGGTGTTGCTGCCACTACTCAATGATTTACGTGCATCTCGCAACGCAAGTTTATTATCTGAAAACGTCTTATTTTTCCCTGATGTTGAACCTGAAAATGACCAGGCTGAAGTTGATATTGCTGCTGGACAGCTTGTATCAACCGCTAAGAAATTACGTCCTCATTATCAAGTTGGTTTATTAGGCTGGTTTAAGGGGCAGAAAGTGTCTGCCAGTTTAAAACGTATCCTCGCGGTACTTGGCGAGCTTGAAAAGAAATCGGCACAGCCCTCAATACGTCGCATCTGGTTGATCAGCTCTGCCCTGATTGAAGGGCTGAGTAATGAGGGAATAGATTCTAACGTTAGTATTAAGATGCTGTTAGGCCAGGTGGATCGAAGTATCAAGCAACTGATTGATACGGATGAAAAAACATTCTCTGAAAACGCACCGGGTGATCTGTTAAAAAACCTGCTTTATTACGTCGCACGAATTACAACCGATTCTCCCCGTGTAAAAAATATAAAAACCACTTATCGACTGGAAGAATTATTGCCGGGAGATACGGAGCTGGAAGAAGCACGCTCGGGTATGGGTGGCTTGAATGCGGAATTACTCAGCACTGTCTCAGCGGGTATTCGTGAAGATCTGTTAGAGGTTAAAGATGCACTGGAAATTTTTGTCCACAGTGAAGTGCGTGACCTTGGTCGATTAAATAGTTTGCCTGCGTTATTAGCAAAAATAGCTGATACCTTATCCATGTTGGGCCTGGGCATGCCGCGGGAACAGGTGCTTGAGCAGCAACAGGTAATTAATGACATTATTTCAAAGTCAAAAGAGGCTACTGATGAACTCATAATGAATGTGGCTGGTGTGTTGCTTTCTGTTGAGTCTCAATTAAATAGTTTTATTGCCAATCGCTCTTCTATGGGTAGTGAAGATGAAGCGGCTCATCGGGTCGGCGAATTTGGAGCTATGCCAGAGAGTGAATACCTTGAAGTGTTATCAGCTGTTATTAAGGAGGCGTTACAGGACTTTAATGATGCTAGATTAGCTGTTTTGCATTATCTTGAAAATCCAGTTGATAAAAGTTTACTTGAATTATTTATACAGAAATTAGATGAAGTGGATGGGGCAATGTTTATGTTGCCTATTCAAAAAGTTAAGCACCAGATTACTTCTCTGCAAGAGTATGTGTCAAAGGTTATGTTTAATGCGGGTATTGTTCCTGATGCGATAACGCAGAATGATCTGGCAGATGTTGTTACCAGTATTGAGTATTATCTTGAGGCAATATTAGAAGGACGACCGGATTTAGAGTTGTCAATGAACTCAGGAAATGCGGCCGCAGATCGATTGCTGGAAATTGTCTCTAAAAGTGGCGTCGAAGCAGTCGCGCAAGAGGTTATTCCTGAAGAGGAAATACCTGAATCTGCGGTACAGGAAAGTCCTGTAGAAACCAGTGTTGTAGAAGAGCCTGAAGTTGCGACTAAAGAAACGCTCACTGGAGGTGTGCAAGAAGAGCGTTATATCATTTTAGGTGATGATGCGGATGAAGAAATTTTAGAGATTTTTATTGAAGAGGCGATGGAAGAGCTGGCTTCATTAAATGAGCAAATTCCTCTTTGGGAGCGTGATCATGGTAATGAAGACGCCCTGAGTACAATACGACGATCTTTCCATACATTAAAAGGTAGTGGTCGCTTAATTGGTGCCGAATTAATAGGTGAGTTTTCATGGAATTTTGAAAACATGCTTAATCGGATAATTGATAATACGCGGCCAGTAACACAGGATGTGTTTGATATTTTAAATGAAGCACTTGGTGTGTTGCCCCAGTTAATTGAGCAGCTTAAGGGTAATAAAGAACCGATCCCCAACATCTATGAATTAATGGACAGGTCTGACACGCTGGGAAAGTGGAAAAAGCCGGAGGCAGGTGAGAAAGAGGCTCCGGCTGAGAAAATAATCGAAACGCCAGAAGCTGTAGAAGCAGAAGTTAGCGAAGATGAGCCACTTGAAGTAGATACAGGTATAGAAGAGTCAATTACTATAGAAATTTCAGAAGATGAAGTCATGGATGAAATTTCTGAAGATGAACTTGATCTGGAAACAGAAGAAGTACTGGATGACAATATAGGTTTAGATTTACTTGATGAATCTGATGCGGATTCAGGTGATGAGTTTGATATTGATTTAACCGAAGAATTAGAAGCCCTTCAAATCGCATCATCTGATGAAGACGAAGAAGAGGTCGACGACATAAATGAGCTGGGGCTTGATGAGCTTTCCGCTGAAATTCCCTCCTTTGACGAAGCCCTGGCAGAAGAAGTTTTAATCGAAGAATCTGTTCCCGATGAAGATACCCTGCAAATATATATTGATCCTGTGCTATTTGATATTTTCAAGGGTGAATCTGAAAGCCATCTGCAACAGATAAACCATATGCTTCATCAGCATAAGCGATCAATTGAGCCATTAGCGGCCAATGCGGAACTGTTACGGGCATTGCATACTTTGTTCGGCAGTGCGCGTACTGCCGAGGTTGACGAGATTGCAGAGCTTTGCGGGGCGCTTGAAAAATATGTACGACTCTATTTGGGTGGCGAAGATTTAAATATTTCAGATTCTGGTGTGAAGTTAATCGAAGATGTGACTAATAAAGTTACAGCTATGCTTAACGCACTAAAAGATAAAAATCATCAACTTGAATCTGATGAAGCTTTGTTAAAAAGAATTGCAGAGTTAAGCGATGAAAAACGAGACGCATCAATAAAAGTTGAAAGTGCCAGCACGGCAGAAACAATTGAGTTGGGTCTTTCAGATGAATTTGATTTATCGGAACCAGATGCTGAAAAGCAGAAAGATAATGTAGAGTCTTTAGTTAGTTACTCGGATGTGGATGATGAGCTGGTAGAAATTTTTCTTGAAGAAGCAGAGGAATTACTGGATAACTGCGAAAATAGTTTGCAGCGCTGGAACTCAGATAATAGCGACGAAGAAAGCGTTCTAGACCTGCAGCGCCATTTGCATACCCTTAAAGGTGGTGCCCGCATGGCTGATCTCAGCCCTGTTGGTGACTTAACCCACTCACTTGAATCATTGATTATTGCAGTCAATGATAATCGCCTGCCTTTTACCAAGGCTATTTCAAATGTATTTCATGACGCCCTAGATCAGTTATCCGACATGTTGTCTAAGGTGAAAAAAAGGGAGCCACTCGCTTTTGATGGCGCAATGGTTTCTCATATCGATGCTATTCGAGAGGGAAAAAAAACTTCACCTGAAGTAGATTCCCCATCGGCAGATGAAGCTGAAGAGCCTGAGTCAGCAATAAGCGAGAGCCTGGTTTTAGAAGATATTGGCATTACAGATGAGTTGCCTGTAGAGCCAGAGCCAGTAGAAGACTTTTTAATAGAAGGTGCGGATGAAGATTTTAGCATCGAAATCTCAGATGACATCAATGTTGATTTAACGCCTGAAGATGAACTGGTTTTAGTTGAAAGTGATGATCACGAGCTTGAATTAACGCCTGAACTTGTATCTGATGAGGTAGAGCAAACAGATGAGCCGGTTTCTGTTAGCCTGGTTGATGAAGATGAAATTGAGAGAGTACCCGTTGAGGAAAATGAAGTTGCGTCTGATCTGGTTCTAGAAAAGACCAATGTACCTCAGGAAAAAATTGAACCCCAGCCAAAAGATACTATTGCCACTGAACAGGTGCGTGTGCGTTCTGATTTATTAAATGACCTGGTAAATCATGCGGGTGAGGTAAGTGTTTATCATGCGCGTATGGGGCAACAAATTTCAAACTTCTCTTTTAACCTGTCTGAAATGAATCAAACAGTTATTCGTTTGCGTGAACAATTGCGTCAACTTTCAATAGAGACTGAAGCACAGATTCTATCTCGATACGAGAAAGAATCTGATCAGTATGATGAAGATTTTGATCCACTAGAAATGGATAGATTTTCAACCATGCAACAAATATCCCGCAGTTTGCAGGAAACCGTAGGTGATATAGAAAGTATTAAAGATTCTTTGGGTGATGAAGTTCGAGACTCTGAAACTTTACTGCTACAGGAATCCCGAGTTAGTACTGAATTACAGGAAGGCTTGATGCGTACCCGCATGGTTCACTTCGGTGGGCTAACATCAAGGTTACGTAGAATCGTGCGTCAAACTGCGCGTGAGCTTGATAAAGAAGTTGAGCTGGAAGTTATAGGTGAAACATCAGAGGTTGACCGTACGGTTCTTGACCGTATTGTTGCGCCACTAGAACATATGTTGCGTAATGCGGTTTCACACGGCATTGAGAAGGCAGGAGAACGTAAGGCAGCCGGTAAAGCTGAATCAGGTTTATTAAAAGTTACGGTTGATCGTGAAGGTGCCGACGTCGTTATTACTGTTGTCGATGATGGTCGTGGTATAGATGTTAATGCTATTCGTAAAAAGGCGCTTGAAAAAGGTATGTTGAGTGCGGATAGTAAAATAAGTGACCATGATGTACTGCAATTTATTATGGAGGCTGGTTTTAGTACAGCCGAAAAAGTTACGCAGATATCTGGTCGTGGCGTCGGCATGGATGTGGTCGACAGTGAAATTAAACAACTGGGTGGTGTTCTTGAAATAGATACTATCCATGGAAAAGGCACGACATTTAAAATACGTTTACCTCTTACATTAGCCATTAACCATGCGCTTCTGGTTAATGTAGGAGATGAAGTTTATGCGGTTCCACTGAACAGTATTGAAGGGGTTGTGCGTTTATCTGGCCCAGAACTACAGCAATTTTATGATAGTGATGAAAACACCTATGAGTTTGCTGGTAGTTCATATGAATTAAAACATCTTGGTGCGCTATTAACAGGTATACAACCTGATTATTCTCGTTCGGGACAATTGTTCCCCGTGTTACTGGCAAGAACAGGTGACCAGAGTGTAGCATTACATGTTGATGAATTAATTGGTCGACGTGAGATTGTAGTAAAACCAGTAGGTACACAAATAAGCACGGTACGGGGTATTTCTGGAGCAACTATTCTCGGTGATGGTCGTGTGGTGATTATTTTAGAAATGAACTCCCTTGTGCTTGGGGACTCATTATTCCATGTTACAGACGCTGAAGCTATTGAAGCAGCTGGTGAAGCTGTTCCTGAAGTTGAAGAGCAGTTAGAAAAGATTGTAATGGTAGTGGATGATTCAATTACCATACGTAAAGTAACTGAACGCATGCTAACGCGTCATGATATGAGGGTTGTTACTGCTAAAGACGGTGTGGATGCGGTTTCGCAATTACAGGAAATTAAACCAGATGTGATGTTGCTTGATATTGAAATGCCAAGAATGGACGGCTACGAAGTAGCAAGCCATGTTAGAAAAGATCCTCGTCTAGTTGATTTACCAATTATTATGATTACATCTCGAAGTGGCGCCAAACATAAAGATAAAGCAATGGAGATTGGTGTAAATAAATATATGGGTAAGCCATTCCAGGAAGATGAATTGCTTGCAAATATTCGTGAGTTAATTGACTGATGTCTGAAAAAATAAAATGCATTATATTAAAAATTAATGGTGATGAGCTGTTAATGCCGAATGCAGCGGTTGCTGAAATAATACCAATAAAAAACATCATCAACGTGGCAAACAAACCTGGCTGGATGTTAGGTTATTTAGACTGGCGTGGTCATTCTATTCCGCTAATTTCATTTGAAAAGATGGGGGGTGAGCGGATGCCGAGCCTGGCCACCGGCAATGTGAAGGCGGCTATTTTGTTTTCTATAGGTGAGGATAGTAATTTTCCTTATTTATCAATTTTGATGCAGGATGCGCCAAGATTAATAAATATCAAACAGGAAGACCTGATTAAAAATAAAGAAGAAATAACTCACCCTGCAATCGAGGGTAAGGTCATGATGACGGATGGCAATTATAGTATTATCAATATTGAAAAGCTGGAAGCTATCGTAAAAGAAGTTATGACTTATTAGGTGTGCAAAGTTATATAAATATCCGTTTTCATTCTGAAGTCGACTTTCCCAAATTCATTTTCTCAATATCTGCGCTCTGTTATGGCACATCTCCATCAGGGACAGTCCGCTGCTTTTTAGCGCCCTGTCCCATGTGGTAATTCCGATCAGATGGGCAGTGCGATGAACTACCCCGCACAACTCTTGGTGGTCTCAATAAGGGGACAGAGCGCCAAAAAGCGGCGGCTACTCTGTTTAAACAAGGTGATGCCATACTGTCAGTTCTATGCTATTTACTTTTCCCCGAGGGAGATGTTCCTTAACAGGGCACAAACATTGAGTAAATAAACTGTTAACTTCCGCCGCTAATAGCAGTCTATAGCTAACACTTACTAATAGCGAAGTCGTACCTCTCCCTGCCAATCTGATGGAGCTCCTCCCCCCCTCATCAAAACCTGTATAATAGCCGCCAATTTATAACTCAACTAAATGAGAATGTTATGCCTTTAATTCGCCCTTTTGCCGGTTTACGTCCAGTTCCAGAGCATGTGGAAGATGTAGCCGCACCCCCATATGATGTATTGAACAGTGCTGAGGCCCGTGAGCGTGCAGCAGGTAAACCAATGAGCTTTCTGCATATTTCCAAAGCGGAAATTGATCTGCCAGAAGACATCGATCCATATAATCCAGCGGTTTATGCGAAAGCGGCGGAGAATCTGCAGAAATTGATCGATGATGGGATTTTAATTCGAGAAGATCAACCTAAATACTATGTCTACAGACTAAAAATGGGTGACATCGTGCAGACAGGTCTGGTGGCTGCGGCTTCTGTTAAGCATTACGACACAAATCGAATTCGAAAGCACGAGTTTACCCGTCCTGCAAAAGAAAATGATCGTGTTGCACAGATCGAGGCATTAAATGCACAAACCGGTCCGGTATTGTTGGCATATAAATCCGATGATGAGATAGATGGGCTATTAAACCAGGTGGCCGAAGGTGTTCCACTTTATGATCTGGTAGCTGACGATGGTATAGGCCATACATTCTGGGTAGTAGAAGACCAGGTAATAAGCGATAAATTATCAGCTGGTTTCGATGCAATGGAAGCTATTTATATTGCGGATGGCCATCACCGTTCCGCATCCGCATCACGTGTGGCAAAAACAATCGGTGGATCTGATGAAGATATGAGTCATTATTTTCTGTCGGTTATTTTCCCCCATAAGCAAATGAAAATTTTTGATTATAACCGGGTAGTGACTGATCTGAATGGTTTATCTGAAGAGGATTTTATTGGCAGAATAGAAGAAAGTTTTAGCTGTAAGAAAGAGTCTGCTCCGGTTAAGCCAGCAAAACCAAATGAGTTTGGTATGTATTTAGATGGTGAGTGGTACAGGCTGAATATTAATCCTGAACTGGTTTCAGATGATCCGGTTGCAAGACTGGATGTGAGCTTGTTAGCGAATAACCTGCTTGGCCCAATATTGAATATTACCGACCCACGAACCGATCCTAGAATTGATTTTGTTGGCGGTATTCGAGGTCTGGACGGTTTAGAAAAACGAGTCGATAGCGGTGAAATGGCTGCTGCATTTTCTATGTACGCAACGAGTATGGATGACCTGATGTTAGTTGCAGATGCGAATGAGGTTATGCCGCCCAAGTCAACGTGGTTTGAGCCGAAGTTGGCGGATGGCCTGGTTTCACACGTGCTGGATTAGTCATTTTATTAAATAAAAGGAAATAAACCACTGCTATCCCTGTGATTTAAAAATATCGATATTCCTGATAAGTTTTTTGGTGGTGATGGTTTAAAATATTATTCAATATTATTAACGGTGAAGCAGTGTAAGTAGATTAAGTTAGGTTTTGTGGGTGGCTCTTTACCAAATCATAGACTATGCTTCGATATGAATAATATTTCAGAATTAAATTGCCTGTTCCTAAAGTTCTAGAATTAATTTAGATAATGTAATGCTTTACTTTAAGAAACGTTTAATATTTTGAAAGTTACCTGTTTTAATTTTAGATATTAAATATATGATGAAGTATTTACTTATTTATTTATGTTTTTTCTTTTCCGGTATCAGTGCATTAATTTATCAGGTTGTCTGGGTCAGGGAATTTGGAAATATTTTTGGTAACTCGGTCTATTCGGCTTCAATTGTTATAGCCGTTTTTATGACGGGTTTAGGTGTTGGAAGTTATCTCGTTGGACGGTGGGCTGATAGTGCTCATCAGGTAAACCCTCACCGCCCGTTAAAAGCCTATGCTGTTTTTGAACTTGGTATCGCAATTTTTGGAGTTTTGATTGCATTGGCGTTACCTTTGCTGGAGGGCTTGTCAGCATCCATATCAAGTTATCAGTTAAATGGGCAAAACTGGAATGTTCTTACGGAAAGCTCGTTAGCATATCGTTATATTTTAGCAATTATAATTTTGGCTCCATCCACAATTTTAATGGGTGGAACGCTGACCTTACTTATTCGTTTTGTAGTTGGCAATCAACTTGATAAGTCTTGCTGGAGAGTGGGTACCTTATATGGTATCAATACACTAGGTGCAGCATTTGGTGCTTTCGCAGTTGATTTTTTTCTAGTCCCAAATCTTGGTTTACATGCTACTCAAATAGTTGCGGTTTCAATTAATTTTATAATTGCTATTGCAATACTTAATTATTTGAAATCTGAAAATATTAAAAGCATGTTATCAGTTTCAGTGCCTTCATCTTCAACAATAAAGGATTTAAAGTCACCGGTACTTGCACTTAATTATAATGCCCATCGTTTAGTGTTGCTCACAGCGCTTACTATTTTTTTATCTGGTTTCGCAGCGATGGGTATGGAAATTGTCTGGTTTCGTGTTCTATCGAGTATCTTCGGTCAATACCGCGCTATTTTTTCCATTCTTTTAATGATTATTCTAATTGGTATGTGGTTAGGTTCTGTTAGCGGGGCATATTTACATCGAAAAGTAGGCCACGCAAATATATTATATATTCTTAGTCTGTCACTGTTTGTTGTATCTGCAGTAAGTGGCATGCTTATAGTTGACGCAGATCTGGTTCGGGACATGAGTAAGTGGTTTGCCGGAGAAGATGTAGACCAGGCAAAGGTTCTAAGTAATAGTTCAATTAAATACTCATTGCTGACATTGGCCACGATTGTATCCATAGGCTTGCCTGCAGTTATGATGGGCTTTGCGTATCCATTAGCAAATGCAAATGTTCAGCGCATTGAAAGTCAGGTAGGTAGACGCTCGGGAATTATGTATTTTTCTAATACTATGGGGGCGGTTGCGGGTTCAGTTGTTACAGCATTTTATTTGTTACCTATGTCAGGTTCTGTAACGAGTGTGTCGATATTAATGATAATTTCATTATCAGCTATTATTCCCCTGGTTTTTTCAACTCGAACCGACTCTATCAAGTTGCTTAGGTGGCAATCTGTGCTTATAACAACGGCGACCATTGTGCCACTTGTTTTTGTCGTTATCTGGTACAAACAACCTGAAAATAGTGTGATATTTAAAAGTTTCTATTCTGCAAATAATATACAACAGCGTGCATTATCTAGTCAGGAAGGGATTCTTGAAACAGTTGTTGTTGTTGATGACCGAGATAAACACAAAGGAAAAGTATTGTTTACAAATGGTCATAGTATGTCGAGCACATCTTTTGGCGCTCAACGTTATATGCGTGCTTTTGTGCATGTCCCATTATTGCAAATAGAAAAACCGACTGATGTGCTTGTAATTTGTTTTGGCGTGGGTAATACATTGCATGCCACTACATTACATAAAAGTCTGAAAAATATTGATATAGTTGACTTGTCTGAAAATGTACTAAACCACGCAGGGTATTTTTCAGACACTAACTACAATGCATTAGAGGATGACCGTGTTAATGTTTATGTAAATGATGGTCGTCAACATTTACGTATGTATAACGATGAGCGCTATGATTTAATTACTTTGGAGCCACCACCGATTGTCTTTGCTGGTGTATCTGCTTTATATTCTGAAGAGTTTTATCGTTTGGCATTTAACCGTTTAAAGCAAGGTGGTTTTGTTACTCAGTGGCTGCCCTATACCCAGACCTCTAAAAAACTTACTTATTCGATGATTAAGGCCTTTACAAGTGTGTTTCCAGACGCTGTCATGCTAGCGGGTAGTAATGCCGACTTTATATTATTAGGTAGAAAAGGCCTGGCTAACACAATAAACCCTGTTCAGTTAAGACATGCAATGGAGGATAATCCTCAGGTTAAAGAAGATTTAGATAAAATTAATATGGGGACATTAACTGAATTTTTAGGCAGTTTTTTATCAAGCCAAAGAGAGTTATCAAAACTTGATGATAATAAAATTGTTTCGATTACAGATGATATGCCTTTGATGGAGTATGCATCTTTATATGAACGTCAACGAAGCGCCCCCATTGATGTGATTAATGTTTGGAGCGTTCTAAACTGGTGCCCTGATTGTGCTGTTAATGGCAAGCCAATAGATGAGTTATCAAATTTGCCGGTATTTATGCAGGTAATGGAGCAGATGTTTAAAACGGGTCGATTTTCTTCTCCAAATTTGCAATTCACTTTTAAATTAAATGTGAAAGCACCTAAAAGTGAAGTTGAAAAAGCATTCAATGAAACGCCATATCTTTTGCGTATAACCAACAAGGGACATACCATGCAGTGAAGTGTTGATAAATAATTAACAAATTCTGTTGTTAATTAAATGTGTCCTTTCAAAAAATCCTGTCTTAATCCTTCATCCAGTTTTTCTATGGCATAACGCAGCATAGTGCGTGGCATTTTTTTGTAATGTAATTGTAAAAACTGCATAAGAATTTGCAGATCTCTTTTACCAACTTCTCTTAACATCCAGCCAACTGCTTTATGAATTAAATCATGCTCATCTTGTAATAAGGTTTTGCTTATACGTAATGTGTAATCAAATTGATGTTCACGAATGAATTGCCAGGTACTGATAATGGCGATGCGTTTTTTCCACAGATCTGATGATTTTGATAATTTGATGAGTAAGTCTTTATGTTTTTTAGGCTTATCTAAAAGAAAGCCACCAACAATATCACGACAGGTGACATCAACAAGGTCCCAGTTATTTATGTAATCTATCTGTGAGAGATAATATTCATATATGATTTTTTGTTGCTGATTGTTTTCCTGTTTTTTTGCAACATTAAACTGAAGCATGAGTATGAGTAGAGCTAGCATTCGTTCTTCGTGAATTTTTGAATGCAATAATTTTTCAATCTGTTTGAGTTCAAGCTGAATAAACTCCTTAGCCAATTTGCGTAGCATCGGCATAGTGACACCTATAAACTTGTCGCCTTCACCATATTCTCCTTTAGCGGTTTTAAAGAAGCGTAATGAATGCTTGGCTCTTATCGGGTCTGCATATTGTTGTAAGGCTTTTTTTGCATTGGCTGGAGACATAAATTAAGTATAGATAGGGGTGTCAATATACCGCGCAATTAAGCCACGCTCTGCCATATCTGCATCCAGTTGAATACGAATTTTATAACCTCCACCCTTGGCTTCTTCCATTGTGTTGCCCTGCATATCTTCCATGCTGCCCAGAATAATATCTTCATTACCGGAGGGTTTGATTAGTTCCAGCTTGTCACCCACTACCATTTTGTTTTTTACATCTATGTCAGCCATGCCGGTTTCTTTGTTATAAGCAACCACTTCACCGACAAATTGCTGCTGGCGGTTAATGGAATTTCCCTGCATATAATTCTGATATTCATGGGTGTGGTGGCGCTGATAAAAACCATCGGTGTAGCCTCGGTTAGCGAGGTTTTCCAGCACGCCTAATAATTCTGGATTAAATTCTTTACCCTGGGATGCATCTAAAATAGCCTCTTTATAACTTTGTGCTGTGCGCGCTACGTAATAGTGTGATTTGGTACGGCCTTCTATTTTTAAACTATCAATACCAATATCGACCAGTTGCTTAACATGTTCCACCGCACGTAAATCTTTTGAGTTCATTATGTAGGTGCCGTGTTCATCTTCTTCCACTGGCATCAGATCACCGGGGCGATTGGCTTCTTCTAAAAACATGACGTCATCGGCCTGTGGATTACGGGCATCTCCCATGTCTGAAAATTTAACGGTTTGTTCAGGAATTATTTTAGGTCGGTATTCATTATCTGGGTTAGTATCATATTCTGCATCAGTTACAGGCTTATAAATGCCTTCTGCGTTTTCCTTCGTAGGCGTTGACTTGTAATCCCAGCGACAGGCGTTTGTGCAGGTTCCCTGGTTAGGATCACGGTGATTAAAATATCCAGAGAGTAAGCAGCGTCCCGAATAGGCGATGCAGAGTGCGCCATGCACAAAAACTTCCAGTTCCATATCCGGGCATTCCTGCCTGATTTCCTTAATTTCATCCAGGGATAACTCACGGGATAAAATAATCCGCTCTATACCAACAGATTTCCAGAACTTAACCGCAGCATAATTAACCGTATTTGCCTGTACTGATAAATGTACGGGCATTTCAGGCCAGTGTTCCCTCACCATCATAATTAAGCCCGGGTCAGCCATAATTAATGCGTCCGGGCCCATTTCAATAATCGGTGCCATATCTTTAACGTAAGATTTTATTTTACTGTTGTGGGGCATTAAGTTTGAGGTGAGATAAAACTTTTTACCCAGCTCATGTGCCTCTTTAATGCCTATTGCCAGATTGTCTTCCATAAAGTCATTGTTGCGTACACGTAGGCTATATCGGGGTTGGCCCGCATAGACCGCATCTGCGCCGTAAGCGAAGGCATAGCGCATGTTTTTCAGGGTGCCTGCGGGTGAGAGTAATTCAGTCTGTTTCATATCGTTCGGGTCTTAAAGTGGCCATAATCAGAGGGGTAATCAGCTATTTTACCTTATTTAGGAGGATAGGTTACACTGATAAGTATGAGTGAATTTTTTCTACAGCTTGGACAAAATATCTGGGCCGTCTATCTTGATACGGCGATCTGGTTACTGGTGGGTTTAATGGCGGCAGGTCTGGTGAAAGCCTATGTCCCCGCAGATGCCATGCAAAAATGGCTGGGAGGTTCGGGTTTTTCTGCCGTGGGCCGTGCAGCCCTGTTTGGCGCCCCTGTGCCACTTTGCTCCTGTAGCGTTTTACCTGCCGCGATAGGCCTGCGCCGAGCGGGTGCATCAAAAGAGGCTACGGTTTCTTTTTTGATATCGACGCCTGAAACCAGTATAGATTCTGTTGCGGTTACCTATGCCCTAATGGGGCCGGTAATGGCGGTGTACCGGCCAATATCTGCCCTGATCAGTGCCATTGTGACCGGCATGATGGTGGCATTTGTGAAAGATGTAAAAATTCACACAGGTGAAGATTTAATAGAGCCAGGCGGTGTTAGCAACTATTGTCGTAGTGGACTTGAGGCCACCTCCTGTTGCGAATCAAATGTTGAGGAGAAAGCCGGTTGTTGTGAATCTGAAATCAATCCAGGGCAGAATAAGCTAAGCCAGGCAATACGTTATGCCGGCACCGATTTACTGGATGATATCTCCAGGTGGATGGCCTTTGGTATTGTTTTTGCCGGTATCATGATGACCGTTATTCCTGAGGGCTGGTTAGCTCAGTGGGGGCAGGGTATAAGTGCAATGCTGGTGATGCTGCTGGTAGGCATTCCCATGTATATCTGTGCCGTGGCTTCAACACCGGTTGCCGCGGGTTTATTAGTTGCGGGGGTTTCCCCCGGTGCGGTGCTGGTGTTTTTGTTAGTGGGCCCGGCTACAAATATTGCAGGTATAATGCTGGTTAAAAAGGAGTTGGGCAGCAGGGTGACGTTGCTATACTTGCTCGGAATATCGGTAGTGAGTTTAGTAATGGGTTTGTTACTGGAATGGGGTATTTCAAATTATAGTTTGCTTATAGACACTAGCCAGCAGCACCAGCATAGTTTTGTGCCCAATGAGTTGAGTCTGGTCGGAGCTGTTTTATTACTTATTTTAGCGGTGCCCGCAATAAGAAATCGGTTTATCCCCTTTTTCGCCTGAATTCATCCGCGGTAAGAATCAGTTACATACACGGGAATAAAGAAAAAAAATATCGCTCAATTAAACTTACAAAGCCTGCCTGATTAAATACTGGGATAACTCAAGCGCACTAGACTGTTCATCGGTTAGCTCATTATCTTTTTCAATCATTGCTGTGTTCTCTTTACTTAGCAACGTTTCTAATACTGAGGACAGGGCATGAATCCGTTCCTGGGCGATAATCATTTCCAGCATGCGGCAATAGGGTTTTATTAAATCAATGAAATGAACAGCATCCAGTAGTTTTAAGCTGCGGTGTTCACTTTTATCAGAAGTATAAAACAGTGCATGGTTTTGGTCGCAATGAAAATCAGCTGGATGAAATTCTATTAGTTCCTGCCTGGTCTGTTTCAGGCAGTTGAGCAGACTATTAAGGCAGGATTCAATTTCCATACGCTCCTTATAGCTGGTGCGCTGTATAAACTGGTTACGATTTGCAGTAATGGTTAAAAACTGGATTGCCAGGGTATCAATGGCGTTAATCAGGGTTTTAACCGTATATTCCTGTTCGGCACCGAGTTTCAGGTTGGTATTGAAACCCACTTGTTGAAGCTTGATTAGCAGGGAGTTGTTTACTGTTTTTAACCCGACCAACAATGAATTAATTGAAGCAATGGACTTTGCCATATCGAATATTGTTCCTTCAGACGCAGCTTTACGTTATTAGTTTTCTTGTGTTTTGAAGCCTGATAGTTAACGCTTTACAATGATCTGCGTTCCATCAGGTTGTCATCCTCCTCGTTGTGGATAACCTACCCTACAAAACTTCCGTGTGGCGCTTAAATCAATCGACCCACTATATATTGTGGATATTTCAGGGTCAATAACAATCTGCTGTGGATAAGCCTGTTAAGAAAAATTGTATAAGCTGTGGATAAGTTCGCATATTGCCACTGATAAAGGGCTGGAGTGGTTTTAAAGTATTAACGGATAAATGAATTGTATTTAATATCTGACCAGCGGTAGTTAGCAAGATGTGCTGTATGAGCCTGGGTAAATCAGATGGTGCCACCACATTGTTCGGGCGCCTAACTATTAATCGTTAATAAATAAATAGCATATCCTGCACCAGCAAACTGACAAAGGTGAAGCAGGTTTTGAAGGCTGCTTAGTGATCGATAGGCACGGTTATTTACCACCTGAAATTTTTCATTACAGGTTTTTAATATGCCCGTTAAAATATGTGAGTGATTAAAAACGTAGCTGACGGTCAGGATCGTCAGTAAAAATGCAGCGCTTTGGTTTTTAACCAATGCGGCGCATATACCAGCCAGTAGACAGAGTACAGAATTGAGGCGGTACAGGCGACGGTAAATAGTTAAGCTGTTTGAAAGATTTTCAGGTGATTTTAATAAGGTGTTATAGAGCAGGGTTAACAGTAAAAAACTACCCATGGTAGCACCGGTAAGAGTTGCAGCTATTAATGTAAATAGAATATAAACATCCATTTACGGAGTGTATCACTTAAAAGCAAAAGCATTTTCCGCAAATGAACGTAAATGTTTTGTTTGTGTGCCTACGGCGCACTGCGCCCTGTATAAAGCTTTTGCTTTTATTTGCGTGTGTTAGCGTTGACGTGCAAGGAAGCACTAATGCAGTGGGCGCATGGATGCGCAGGAACTGCCATTTGCGGACAACATGTTTTTTGTTTTTAGGTAATATTCGTGGAGATACCTCAGGGATAGATCTCAAAGAGCAGGGCTCTATCCCCGGGTATAATTAAATATGCTAGAAATTTTCAAGAGAGCGCATGCTGGCAGGCAATAATTTAAAGTCTACCAGTGAGCTGACTAATGACTTAACAAAAGTTGCTTCTTCTTCATGCATCATTTTGTAGTACTGAATTTTCATGGTCAGTGCGCTACCAAAAATAATAGAAACCAGTGCCAGCGCTGAGCCGATTGAAAGAGTTGAAACCCCGGTAATGCCCTGGCCTATAGTGCAACCCAATGCAAGCACGCCACCTATGCCCATTAAGACGCCACCAACGATATGGGTTAGGAAGTCTTTCAGGTCAACAAACCATTCAATTCGAAACGCCTTTGAAATAATAGACCAGATAAATGAACCCAGAATAACACCCAGAACAGCAACAATACCTGCTGTCAGATAGGCGCTATCAAAACCTTTGCTCGCATAACGGGTGGTTTGACCAACTGGGTTAATAAAGGTAAATGACTGTACGCCAACATCACGTGGACGGGCATTTGTATCATCCTGAAGCATATCCCACGATTCCGCACTGGCATATTCAGTCCAGCTAAAAGATTCATCATCGGCGTTAATGGTTACCATGCTGGAAGTCGCAAACCAGACAGCCAGCACCGCTGCACCCACGGTGAAACCGCCGAGTTTATTATCAAAGCTTTTACGAAAATCAGCAGACTTAAATATAAACCCGAACAAAAGAGCCGCCAGGATGAGACCCAGGATTGCACGTGTTGAGCCAATATCAGTTCCAACCGTATTGCCTATCACACTACCTAAATCCTGTTGTGTGCTCAGGCTGATTGAGGCAGGGTTGGTCCAGGGGTAAAACAGTATGGAATACAGTGTGCTGTCTGTACCCGGAAATGGGTTGATCATGAAGTAAGCGCATATTGAAATCACAATAAACAGGAAAATAGATTTAATATTACCGCCACCAATGCGAATCAATGTCTTGTTACCACAACCACTGCCCAGGGTCATACCAATACCAAATAAAAAACCCCCAAGAATATATTCTAGCCAGGCAAAATTACTGCCACGGTAGGGTGGTAAGGTAGAGTCCACGTTGGCAATGCCACTTTGCTCAAAAATAACCACACCGATAATGGCGATTGCCATGGCAAGGAACCAGGCGCGCATGCGGCTGTTATCACCTATATTTACCATATCGGAAACTGCACCCATGGTGCAGAAGTTAGACTTGTTAACCACTGCACCCATAATAAATGCAATAGCAAAAACGGAGAGCAGCACGGTTAAATGTGCGGAAGAAAAATCTTCAAAAATCATGGTCAAACCTCGTGATTATATGTGTGTGTGATATGCAATGCATCATGGCGCTGTTCCACAGTGCGTACAGGTATTGTCACAACACAGGTTATGTCATTTCTTAATTCGCTGATGATTCCATCACAGACCAGATGTTGAGCTGTGCTAACTTCTAAAATGAAGTTAATAAATGATAACAGGCCAGTCTTTGCTGGCTCTATTTAGCGAAGCGAATGATACCCGTATTAATTACCTTAATGCAAGTTTCTTGCGCTGTCTTTTGTCTGATTTATAAACAAAAAAGGGCAAAATGGATAATTGAAAATAGCCAGGTTCTAATTATAACTTTATGATATTAAAGGTAAAATTTAGAAAGCCACTTTGTGATTAAGTATGGATTTAATAAAATTAGCATTTTCTAATGATTTTTTTATAAAAGGCTTATGCAAGTGAGTATACCCCAGCTTGGATTGTGCCCTGGCCGAAACTATAAATCGTTGTGAGCCACCTGGAATAATTGAGTCAAATGGATAGCAGGTAACAAGATGTACATATGAGCTGGATTGGTCATCGATAAAACGGGCATTATCCATATTGACTATCTTTGAAGATGTTACTTTATATATTGTGTTTTCTGACTGGGCAGTTTCTATAAAAATATTGTCTCCCGGTTGTAGATACTGTAAAAAATTAAAATGTGTATCTCGGTGTGCGCTGATCAAGCTATTGCCTTTTTTGCCTGGGGTGGAGGAGGCAAAATTATGCCCTGGCCCAAAAGCCAGGGTTCTGCCACTGTCACCGGCCAGTACAATTAAATCAATGTTTAAACGGGGTACGGTTAATCGTGCAATTGGCCAGGTATCTGCCCAGGGCCAGGGTTTGCTCCGCGTGTCACCGGCTTTGACATTTTTCCAGGCATGCTCAAGCAGTTGTTGTGCAACAATGGCTTTGCTTTCAATATATAAGCCTTGCCCTATAAACCAGCAACCCGGAATAAATAAAAAAATAACAATATAAGGTTTTGTAATTTTAAAATGCATATCTAATGTCTCAGCTTTGCTCAGTTGTGTCCTGGGGAGGAACCGCCTGGCGTAATAAAACCGCAAGTGCTAAACCCAGCATTAATAAGGAAAAACCAAAGAGTAAATTTAATTCAGCCGAACTAGCTGTTTGTGGCAGGCGACCAAATGATTTGTAGGCATTCTGTCCGTATGGCAGGTTTACCGGCATCCTGGTTTTATCAAGACCGGTGTCGACTGGGCGTGAGGGTGTTTTATCAACCGCAACAAGGCTGGTGTACTTGCTAACTAAATGATGGGTGAGTGCTACATCAATAATATCTGTACGCACCTTTTCTTTATTGGCGCCATCGTGAATGCTATCCATTAGTGCGGCAATTTTTTTACGTGCCCAGAAAATACCGATACCTTTACTTGTGTTGTCGGTTTTTAAATTTAATTTAGCGCTCCATGGAGACAGGGCACGTGTGCCAGTTAAGCTGATTTCCTGTAGTGGTTTGTCAGATTTAATAGCTAGAATGACAGGTTCGCCGTTATACAGATCGGGTAGTCGTTCAGGCCATATTTCAGTCACTACATTTTGATTAAAATGTAGTTTTATATCCGTCATCAGGGGGCTTTCAAGTTTGCTGAACAGGGATGTCATTTTATTATTCACCTCGTTAACATCACTAATGTAAGTAAAACTACCTCGGCCAAACTGTGCAGCCTTGCGCATAAAATAACTATTAGGCGCTGAACCAATGCCGATCGTAAATAAACGACTTTTCCCCAGGTTTTTATGAATAATGTCGAATAAAGCAGATTCATTACCAACACTACCATCGGTGAGAAAGATAACCTGGTGAACATAATGAGTATCAGCCGGTTTATTTAAAGCCAGTTTTAATGCAGGAGCCATTTCAGTGCCACCTTCAGCTTTAAGTCGATTGATATATTGTTTAGCGATTAAAATATTTTCAAAGCTGGCAATTTGTGAGTGGGAAAAAAGTTGATCAGTAATTGAGTTGAACTGAATAATATTAAATTTATCGTGTAAACGAAGCCGATCTAATGCCATTAATAAAGATTGTTTAGCCTGGGTCATAGAAACCCCATGCATGGAGCCGGAAGTGTCGATTATATAGCTTATTTCTCTGGCTAAAGGCTGACCGTTGTGGGCGCCATCATTAGGGGGTGTAAGCATTAACATTTGAAAATAATCATGATTAATTTTTTCACTAAAAACAGCCGCTTTTGGTGCGTGTTTAACCTGTGGTGTCCATACTAGCTCGAAGTCACGATCGGAGGGCGTTACGCCATTGGCAAGAGATATATTAATAACATCATTCGCCTGTTGCTTTACGATATTGTGATAACGACTAAACAGTTTTTCTAACGGTAAGCCTGTGTTGAGTTTTAAATTTATAGATACCGGGTTTACTTTGTTTGGGCCGGATTGCACAGGGGGAGTAATTTGAGCGGCGTCTTGAACCGGGTTTGTATGGTGCACCCAACCTGTTTGTGAGAATGATATGGTTTCAGCCATGTCCTTTTCAGAAGTATCGTTTGAGCTTAGTAATGTAAATTGTTGCGGAATATTGCCCGGTATATAACGAGGTGTAATGGCCATAGGAAAACGTAAACTAAAATTCCCCTGTTCATAATGTAATACCTGCTGGTATTCAAGTTCAACAATAATGCTTTCGCCGGGGGCAATATTTGCCAACGTGTTTGTAAACAGGTTGGGGTGTTGTTGTTCAACAAGTGCGGCTTTCCTGCCTTCACGCTTCGCTTTTTCATAAGTGCGTTTAGCTTCTAGTTTTTCTTTTATCCTGCCTTCTATAAGCCGTTCACCAATACGTATTCGCAGGTGGTCTACAGCTGCATTTTCCGGTAGGGGAAAAACATATTCAGCCTCAATCCAGCTATCACTGGTGTTTTCAAATTGTTGCTTGATGCTACTGCGCACAATCATACCGGTAACGTGCATATCCACATCTGTCTGACGTAAGGGGACTTGCTGATAAATGCCCGAAGTGTTTGTTTTAATGAGCATGCTCCCCTGGCTGAGTTTATTAAATTCAATATTTTGAAATTCTGTTGTCCGGGTGCCACCATAGGCGAGGTTGCCAAGTAACATTAGAAGCAGGCCCAGGGTAATTAAGAGCAGGGTTATAATGATTCTTTTAGACCAGATGAAAAAATGGGATTTACGGGGTCTATAATTGTCGTGTAAATATTCGCGACGAGGTCGGCGTTTTAAAAAGTGTGTATTAATAAATAACATACAAGTCTCCTGATGAATACGTGAAGTTTCTTAAGGAGTAGTTAAAACGATAAGAGTGGCATTTCAGTGGTGTGATTCAGGCAGCGCAAAGATGAAATGTGATGAATTATGACAACTCATGCGAACCAGTAATATATGGCAGGGTAATGTGATAGGGTATGGCAGAGTAAAATAAAAGAGCAGGTTTGGTAATGTCACAGCATATAGCGATAGTAGAGGATGAGCCGTCTATCAGAGAAAATTATGCAGATGCATTTAAACAGCTGGGTTACAGGGTGTCGCAGTACGCCGGTCGAGATGAGGCGATAAAAGCGTTTGGAACACACTTACCTGATTTGGCACTGTTAGATATCGGACTGCAAGATGATGCGGAAGGGGGATTTGAAGTTTGTCGCATATTGCGTAATAAATCTGAAACCGTGCCGATTATATTTTTAACCGCGAGAGACAGTGATCTGGATATTATTTCAGGTTTAAGGCTAGGGGCCGACGATTATTTAACCAAGGATATAAGTTTACCCAATTTATGTGCCAGGGTTGCCGCATTGTTTCGACGAATCGGTGCATTAACGGCCGCCCCGACAACAGAAGAAATTATTGAGCGTGGATCACTGAATATGGATATGAATAGATTTACCGTTGACTGGAAACAACAAAGGATTGATTTGACGCTGACGGAACTTTGGGTAGTGCATACCCTGGCGAGGCACCCTGGGCACGTTAAAAACCGTGATCAGCTAATGGAAGATGCACACATTGTAGTTGATGATGCAACCATAACCTCCCACATAAAACGAATCAGGAATAAGTTTTTAAAAGTTGACGGTGAATTTAACTGTATTGAAACGGTTTATGGCATGGGGTATCGCTGGCTTGAAAATTAAGAATATTACCAATGTCTAGAGGAAAAAATAAAAAATATAGAATATCTATTCGCAGTAAATTATTGCTAATTTCAGCCGTGTTGTTTGTGGTTCCCTGGATTGGTGTGCAATATATTCAGGATATGGAGAATTTTTTGCGCGTAAACCAGGAGGAAAGTTTATTGGGAAAAGCGCAGATTGTTGCAGCTGTTCTACAGGGGCAGGCAGATATTTTTAAATCAAGAACATACTCTGGGAGCACTGAAGAAGTATCAAAAAAAACATCTGATAATTTATCGCACCTATATGTTAGGCCCTTAAAAAGGGCAATACATCTAGATGGTTACCTGGATGACTGGCTTGATTTTAATGAAAAATCAATACTGCTTAAATCAGACAATCCCGCATCGCTTCAATACAGGTATTACTTAGCAAGCTACAGAAAGTATGTTTATATGATTTTGCAGGTCAAGGATGATGAGGTGATATATCGAAAGGCCAATAGTTTAAGCCTGAATAAAAATGACCATTTAATTATAAAATTAAGAAATAGAGAGGGGAAGTTAAAAAACTATACTGTCGCGACGCAATCACCGGGCTGGGTAAATGCGCATAGAATGGAGTTTTTTCAGGACGAGTGGCAAGGAGTAGCTCCAGAGTTGCGAATTAAAGGTGAATGGCAGGAGACAGCGGAAGGCTACAATATAGAAATTAGATTACCATTAGAATTAATTGGCGATGATTTTTCATTTTTTGTCGCTGATGTCGACGACAGGTTAAGTGGCGAAATTAAATCAGTTTTAGGTGAGGGTGAAATAACAGGTGAGCTAGGCACAATAGTTATCCCATCTTTAAAAGTAGAAGAAATGTTAAAGCGAATAAACAGGCCTGCTTCACGTACCTGGGTTGTAGATCAAAGTTACAGGGTGCTTGCGGTGGCGGGTGATATTCGAACAGAAGATAAAGCGTTAGAGGAAAAAATGAGTGATAATGGAGTTAGCACTATTAGTAAGCTAGTCAGTGTTTTCTATCATTTGTTACTTAAACAGCCCGCGCATAATTTCAAAGATGAGTTATCAAGCGTGTCGTATCTGCGTGCAAAAGTGGTTCAATCTGCTTTAGAAGGCGTGCCTGGAACCAGCTGGAGAGACACACCAGACAAACAGGTTAAAATATTAACAGCAAGTTATCCGGTGATGATAAAGGGAAAATCAATAGGCGCCATTGCGATTGAAGAGACCAGTAATTCTATTTTGATTTTACAAAATAGAGCCATGGAAATTTTAATAAATTTAAGTGCACTAACGTTTTTAATAACAGTAGTGGTATTACTAAGTTATGCGACCCGGCTTTCCGTTAGAATCAGACGGCTACGTGACGAAACAGAAAGCGCAATAACAAATGAAGGGAGAATTGAAAAGGCGATTAAACCAACAAAATCAAGCGATGAGATTGGGGATTTGTCTAGAAGTTTTACTGATATGTTGTCACGTTTGGCAGAATATAATCGTTACCTTGAAACAATGGCAGGAAAATTATCCCATGAATTACGTACACCAATCACCGTAGCTCGCTCATCCTTAGAAAATCTTCAAACGGCAAAAACCGACGAGGCCAGGGAAACTTATATCCAGCGTGCAAGTGACGGCATGGGGCGTTTAAGTGATATTTTAACAAGGATGAGTGAGGCGACACGACTTGAGCAAACACTGCAATCAGAAACGTTGCAGAATGTAAATGTACGTGAGTTAATCGAAAATTGCATGGCAGGTTATCGTATAGCGTATCCAGATGTTGAGTTTAATTTTGAAAATAAATCAATAATTGATGGTGTGATTTCAGGTGTGCCTGAACTGCTGGCGCAGATGCTGGATAAGTTGATTTCTAATGCGGTTGATTTCCATGCTGAATCGACACCTGTTATTTTAAAAATAAATGAATATAAAGGTGCGCTTCAGTTAAGTGTCATTAATCAAGGCAGTGCTTTGCCCGAGTCTATGCGTGAAAATTTATTTGAATCGATGGTTTCGGTTCGGGATAAAAGAGATAACCGGCCACATCTTGGCCTGGGCTTGTATATTGTTCGGATGATTGCTGAGTTTCATCAGGGGAGTGTGCAGGCGCTTAATTTAGATGATGAATCTGGGGTTGAAATTTTTTTGGAATTTCCATTGGGGTAGGGAGGGGTATTTGTTAAGTTGTTTTTTATAAATTTAGGGGCGTGGGTTGCATGTGTGTCACTTTTTAGTAGCTCTTGGTTTTATGGGAATTTGAATTTTGTTGTGTCGGTTTTTAGAGTATTCGCAAGCTCTTATCTTCATGGGAATTGGAATTCTGTGTAGTCGCCGCGCTGGCGACCTACTTTCTTTTCAACAGCGAAAAGAAAGTAGGCAAAGAAACGCCGCCTCGCTTAACACAAGCTTTTATTTTAAAAAGCAAAATAAAAGTACCTTCTTCACTCCTGATTTATTTGGCCGCTGCGGAACTCACGAATTAAAAAGCAAATTCGCTCAGACATCCTCGCGGAAAACTCCAAATAAATCACTCACTCATCAGCTTGTGTAATGAGGAAGGTAAGTCAAAAGCTTTAAAAGCAAAAGCAGGTTATGAAATCCGGAAGTTTTCTTTTGCAGCTCAAGCTTAAATTGGTTTAGATTTACCTCTCCTCTGGAGCTTGCCGAAAATTGTATACCTGTAGGGGCAAAATCACAGGGATGTGCCAATATATTTAATTTGGGAGTTCCGATAAGCCTGGACGGCTTACCGGGACGACCCGGTAAAAGAGTAAATAACTAACAATATAAAATATTACTGGAAGCCCTCATTGCAATTTTTGGGAATTCTCATCGCTTTTTGATGAGAACAAGCGAGTAAAGGACGGCGTTCTTTTGCTTACTTTTCTTTCGCTGTTGAAAGAAAAGTAAGTCGCCAGAGAGGCGACTACACAGAATTATAATTCCCATGAAACCAGGGGCTTGCATAAGCAACAACAGCCGGCACCACAGAATTCAAATTCCCATAAAACCAAGAGCTAGCAAAAAATATAAAATCATAAATAAACATGTCATAATTCATAATATTTCACCCGCAAATCACCACATTCAAGTCAGCAAAAAAACACATCGCCCCTTCATACTAATCCTCAAGTTAACAACAAAACCATGTTGTTGATATTTAAACTCAAACAAAACCGAGGAAAGTAATATGAAAATTTCAAGCAAAACAACATACCCTGTAGCAATGATGATTGGCCTGCCGTTATTGATGTTAGGCGGATGTGCAAATGAAACTGTAAAGGTAGCACCTGAAGCAGCAATGACTGTAAATGAAATAATTGAAAAAGACGAAACACTCAATGAACAACTCCAGGAAATCGATAACATCATAACAACTGTGCCTGATCAGGAGTACATAGAAGTTAGTAAACCTGAGGATGTCGAATCAGTTGAATTAGCGATAGAATCACCCGTAGAAGAAGAGGTGGTGGCCAAGGAAAAGACACCAAAACCGGATGAAGGTATTATCGGGTTTGCATTTGATGAGGCCGATATCGATGCACAGTACGGAGAGTTGTTATGGCAACACGCACAATATTTAAAAGAAAACACAAATTTAATTTTAAATATTAGCGGTCATACCGATAGCTCAGGGGCCAGGGTTTATAACGAAATTTTAAGTAAAAAGCGTGCAAACCAGGTAGCAAATATTTTAATAGATTTTGGTGTGGAGAAAGCGCGCATTAAAGTTGTCGGTAATGCTGATGATCTTCCATTAGCAGGGGCAATTCATCATCGGGAGCACCGTAGGGTTGAATTAGATTTTGAGGATCAACAATTAGTTAGCAATTAAAGGAGGTGAAGAGGTAAGGCTCATTAATTCGGGTTGGGTTAATGAGTCTTTTTTTTGTGTTATAAATTGAATCCGTTGTTATTATTTAGTAAGTGATCATAATAGCCATATTTTATATTCGATAATTAATAAATAATGCTAAGATTATTGAAAATAACGTAAAACGACATAAATGAGAAATGAAATGAAAAAACTTCTCGATATAATGACTGCTCTTAGAAATCCACAGAGCGGATGTCCCTGGGATATAAAACAAACATTTAAAACGATCATTCCTTATACATTAGAGGAAGCGTATGAGGTTGCTGATGCTATAGAAAGCGGCGATATGCAAGAGCTGAAATCTGAGCTTGGTGATTTATTGTTTCAGGTTGTTTTTTATGCACAAATGGCAAAAGAGCAGGGCGATTTTGAGTTTGCCGATGTCGTTGAAACAGTCAGTGAGAAGTTGATAAGAAGGCACCCCCACGTGTTTGCAGGTGTTGACTGCAAAGATGAGGCTGAATTGCACGAAGCATGGGAAAAATCAAAAGCTGTTGAGCGTGATAAACAGGCTGATATTAATAAAGCATCCATACTCGATGGCGTAGCTAAAGCACTACCGTCATTAAAACGAGCACAAAAGTTACAGAAGCGTGCAGCCAGGGAGGGTTTTGACTGGCCAGAGATTGAACCTGTGCTGGAAAAAATAGAAGAGGAAATACAGGAGCTGCGTCACGCAATGCAGCAAAATAATCAGACGTCCATCTTTGAAGAAACCGGCGATATCTTATTTAGTTGTGTGAACCTGGCACGGCACCTGGGTGTAGATGCTGAAGAATCACTTAGGGGATGTAATCAGAAGTTTGAGCAGAGATTTTCTTATATAGAAAAATCATTAAATAAGGCAGGTCGTTCTTTTCAAAGTTGCACTATCACCGAGCTTGAGAATCTATGGCAGGAAGCTAAAGATAATTAAATTTATAAAATGTGATTTATATGCTGTGGTGGTGTTTGTACGGGCTCAACTTTAGTGATATATTTTGCTGCCCAATATTTGTTGTTATTTCCCTGTAGGCTTTTAATACCTTTAATAAATTATGATACAGGTTGTGAGTTTAATATTATGAATAAGTATCTAGGTAGTTTTTTTGCTGTAATGATGGTTTGTCTGTTTACAGCCTGTAGCCTGGAAGACCTGGCTGAAACATGTGAAACCGCGTTTGCCTGCCCTGCTGATAATTCAACTGCTCAATTATGTTGTACTTTTGAGAATTGTCGTTATGTAACAGGAACAAAAACATTCAGTTGCAGTGGAACAGATTGTATTTCTAGCACACAAACCCTGACAGATTTCTGCATGGGGACTACAGCATCAAAATCTGAAATAGAATTGGCAAATATGCTAGGCCTGGAAAAAGTAAAAAATATGTTGCTTAAGAAATCTATCGATGACATGTACAAGGATCTTGGTGTAGAAGTTAAGCAGGAATAATTTACTTTAATATTGGGGTCAGGAGTAGGCTTTAAAGTATATTTACAGAAATGTAGCGGACCCATCATTATCATGGTGCCTGGTGGATCCGCGTTGCTTGATCCACCCTACATAACATTTGTTTTTTCTCTTCATCCTTGTCTTTGTGATGTTTTTTAAAAATCAATCAATTTGGCATTTATTAATTAAATGCTCAGGTAAGCCTGGTAACGGTTACGAATTTCTCGGACATAATTAACCGGTTCTCTGCCGCGCACATAACCGTGACGGGCTTTTTTGAAATGTTTACGCTTTGACAAAAGTAGCATGGCTTTTTCAACATTATCAAACCAGCGGTTTGGGTTTAGACCCTGTTGCTTCGCTAGTCGGCGTGCATCTTTTACATGTCCCTGCCCGGCATTGTAAGCGGCCAGGGTAAACCACATTCTATCCTTAATATTAAGCTCCGGCTCAAATCTGTTTCGAACCCAGTTTAGATATTGCACCCCTGCTTTTATTCCAGGCTCGGGTTGTTTCAGGTTGCTTATACCCATTTCTTTTGCTGTTCGCGGCATTACCTGCATTAAACCCTGCGCACCTACCCAGGATTTTGCTTTCGGGTTAAAGCGACTTTCCTGATACATTTGTGCAACGATTAACCTCCAGTCAAAATCATATTTCTGTGCATATTTTTTTACCAGTGTATCGTAGGGTGAAAGTGTCCCAGCGGGGTTTAAGTCAATGCGTTGTGAACGATATTTTTTTATTTTATGTGCATTTTTAAAATATTTATTATAGGTGACATTATAAAAGAGTGAGCGATGTTGTTTTTTTATAAATTGATTAACGGCAGTAATCAGCTTCGGATTATTGTCTCGCATTGCCCAGGAATTTTCCCGTGCTTCACCTATCACTAAAGCTCCGCGAATGTCATCCCTCCAGGTGAGCTCAATATCTAACAGGTGATTATCTGCGAGTGTCAGATCAAAGTTGCCGCTGGCAACCTGGGCAATAATTTCTTCGGTTTCCATGTTTTCAGGGGCGTCAACTAAATTAAATTTTATGCCTGTCTTTTGTAGTGTTTGTAGTGTTTCCCAGTAGGCGCTAGATTGACGCACATAAATGCTGCGTCCCGCCAGGTCATCAACTGATTTAATAGATAGATCATTGGCACGGCTGACAATTATTTCTGATGCAATATGATGTGGTCTGGCGAAAGTGACACCACGTTTTTTTCGCCTGTCTGTAATGGTTAAAAAACTGGCGATAATGTCGCCCTTGCCTTCTAGTAGCATAGGGATTTGGGCTTCATGGCTAGGCGCACTGATAACTTCCAGGCGTAAATTATGCTGGTTTGCAAAGGCTTTAACAAAATCATACTCAAAACCCAGTAGTTCACCACGCCAGAGGAAATAGGAGGCGGCATTGTTGCGGGTTATAACACGCAGGGTTTTACGTTTTTTTATGGCATCGAAGTCATCATTAAAAACGCTTTCAAGTCTTTTAGTGAGTAGTTGATGAGTTATAAACTGGTTAGTTGCTTTAAGCAGTTCGGGGTTGTTTTTTCGAACCCCCCAGGCAAGTGCCCGGTCACTGGTTAAGGGTAGACTAATCTTGAAATCATCTCGGTAAGCGGAAAGTACTTCTAATAAATTGCTGTCAACAATTGTCAGATCAATTTGTTTACTGACAAGCTGGTCAATGATTTGATCTACACTGAGGTGACCAGAAAGAATTTTTGTATTGATGTTGGGTTGTTTTTGCTTAAGTTTTTCAATGGTTTCCTGATATGAGGATTTTTCCTGAAAAGCAATTGTTCGGCCATTGAGGCTCATACGATTACTGATTTTGTCATCAATACGACTCACAATCCGCTCAATACTATGTGCAAGGGGCAGGGTGAATTCTATTTGTTCTTTGCGTGAAGATGTAATCGTGAGATTTGCGGCAATAATGTCACCACGCCCCCGATTTAACTCTTCAATCAGGTTTTCAAATTTATCAACATGAACGAATACTGCCTTCAGGCCAAGATGCTCCGCCAGCTTTACGGCCATTTCCTGCTCATTACTGAATGAGTTGCCCTTTCTGGGTAACCACCTGTCATTTAAGGGGGTTACTAAAATGCGTAGTTGGTCATGTTTTTTAAGATCACTCAGGTCACCTGTTTCTAAATAGCTTTCATCAACCGATAAAGTATTTGTTGGTAAATCCGGCGTATTATCTGAGCAGCCCGTGAAAAGGCTGATAATGAGGATGAAAAACCAGGAATTAAGTCGTCGGGAGAGTGTGATCATATTTTATGGCTGTTTTAAAAAATTATTCGAGATTTAGCAGCTTAGCGAAAAAATCAGATATTCGATATAGCTGAATTCAGGAATAGGCTTATAATAGCGCCATGTATCTTGATTATTTTGGGCTACTGGAAGCCCCTTTTTCTATCTCACCCGATCCTCGCTATCTTTATATGAGTGAGCGACATCGTGAGGCGCTGGCACATCTGATGTATGGGCTGGAATCTGATGGCGCATTTATTTTGCTCACCGGCGATGTCGGTACGGGTAAAACAACGGTGAGTCGGTGCTTACTGGAGCAGGTGCCAGAAAATACCACCCTGGCACTGGTGCTTAACCCAAAACTGAATTCAATTGAATTACTGCAGGTCATATGTGATGAGTTACGCATTGCTTATGAAAAGTCAGATTTGTCAGTTAAAGCCCTGGTTGATTTTATAAACCGTTATCTTCTAGGGGCCCATGCGCAGGGTAAAAAAACCGTTGTATTAATAGAAGAGGCCCAAAACCTTGACCTTGATGTTTTAGAGCAACTGCGCCTGCTGACTAATCTGGAAACCAATGAACGTAAGCTTTTACAGGTAATATTGCTGGGGCAGCCAGAGTTTTTAGATGTGCTGGATCGACCTGAGTTATCTCAGTTAGCGCAACGTATCACCGCACGTTTTCACCTGACCCCACTAAAATTAAATGAAGTTGAAGAGTATATAGCGCATCGCTTAGCTGTTGCGGGTTGTCGGCGTCCCTTATTTGCCCGTGGTGTGATAAAGCAACTTTATAATTTTAGTGGTGGTGTGCCGCGGCTAATTAATGTTATTTGTGATCGGGCACTGTTAGGTTGCTATGTACAAACTCGGCATCAGGTAGATAAAACGACGTTGATGAGTGCGGCTAAAGAAGTGCTGGGAGATAAAAAAACAGCCGTTTTAAAATCGAAAATCATACCCGGTTATTATAAATTTTCTGCTCTGGCGGCTATTCTGATCCTGTTGATTACCGCGATATATTTTTCTAATTTTCAATTAAAGCAGGTTTTCAATGCGAATAAGAATATAGATGTTATTGATGCACAGAAAGACCCGCAGACAAAAGTAACACCTTTAGAAAATAAGCCCCAGGAAAATGCACAGCCGGTAAATGATCAGCTAACTGAAGCCCATGCCCAGGCAGAGCTTGCGGCTATTATGGGCGAAGCAGCATTGCAGGATTTTATTCAGTGGCCGAAAACGAACCAGAGGCTGCGCAGTAATTTGCAGTCATTCCAGGCATTATTTGAGCGTTGGCAACTTGGCTATAATATTTTAACTGATGGCACACCGTGTTTTTATGCGCAGACACAGGGATTAGCTTGCTCCCATGAACAATCGGGTATGCAGGGTTTGCGACAATTAAATCGACCTGCAGTCCTAACGCTTTATGATGATTTAAATCAGGAGCAATACGTAACTTTAATAGAGTTAGGCAAAGATACAGCAAAAATTGCCATGGCAGGGCAAATTCAAATTATTCCACTGGAGCAATTAACATTTTACTGGAAAGGTGATTTTACACTGCTATGGAGGGTGCCCCCAGGATTTAAAGATTTAATAAAACCAGGAAACGCGGGTAAGGCCGTTTTATGGTTAAGCAAAAAAATGAATGAGATTAATCAGAACCCGCATATGAGTTTGCACAGCTATTATGACAGGGAATTAGTAGAACAGGTTAAAGCATTTCAGCTACGTGTGGGGCTGAAAAATGATGGTGTGGTGGGCATAAAAACCCTGATTCATATTAATCAGGTAACCGGGCAAAAAGCGCCTCTACTGGAGACGAGTTAATGTCATATATATTAGATGCGCTTAAAAAATCAGATCAGGAGCGAAAACGAGGTGATGTACCTAATTTGCAAACCGTTCATATACCCTTAACGATTGAGCCTCAAACATCCTGGTTCTTATATGGCTTCATATCGTTATTATTGTTGCTGTTAGCATTTGTGGTTGGTGTGATGTTCTCGGGTAAGGAGCCTGCTGATCTTGCCTATGCTGTAGAAAAAAATGATCAGATTAAAATAGATTCTTCCGAGACACCTGTATTGGCCGCACAGCCTGAATACACCGTTGCTCAAGAAGCTAAATCAGCTGATGGCACTGCTGGGGTTAACTTGAGGAACAAAAAAGCAGCGCCAGAAAAAATGGGCTACCAGGAACCTGAGCCACAGAAAGAAGTAGTGGCTGAAATTGAATCAAAGCAGGTCAGAGTGGCGGCTGCCGTCGAGGATAAAGCCGGATCCGGTGTAATACTCCCTGAATTAAGTAATATTCCTTATTTAGAGGAAATGGACGATTATAAACAACAATCTATTCCTGAAATGAGCTTTGCCGGGCATGTCTATTCAACTAATCCGACCAGTCGCTCAGTTATTATTAATGGGTATGCCATGTCCGAGGGCGATACACTTGTGGAGGGCATAAATGTGGTTGAAATTACCTCGAGTGGGGTGGTTTTCAGCTTACATGGGGAGTTTTTTAGAATGGATATCTTGCAGGACTGGTCGTTTGAATAATGATTTAAATCAGTTATAGTTTTTAGAATGGCTCTTTTGGCTTTATTTTTGATATATATAGTCTAATCTTTGTTAATAACAGAATTATAAAAAATTCTGCAATATTAGCCTTTATATAATTAAAGCTTATTAAAATAATTATGTGGAATAATACATGGCAAAAATACTCATCGTTGATGACTCACAAACACAGGTTCAGGCACTTAAAAAAATTCTTATTAAAAATGGTCATGAAACTATTTCAGCAGAAGATGGTAATCTGGCTGTAAGCGTTGCACGTGATGAACGCCCCGATTTGATTTTAATGGATGTGGTAATGCCTGGCCTAAACGGCTTTCAGGCAACTCGGCATATTACTAAAACAGAAGGCACCCAACATATACCGGTTATTATCCTGAGCAGTAAAGATCAGGAAACGGATAAACTTTGGGCTGAGCGGCAGGGTGCCAGTGGTTATATTATAAAACCTGCGTCAGAAAAAGAATTAATGACTGCCATTAATAAGCTCTTATAATCTATTCAAAATGTAACTGGCAGGTGGCCCAAATCCGTTGGGTGCACCTGTTAAAAAAGCTCTCATTGCTTCCTGTCACTTACGTTATCGCTAAAAATAATATCTAAGAAGGTATGGCACTTAAACCTGGAAAAATCAGCCATGAGTAGTTGCAATCTATTATTATAGCCTGTATTAGTTTGTTATAATTTCTCGCCTGAGAAATAACCCGGTTTGAGTTAGATGAATAGAACTTTTTCAGTCGCGCCGATGTTGGACTGGACAGATAAACATGAGCGTTTTTTTCTACGCCTGATCACCCGTCACGCTATCCTGTATACCGAAATGATTACCACCGGTGCACTGATCTATGGAGATCGGTCACGATATCTGGATTATAATGACTGTGAGCACCCTGTGGCTATTCAGCTTGGCGGTAGTGATCCAGTAGATTTAGCGCAATGTGCAAAAATGGCTGAAGATCATGGTTATGATGAAATAAATTTAAATGTGGGGTGTCCGAGTAACCGGGTTCAGTCTGGAATGTTTGGTGCGTGCCTAATGGCAAAACCGGAGCTGGTGGCAGAATGTGTCCTGGCGATGCAGAATGCGGTCAGCATTCCTGTGACGGTAAAACATCGTATTGGTATCGATGAAAATGAAACAGTTGAAGAGTTATTTGAATTTGTAGAAGTCGTTGCCAGGTCAGGTTGCAAAACCTTCATCGTGCATGCGCGAAAAGCCTGGTTAAATGGCTTAAGTCCTAAACAAAATCGTGATATACCGCCATTACGTTATGATGTCGTTCATAAATTAAAACAGACAATGCCGCAGCTTGAAATAATAATTAATGGTGGAATATGTGATTTAGAAACGGCGGAAGAACAGTTGAAACATGTGGATGGGATAATGATGGGGCGTGAGGCATATCACAATCCCTATATCCTGGCTGAAGTTGATCAGCGTTTTTATCAGTCAGACAGAAAAATATTATCTCGTTTTGAAATTATTGAAGCCTTGTACCCATATATAGAAAAAGAAATAGCGAAAGGTACGCGTTTGCATTCCATAAGTCGGCATATTTTAGGTTTATTTAATGGCATGCCAGGAGCAAAAAAATGGCGTCGATATATTAGCGAAAATGCACCACCTGCTGGTGCAGATGTGAGTGTAATAAAGCAAGCGTTGGCGTTTGTTAGATAAGTTAGGATCTGAAAATAATAGTTGATTGCTAGTTGCGGTTGTTTATAAAAAGAAAAAGATTTACCGCAAATGAACACAAATTAACACGAATGGTTTGTTAATGTGCCTACGGCGCATTGTACACCATTAATGCATTTGCTTTTTTTGCGTGCATTAGCGTTCATTTGCGGTAAATCTTTTGCTTTTGAATACCAGCTAAAGAGTAAAAATGACACGAAAAATAATTCACATCGACATGGACGCTTTTTTTGCGGCGGTAGAGCAACGTGATAGTCCCGAGCTTAAAGGTCAACCTGTAGTTGTTGGCGGGCAGCCTGATAGTCGTGGCGTTGTGGCGACCTGTAGCTATGAAGCGAGAAAATTTGGTATACATTCAGCTATGCCATCATCGCGCGCTTATCAATTATGTCCACAGGCGATTTTTGTCAAGCCAAGATTTTCTGCATATAAAGAAGCATCCCAGGCAATACATACGGTATTTAAGGAATACACAGATATTATCGAACCCCTGTCACTTGATGAGGCCTATCTTGATGTTAGTTTTTGTGAATTAAATAATGGGTCTGCGACATTAATGGCAAAGGAGATTCGTTCAAATATCTATCGTGCCATTCAGTTAACCGCATCTGCGGGAATATCGTATAATAAGTTTTTGGCTAAACTGGCTTCAGATCAAAATAAACCGAATGGTCAGTTTGTAATTAAACCCGGTGAGGCAGTAGGCTTTTTAGAAAAATTACCGATCGGGCGGTTTTATGGTGTTGGTAAAGTCACCGAAAGTAAAATGCATGCGGCGGGTATAAAAACCGGGGGTGATTTAAAAAATAAAGACATCAGGGTGTTGCAAAAAATATTTGGAAATTCCGCTGAATATTACTATGATATTGCCCGTGGAATAGATGAGCGGCCAGTCACAAATCATTATGAACGCAAGTCATTAGGTGCAGAAACAACTTTTCAGCAAGATATATCAGATGTAAATGAAATGTTAGATCAGCTGCTAGGTCTGTTAGATGAGGTTTTAATTAATCTGTCTAAAAAAGAGTTACTCGCATTCACTATTACTATTAAGGTTAAATACTCTAACTTCAATCAGGTAACCAGGAGTTATACAAGTGATTCTGTATTGTCTGTGTATAATAGATCCAAAGAATTAATTCCCGCTCTACTGGCAAAAACTGAAGCAAACAATAAGAGTGTACGCCTGTTAGGTCTGTCTTTTTCAAATTTAATAAGTTGTGAAAATTATACAGATAGTGGACAACTTTCATTGTTTTGAATTTATTGAGTGCGAGCATAAGAAAGTAAAATTATCAAATGATATAAGGATTAAAATGAAAAAAAATAAATCACTCAGTCTATTGTTTATTACGGCTGCATTAATAAGTTCATCAACAAACGCAAATGAGTGGACGGGTGAAGGTGAATTTGGTTTTACCTCAACCTCTGGTAACACAGACTCTCAATCATTAAATGCAAAATTAGGTGTGGGTAAAAAATATAATAAATGGTCTCACAATGCAAAACTGGAGTTGCTGCAGTCATCAACTGAGGGTGTAGATAGTGCAGATAGCCGTGTTTTTACTGAAAAATCAGAATATCGATTTGCTGAGAAAACCTATGTTTATGGAAAGCTGAGACATGAAGAAGATGAATTTAGTGGTTTTGATCATCAGTCAGTCATTTCATTCGGTGCAGGTCATGTGTTTGTGGAAGATGGTATGCATTATGTTGAGGCATCCGTTGGTATTGGTTTTCGAGATATTGAAGATGATACGGGTATTGAAGAGCAGGACGCGGTCGTTGATGCCGAGTTTAAGTATGCATATAAAATTAGTGAAACCTCGGAATTTAATCAGAACTTCCTGGTTGAGTCAGGTGATACCAATACATACAGTAAATCTGAAACTTTTTTGAAGTTGGTTGTAGTAGGAAACCTGGGAGCTAAGTTTGGCTATGAGGTGAAACACAATTCAGATGTACCTGTAGGTGTTGAGAAAACCGATAAAATTTCGACGGTGACCCTGGTTTATTCATTTTAATTTACTACTGTCCTGTTAAAAGAAAATAGCTTATATTAAAAGTCTTTGCTGTTCCGTTAACAGAAATAACTTTATGTTTAAAACGTATTGTGGCTAGATTAACTTTCATGCCATGCTGTTTGAGACATGAATTGGGGATGCCAGTCGCCATATAATCACAGGGCACTCCGTAAAACCCTCCCTGGTGGCTCGGCACCCGCGTCCATGCGGGTGACGGTCTTAGACTGGCATCCCCTACCCATGTCTCTAGTAGTTAACGGAACAGCAATGATTTTAAAAGTAAAAAAATATAATAAATGACATCCAAAATAAAATTCACAGCTTCTTCAAGGAGCTAATAAAAGGAGTTAAGAAACGGTGAAGCCAAGCAATATTTCATTAAAAGATATCATTGCAGCACGCAAGAATGTTTATCGGCATCTAAGCCCAACGCCTTTATATACATATCCAGCTCTAAATGATTTACTGGGTACCAGTATCTGGATTAAGCATGAAAATCATCAACCTGTTGGGGCTTTCAAAGTTAGGGGCGGTTTACATTTGGCAGCAAATTTGACAGATGATGAAAAAAATAATGGCCTGTTTACAGCATCAACGGGTAATCATGGGCAGAGTATTGCTTATGCTGCAAAAGTATATGGTATAAAAGCTACAATAGTTGTTCCTCAAGGTGCTAACCCCGGTAAGGTGGCAGCAATGAGGGGCCTGGGTGCTGATGTGCTTTTTCATGGTGCGGACTTTGACGAAGCACGTGAATGGGCTGAGTTGCTCGCGGCAAAAAAAGCTGGAAAGTTTGTAGGGCCAACCGATGAACGTCTCATTGAGGGTGTTGGGACGTATGCGTTGGAAATTATGGAAGAACTGCCGTCAGTTGACACTATTATAGTGCCTGTAGGGGCCGGTAGCGGAGTGTGTGGAACAGGTATTGTTGCAAAAACGATTAACCGTGATATAGAGATAATTGCTGTTCAGTCTGCCCAGGCCCCGGCGATGAAGTTAAGCTGGGATAGCGGAACGATGATAGAAGCGGAAATGAATACCTTTGCTGAAGGATTAGCAACACGAGTTCCCTTTGCTAATACGCAAAGATTTATGCGGGAGTATGTGGATGATTTCATATTAGTTGATGATAAGGCGATTAGGTCAGCCGTTATTACGCTATTGGAAAAAACCCATAATTTAGTAGAAGAAGCCGCAGCCGCTCCACTAGCAGCTGCATTACAGATACAGGAAAAACTAAAAAACAGAACGGTTGTTTTAGTCATGAGTGGCGGAAATATTTCATTAGAAAATTTGCAGGATGCAATGGGTGCAGGATAAAAAATAAATTAAAATTATGTGACATAAAGTTTTATGAATTTTACAGTTATTATATCGGCAAGAATAATTTTTTAAGAGAATTAAAGGCAGATGATATGAGTTGTCTTTTTGAGGCGTTTTCTGATGTAAAGGCAATGAAGTATTGGGGTGCTGCTCCTCAGGATAATATTTTGCTGACGATCTTAGGCTGGCATTCCCAACTCATGCCTTCAGTGGTTAACGGGATAGCAGTTATATAAACTTATAAAAGACAGGGTAATTAGATAGATCTAATGTGTATTAAATAATCCTGTGGTTCGGTCAAGTGTTAAGCGTTTATATAATATATCGAGAATTGAGTTATGAATAAAAATATTTATAAAGGTGGATGTCTTTGTGGAAAAGTAAGTTTTGAAATATCGGGTGAAATACAGAATATTATTTATTGTCATTGTTCCCAATGCCGAAAAGTGCAGGGTAGTGCCTTTGCTACAAATGGTAATGTAGATAAGGATAAATTCAGGTTTATTTCAGGTGAAAATGAATTAACGGCTTACGAATCGACACCGGGACAAACTAAATATTTTTGTAAATATTGTGGTTCACCCATGCTTAGTAAAAGCAAGTCTAACCCGAGTAAAGTTCGTGTACGTCTTGGGACAATTGATTCAGATATTGTTGAAAGGCCAGAAGCCCACATATTTGTCTCGTCAAAAGCTAACTGGGAAGAAATAGAAGGGGATTTACCCCAGTACGATTCTTATGAGTAGTGCAGGAATTTTGTATTAGAAAAGATGCATTGCACGTAATTTTTTAAGCGAGATATAAAGATTTAGAGTAAATTACATGAGAGTTTGTCATTTCATTATTTTAGTGTTTTTTTACACTAACAGTAGTCTGTCTTCAACAGATATTGATTGCTTTTATGTGGCTAAACAAACTAAAGAAAACCCTTATCCTGAACTATCTGCTCATGGCAAATGTGGGTATTTAACTGGTCAGGACAATTTCAGCTTAAGTGATATGCACTTTAAAAATCTATATTTTGATAAACATGGATTGGCAAGCATCATATTTGACGGAGTTATTTTTTATGTTTCAAAAAGCGGTAAGGTTGTGAGGACGCATTTTTTTGATAATGGTGCAGATTATTTTGTTGAGGGTGTAGCAAGAACCATTTCAGATAATAAGTATGGCTTTATTGATAAGGCGCTCAATGTTGTTATAAAGCCAGAGTATGACTTCGCTTTTCCATTTAGAGAGGGTGTAGCCATAGTGTGTAATGCCTGTGTTTCAGTTGCAGAAGGTGAGCACAAAAGAGTTGTAGATGGAAAGTGGGGTTTAATAAACAGGGCTGGTAAGGTTGTTGTTCCATTGAAGTATAAGAAAGATGAACTGGCTAACAGTGAGGATTATAAACGTGTGACAGCTGGAGGCAAAATAAAGTAATGCCTATTGATATTTTACTTAAATTTTTACAGGAACATAGAGAGTCAGGAGGGCACAAATGTTGGGTAAGGTATTTTAATTCAGACTTAATCTGGCATTAAAGCCCAAAGAAAAAGAAAACGCTAATAAACGCAAATGTCAGTGTTGTGCGCCTGCAGCGCACTGCATTATAAGGTTTGAGCTTTTATTTGCGTTTTCTTTTTTTAAATGTTTTTATTGGTTAATATTTTCGTCAACGTCCTCTTCTGGTAGTCTTTTCATTAACCACTCAATATTTTCATTAAGAAATTTTTTATCAGCTGTGGAGAGCCTTTTCATTGCAAATTGCATTTTCTGCATACTAGATTGTTGGTTTTTTCGATCCGCCTCCATGCTTTTTATTACATCAGCAGGTGCACCATTTTTTTTCATTTGTTGAATATTTTGTTCATACATTTTATCGACGCTGTTTAAATCCATGCCTGTAGGCATTTTTTGCATCTGTGCATATAGTATGCCGCCCATTATTCTTGCTGAAAGATCGAAGTATTCGGTTAAGCTATTAAAGCCAGATGAAGATAAAATGCGATTAATATCAGGGTAGGCTTTGGATGATTTTAAATAGTTAATTAATTGGGTCTCTTCAGACTCTAAAAATTTATCTGCTTTTTGTGCTATTGAGGGATATTTTGTGTCAATAACTTCCAGTTTATCGGAGACTGTAAAAAATGAATCAACTAATTTTCGATTGAGTGGCTGGCTTGAGTGAGCCCATTGCGACTGACTCAACAAAGCTATAAAGATAAGTAGATAAAGTGGTGTTTTCATTTTCTTTTCCATAAGTGAGTTAAATTGTTATCAAACTAACATAGCAAATACGGGCTAATAGATCAATATACAGAAAAATTGCGCTTATCTGCAACCACGATGATGACCGCTTGTCTTGAAAAATTATAAACAAAACAGAAATGAGGGTTTAAAAAAAATCGCTTGCATTTCAGATGACCGTCTGACATAGTATTTAAGACGGTCATCTTATATTTGGGAGTTGTTTATGAAGACTATACTGGTTACAGGTGCAAATGGTTTTGTAGGTACGCACACATTAAAAAATTTAATGAAACTTGGTGGAATAAATTTAATTGCTGCATGTCGTGATAAAAGTAAACTGACTCCTGAGTTTAAGGGTGAAGTGCGTGAGGGTGACTTCAGGGATGATCGTTACCTGGAGAGTATGCTTGAGGGGGTTGATGTGGTTTGTAATGCAATGGCATGGACCGCACTCTTTGGACATAAAAAACAATCGCAGGCGTTATATTATGAACCGACCATTAATTTGATAAATAAGGTGGTTGAAAAAGGCATTGAGCGCTTTATTAATGTGAGTACAACCTCCGCTGCATCACCTGAAAGATCTTCTGATGCCATGAGTGTTGGCATTCCAAGAGCTTTTTGGCCGCATTTATGTACGGTTATAGAAATTGAGAACCATATGCGTGCTAAGGCTAATAATATTACTTCAATGATCAATATGCGTATCGGTATTTTTGCAGGTGAACATTATGCCCTGGGTATATTGCCCATATTACTGCCACGTTTAAAAACACATCTGGTGCCCTGGGTGGCCAGTGGAAAAACCAGTTTACCGGTGATTGATGGACGTGATATAGGAGAAGCAATGAAATGTGCGGCAATGGCTGACAAACTGGATGCTTATCAGTCATTTAATATAGTGGGTAAAGAGGTGCCAACGGTGAGGGAAGTGGTTGAGTATATTCATAATGAGTTTGGCTATCCTTTACCGCATTTTGGGGTGCCATTTTTTATTGCCTATCGCTTTGCCTGGCTAATGGAAATGTTAAATCCCTTATTGCCATGGGAGCCATTGATAAGCCGCAGTATTGTGCACATACTGGAAGAGGTGGCTGCAAATAATAACAGGGCAACTAAGATGATAGGTTATCATCCCGAGTATGACTGGCGAGATGCAATTAGTAAGCAAATAAATGAAATGAACAAGCTGCAACAAACTCCGATGAGTATGGCTCGACCGATTGTGTAATGTGCTAAAAACGGGTATCTTAAAATGCTATGGTCGCAAGAGAAAAAACGGAATATATTCGCCAGCAAATAGTTAAAGCTGCTGATAAATTATTTTACCAGAATGGGTATAACCTAAGCTCATTCAGTGATATTGCGTCTGCTTCTAACGTGCCCCGTGGAAATTTAAATTATTACTTTAAAACTAAAAATGAAGTGTTGTCTGCGGTCATTCAATTTCGCATTGATGAAATGCAGAAAATGTTAAATGGTTGGGATAAAGAATATAAAACCCCGCTGCAACGTTTGCAACGCTACGCGCAAATTGTATCGAATGAAAAAAATGAAGTTACTCAATTTGGTTGCCCCATGGGAACGCTCAATGCAGAGCTAGGTAAGGTGCAGCCGATTTTACAGGAAATAGCAAAACAGCAGTTTGTGGTTTTTGAGCAATGGATAAAAACACAGTTTCAGGCTATGGGTTACAGCAAGAATGCGGCGGAATTAACCATGCATCTTATGGTGCGAACCCAGGGGGTTGCTGCTATGGCATATGTTCATCAGGATGCACGCTTGATTAAAAGGGAAGTAAAGTCAATTACCAGCTGGCTTGTATCCCTTGATCAGGATTAACTTAGGTTAAACCTAGAAAAATCAGTTGGATCACGAAAGTCTGCACAAGCTCTTGATTCGTCTAGCTATATAAAAAAGTGTTTATCACCAATAAGGTGACTGCACATTTTTTTATTACGCTATCCAAATCAATAGCTTGCACATCCTTTTCGTGCCCAACTGATTTATCTAGGTTAAAGCTGACTAATAATTAATCCACCAGCTTATATTGAAATTCACATCAGGTGATGCGGAATTTTTAATGTCTTCGGCAACTGCAAAATCTAGTTTATGTTTTTTATTTATTGCGTAACTGCCTCCAAAGGTAAGTTGTATTACGTGATCTAAAAATTCCAGCTCTGAATCATAGAATGCACTGTGAAGGTCTACCTGGGCTTTAAGTTCCAGGCTGCTCCAGGGCTGAAATTTAATTCCGCTATTGGCAAATACCGCCCAGTTATTTTGAATATTTTTCAAAATATCGCTATCCCCCATATACAACAGGCCAGCTTGCCCGTATACCCAGCGAGAGTCTGTTAAACGATAGTCCATAGAAGCCCATGTCGCGAGGTCTGTGCTGCCACTACCGGTGAGTTTATTTTTATCGCCGCTGGGAAGTTTAAGGCTTAGCCAGTAACTGAGGGCGCTTTGTTCTGACTGTTGGGCTTGCCAGGCAAGTTGAATTGAAATATCACCTAATGAGCTCTGTTTGCTATTTATATTTATCAGTGTCTCATCATTCTGGCTGATATTAATGTCAATTTGATCATGGGGAAAAACGGGGCGTATATGTTCTGGCAAACCCAGTGCCTGATGATAGGTGTCGATGTTTGAGTCGAGAAAACCACCGCTGTGTACGATATAAGGCAGCTGTACCCTGAGCATCCAGTTTTCTTTAAAGCCATAATCATATAAAAAATTTATGTGCCAGGTTTCAATATCAATTAGCAGGCTTTCATTGCTTTTAGCCTGGGCATTGAGTGTGTTACTGAAATTGAAAGAACTAATCCAGCGTGATTGATTATTTTCTAATAGTTGTGCGGAGCTTGCCAGGGGTAGTCCGAAGATGAGTGAAAACGGGCTTTCATTTCGGGTTAAAAAAGGAGAGGGGTGGTCTGCATAACAGTTTGAGTTAACAATAAATAAAAGAGCAAACCCGAAAAATTTATGGGTGTGAACTGAGATTTTAAAAATGATATGCTCGATCATAATTATTATTTTTAATTTTAGACTAACTGCATGTGTCCTGATTGTGCTTTATTTTTAGTCAAAAAAAAACCTGCTGATTTTACAACCAGCAGGTTTTTTTGTGCAACACATTAACAGGTATTATTTCATGCCTGCGTAGTATGCGCCCAGGTTATCCATGTCTGCATCAGACAATGGCTTAGACATTGCATTCATAGTAGGATCTTTACGAGTGCCTGATTTGAATGCTTTAAGCTGCTTTACTACGTAAGCTGCTTTCTGGCCCTTCAGATTTGGGTAAGTGGGTACTTTGCTGATACCGTCAGTACCATGACAGGCTGCACAGCTTGCTGCTTTTGCTTTGCCTTTAGCCGCATCGCCCGCAGCCATAGCTGAAGAAGCTGATACCGCAAGTACAGAAGCAGCCAGCAGAGTTAATACTTGCTTTTTCATTGTTGTCTCCTGGTCGTGTGATTACACGATGATTAATTTAGCAGACGAATTTTCGCAGAGCAGAAGGTGAATGTAAATTAAGAATTTCTTATATTGCACATGGCAGAGCTTATAATGAAAAATAACTCAAGAAATTCAATGATATATGGTTTTAAAGCAAATACGCACTAGATAAGAAAATATGCTGCAAATTCATCATTTCTGCTCAGGATGCAGCAGAATTATGGAATATTTAGAGTAAAAATCGCTTTATTATGCTTAGAAACAGAGTCAGATCGTAAATATTTTACGTTTTACCGGCTTATTTTAAATAATAGTTGGTTTAATACTGCTGAATCAGCTGAAAATCATGTCAGTATCGGGTAAAGTGTGCGGCTTATTGAACCCGGAACAATCTTCGTAATGTTATGTGTTTCGCAAACTATTGATTTCTCCGGGTTAAAATTTGGCATCTATTTAAGCTATTGGTGAGGAAAACATACATGGCTGATTTTAAAATCGCACCTTCTATTCTATCTGCCGACTTTGCACGCTTAGGCGAAGAAGTCGACAATGTACTTAAATCTGGCGCGGATATCGTGCACTTTGATGTAATGGACAACCACTATGTGCCTAACCTGACTATTGGTCCCCTGGTATGTGATGCATTACGCAAGCACGGTGTGACTGCAGAAATTGATGTTCACCTGATGGTGAAGCCCGTAGATCGCATTATTCCTGATTTTGCCGAGGCTGGTGCCAGCTACATTACCTTCCACCCAGAAGGTTCTGAGCATATAGACAGAACTTTACAGATGATTCGTGAACTTGGCTGTAAATCGGGTTTGGTATTTAACCCGGCTACACCATTAGATTGTCTAAAGTATGTGATGGATAAGGTAGATATGATACTACTGATGTCGGTTAACCCTGGTTTTGGTGGTCAGTCTTTCATTCCGGCTACATTAGACAAACTACGTGAAGCCCGTAAGCTGATAGATGATTCAGGCTATGATATTCGTCTGGAAATTGACGGTGGTGTAAAAGTGGATAATATTCGCGAAATTGCTGCAGCGGGTGCGGATACCTTTGTTGCAGGCTCTGCGATCTTCGGCGCAAAGAGTGACAGTGACGCGAATGTATATGACACCGTTGTTGGTAAAATGCGCGACGAATTAGCAAAAGCATAAACGTTTCGTAAAAGTGTAATCGTCCTGGCGCCCAAATGTGGCTGCCAGGGCCGTGTTCCCCCTGGATTTATAAGTATGATTAAGAAACCCCAAATGGTGCTAATTGATGTAGATGGCACATTGGTAGATAGTGTTCCCGATTTAGCCTATTGCGTTGATGAAATGCTAAAGGCCTTAGATATGCCCGTTCGTGGTGAAGAACGAGTGCGTCACTGGGTTGGTAATGGTGTAGAGCGCCTGGTGCGTCGTGGGCTCATTAACGCCTTAGATGGCGAGCCTGATGAGGCTTTATTTGAAAAAGCCATGCCTGTTTTTAATGAATTGTATGCGGTCAATACATCAAAGCGTAGCTGTCTGTACCCGGGTGTGATGGAAGCGCTGGAATTTCTTAAGAGCACAGGTGTCAAAATTGGCTGCGTTACCAATAAAGCGGCCCAGTTTACTTTGCCCATTATTAAAGATTTAGGTATTGCCGATTATTTTGAAATTGTAGTTTGTGGTGATACATTAGCTAAGAAAAAACCAGATCCATTACCGTTATTGCACTCAGCTGAGCAGCTAGGTGTTAAACCAGAATCGTCTCTGATGCTAGGTGATTCGATGTCAGATGTAAAGGCGGCACGTGCGGCGGGTTTTGATATTATCTGTATGTCATATGGGTATAATCACGGTGAAGATATTCATGAATCAAATCCAGATGCGGTGGTTGATTCAATGGAAGAGATTAAAACGTTAATTGATTGGGGATAATGCCCCCTACAAAATAAATAGTAAAAATATGAAAATTTCCAGACAAACAGATATGCGTTTATATACTCACTGGCGATGGTAAGTGTCTATCGCCAGTTGTAAATCCGTATATTATCTAATCTGTTTGGGTCTGGAAAATAATCATGACACCTGAAGAATTCGAAAAACTTAAAAGTAAAACCTATACACATATCCCGCTGGTGCATGAAGTGCTGGCAGATCTGGATACGCCATTAAGCGCTTACCTCAAACTAGCCAATGCGCCCTATACCTATTTGTTTGAATCGCTTCATGGCGGTGAAAAATGGGGGCGTTATTCGATTATTGGTTTACCTTGTGTGAAACGCATAAAAATATGCGGCAAGAAAATCATAATAGAAAATGGATATGAAGATTCTGAAACATTAGAGGTAGATGACCCACTTGCCTGGATTGAGGATTACCAGCAATCATTTAATGTTGCAGAAGTTGAGGGTTTACCCAGGTTTACCGGTGGACTGGTGGGTTACTTTGGCTATGAAACTATTCGCTATATAGAACCAAAATTAGCCGGTGTTGAAAAACTTGATGTACTACAAACTCCAGATATATTATTAATGGTATCTGAAGAAGTGGTGGTGTTTGATAACTTAAGTGGCAAACTTTATTTTATTGTATTAGTAAACCCGGGTCAGGATGATGCTTATGAAAAAGGTCAGAATAGACTGCGAGAACTGGAGAGAGCGCTTCATCAAACTGTTCCCACTTATCGTCCCTCTGCAAAAAGTGTGCAGGTAAAAGAAGAGGACTTCGTTTCAGGTTTTACTGAACAGGGATACAAACAGGCGGTTGCAAAGGCCAAGCAGTATATTATTGATGGTGATGTGATGCAGGTGGTGTTATCCCAGCGCATGAGTATTCCATTTAGTGCCGAGCCTTTAGACTTGTACCGATCGCTACGAAGTTTAAATCCGTCACCATACATGTATTTTTTAAATTTAGATGATCATCAGGTAGTGGGTTCATCACCTGAAATACTGGTGCGTCTTGATGATAATGAAGTTACCGTAAGACCCATTGCGGGTACACGCCCCAGAGGTGCAAATGAAGCAGAAGATATTGCTTTAGAAAAAGACCTGCTTGCAGATCCGAAAGAATTAGCTGAACATTTAATGTTAATTGATTTAGGCCGAAATGATGCGGGTCGAGTCAGTAAAATTGGTAGTGTAGAGCTAACGGATAAAATGATTATTGAGCGATACTCACATGTAATGCATATTGTTTCAAATGTGACTGGTGAGTTAAAAGAGAAACTTTCAGCAATGGATGTGTTGCGTGCAACATTTCCTGCCGGCACCGTGAGTGGTGCGCCAAAAATTCGTGCCATGGAAATTATCGATGAACTTGAACCGGTAAAACGAGGTGTTTATTCAGGTGCAGTGGGTTATCTTTCGTGGAATGGAAATATGGATACGGCAATCGCTATTCGAACCGCGGTTATTAAAGATGAAACGCTGAATATACAGGCCGGTGCCGGTATCGTTTATGACTCTATTCCACAAAATGAATGGGATGAAACCATGAATAAAGGTCGCGCTATTTTTCGTGCTGTAGCGATGGCTGAAGCGGGTTTAGATGGGTCACACAGGTAATTGATATGATGTTAATGATAGATAATTACGACTCATTTACCTATAACCTGGTGCAGTATCTAGGGGAGCTAGGTGCCGATGTGCTGGTTCATAGAAACGATCAAATCACAATTGAAGAAATTGAAAAATTAAAACCTCAACGCATTATGATTTCACCGGGCCCCTGCACACCAAATGAAGCGGGTGTATCTATGCAGGTCATAGAAAACTTCGCAGGCAAGCTGCCTATTTTAGGTGTTTGTTTAGGACATCAAAGTATAGGCCAGGTGTTTGGTGGAAAAATTATTCATGCTAAAAAAATTATGCATGGTAAAACATCGATGATTTATCATAATAATATCGGTGTTTTTTCGGGTTTGACTAATCCCTACGAAGCAACCCGGTATCATTCACTGGTCATTGAAAAAGAGAGCCTGCCTGATTGCCTGGAAATTACCGCCTGGACAGAAAATGAAGATGGTAGCCTGGATGAAATTATGGGTGTGCGGCATAAGGAATATGCAATCGAAGGTGTGCAGTTTCATCCCGAGTCTATATTGACTGAGCATGGGCATGATTTGTTGAGGAATTTTTTAACTATGTAATTTTGACATAGAGGCACGGAGGCGCAGAGGTGATTGAGTTGTAGGCAATAGAAGTGGTAATGCCCGTTCATAAAGCTCAATTGTTGTCATATTTAAAGATGAGTGGCTATGAACTTGGTTTACTTATAAGTATCAATGTGCAAAGACTTGTTAGTGGCATAAAACATATAATAAACAACCCTGTGTCTCTGTGACTCCGTGGCAAAAAAAGGTAAAAAATAATGGACATGAAATCAGCAATAAAAGCAGTAACTGAAAAACAAAACCTGAGCCGAGATGAAATGACCCAGGTGATGGATTTAATTATGACCGGCCAGGCAACTGATTCACAGATTGGTGGCTTCTTAATTGGTTTGCGCATGAAAGGGGAAACGGTAGATGAGGTTAGTGCAGCTGCATCTGTGATGCGTGAGCTATCTACAAAAGTTATTGCACCGGATGAGTTTCTTGTTGATACCTGTGGAACCGGTGGTGATGCTTCCGGTAGTTTTAATATTTCTACTGCATCAGTTTTTGTTACTGCCGCAGCAGGAGCACATGTTGCTAAACATGGTAATCGTTCTGTTTCGAGTAAATCTGGAAGTGCAGATGTACTGGAAACTGCGGGTGTGAATTTAGATATTTCACCCGAGCAGGTTGCCGACTGTATTAAAAATGTCGGTGCCGGTTTTTTGTTTGCTATAAAGCATCATGGTGCAATGAAACATGCCATTGGCCCACGAAGAGAAATGGCCGTGCATACCATTTTTAATGTGCTTGGCCCGTTAACTAATCCTGCATCCGCACCGAATCAAGTTATTGGTGTGTTTAGTAAAGACTGGGTTGAACCTTTAGCGCAAGTATTAAAACAACTAGGAAGTCGGCACGTAATGATCGTTCATGCGGAAGATGGTATGGATGAAATTAGTATTGGCAGTGCAACATCAGTGGCTGAATTAAAGGATGGTGAAATTACAACTTATACTATTCAGCCTGAGGATTTTGCTATGCAGAGGGCTGATCTGGCTGATATTAAAGCCAAAGATTCTGCGGATAGTTTGAAAATCATCAAATCTGTATTAGATAATCAGGATGGGCCGGCTAAGGATATTGTTTGTTTAAATGCAGGCGCGGCTATTTATGTGTCGGGTCTTACAGATTCTTTAGCTGCGGGTATAGATAAGGCAAAAGCAGTTATAGCTGATGGCAAAGCTAAAGAAAAATTAGAAGCACTGATAGAGTACAGTAATAAATTTTAAAACGAGATTATCGTTTGATTCACCTCACATATTATTTTAATTAATTATATTTATGAACAAAACACCAGATATTTTACAAAAAATACTGCAACGTAAGGTTGAAGAAATAACCGAAGCGGTTGCAAAAGAATCCTTAGTAGATTTAAGCAGGCGAGCAGAGGCTGCTTTACCCGTGCGCGGTTTTATTCAGGCCATTGAAAACAAAATTACTGCAGGGCAGGCTGGTGTTATTGCGGAAATAAAAAAAGCATCACCGAGTAAAGGTGTTATGCGTGAAAATTTTATTCCCGCAGATATTGCCAAAAGCTACGAAAAAGGGGGCGCGGCCTGTTTGTCTATTTTGACCGATAGGGATTTTTTTCAGGGTGCCCCAGAGTTTTTAATGCAGGCCAGGGAATCAACACATCTTCCGGTTATACGAAAAGATTTTATCATTGACCCCTATCAGGTTTATGAAGCCCGTGCGATGAATGCAGATTGTATTTTGCTCATTGTGTCGGCTCTGGGTGATGCCATGTTAAATGAGCTTTTAGGGCTGGCACATCATCTACATATGGATGTGTTAATGGAAGTGCATGATCGAGAAGAAATGGAACGTGCTATACAAAGTGGTGCAAAATTAATTGGTGTAAATAATCGTAATCTACGCACCTTTGATGTGAGTCTGCAAACAACGCTGGGTATGCTGGACATGTTGCCAGAAGATCGCATTCTGGTGACTGAGAGCGGTATTCATGCAAGGGATGATGTAAAGTTGATGCGTGAAAATAACGTGAATAGTTTTCTGGTAGGTGAGGCATTCATGCGTGCAGATGATCCCGGGGAAAAGCTTGCAGAGTTGTTTGCCTGAATAAAGGGCGACCTTTGTGGCCGCCACTCGGTTATTAATCGTCGAGGTCTTTCAGAGACTCTTTGTGGGCTTTGTGCTTGGCGATATGCTCTTCATCATGTACAACTATGGTTTTGCCATGAGCTGAAATGAGTTTGTCTTCTTCAAGCTCTTTTAATACACGACCAGCCATTTCACGGGAACAGCCAACAATTTTGGCAATATCCTGGCGGGTGATTTTAATTTGCATGCCGTCAGGGTGTGTCATGGCATCAGGCTGCTCACTAAGTTCCAGCAGTGTTCTGGCAATGCGCCCTGAAACATCGAGAAAAATCAGATCGCGTACCTTCTGGCTGGTTCTGATTAAGCGATCAAATATTTGACCAGATAATAAGAATAGAATCTCAGGGTCTTCTTTTACCAGTTTTCTAAATTGTGTGTATGAGATTTCAGCGATTTCACAGGGTGACTTAGCTACAATTTTTGCGCTTCGTTCCAGGTCATCCTTAAACAGGCCTGCTTCACCAAAAAAATCACCACTATTTAAATAGGCCAGAATAATTTCAGCGCCGTCTTCGTTTTCAGCAAGTACGCTAATTGAGCCCTTAATGATATAGTAGAGGCTGTGAGGTTTATCGCCTTCGTGAATGATATTCTTTTTTGCCGGGTACGTTTTACGATGGCAGTGATTTAGTAATAAATCCAGCGAAGGGTTCGATTTGTCGACTTTAGGTAGCAGGCTCATAGTTTCCGTATTATATTAGATGGACTGAATAAATTATAGATGATTTTAACAAGAGCCCATATAAATACCGTGCATTAGTGCAAAATATAAATTATTAAGCAAGTTTTTTAAGGTGAAATGAATGAAGGCCAGGGTTAAGTGGTTAGATAATATGTCATTTGTGGGTGAATCCGGTAGTGGACACTCTGTTGTGATGGATGGGGCACCGGATTCAGGGGGCAGAAATCTGGCTGCCAGGCCAATGGAAATGGTGCTTATTGGCATGGGGGGATGTACGGCGTTTGATGTGGTGATGATACTTAAGAAAGCGCGGCAGCCAATAAGCGATTGTATTGTTGAGCTTAGTGCTGAGCGAGCGGATGAGATACCTAAGGTTTTTACAAAAATTCATGCGCACTATATCGTGAAGGGCAGTGGTTTAAGTGAAAAACAGGTAGAAAAAGCGGTTAATTTAACAGCAGAAAAGTACTGCTCGGTGTCTATAATGTTAGCTGCAACAGCTGAAGTGACACATGACTTTGAAATAATCGAAGAATAATATTGTATTATTAAAAATATTTAATTACTAATAGATAGATAAAGAATAAATGCCAATTAATACAGTGCAGGAAACATTTAATTGCCTGCAGGAACAATATTACAGTGCCTGGTTTCGCTATCATCCAGAGATGGCGGTTCATGCTGGGGTAAACGGGTATGATGATCTCCTGACCCCTTTCAGTGATGAGGATATTGGGGCGCTGATTTCATTAAATCAGAAAATTATTTTTTCATTAGATGAGCTGACGGTATCCGAGCTGAATGCTAATCAGAAACTGGATTATAGTATTTTATATAATGCAGCGAGCATAGAACTGCATGAATTAATTGAGCGTGACTGGCGTTTTCTGATGCCGCAAAAATACCTTCCCCTGGAAGCAATACATCAAATAATTCATCGTCCGGTAGAGAATCTGCATCATGCATTAAAGCATCGCTTACAAAGTGTGCCAGAGTATTTGCGTTCTGCTAAAAATTACTTAACGCAACGGCCCGAAGAAATTCCTCAAAACTGGGTTATCGATGCCATCTCAGGAGCAACTACGGGTGCGCAATATTTTCGTGATCTGGCACGTAATCCGGATATCGTGCATAAATTTAAAAATCCAGCACGTTTACAGCCGGTGTTTGATGCTGCTGCCCATGCCATGGAAGAATTTGCAAAGTTTTTACGCAAAGATATTCAACCGCGAGCAAAAGGTTCATTTTCCTGTGGTGAAAGTCACTTCAATGCGTTACTCAAAAACTGGCATTGTTTAGATATTGATGCCCAACAACTATATAAATTTGGTGAGAAGTTATTTAAACAGACACAGCAGGAATTACAGGTCTTGTGTAACCAGCTAACAGGCTCTAATGATATAGAGGAGCAGTTGGCAAATATTCGTCATCAGCATCCTGATGGTAAGGGTGAGCACCTGATGAATGCATATCGAAGTCGTATGCAAGCCGCTTTTAATTTCGTGGTTGAGAAAGAGCTGGTTACTGTGCCTGATAATCAGGCATTAAAAGTAGTAGAAACACCTGTTTTTTTACGTCACGAAATTCCCTTTGCTGCGTATGATGAGCCGTCATATAAAGATCCGGAGCAAAGAGGTTATTATTATGTAACACCGGTTCGTTCTGATGGGCACCTGCTTGAGCATAACTGGACCTCAATCGATCTTACTTGTGTTCATGAGGCCTTCCCAGGTCATCATTTGCAATTTGTAACGGCCAATATAAATCCACATAATAGTTTACCCAGGCTTATAAATTCATCTGCAACTTTTTATGAAGGCTGGGCATTGTATTGTGAGGATATGATGCAGGAGCAGGGCTTTCTTGATAAGCCCGAGCATCATTTTATTATGTTGCGAGATCGATTATGGCGCACACTTCGTGTGATGCTGGATGTGGAGTTACACACACAAAACCTGAGTATAGATAAGGCCGCTCAACGCATGTGTGATGAGCTTGGTTTTTCTATTGATCAGGCTAAGGCCGATTTAAGCTGGTATTCCCAGTCACCTACTGTACCTATGGGTTATGCAACGGGATGGGCTTTAATAAAAGCATTGAGGGATGAAGAATCAAAGAAAGATGATTTTAACCTGAAGGCTTTTCATAACCGATTATTGTCAGTGGGATCTTGTGCTTTGCCCCTGGTCATTAAATGTGAGTTTGGTGAGCAGGCATGGAAGAAGGTAAGTGAAAAGGTATTTACTTAGCATGCCTGAAAATATAGCGAGTAATTTAATGTATGCTTAAAAAAATACAGTTATTTTTTGAGAAAAACTTTATCGCTGATAATGCACTCGCGGTTCCCATTGAGCACCAGTTAAACCTGGCTGCCGCCGCCTTATTGATTGAAATGGTGTTGCAGGATGATCATATAGATGAAAAGGAAGTAGCAGAGGTAAAAAAGTTACTGACGACTCAATTTGATATATCAGTAACAGAAGCAGATAGTCTTTATGCACTCGCTGAAGAAGAAAAACACAGGGCAACGGACTATCATCAATTTACCAAATTAATAGCCACACATTATACCCAGCCACAAAAAATACAATTGATTGAGTCGCTTTGGCGTGTGGCATTTGCTGATCAGGTACTGGATAAATATGAAGAACATATGGTGCGTAGAATCAGTGATTTAATTCACGTGTCACATAAGGATTTTATTCAGGCACGGCATCGTGTTGAGGGTGAGCAGGGGTGAATCTTGCGGTATTAAAAAGATTTAAAGAAAAAGAAAACGCTAAAAACGCGAATAACCGCAAATGGCCACAATAAAGAAAATACTATGTTTCTTCTCCGTCTGGGTTCACTTGTTATAATTGCGTTTTTCGCGGTTATTTGCGTCCATTTGCGTTTTCTTTTTCTTTAAACAGGGCTTTAAGTAAGTGTCATTATGATTTGACTCTTTATCTGGCTTTTCTGGCAGGCATAAAAAAAACTCCGGCTAAAATAAATCAGTGGAGGTTTTTTATATCACGGGGAGGTGAAGTATTTGCTATCGTAGAATTGATTGCTTGGTATCACGATTTGCATCCCAGGCCTCATGTACCTGATTCATTGCATTTTTAATGTGAGTTTCAGTGATCTGAATGGTATCGCCGTAGTCATCCACTATCATGCCGCCTTTAAAGCCGGTTTGAGTGATGGCGTAAGCGTATTTACCGCAATCGGTATTTTTAGCTGAGTTAGACATTGGTATTTCCTAAAAGTAAAAAATTCTGCATTTCTAACCGGCCTGTCTTGTTATATTTTTATCGGGCGGTTACAGATAAAGAATCGATTGAGACGGGCATTTATGCTGTCTATCCCAATTAGGGGCGCGATTATATATTAAATTTATGATGCAATAAAACTCCTAAGGGGAGTAATTTATAAATTAATTTTACTTATTTTAGAAAAGTGTGATCTAATTGAGCTCGTTTTTAACTAAGTTATTGATCTTTAAAGAAATAAAAAGATATCGCTGAAGGTGTTTAAAGCAGAATACATGAAAGAAAAATTTAAAATACAGTCTCGGAAAGTGCGGTTTGAAGGGTTTGATGGTAGCCAGTTAAGGGCTATTCTGGAATTTCCTTCAGAAATTGTCCCTCAACAATATGTCATTGTTAGTCATTGTTTTACCTGTAGTAAACAGACACTCACCACAGCACGTTTAAGCAGGGGCCTGGCACAGGCTGGGCTGGCCGTGTTGCGATTTGATTTTACTGGTTTGGGGGAGAGTGAAGGGATTTTTGCAGATACACATTTTAGTAGCATGGTAAAAGATATAGAGTGTGCGGCTGATTGGCTGTCTGCCCATTATGAACCCGCAGGTATTTTAATTGGACATAGTATGGGGGGGACCGCAAGTCTAGCGGCTGTACAAAATGCCCGCGCATCCTTATCTCGAGTAAAAAAAATTATTACCCTGGCATCCCCCGCAAACCCTGCCCATGTGTTGCATCACTTTGGCCCAGCCATGGATAAATTGAAACAGGGTGAGAATGCACAAATTATGGTGGCTGGGCAAGCGTATCCTGTTAAACCCGATTTTATTGGTGATGTTGAGTCATATGATATGGATAAGCAGATGCGGGGTTGTGAAATATCTATTATGGCCATTCGAGCCGGTGAAGATGGTTTGATAGGGCCACAGGATGCCAAGCAGATATTGAAGTATACAGGGTCTGAAAGTTTGCTGCGTGAGGTGGGTGGGGCAGATCATTTATTTAGTGATCGAAACCATGCTGCATTACTCTTGTCTTATGTTCTGGACTGGATAGCTTAAGCTTAGAAAAATCAGTTTAAGCTAATTGTTCATTGATATAAGTTTAAGGAAATTATTATGCTCGAAGTTAAAACATTCTTTGATAATCAAACCTCCACCCTTACACATCTTGTATATGATTTAGTGAGCAGGGATGCGGTGGTTTTCGATCCGGTTTTAGATTTAGATACAGTTGGCTGGCGCACTTATAACGACAGTTTACAGGAGCTGGATAGTTTTATTAGTGAGCACAGACTGAAATTGCATTATGTTTTAGATACCCATATTCACGCGGATCATCTTAGCGGTATGCAGTATTTAAAAGAAAAATATAATGCTCCTCTGGTAATGAATTCGGCGATTACTATCGTTCAGGAAACATTTAAAGAAGTATTTAACCTGGGCGGCGATTTTAATACCAGTGGCAGTGATTTTGATGTGCTTGTAAAAGACGGTGAACAACTTAGTGCAGGATCAATAGTTATTGAAGTGTTACATACACCGGGTCATACACCCGCATGCACCACTTATAAAATAGAAAATAATTTATTTACCGGTGATGCTTTGTTTGTGCCCAGTATCGGAACGGGGCGATGTGATTTCCCTAAAGGTAGCGCTAAAGATTTGTATAAATCGATAACCCAAAAATTATATGTGTTACCCGATGATACAAAAGTATATCCAGGTCATGATTATCCAGGTGAAAGGGCACTGCAAACCTTTACGACTATTGGCGAAAGTAAAAAATTGAATATGGACCTGCCCGCAAGCCGCACCGAAGAAGAGTATATAGCCTTTATGCAGGAGCGGGATGCCAGGCTGAGGTTGCCAAAATTAATTTATCAAAGTGTGCAGGTGAATCTAACAGCGGGGCAGCTGCCGAAGAAAGAAGCTAATGGGCAGCATTACTTAAAAATACCGATTTATAATGATTGATTTTATATGAAAAAAATAGATGGGTGATTATAAAAATGTCGCCACAGAGACGCAGAGATCACAGAGGATTTACTGTGATTGAAGTGTCAGCTCGCTAAGTCGGTAAAAAGCTCTGTGACCTCTGTGTCTCTGTGGAAAATGTATTAATTTTATGGGGGTAGAATGAGAATCTCAGTATTCTATTCGAGCATTATTAGCAAGCCATTCTTCAAAACTTTTATTCGATAACTCGTGAGAGTCATGTTTTATAATAATGCTTCGTTGTGAATAGGGCCTGGCAAGTTCGTCATAAATGAACTGATCATCAAATCCAGCTTTTGCCGCATCAGCAGCTGTCGCCGCATAAATTAATTTTGGTATACGCGCCCAGTAAATTGCTGACATGCACATGGGGCAGGGTTCGCAACTGGAATAAATTGTACAGTCGGTTAACTGATAGTCGTTGATGTTTTTACAGGCGTCTCGAATGGCCTTGATTTCAGCGTGGGCGGTTGGGTCACAGGTTTCGGTAACCTGGTTATGGCCCGTTCCAATGACTTGTCCATCCTTAACAATAACCGCGCCAAATGGACCGCCCTGTTGAGCAACTGAGTTAATGGCAAGTTCTATCGCCTGTTGTAAAAAAATATTATCTTGTGGTTTCTGTTGTTGCATCAGGTTTAAGATATATTAAATTTTTTAGAAAAATTGACAGTATCCAGTATTTTTTTTACATAATCAGAACAATTTAAAATATTAATGCGTTGTTCTTTAAAGTGTTCATCCAGTAGTAATAACATGCCAAGTGCAGCTGAATCCATATAGTCAATGTGCTTTAAATCAACTGAAACATCTAATTTTCTGTCAGGTGTAATGTTTTTATATGCGTTTCTGAAGCCCTTGTTTTCTGAAAATATGAATGCTCCTGTAATTGTGATCAGAAGCTTGTTATTTTCATTATCAAATTTTTGAGATACTGGCATATAAAATACTCACTAATGCTGAATTGATGAGGTATTAGTTTGCGTGGAAGATGCAAACAGGTTCTCTACATCAACGCTATCAAAAATATATTGAGCATTACAAAATTCGCAATCAACCTGAATTTCTCCCTCTTCTAATATGATTTTACGAGATTCATCAAGACCTAACGAAATAATTAATTTACCTATGCGGTCATTTGAGCAGTTGCAGCGAAAGCTCAAAGGAGAGGGCTCAAATAAACGAATATCATCTTCATGAAATAATCTGTGAAGAGTTTCTTTGGTTGACAGGCTTAATAATTCTTCATTGCTTAAGGTATTGCCCAGTGCTTCAGCATGTTGCCAGCTATTATGGTCATCGCCAAGATTGCTGGGATTATCTTTTCTGGATTCGGGTAACTCCTGTAACAGAAAACCTGTGCATACGCTTTTATTTGCTGCTAGCCAGAGTCGGGTATTTAATTGTTCAGACTGTTTGAAGTAATTTTCAATGGCATCCTGTATATGCTCCCCCTGCAAAGCAATGATTCCCTGATAGGGTTCGCCTGTGGGTGGTTCAATGGTAATAGCCATCTGGCCATTGCCAAAAATATTTTTCAGGTCGTGTTCGGGCACATCACTGTTCCAGCGTGCAAGACCACGTAAGGTGCCTTCAGATGTTGCCTGTACGACTAACAGGTGTAATGGGCCATCGCCGCGAATCTGTAAGATTAATGAGCCTTCGTATTTAATGGTGGCTGATAATAAGGCGCAGGCTGCAAAAGCTTCACCCAAAATACTCTGTACATTTTCAGGGTAATCATAACGTTCAAGCACCGCTTGCCAGCTGGCTTGTAAGTGTACCATTTCACCCCGCACACGGGTGTTTTCAATAATAAAGCGGTGGAGTAGGTCGTTGTCTGGCATAAAGGCTGCTTACTAATTTCTGTAGGGTGGATCAAGCGAAGCGGATCCACCGGGGTGCTCGAATTGGTGGATCCGCTTCGCTTGATCCACACTACAAAATACGCTTCTCTCTGCGTCTTTGTGGTAAAAAATGTTTTAACTTATATTTACTACTTTAGCTTATCTTTAAGTATTTTATTAACCTGTGCAGGATTGGCTTTCCCCTGTGAGGCTTTCATAACCTGGCCAACAAAATACCCGAATAACTTGTCTTTGCCAGAACGATATTGCTCTAGTTGATTAGGGCTGTTTGCAATAACCTCATTAATTATGGCCTCGATTGCAGAATCATCGGTAATTTGTTTTAAGCCTTTCTTTTCAATTACCGTGTCAGCATCGCCTTCCCCGATCCACATACCGTTAAATACATCTTTAGCAATTTTTCCAGAGATTGTATTATCTTCAATACGTTTTAACATGCCGGCTAAATTTGTAGCTGAAACTGGACAGTTAGCAATACTCAAGTCTTCTTTATTTAATCTTGCTGAAACATCGCCGATTATCCAGTTAGCGGCCAATTTGGCTTCAACCGATTCTTTAATAACGGCTTCAAAGAAATCAGCCAGTTCACGAGATGCAGTTAAAATTCCTGCGTCATAATCGCTTAAGCCTAATTCGCTAACAAAGCGGGCAGCCTTTTCAGCGGGTAATTCTGGAAGTGTTTTACGAACTTCGTCGAGGTAAGCGTCATCTAGGATTACGGGTAATAAATCCGGATCAGGGAAGTAACGGTAATCGTTAGCTTCTTCTTTAGAGCGCATAGAGCGGGTTTCATGTTTCTCCGCATCATAAAGGCGCGTTTCCTGAACCACTTCACCACCCTCTTCAATGACATCAATTTGACGTTCAACTTCAAGATTGATTGCACGTTCTACAAAACGGAAAGAGTTGATGTTTTTTAATTCTGCGCGGGTACCAAATTCTTTCTGGCCTTTCGGACGTACTGAAACATTGGCGTCACAACGGAAAGACCCTTCCGCCATATTGCCGTCACAAATTTCTAAATATTGCACCAGGGAATGAATTTTTTTCATATAGGCAACTGCTTCTTTGGCCGAGCTCATGTCTGGCTCAGAAACAATTTCTAACAAAGGGGTGCCAGCCCTGTTTAGGTCAATGCCGGTCATGCCGTGGAAATCTTTGTGTAAAGATTTTCCCGCGTCTTCTTCTAAATGAGCACGGGTAATGCCAATGGTTTTTTTTGTGCCATCTTCCAGATCTATGTCGATTGAACCAAGTCCGACTATCGGTAATTCCATTTGTGAAATCTGGTAGCCTTTTGGCAGGTCAGGGTAAAAATAATTTTTACGTGCAAACACCGAGCTTTTGCATATTTCAGAGCCGGTGGCCAGACCAAACTTGGTGGCCATGCGAATGGCTTCTGCATTGACTACGGGCAAGACCCCTGGCAATCCTAAATCAACTGCGCAGGCCTGAGTATTTGGCTCTGCACCAAATGCAGTCGATGCAGAAGAAAATATTTTACTTTTAGTACGCAATTGCGCATGTATTTCTAAACCGATTACGGTTTCCCATTCCATATTAGAATGCCTCTTAGTATTGCATTTTGACGCGGAGGCACAGAGACGCAGAGTGTTTTTGTTAAAAAATAAATTCTCTGTGTCTCCGTGCCTCTGTGTCGAAAAAATTATTTAAATTCTTCGGGTATCGCTCTATGCCAATCTGTTTTTAGTTGGTATTGATGCGCCATATTTAATAAACGGCTTTCATCAAAATGATTAGCAATAATTTGCAAACCCACCGGCATTTTGTTGTCGAAACCTGCGGGCACACTGATGCCGGGTAAACCCGCCAGGTTAACCGCAATGGTGTAAATATCTGACAGGTACATGGAGATTGGGTCATCTGATTTTTCACCAATATTAAATGCGGTTTCAGGTGATGCGGGGCCCATAATGACATCCACTTTTTCAAATGCTTTTGTAAAGTCATCTGAAATCATGCGACGTAATTGTTGGGCTTTTATATAGTATGCATCGTAGTAACCTGCGGACAGTGCGTAGGTGCCGACTAAAATTCGACGTTTGACTTCTTCGCCAAAACCTTCCCCTCGTGAGCGTTTGTACAAATCTTCAAGGTCTTTAGGTTCTTTGCAACGATGACCAAAACGAACACCATCAAAACGTGACAGGTTTGAAGAACATTCCGCGGGTGCAACTACATAGTAAACTGGCACTGCCAGATGTGTATTCGGCAGGCTGATGTCAATTATTTCAGCACCCATAGCCCTGTATTCGGCAATTGCTTTTTGTACGACTTCATCTGTACCTTTGTTTAGTCCTTCATCAAAATATTCTTTTGGCAAACCAATTTTTAAACCATTTAGGGGTTTATTTAAATCTGCGGTGTAGTCGGGTACCTCTTTTTCCAGTGAGGTAGAGTCTTTTGGATCAAAGCCCGACATCGCATTTAAAAGTAAGGCGCAGTCTTCTGCGCTTTGTGCCATTGGCCCCGCCTGATCTAAACTTGATGCGAAGGCGATCATGCCATAACGGGATACACGACCATAAGTTGGCTTTAAGCCGGTGATGCCACACAGGGATGCGGGCTGGCGAATTGAGCCGCCGGTATCTGTGCCCGTGGCGGCGGGTGCTAATCGAGCGGCAACGGATGAGGCTGAGCCACCGGATGAACCACCGGGTACCGCATTTGTATTCCACGGGTTTTTAACCGCCCCAAAAAAACTGGTTTCATTGGATGAGCCCATGGCGAATTCATCCATATTGGTTTTACCCAGCATAATCACACCGGCCTGCTGCATTTTTTCTACTACAGTTGCGTCATAGGGTGATTCAAAATTATCTAACATTTTAGAACCACAGGTGGTTTTCACGCCTTTGGTGCAAAAAATATCTTTGTGGGCAATGGGGATACCGGTTAAAGGTCCCGCGTTGCCTGCTTTGCGTTTCTCATCAGCTTCAGCCGCTGCTTTTAATGCCTGATCCGCCGTAACCGATATAAAACTGTTTAACTGTGCATCGTGATCTTTGATGCGCTGTAAAAAATGTTCGGTGAGTTGCACTGAGGTAACTTCACCCGCGCCAAGCATGGCGGATAATTCACTCAGTGTTTTTGTGTGGTACATAATTTTTCTCTGTAGTATTTAGTCAGGGGAAGTTAATCCAATCTAGCATTTTGTTTTAATAATCTGGCTTAATCTATCCAATAATTAGTCTATTCAATAACCTGGGGCACTAAATAAAGACCATCTTCAGTTTTAGGCGCTATTTTCTGAAATGTTTCGCGCTGATTTTCTTCCAGCACTTCATCAACTCGCAAACGTTGTGATACATCCATGGGGTGAGCCATGGGTTTTACATTAGTGGTATCCACCGCATTCATTTGCTCTACCAGGTCTAAAATACTGGACAGGCTTTTTGCGTATTCCTCGATATTTTTTTCTTCAATTTCGAGTCGTGCCAGGTGGGCAATACTTTTCACATTATCGGGTCCCAATGACATATACTTCTCCGCTATGTTAATGCCGGCTTAGTGGCATCAATATCGATTTGATTCAATGTAATTTCCGAGTTTACAATTGGAAAGCATTAAATGCGTTAAAAACCGCGCAAAATTAGCATATTATGCGTGTTTAAGCCACCGCTATACTTGCTCTAACCGGTGCTCATTGATAGAGTACCGCTAAATTTCCATAATATGATCTAAAGTAATGCTTTGGGCTTTTATAATCTTACAAAAATAATGAGTTAATACACGAATGTTTCTTAAACGCTTTCGCGGCATGTTTTCCAATGACCTTTCGATTGACCTTGGAACAGCAAATACGCTGATCTATGCACGGGGCAACGGTATAGTTTTAGATGAACCCTCAGTAGTAGCAATACGACATGACCGAGGTGGTAGTGGTGCCAAAGCTATTGAAGCTTATGGGCATGAGGCAAAGCGCATGCTGGGCCGTACACCACAAAATATAACGGCTATTCGTCCAATGCGCGATGGCGTCATTGCGGATTTCCATGTAACAGAAAAAATGTTGCAACACTTTATACGTAAGGTGCATGAAAGCGCACTGTTGCGTCCTAGCCCCAGAGTGCTGATTTGTGTTCCCTGTGGTGCGACCCAGGTTGAACGTCGAGCGATAAAAGAGTCTGCGGCGGGTGCCGGTGCGCGTAAGGTGTATTTAATTGAAGAGCCTATGGCTGCGGCTATTGGTGCAGGTATGCCGGTAGATGAGCCCCGTGGTTCAATGGTACTGGATATTGGTGGTGGTACATCTGAGGTTGCGGTCATTTCCTTAAATGGTATTGTTTATTCAGCGTCTGTGCGGATTGGTGGTGATACTTTTGATGAAAGCATCATGTCTTATGTGCGTCGCAACTATGGTACTTTGATTGGTGAAGCCACTGCTGAGCGCATCAAGCATCAAATTGGTTCAGCTTATCCCGGTAAAGATTTACTGGAGATTGAAGTTAAGGGGCGTAACCTGTCAGAAGGTATTCCCCGTAGCTTTACATTAAATAGTAATGAAATTCTTGAGGCACTACAGGAGCCGTTGCACGGCATCGTAAGTGCCGTTAAAACTGCTTTAGAACAAACGCCCCCCGAACTGGGTGCTGATGTTGCTGAGCGCGGTATAGTATTGACCGGTGGTGGTTCTTTGTTGCGTGACCTGGATCGTCTACTAATGGAAGAAACGGGCTTACCCGTGATTATGGCGGAAGAGCCTTTAACCTGTGTTGCCCGTGGTGGCGGACGAGTTTTAGAGTTAATAGATGAACATGGCGGTGATTTCTTTGCAATTGAGTAGTGGTTGCTTTTTGCCTAAGCCAAGTTAACTCTCGCAGGGTGGATCAAGCGCAGCGGATCCACCGAAATTAGCCAGTGATATTGGTGGATCCGCTGCGCTTGGTCCACCCTACAGATTATTTAAACTTCGGGCTTAATGCACGTTTTATGCAGCCATTATTTTTACAGGGTCCATCGGTTACACTGCGCACCATATTACTGGTGATTTTTTCTATTGTTGTAATGGTGGCCGATCATCGATGGCATGCGCTGGAAACCGTGCGTGGTGCTATTGAAAGTTATGTGGTTTACCCCCTTCGTTACACCGTTAATTTGCCCTCGCGTCTGGTTGACTGGGGAGATGAATCCTTAAGTTCTCACCAGAAGTTACTTGATGACAATCGTAAGTTACAGGAACAACAATTGCGTGCGCAGGTGAGTTTACAAAAACTCAGTGTGCTGGAAAAAGAAAATGACCGCCTGAGGGAGATGCTTAGTGCTCAGCCCAAAGTGGGTGAGCTGGTGCTGGTTGCTGAAATATTGGGAATAGACCTGGATCCGTACAAACAACAGGTTATCCTCAATAAAGGTCACAATAAGGATGTATATATCGGCCAGCCTATTATTGATGCCTGGGGTGTAATGGGGCAGGTGACCCATTTGGGAGACTTCTCTTCTACCGCCCTGTTAATCTCAGATCCAAGTCATGCAATACCGGTGCAGGTGAATCGCAGTGGTTTACGTAGTACCGCATTTGGTACGGGTAATTCCCAGCAACTAGAGTTGCGTTATATTCCCCATAATGCAGATCTTGAAATAGGTGATGTGATCAACACCTCCGGTCTGGGTGGGCGTTTTCCGCCAAATTACCCGGTTGGTCGTATTACCTCAATTGATAGGCCCGCGGGTGAATCTTTCGCTACGGTCTTAGCCGAGCCCGTTGCGCACCTGGATAGAAGTCGTGAAGTGTTACTGGTCTGGCATAAGTTGCAGGTTAAAGATGTGGAAGTTTCTCAGCAAGATGATATTGTCCTTGAAGGTGAAAAAAAATAATGCGCTCACAAAATTGTTTTCGCATTGTTATCCCCACACTAATAGTCGCCCTATTGTTGAGTATGTGGCCACTGCCAGGGTGGTTAGAATATGCACGTCCGGAATGGATGGTGTTAGTCATAATTTATTGGGCGTTGGCGATGCCGGAGCAGATTGGCGTGACAGTTGCCTGGGTTGTGGGGCTTTTGCTGGATGTAACCCAGGGCGCAATTTTGGGTCAGCATGCGTTGGGTCTTGTGCTGGTTATTTTTATTATAAACACTCAATATCAGCGTATTCGTGTGTTTTCGCTTGCTCAACAGGCGTTAGTGATATTGTTGCTGCTGCTTATTAAGCAGGTTCTGGTGCTCTGGGTTAGTGGTATTGTGGGGCAGGCGCCTGATATTGGATTATATTTTTTACCGGCTTTAACCGGTGCAATTATCTGGCCCTGGTTATTTATCGTGCTTCGCGATTTGCGTCGACGATTTACGGTTTCCCGTAGTTTTTAAAGTTGTCAATAAGATCGAGTTCTCGTGCTGATTAGTAGTGCGTAGCCCGGAGGGAGCGAAGCGTAGTCCGGGGATGCATGTTTTTGATGCATCCTTAAACTCTCAAATTCTCAAACTTATTAATTGTAGATGGTATATTTTGTTTGGTATTTACGAAGGTGTAGAGTTTAAGGATTCCGTTTCACTCCATCCCCGGACTACGCTTCGCTCCCTCCGGGCTACGCACTCAATTAAA
>Ga0316207_10000491_pt1 | contig 63160 bp, 58 predicted proteins | sample 6weekpyrite_MG_FD_204943 | JGI IMG/M metagenome (GOLD analysis project Ga0316207, IMG submission 204943) | Microbial mat bacterial communities from mineral coupon in-situ incubated in ocean water Damariscotta River, Maine, United States -... | ecosystem: Environmental > Aquatic > Marine >... | reverse complement strand
CGCCTCTTTACATCCTGGCTAGCCTGTTTTTTAAGGTATATGTCGAGAGATGATTCACCACATCTAAAATCTGATTTCTTATGTGATTTATTAAGCGGTTGAATAACCAGGGGTTTATAAGCCATTATTCAGGCTTAACGCGGTGTTCATACTCCATAATTGCATCGGTTAATTTTTCATTAACTTCTGGCGGTTTTGATAAGGCATTGTAGAATGCTTCAGATTCAGCCACACCCAGACTCATGACCTCATGCTCATAAATAGTCTCTTCTGCCTTGGCAAGGGCACTCCCTAAAATAAATTTACTAACACTTTGCCCTTTAAAACCCGCTGCGCGCTCTATTAATTGTTTAAGGGTACTATTCAACCTGAGATTAATACGCTCATCATTTGTGGTTGTGGCCATACTCCCTTCTCCAGTCATTCATTCTTAATCATCAAAAATGTACGTCATCCTGGTGCCTTTGTCAATCCAGGCTCTTACTATCTACATCCTTAAAATAAACCCCTTTCCGGTAATTAATCAACCCATTCGTAGACGAATCATGGCTATCAACATCACCGGGCTGAGCCAGGTCCCGTTGAATCTGCCCCGCCAGCACCTTGCCGTATTCCACTCCCCATTGATCAAAGGAGTTAATATTCCAGACGATGCCCTGCACAAATACTTTATGTTCATACATCGCCATAATCGAGCCTAGTGTTTTGGGGTTTAATCGCTCAAAAATTATTGTATTTGTGGGCTTATTACCCTCAAACACCTTATGCTCAATCGCCTCATCAATCTCTTCTGATGAGCTACCCGCATCCCGCATTTCTTCTAGTGCCTGGGTATATTTTTTCCCCAACATTAATGCTTTAGTTTGTGCCAGACAATTAGAGAACAACACCCTGTGATGCAACCCTAAAGGGTTTTGGCTTAGCGCAGGAATCAAAAAATCAGCGGGCACCGGCTTGGTTCCCTGATGTAGAAGCTGGAAAAAGGCGTGCTGACCATTGGTGCCCGATTGCCCCCAGATAATGGGGCCGGTTAAGTAATTAACCCGTTGATTTTGTCGGTCAATGGTTTTGCCATTGCTCTCCATATCTAATTGCTGCAAATAAGCCGGTAAGCGCTCCAGGTATTGGCTGTAGGGCATAATCGCATGGCTTTGTGCATCAAAAAAATTGTTATACCAGATGCCCAGCATGGCCAGTATCACCGGCATATTTTGTTCCAGCGGTGCGCTTTCAAAGTGCTGATCCATCTCATAGGCCCCCTGAAGCATGGCTTCAAAATGATCCATGCCTATATAAAGGGCAATGGGTAAACCTATGGCTGACCAGAGAGAGTAACGCCCCCCCACCCAGTCCCAAAATTCAAAAACATTCTCTGTGTCGATACCAAATTTTGTGGTGGCTTCAAGATTTGTGCTGACCGCAACAAAATGCCTGGCAACAGCTGCCTCATTTCTCACCATATCCACAAACCATTTTCTGGCACTATGGGCATTTAACATGGTTTCCTGGGTGGTGAAAGATTTTGAAGAAACAATAAAAAGCGTCGTTTCTGGCTCCACCAGTTTCAGGGTTTCCACAAGATGTGTCGCATCTGCATTTGATACAAAATGCACTTTTAAGTCGCGTTGTGCAAAAGGCTTCATTGCCTCACACACCACCTGCGGGCCTAAATCTGAGCCACCAATACCAATATTTACAATACTGGTAATTCTACGACCGTTATAACCGCGCAATTGCCCACTTCTCACCCGCTCGGAAAAGTCACGCATTTTTGCCAGCACAGCATTCACCTGGGGCATTACATCTTCCCCATTCACCATCACAGGTTTATTTGAGCGATTTCTCAAAGCAACATGCAAGGCAGGGCGAAATTCGGTGCAATTTACATTTTCACCGGCAAACATTCGGTCACGACTCTTTTCAACCCGTGCGAGACGTGCCAGATCCATCAGTAGCTTAAAGGTCTCGTCGGTTATACGGTTTTTTGAGTAGTCGAGTAAAATATCATTTAGACCCACTGAAAACTGCTTAAATCGGTCTTGATTTTCATTAAATAAATCACGCATGTGCACATGGGACATGGCTTTAAGGTGTTTTTCTAGTGCTTTCCATTCCGCTGAATCGGTTAAATTGCTCATATTTGCCCAATATATTAGTTGTTATTTGCCGGGCATGGTAAAAGGAACCTGGCCCAAGCTAAAGGAAAAATAATTACATCTGTGGTGTTTTATCACCTTTTCACGCCAAGAGTATGATTATTAATCAGTTTTATCAATGCCTCAATCAAATTTAGCTCCCCATTAGCCTTTCATGTATAATGTCGCCCCTGATTAAACTTACGGTAAAAGAATACACCCATGGTTAGCACTGCTAATATGTCAACTGATTCAAAAAACAAAAAACTCCGCACACGGGCTAATGACAAAAAACTTCGCGCTCGGGTAAAACTTTTTGGCAACCTGCTAGGTAATGTCATTAAAAACCTGGCTGGCACCCATGTATATGATGCGGTTGAAAAACTTCGCAAAGGCTATATCAGCTTACGAAAAACTGACAACCCAAAAAAACGCGCCCAGTTAATGGCATTTATCGAAACCCTGGATGCAGACACCCTGACCCAGGTGGTGCGCGCTTTCAGCATTTATTTCAGCCTGATCAATATTGCCGAGGAAGATTATCAACACCTTTTACGTCGTGAACAGATATTTAACGGCAAATCACTGTGGCAGGGCTCTTTTGACAACACATTAGAACAGTTCCGTTTAGATGGAATGGATGCTACACAGGTACAGGATTTACTGGATCAACTCGCTTATATTCCTGTTTTTACCGCACACCCAACCGAATCTAAACGCCGTAGTGTGATGAATGCCCTACGCCGTATATTTTTATTAAACGATAAACTCAATGATATACGGGTTGGCAAAATTCAGCGTGCCGAATTAACCGTTGAGATGGAAACAGAAATTCAGCAGTTATGGCGTACCAATGAAGTTCGCGAACATAAGCCACAGGTACGTGATGAAATTAAAAACGGCATGTACTACTTTCGCACCAGTTTGTTCAATGCGGTTCCCCATATTTACCGTAATTTAGAACGCAAAATAAATAAGCACTACCCTGATAGTGGCATTACCGTACCCAGTTTTTTACGCTTCGGTTCGTGGATTGGGGGTGACCGTGACGGTAACCCATTTGTAAAACCTGACACCACCGCCATGGCACTGCGCATGCAAACCCAGGTAATATTGCAGGAATATATTTACCGAGTGGTTGAGGTTAACAAACAACTCACCCACTCTATCGATCTGTGTAGCCCTACCAAATCATTTATGGATAGCCTTGAAAAGGATGAAAATATACGCTTCGAAGTGTATGCCGCGTCACCTAATGCATTCAGCAATGCACCCTATCGTCGCAAGCTGTCATTTATGCATTATCGGTTACAGCAAAATTTAGCCCAGGTAAATGTACGCCTGGCTGGAGAAAGTGCAAATGGCTTTGATCAGGCTTATCCCTCAGAAAAAGAATTTATCGCCGATTTACAACTCATTCGTAGCTCATTAATCAGTCATAATGATGAAAACATTGCCAACGGTGATTTAAAAGACTTAATTCGTGTGGCGGAAACCTTTGGCTTCTTCCTGCTTAAACTCGATATTCGCCAGGAATCAACCCGTCATTCAGACGCGGTGGCGGATATTGTTAAGCAAATTCCCTCAGCCCCTGATTATAATGAGCTGAGTGAGGAACAACGTCAGAAGCTGCTCTCTGAATACATCGAAAACCCACCTGCTTTAAGCCTGGATAAAAAGCAGATGGACGAGCTAAACCGGGAAACCCTGGACGTGTTCGAGCTCATCGCCAATATGCAGTCAGAAATTTCACCCAATGCCTTTGGTAACTATGTTATCTCCATGACCCACGCCGCCAGCCATGTACTGGAAGTCATGTGGCTTGGTACTTTAGCGGGCTTAACCGGCAAAGATAAAAATGGTGATAGCTTTTGCCAGATTAGTATTTCACCCTTATTCGAGACCATCGAAGATTTAGAACACATCGAAGATGTGCTAAAAACCCTGTTTGAAAACCCGGTTTACAACAACTTGCTTAAAATATCGGGTAATCTTCAGGAAGCGATGCTGGGTTATTCAGATTCCTGTAAAGACGGGGGCATTATGGCTTCGTCATGGAATTTATATGATGCACAACAAAAAGTTATTCGCCTCACAGATGCATTCGACATTGATTGTCGCCTGTTCCACGGTCGTGGCGGCACCATTGGTCGCGGCGGCGGCCCAACCCATGATGCGATTCTGTCACAACCAGAAGGTACGGTTCACGGGCAAATTAAATTCACCGAGCAGGGTGAGGTGCTGTCATATAAATACAGCAACCAGGAAACCGCTATTTATGAGCTCACCATGGGCGTGTCTGGTTTAATGAAAGCCAGTAAGTCTATTGTGAATGAAAAAGCCAAACCCGCGAAAAGTGAGTACCTGCAAACCATGCAGGCACTCACTAAAGATGGTGAAGATACCTACAGGGATTTAACCGACCGCACAGAAGGCTTCCTTGATTATTTCTATGAAACCACACCGGTTACTGAAATTGGCCTGATGAACATCGGCTCACGCCCGTCACATCGTAAAGCCAATCGCTCGAAAGCCTCAATTCGCGCAATTCCATGGGTATTTGGCTGGGCGCAATCACGCACCACCCTGCCAGCCTGGTATGGCATTGGCACCGCTTTAGCCAACTTTATTGATGGCAAAGATGAAAACCTGAAACTGTTGCAGGAAATGAATGCCAACTGGCCTTATTTCAAAGCCATGCTCAATAATACGCAAATGGCGCTACTGAAAGCAGATATGTGTACCGCAAAAGAATATTCTGAGCTTTGTGAAGATAATGATGTGGAACAACGGGTATTTACGAAAATTTTCGATGAGCACAAACGCACAGTTGATAATATTCTGGCGATAACCAGTAATGAGCAATTGCTATCGGACAGCCCTTCTCTGGCACTGTCTCTGCAACGCCGAGATCCTTACCTTGATCCATTGAGCCACATCCAGATTCTAATGTTGAAACGTTATCGGGATGAACAGGCTACGGAGAATGAGCAGAATACCTGGATTAATCCGCTACTACGTACGATTAATGCGGTTGCGGCTGGGATGCGGAATACGGGATAAAAGATAGCCGTAAGCCTTAAGTCCGAAGTCAAAAGCGGTCTCCCCTTCGGGGAGGCCGCTTTTTTTATGCTGTTGATTTTTCTTTTGACTTACGACTTCTGACTTACGACTATCTTTTCAAGCTACCTGAACCGGTATCTGATCACTGGTGTGGGTAATCTGGTTCTGTTCATTCAAATAAACCAGCTTAGGTTTAAAATTAACCACTTCCTTTTTATCTAACTGAGCATAGCTACAGATAATAATTCGATCACCCGGGCTGGCCTTATGTGCCGCAGCGCCATTCACCGAAATCATGCCACTACCCTCTTCACCACGAATTGCATAGGTGGTAAATCGATTACCATTTGCCAGATTATAAATTTGAATTTGCTCATACTCATGAATACCCGCCTCATCCAGAAGCTTTCCATCAATCGCACAGGAGCCTTCATACTCCAACTCAGAAAGAGTGACGCGGGCTTGATGTAGCTTGGCTTTGAGCATTATCAGATGCATAGATATTCCTGTTCAGACTTTATAACCGACGAAAATGCCAATTATGATGGAATCAGGAGATTCTATCAAGTTCAGATAATGCTTATATTCCAGGCAGCCTACCGATTGAGTAAATATTAATCAATTATCAGGTTATCAATTAACCTGACAGAGCCTAGCCTTGCAGCACCTAGCACTAATCGATTACCTGTTTGAGCCTTTGGCTTTTGCAGGCTTGTTCTATCTCTAACCGATATATACTCCACTTCAAGTCCGTTAGCTTGCAACTCCTTTTTTGCCTGTGATTCTATATCAATCACCGACTGCTCCCCTTTAACTAGCCGCTTAGACACCATTTGCAAAACCCGATACAACTCAGGGGCAAGACGTCTCTGCTCCCCGGATAAACGCGAATTTCTCGAACTCATCGCAAGACCATCCGCTTCGCGGTAAGTGGCTACCGACTTAATTTCAATGGGAATATTTAAATCATCTACCATTTTTCTAACTAACAATAATTGCTGATAGTCTTTTTCGCCAAAAAATGCCACATCAGCCTGTACTATATTAAAAAACTTGTTCACCACAGTGGACACACCATCAAAATGCCCGGGACGATGTTCACCTTCTAGTTCCCGTGTTATTTCAGGTACACATACTTTGGTTGTTGCAGTTTGCCCATTTGGGTACATCACCTCACGATCTGGCAAAAACAACATATCGGTTTTTGCTGCTATGAGTTTTTGTTGATCTTCTTCCTGGGTTATCGGGTAAGCTTCAAAATCACCTGCCTCATTAAATTGCAAAGGGTTTACAAAAATACTAACAACGACTTTATCGCAAAGTAATTTGGCCCGATTGACCAGTTCAATATGTCCCGCATGTAAATGCCCCATAGTTGGAACAAAGCCAATACTTTGACCTTTTACTTTCCATTGCTGGATCGTAGTTTTTAATAAATTAATTGTTTGTGAAATTTTCATATTGAGAGTCACTACTGCCCCATTAACTTAAAAAGAATCGTCATCCCCGAATGCTTGTGTCGGGGATCCAGCGGCCTAAGGCACTGTAAAGACACTAGATTCCCGATACAAGCATTCGGGAATGACGGATTAAATTATTATTCATTATTATTTTAGCTTTCTAATTTCATACCCTTGATAAATAAAAATAAAATAAAGTGCGATACACAACGTCATTATGTCATATTCAATTTTCTTAACGGGATATTGGTAATTGAAAGCATTAAAAAGAAAAAAGTTGCTGTAGAGTGGATCAAGCGAAGCGGGTCCACCATTTGTTCTATTCTGATCTGGTGGATCCACTTCGTTTGATCCACCCTGCAATATTAATTAAACGTATGCACATTATCAGGAAACACAACACCTTTAACTTCTTCAACATACTGCTCAACCGCCTGTTGAATTGAAGTTGCCTGCTGCATATAATTTTTTGAAAATTTGGGGATGCGTCCAGCAGAAATTCCGAGTATGTCATAGAGCACTAAAATCTGTCCGTCTGTTTGATTACCTGCGCCAATACCAATCACCGGAATAGTTGCCAGCTCTGTTATTTTTTTTGCAAGCTCATCAGGCACACATTCCAGCAATAATAAATCTGCACCCGCCTGCTCTAAAACACGCACATCATTGAGCATTTTTTCTGCCACCCCCGCATCACGCCCCTGCACTTTATAGCCCCCAAGCTTGTGAACCCTTTGAGGTTGTAAACCCAAATGAGCACATACGGGAATCCCTAACCGGGTTAAGGTTTCAACCAGCTCTTTCTGATCAGCTCCACCTTCAAGCTTAACCATGTTCGCACCGCATTCTTTCATAAACCGCCCAGCATTTTCAACCGCCTGCTGAGTTGATGCATCAGACATAAATGGCATATCCAGAATAAGCAAGGCACGTTCTACACCTCGTGACACAAGCTTTCCGTGATAGATCATTTCATCCATGGTAACAGGAATAGTCGAGTCCAGCCCCTGAATAACCATACCCAGGGAATCACCTACTAATACTATATCAACACCTACGTTATCTAATAGCTGTGCAAAGCTCACGTCGTAAGCTGTAAGGCAGGCAATTTTTTCTTTGCCTGCTTTCATTTCACGCAATGTATTGATGGTGACTTTACTGGTTTTTTTGGGATGTGTGCTCATCAATAAACTCTAATTGTAGGGTGGATCAAGCGAAGCGGATCCACCATGGTAGCTAAATTAATTCTGGTTGTGGGTTATAGTAATGTCTCCCACTGGTAATCGACTTCAATCTTTGTAGCAATTGCTGATAATCTTTTTCATTATTTGCAAAGTCAATGTCGGTTGCATTTATAATCAATAAAGGCGCATCGGTATAGTGATAAAAAAAATTCACATATGAATCTGACAGCCTCTGCAAATAAGCTGCTTCAATTAATCGCTCATGTTGAATGCCACGATTTTCTATCCGCCCCAGTAACACCTCGACTGGTGCCTGTAAATAAATCACCAGGTCAGGCTCCGGCACATCAATCGTCAACTGATCATACACCTGTTCATATAACTTTAGCTCATCTTCATCCAGAGTTAGCTCTGCAAATAAACGATCTTTCTCCATTAAAAAATCAGAAATGCGCACAGGATTAAACATATCTGCCTGGCGTATTTCCTGCATTTGTCTTGTTCGTTGTAACAGAAAAAACAATTGCGTAGATAAAGCGGCTGCTTTGGGGTTTTCATAAAAGCGGGGCATAAAAGGATTTTCTGCTGCACCTTCAAGCAATAACTCACTGCCAAAACTATCCGCTAGTTTTTTTGCCAATGTTGTTTTACCCACACCAATCGGGCCCTCAACAACAATAAATTCAGGCTTTTCCATTAAACTCACCCAATTTTTTTAACGCCTGAGCAGCAATTTTTTCTACTAAAATTTTCAATGGTTTTTTACCTGGAATTATTAAATCCGGTGAAATTTGTAAAAGTGGTAATAATACAAAATTTCTTTTTTCAATTTCACTATGGGGCACAATTAATCGCTCAGTATTTATTTGCTGATTACCATACAATAAAAGATCTAAATCAATTGTGCGTGCTCCCCATCGTTTTTCCCTGGTTCTGCCCTGTTCCTTTTCAATGTTTTGCAAAGCATCTAATAACATCTCTGCATCAAGCGTTGTTTCTATTTCAAGCACCGCATTTAAATAATCATTTTGCGGTTCGTTATCTAATGTTAATGCTTTGCTTTGATAAATAGATGAACATGTTAACAAAGTGGTTTCAGGTAATTTAGCAATTTTCTTCTTTGCATCATTAAGCTGCTGCAATGGTTGATTCAGGTTACTACCAAGACCGATATAACACAGGGTCATGACTTTTGCTCATTAAATTAGACATATTAAATTTGGTATATTAATTTTTTTGGGTGCTCTTTTTTTTACGTGGCCTGGCTTTAGCCGGTTTTAAAAGTATATCCTGATCCTGTGGAGGCAATGTCTGTATTCGTGTCCACCAGTCACAACTATCGTCTGTCACCTCACCTGCCATACTTCTAATGCACATAAAATCATAGGCTGCTCGAAACTTTTTATGCATTAATAATGATTTTGCACGTCGACCATGACGAAATTTAAAGCGATGTTGTAATTGCCAGATTTCACGCACCACCATACTAAACCGTTTTGGAATAGAAATGGTTTTGACTTGTTGCGATAACACAATTGAACTGGCATTTTGCATGGCAATTGTGCCGGGTTCACCGGACTGCTTCAATTCCTCGGAGAGTTCATCTACCCTTCCCCATAACATGGCCGCAAACAAAAAGGCAGGGGTTACGGGCTTTTCCTGATTAATTCGTTTATCTGTACTTTCCAGTGCCAGATGAATAAAGGCTTCAAATGTTTCATTACCCTGTTTTAATGCATCATCCGCGGGTTTAAATAAATACTGTAATAGATCATACTTGCGCAATAATTGCAGCGAAACCACACCTCTACCCGAATGAAACAGTTTTAAAACCTCATCAAATAAACGTGCTGGTGGGATGTCGGCCAGTAAATATCCCAGTTCAAAAATGGGCTGCTCTGAGTCTGGATGTATTGTAAAACCTAATTTTGCAGCAAAACGAATTGCCCGTAACATGCGTACTGGATCTTCACGGTAACGTGTTTGCGGATTTCCAATTAAGCGTAGCACCTTGTTTTTAACATCATCCATCGCCGAGGTGTAATCAACAATAGAATAGTCAGCTATATCATAATAGAGCGCATTAACGGTGAAGTCTCGGCGCCAGACATCATCCTCTAACTGGCCATAAACATTATCGCGCAATATCCGGCCACTATCATCATGGGCCCTGTCTATATCGATATTACTTTTGTTTTCATCGATTTGTGAGGCCCTGAAGGTGGCAACTTCAATAATTTCTCGCCCGAAAAACACGTGCGCCAAACGAAAACGTCGGCCAATTAAACGGCTATTACTAAATAGTTTTTTAACATCTTCAGGATGCGCATCGGTGGCGATATCAAAATCTTTTGGTGCGTGCCCCAACAATAAATCACGCACCCCACCCCCCACTAACATAGCCCTATAACCTGCTTTGTGCAGACGGTATAAAACCTTCAATGCGATATCATCAATATTATCCCGGGAAATCGAGTGTTCGGGACGAGGGATTATAGTGGCCTGGATCATCTGTGTTGTGGGTGGGGATTATCTACAATATTTTAGTTAAAATTATTTTGTAGGATATTAACACAAGAACAGATAAGTCATAAGTCTTAAGTCAGAAGTCGTAAGTCAAAAGCGGCCTTTCCCTGTGGAAGAGCGGCTTTTGCTTTTGACTTACGACTTCATTCAAAGATCATAACCCCGCTCCTCATGAAGCACGATATCCAGACCTTCAATTTCTTCTTCTTCAGTCACACGTAGACCGATCAATGCATCAATCACCTTAAGAATTATCCAGGTGACTACCGCTGTAAATACAATAGTTGCAACTACACCAATTAGTTGCACCTTAAACTGACCCGCCATGGATTCTATGCCATCGGCAAAACCATATCCGCTGAAAACACCCAGGCTTGTAGCAGAGAAGACACCTGCCAGCAAAGTCCCTAAAATACCGCCAACACCATGAACCGGGAATACGTCTAACGAATCATCTATTTTTAATACCCGCTTAATATACTGGGTAGCTGTAAAGCAGACGCCCCCCGCCAGCAAACCAATAATTAACGCGCCACCGGGGCCCACAAAGCCAGAGGCCGGGGTAATCGTACCCAAACCCGCGACCATACCGGTTACAACACCTAAAGCACTGGGCTTACCAAAGCGTATCCACTCAATTACCATCCAGGTCATGGCACCGGTTGCAGCAGAAATATGTGTTACCAGCATCGCCATGGACGCATTTCCATTAGCGGCTAACGCACTACCCCCGTTAAAGCCAAACCAGCCTACCCAGAGCATACCGGCACCGGCAATCGTCATTGTCATATTATGTGGCATCATGGCTGTTTCCGGAAAGCCACGACGTGGCCCAAGCACAATAGCCGAAACCAGCGCAGCCACACCCGCGGTAATGTGTACAACGGTTCCCCCAGCAAAATCATAGAGGCCCATTTTGTAAAGCCAGCCACCCTCACTCCATACCCAATGTGTAACCGGGGCATAAACCAGTATCAACCAGACGGCGCTAAATAGTAGCATCGCAGAAAACTTCATGCGCTCAGCAAAGGCACCAATAATTAACGCGGGCGTGATGATAGCAAAGGTCATTTGAAACAACATAAACAATGACTCAGGTATTGCACCCGACAGGGTTTCACGACCAATACCAGACATCATGGCCTTACTAAAATCCCCCACAAAGCTATTACCATCGCCAAATGCCAGGCTATAACCGAACATTAGCCAAATAATAGAGGCCACACCTGCAATAGAAAAGCACTGCATTAATACGGACAATACATTTCGTGAACGTACCAGGCCGGCATAAAACATGGCCAGACCGGGTAAGGTCATAAATAATACCAGTGCAGTGGAGGCCATAATCCAGCCCGTATCTGCACCATTCAAAGTATCTTCAGCAAATGCGCTAACCGGTAATAAAGCCAGAAGGCAGGTTGCAAATAGATTTGTGACTGCTTTTTTCATCTTTAAATAATTCCCAAAACAAACTAGCTGTAACATTTTTCTTAACTCGTATAACTTAATTATTAGATTGCATCATCGCCAGATTCACCGGTTCTAATGCGAATAACCTGCTCAAGATCTGACACAAAAATTTTGCCATCACCAATTTTGCCCGTATTGGCTGCATCCCTAAGTGCATCAATCACCTGTTCGACCATATCGGCTTTAATCGCAATCTCAATTTTCACCTTAGGCAAAAAGTCCACCACATACTCAGCCCCTCGATATAACTCTGTGTGTCCTTTTTGTCTACCAAAGCCCTTCACTTCAGTTACAGTGATACCTTGAACACCTATTTGAGCGAGAGATTCTCTAACTTCATCTAGCTTAAACGGCTTGATGATTGCTGTTACCATTTTCATATTTTGCCCTTATTCTTATCAAACATGTTGAATGCACCAAAATATTGCGATTATTGCACCATATTTACGCAAATGCACCACTCGATTGCGTGACTTCGTTGTATTATTACCCGAATTTTGAATAAAAAGAGTTTCGGTCGATTAATCTAAGCAGTAAAAAATTTACCCACAATCAACCTATGCTATGCGCTGAAATATAAAACCCTAGATAAGACCCAGCTGATATAGACAAAAAACATAGAACTGAGATGACGATCACACATTAATATTGAAACAATTTGAGAATGTATTTAATTGGCCTCATTTAATGAAACCTTAAGGAAAATTAGTCTAAAATACATAAATTCATAAATTACATTTAAGACCACAACATAATGGTTTACTTATTTATTACTTTTCTGGAGAAGTTTACGTGTTTAATCAGTTAAATAAATTTACTACCGTCATTACTTTTTTGCTTATTACATTTTCCTCTCAATCATTTGCACAAAAAGCCCCTGATTTTTCTCTAGATGGAGATAGTGGCAAGGTTGCATTATCAGACTATAAAAATAAGGTCGTTTATGTGGATTTCTGGGCATCATGGTGTAAACCATGCAGAAAATCTTTTACCTTTATGAACGACATGCAAAATCGTTATGGCAAAAAAGGCTTCAAAATTATTGCCATCAATCTCGACAGTGAACGTTCAGCTGCTAGTTCATTTCTAAAAAAGAACCCTGCTAAATTTACAATTGCCTATGACTCAAAAGGTAAAACACCCGACTTATATAAATTAAAAGTCATGCCTACTTCTTACCTGATTGACCGTAGAGGAAACCTGGTAAATGTACACAAGGGTTTTAAAGATGGGCAAACAGCAAAACTCGAAAAACTAATTGTACAAACATTAAACAAATAACAAGCAGCAGAAAACCCGATGTTAATTATTGAGGAGTAATAATTAACATCGGGCCTGCTTATCATTCACTTTTCTGCTACTCTTCTTACAACACAATCGATAACAATCTACAAAATAGCGTGACACTCCAGCATAAAATATCACCTCCCATTTTTACATATGTACCAAAAGTGTAAGCTGTGATAGTTTTTTATACTCTAGAAAATAAGATTAATTTCTACACTCAAAACCTGTCTCAATACATTCGGTTAATCATGTGAATGAAATTACAATACAAATAAAAAAAGATCACGGCATAGGCCAATTTACTGCCATGGCTTGCCCATGTGAAGTGCTTGTTGAATCTTTAGATGAACAACTAATTCAACGTATTACAAAACTTGCCTACGCAGAAGCAAAGCGTATAGAAAAAAAATTCAGTCGTTACACAAGTGACAATATTATTTACCAGATTAACAACTCAAATGGTACGACCATTAAAACAGACAATGAAACAGCTTTAATGTTTGATTTCGCAAACCAGTGTTATGAGTTAAGTGATGGCAAGTTTGATATAACATCTGGCGTTTTAAGAAAAATATGGGTCTTTGATGGTAGCGATAAAGTCCCATCTGAAGTAGAAGTTAATTTGACTAAGAAAAATATAGGCTGGAACAAAGTTAAGTGGGAAAAACCAAATATTACATTACCCTTAAACATGGAAGTCGATCTTGGTGGAATAGGCAAAGAGTACGCTGTTGACTCAACAGTAAAAATTTTAAATCAACAAACAGATAAAAGTTTCCTGGTCAATTTTGGTGGTGATATTGCCTGCCCTAAACCTAAAGATGACGGGTCTCCATGGTATATTGGAGTAGATGACCCTGCTCACACGGGGGAAAAATCTGTTGGACAAATTGCTTTATACCAGGGAGGCCTGGCAACAAGCGGGGATGCGCGGCGATTTTTATTAAAAGAGGGCAAGCGTTACAGTCACATTCTTGACCCACACACAGGGTACCCGGTTCCCGATGCACCGCGCTCTGTTACCGTGATTGCAAACACCTGTATTGAAGCGGGTATGTTATCCACCTTTGCTATGCTACAGGGTAAAGAAGCAAAAGATTTTCTTGATGCGCAGGACGTGAAGTACTGGTGTGTTACGTAGTGTGGATCAAGCGAAGCGGATCTACCTTTATCACGAGCCTGGTGGATCCGCGTTGCTTGATCCACCCTACACAACATATTAGCATCAACTTTGGTAACTTAAGGGCACCTCTAAAAATAGATTGTGACCTCAGGCTTTGCTCCCTGTTCAGGATCAAGGCATGTTTTTGAAGGCATGCTTACTGCCTGGTTAGAAAACATAACACAGAGGCCGCAAGCTATTTTTAGAGGTGCCCTTAACTCTCAGTTCGCTTAAATCTGGATATCTGTCTACGTTGTTTCTTGGTTGGGCGTTTTTCACTGAAAGGCCTATTGGCACTTAACATTTTCAAAGACAGTGACAGGGCCTGCCTTTTTTCTATACTTTCTTCACTTTCAACATATAACGCCTGGGCTTCCTGAGCAGGTCGACGTTGATTATTTAGCCCGAGAATGACCAGTTGAAATTCAAACTGCCCTTTTGTCACACTAATCTGATCACCGACTTTTACATTCCTGGCCGGTTTAACTCGATCTCCATTTAAATGCACCTTACCACCCGATATAGCTTCAGCTGCCAGCGTTCGTGTTTTAAAAAATCGTGCCGCCCACAACCATTTATCCAGTCGTTGCTGATCTTCAGTGCTCATATTTTATTAATTTTCTAAACATAAGTATTAATGGCATAAAAAAGATAAGCCAAAAAATTGAACCCGACAGGTGACTTTTCTTTTTTTCCTGAATTACGGGTTCAAAAACAGCGTCTTGAACTTCAATTTTCTGTAAATCCTCACCTTCTTTCTCAAGGTAAATGGTTTCATCCTCTTTTAGTTCTTGATCTTGTGTTTCTGTTTCAATATCAATTGCACCTTTGCTGACCTTAATAAATAATCCTTTACTATTTACATCAAGGCTACCATCGCAGCCATGTTGCTGTAAAACCCTAATCGCATACTCCGTACCACGCACACCTACTGTGGCTAAAGGCGTATGCATTTCATAGATATCTTCAGCCATCTTTCCAATACTACCAGATATTTTTTTAACACTACCTTTAATCAGGTAGATCACACTCCGATTACCGCCATTTAAAAGCTGGTAATCTTCAATTAACATTTCACTATTGCAGCGCAAATCTATTTTTGCTTCATCAATCATATTCAAACGAATGAAACCTTTTACCCCGGTGTATATTCTATCTCCAACATAAATTTCACTACCGACTTCTAGATTTAATTTCTTATTTTTCTTCGAAATCGAAAATGTTTTACCCCTGGTTTTAATAACCTGGCCTACTGCGTGTATTTTTTTTAAAACAACCGGTTTGTCAGGTGACGGTTTATAAGTAACTGGCTTAATTTTTGATGAAATAGCAGGCAATTCGATTCGCTCGCCCGGTAAAATTTTTGTTGCATCAGCGCCGATAAATGCATGGGGGTTTATTCTGACCACTTTTTTTATTATCCGTGGCCATTGGGCCCGCTGGTCAGGATATAAAACTTTAACAATACTGAATATACTTTGTCCTGGCTGGATATATAAGTAACGTTTTTGAGTATTGAATTTACCTGCTGCACTGGTATCGAAGGAAAGCATCAAACACAACAACAGTAACCCCAACAGGCTATATTTTAAGACAATGTATTTATTTAAATATTTATGCATTATTAAAGTTTATTAATTTACGCCTCTACTTTGTTAGTAACCACTAACCTGGTCAAATTATAGTAGTTGTGCGACCAATTAGCACATATATTTCGCTAATTATTAATTTATTAACTGACAAACTAAAACGCCCCCATTTGGGGGCGTTAATAATACAGCATATGTATTATTTATTTAGCATATCATTCACACGTCTAACATAGGCCGCTGGGTCTTCCAGTTGCCCGCCTTCAGCTAACATTGCCTGATCAAACAGGATATGCGACCAGTTTTCAAACTTCTCCTGATCAGCCATATCTTTCAATTGCTTAACCAGCTCATGTTCCGGATTAATTTCCAGAATTGGCTGGCTAGTAGGAACTTCCTGGCCTGCTGCTCGCATTATTTGCTGCATTTGCATGCCCATATCATTAGAGTCGAGCACCAGGCAGGATGGAGAATCGGTTAATCGGTGAGTAATTCGAACTTCCTTAGTTTTATCAGCCAGCTTTTCTTTCATTAGCTCAACCACACCCTTCATATCACCTTCGGCTTCTTTCTGAGCTTTCTTTTCTTCCTCATCTTCAAAGCTACCCAGATCCAGATCACCTTTTGCAATATTTTGCAGTGGCTTACCTTCAAAATCTGTCAGATGTTGTACTAACCATTCATCTATACGGTCTGATAACAACAATACTTCCAGGCCTTTGCGTTTAAACACTTCCAGATGAGGGCTGTTTTTAGCTGATATATGACTATCAGAAGTAATGTAGTAAATTTGTTCCTGGCCTTCTTTCATGCGAGCAATATAGTCATCTAAAGAAACCGTTTGTTCCGCACTATCGCTCTCAGTTGTTGCAAAACGGAATAACTTGGCGACACGCTCTTTATTGGCAAAATCTTCTATTGGACCTTCTTTCATGACACTACCAAATGCTTTCCAGAAAGTAGCATATTGATCAACATCATTCTTGGCCATTTTTTCAAGCATACCCAACACTTTTTTAACCGATGCGGATTTGATTTTATCAATGACTTTATTGTGTTGCAGAATTTCGCGAGACACATTTAATGGTAGATCGTCCGAATCAACTACACCTTTAACAAAGCGCAGATACTGGGGCATCAGGTGATCCGTATCATCCATAATGAACACGCGTTTCACATATAGCTTAATACCTTGCTTACGATCACGTTCATATAGGTCAAATGGCGCTCTTTGGGGTATAAATAATAATGAGGTATAGGCCTGGGTGCCTTCTACTTTATTATGGCTCCACTTCATGGGTTCTTCAAAATCGTGGGCTATATGCTTATAAAATTCTTTATATTCTTCGTCTTTAACTTCACTTTTCGCCCGTGTCCATAAGGCCGAAGCTTTATTAACCACTTCATTTTCAGGTACAACGATTTCATCTTTAGCTTCGTCACTTTCTTCACCTTCAGCAACCGGCTCTGGATCTTTAGGCATAGTAATAGGCAAAGAGATATGGTCAGAGTATGTATGGATAATCGTTTTCAGGCGCCAGCTATCAAGAAACTCTTCTTCGCCATCACGTATATGCAAGGTAATTTCTGTACCACGGGTATCTTTTTCTATTGTTTCCAGGGTGTAACTACCTTCACCTTCAGACTCCCACAAAACAGCCTGATCTGAAGCCTGCCCTGCACGACGTGATTTCACAGTTACCTTATTTGCAACTATAAAGGTTGAGTAGAACCCAACACCGAATTGACCGATCATATGGGAATCTTTAACCTGGTCGCCGGTCAGTGAATCGAGATATTTCTTCGTGCCAGAATTCGCAATTGTGCCAATATTATCAACAATCTCTTCACGGGACATACCAATGCCGTTGTCAGAGATAGTTAATGTTTTAGCCTCTTTATCAAACTCAATATGAATATTAAGCTCAGTATCACCGGCATATAAATCATCATTTCCCAATGCTTCAAAACGTAACTTATCACAGGCATCCGATGCATTTGATATCAGTTCACGCAGGAAAATTTCTTTACTTGAGTACAGGGAGTGAATCATCAGCTTAAGCAGCTGCTTCACTTCTGCCTGAAATTCGAGGGTTTCTTTATAGGCTTCGACGCTCATTTGGGGACTCCGAAAAAATAATTAATTAAATCTGCACTCTCAGATGGGGGTCATAAAATTAATTTCAACCCTTCCGATCCCATGTACAAATTACGCACATAACTGATTGACATACTCGGGGACAGACCGGTGCTTTTCCGCTCTGTCCCCTGTTTTGATACCACGGTGGTTGGCAAGGTAAATAGCTGTAAAGTAGCTGAACACGACTCCGATATACTCTCGGTGGTATCAATAAGGGGACAGAGCGCCAAAAAACGGCGGTCTTTCCCCGAGGGCTATGAAGCATGCGAGTATAAATACCATTCGGAGCCGCTACATCACCTGCTTCAGCTGAATAGCCTGTAGCCGCTGCCTTATTACCGCCTTACGTGCTGCATTTTGCGTAATTTTCAATAAATGCAAATATCGTTGTTTCGCATCTTCGTTTAACTTTGCCTCAAATAGACTCTCAGCGGCTCTAAAGATTGAGGTGTGATACCAGGGGTCATACACATTATCCGGCGAACGGGCTGATTTCAAAAACAAAAATGCAGCCTGCTCATATTGTTTTAAACCATGATATGACTCCGCTTTCCAGAACATGAGTTCCCTGTTCAGACGCACATCATCAACCAGACTTTGCAACTGGTTAAATAATGCTAGTGAAATTTTATATTGCTCAACCGCCTGTAAATCAAACACTACCTGTAAATACTTTTCTGCCTGTAGAGACTCAATAGCTTCATTATTTAGCATACCACTCAGCACACTGGCACCCTGCTCAAATGACCCACTTAAAATCAAAACCCTTGCACGACGCAAATTCCAGTCAAACTGGGGTTGATCCTGTGGAGGCTGTTTAAGGTCAGCCATCAATGTCGCTGCGGCCTTAACATTTGAGCGTGAAAGATGGAAATCGATTAATCGATATCGCACTTCAGGCACCACATCTGACATTTTAGAAATGTAGGTAGATTCGGTAAATAAATGATTAACAAGCTCTAATGGCTGCTGATTTATATCCATTAACTTAACCATCTGTTTCATCGCAAGTTCTCGATGCTGTGTCTCTATGGCTTTTATGGATAATACCGCAAATATTGATTTAGCAGTCAGTGGATCACTGTCAAACAAATTACTGCCTAATGCATACCAGTTAACGTCATTTCCTTTTAGCAGGCCTTTTCTATTAGCCACTAAATTACCTTTTTGTAAATAAAGCCCCCATAACGTATCTGCATTAATTTTAACGCCACCGATTCGAATTAAAGAATCTGCAAGAGGCTTAGATTCATCAGAGAGCAATATCTCAAGTAGTAAAATCGCCTGATCAATATCGTCCGCTGCAACAGCAGAAACCAGGGCAACATATTGAAACAGATTTTTTCGCGAATCACCCTCATCTATACTGGCCAGAACAAGCTGCGCACTATCCAGTGCATTTAAAGGAGAAATCATCTTTGCATTTATTTTCGCCAGCAATACCATCGCCTGTGCTTCTGGTTTTTTAATTTGCTTTAATAATGTAATCGCTTCATTGTATTGTTCCAGTTGAATTAGTAATTGCGCCTGCAACTGTAACCAGCTCATCCCGTCTTCATTTTGCAGCTCACCATAATCCTGCTGATATCGACGCATGGCAATTTGTGCATCTTTAACATGCGACTGGTCTAAATAAATCTGAATAATAATGCGGCGCCATGCCGCATAGGTATTGGCCCGTACTAAACTGCTGGCATTCCACAAAAGCTTTCGTGTTTTAGAGAGTGCTATTGAATACTGCTTTAATTTAATTAATGCCTGTAGCTGCGCAGTTAAAAACCAGTTCCTGTCGGTAGTGGCAACTTTAAAGCTGGAAAGGTTTTTAATTTGTTTACTAACCCGTAAATCTAATGCTTTCCAGTGATGCATGTATTTTAAGAGTGAGATTCGCTTTTGTTCCCAATAAAGCCATTCTGTTGGGTCTTCTTTATTATATTCAGGTTGCTCGCGTTTGATATAACTTAGCGCAAGGCCTGGCGCACGCAGGCTCACCAGTTCATCAATATTTTTAAAGTGCATTTCTAACTGCGCCTGCGCTTTTTCCTCTAATTGACTTTGCTTAGTTTCAGCATACAGAGGCTGAATAAATATCAGCAAAATAAAAAAAACAGGTTTAAAAATCTTCATATCAATTAGTATTACAAAATTTCTGTAGGTGCTCCTTCAGGTGCACATAGGCTTACGATAAACATTAAAGATATACATAACACAATACACCTAAAGAAACACCTACATTTGCTACATCGGTCTCAGTATATAGGTAACCTGAGTAGTAACCATACCATTAAAAATTGCTCCTGCATTTTTAAGATACCGCACATCCTGTGCATACCATTAAAAATTGCTCCTGCCCATTGTAATTATTTTTTGGGTAAGATACCGCACATCCTGTGCATAAAAAAAGGGGTGCTAAAGCACCCCTCTTCTTTATCACTTATTGCAAAAGCAAAAGTAAATTACAACTTTTCTTTAATACGTGCAGCCTTACCAGTAAGACCACGTAGATAGTAAAGTTTAGCGCGACGCACTTTACCCTGGCGTTTAACTTCAATTTTGCCAATCATTGGGCTGTGTGTTTGAAATACACGTTCAACACCCTCACCGTTCGAAATTTTACGAACCGTAAATGCTGAATTCAAACCACGATTTCGCTTTGCAATCACAACACCTTCAAATGCCTGCAAACGTTCACGGTCGCCTTCTTTAACTTTTACCTGCACTACAACAGTATCACCAGACGAAAATGCTGGGATATCTTTGCTCATCTGTTCCGCTTCAAGTTCTGCGATGATGTTACTCATGGTCTTACTCCACCAATAAATATTAAATACTATAAATTATAACTACTTAGTTATTGAGATCCTGTTTAAAGTCTTCCAACAACTGCTTCTGTTCATCTGTCAGCTTCAGGGCGTCTATTAAATCCGGTCGCCTTAACCAACTTCGCCCAAGACTCTGCTGTAATCGCCACCGATCGATATCACGGTGATTACCACTCAGCAGTACCTGCGGCACTGTACGACCATCAATCTCTTCTGGTCGCGTGTAATGCGGGCAATCTAGTAAACCCTGCATAAACGAATCTTGCTGCGCAGAATCCTCATCCCCCAACACCCCGGGAATCATTCTTGCGATGGCATCAATCAAAACCAGTGCGGGCAACTCTCCACCACTGAGTACATAATCTCCAATCGACCATTCTTCATCGACATGGGTTTCGATAATGCGTTCATCAATGCCTTCATAGCGACCGGCAATGAGTATCAGGCCAGGTAACTCGGCAAGTTTTTTAACATCCTGCTGAGTGACTGTTTTGCCCTGGGGGCTCATATATATCACTCGGCTAGCCACATCCATTTTCTGCGCAGATTTCTTCGCATCCTCTATGGCTAACTTAAGGGGTTCCACCTTCATTAACATGCCGGGACCACCACCATATGGACGATCATCGACGGTGCGATGTTTATCTTTGGTGTAGTCCCTGGGGTTCCAGCTGTTTAGCTGAATCTGGCCATTTTTAATCGCCCTGCCCAGAACACCTACATTCGCAACGCTTTCTACCATTTCTGGGAAGAGTGTTACGACATCAAATTTCATTTTTCTTTAAAACTCCGGATCCCAGTCAACCGTAATTTGCTCAGCTGAAAGGTCAACCTCGATAACCGTATGCCCAACGGTAAAAGGAATTAATCGTTCCCTGTCACCACGCACTACCAGCACATCATTGGCTCCGGTTTCAAGTAAATGATGAACTGCCCCTAATTCAACACCCTCTGTGGTCACCACATTCAGACCTGTCAGTTGATGCCAGTAGTATTCACCCTGCTGCAGTTTATCCAACTGTTCTGGGTAAATAGCAATTTCATCACCTTGATAAAGTATTGCTTCATCCCGGTCATCAAGCCCGGCTATTTTAGCGACAACGGTTTTGCCCTGGCGTTTTCCGCCTTTAAGCTCTACCTCGCGCCACTTTCCCTGGTGTTTAATTTGCCAGGTGCCGTACTTAACTATTTTCTCTCTCGGGTCGGTAAAAGAATGCACCTTTACCCAGCCCTTCACACCAAAAACGCCGGATATACTACCCAGCGAAATTAGTCGATTTTCATCTGATTCTTTGATCGTAGCCTGCCCAGCCATTAGCTTGCCTGCAAAACAACCAGAAAAGTTTTAGGCAGCAGTTGCTTTACGCGCTTGCTTGATCAGTGTAGAAACACGATCAGACGTACCCGCACCTTGCTTAACCCAGTGATCAACACGATCAAGGCTTATCTCAAGGTTCTTTTCAGCACCTTTAGCCATAGGATTAAAGTAGCCTACACGTTCGATGTAACGACCGTCACGTGGCATACGTGAATCAGTTACAACTACATGATAAAAAGGCTTTTTCTTAGCGCCGCCGCGTGATAAACGAATGGTTACCATTAGTATCTATCTCAAAATTAGTTAATCAGTGTCCACAAAATGACCTTCCGGTCACGGGAAAAGCGGGATTTTAGTGGTTTTTAGAGAGAGTAGCAAGTCCTAAATTACTCTTTGTTTAAAAAGCTGTTTTCCGCGAATAAACGCGATTGGACGCAAATAAAAGCAAAAGCTTATATTGTATGGTGTGCCGCAGGCACACAAATAAAAACATTTGCGCTTATTCGCGTTTATTTGCGGAAAACAGCTTTTGACTTTAAGACCTACATCCCCATACCCGGCGGCATCTTACCCTGCATCATGCGCATCATTTTTTTCATGCCGCCGCCTTTCATTTTCTTCATCATCTTTTTCATTTGCAGCTGCTGCTTCATCAACTTGTTCACTTCCTGCACCTGCACACCTGCACCTGCGGCGATGCGTTTTTTGCGGGAGCCTTTGATAACATCGGGAAATGCCCTTTCCTGCGGTGTCATGGATTGAATAATGGCAATCAGGCGTTTGATGTCTTTATCATTTACCTTATCTTTCAGGGCACCCATTTTGCCACCCATGCCAGGCATTTTATCCAGTAGACCACCTAGCCCACCCATATTCATCATCTGTTCCATTTGCGCTTTCAGGTCATTGAAATCAAAGCCCGCGCCTTTTTTAAATTTAGTCGCAAGCTTCTCAGCTTCTTTAACATCGACACTTCGTTGAACCTCTTCCACCAGGCTGAGCACATCGCCCATACCGAGTATTCGTGATGCCAGACGATCGGGGTAAAATGGCTCCAGTGCATCAACTTTTTCTCCAGCACCCAGGAATTTAATTGGTTTACCGGTGATTTGACGAATTGACAGTGCGGCACCGCCACGGGCATCACCATCTGTCTTGGTGAGAACCACACCGGTTAGCTCTAACGCTTCATTAAACGCTTTGGCCGTATTCGCCGCATCCTGCCCCGTCATACTATCGACTACGAATAATGTCTCAACCGGATTAACAGCCTGATGAATTTGCTGAATCTCCCCCATCATTTGTTCATCAATATGCAGGCGACCTGCGGTATCCACCAGCAACACATCCTGAAACTGCTTTTTAGCCGCATCGAGTGCCGCACTGGCTATATCTGTTGGATTTTGATCTTTTTCACTGGGGAAAAAGGTAGCACCCACCTGGCCCGCAAGGGTTTGTAACTGTTTAATCGCGGCCGGGCGATATACATCACAACTCACCACCATCACTTTCTTTTTATGACGCTCCTGTAGCAACCTGGCTAACTTGGCAACCGTTGTGGTTTTACCCGCACCCTGCAAACCGGCCATTAACACCACGGCCGGGGGCTGCGCGGCCAGATTAAGCTCTTCATTAGCCGCACCCATGGTCTCGACTAATTCATCATTCACTACTTTAATTAACGCCTGACCCGGAGACAGACTGCTCATGACTTCCTGGCCAACCGCACGCTGTTTTACCCGGTCTACAAAATCTCTCACAACGGGTAGCGCAACATCTGCTTCTAGCAGTGCCATACGCACATCTCGCATGGTTTCTTTTATATTGTCTTCGGTGATTCGACCCTGGCCACGCAGGTTCTTTATCGTTTTGGAAAGGCGGTCGCTTAGGCTATCAAACATGGTTTTTTATGAGCTTGGAAATTAAGTAAGCGGGGATTATATCTGAAAATTATCGTCATTGGCTAAATGACATAACTCATGCTCACCATTCACCTCATCACAGCACTGTTGAAAAATATGATTTTCATCACCGGGCTTAAGGTGTGATATGCCAATTTTAACCTTATGTTTCAACTTCTTAAGGTCAGCTGCTAATATACTGGGGCAATAGTGCTTGGCCAATTTAGCCAGTTCTATTTCTTCTTCAGAAAAAGCGGTTTCAACCACAATAAAATCCAGTTTTGAACACTGATTAAGTCGGTTCCATAAATTATCATTGGTGGTTGTGTCACCGGAATAGGCGAAAACTTTATCGTCTGCCTCAACTATATAAGCGGATGCCGGCACCGTATGGTTAACATTCACCATTTCTATGCGGCGTTCTCCCACATACATTTCATCCCCCGGATTCATTTCGATCAACTTTAGTACCGGGTTTTCCTTATTGGGCAATTCGGTAAAATCAGGCCAGAGCAGCCAGTTAAAAATATGCTCTTTGAGGATTTTAATGGTTTCAGCCCGTGCATAAACTAATAACGGCTGTTCCTGTAAATCAGAAAACAGGGTATCAACTAATAAGGGAATGCTCAGTACATGATCCATATGGCTATGGGTAATAAAGACGTGTTTAAGCTGATGCATTTCCTCTAGCGTCAAATCGCCAACACCGGTACCCGCATCCAGCAAAATATCATCATCTATCATATAAGAAGAGGTGTGTAGACCCTGGCCAATGCCACCACTACATCCCAAAACACGGAATCTCATAGGGTCTCCCTAAACACCATAAAAATTAAAACTGGAAAGATAAGTTGAAGGCGCATATTTCAAAATGTAATCTATTGATTTGGTAGCGAATAATAAATACATAACTCCCTTTAGTTAGTGAATAGCCATTTGTAAACCAAGCTAAACGCACCAAAAGGACCACCCTTAGTTATGCGCTACCAACCGATTATTACCTAAGACTTTACTAGATGCTAGCACGACAGGTAAAAAAAACAGTGAAAAAACACAGTAAATTGATGCACTTAACGGTTTTTAAGAAGAAAAAACATGGCAAGCTGAATATTAGTCGTCGGTGTATGGAAACATCGCTTTCCAGGTATCCGTGCTTTACCCTATAATAGCCTGCTCGAAATAATTAAAATGAGTCAATTCTTAACTTAATGGACGCAATCACCGGGCTTATAGCTTTTACACTTTATCTGGTTTCCACCCTGGGGCTGCTGTTACGCCTTAAAGGTGATGTTTTTTTCAACCTGAAACCTATCGCTTATGTACTACTACCGGGTTTTGGCGCGGTCATATTGCATTGCTTTGTTCTATATAAAAGCCTGCTGGGCCCTAACGGCTTCCAGTTTGGTTTTTTTGATGCCTCGTCCTGCGTTGCGATGGTTCTCAGTTTACTGGTATTACTCTTGTCCATAAAACGCAGTACTGAAATCCTGGCCATCGTCATTTTACCCATCTCGGCCATCACCCTGTTAATTCAAAGCATGGTACCTTCTAGCTACATGCTGCCCTACGATGCACCACAGGGTTTAAAAATTCACGTACTGGTATCAATTATCGCTTATAGCTTACTGGGATTTGCCGCCAGCATGTCGATCGTTTTATCACTGCAAAACCGCATGCTACATAACCACCGCCCGGGTGGCTTAATGAAAAAATTACCGCCATTACAGGTTATGGAAAAACTACTATTTGATTTCATCTTAGCGGGTTTCATTGGCTTAACAATTGCGTTATTAAGTGGCTTTATATTCCTGGAAGATCTGTTTGCCCAACATCTGGTACATAAAACTGTGCTCAGCATTATTGCCTGGCTGGTGTTTGCCATTTTGCTTATTGGCCGATTTACCATTGGCTGGCGCGGTCGCAAGGCAATTCGCTGGACCTTAAGTGGCTTTATAAGTTTGATGCTGGCTTATTTTGGTAGCAAGTTTGTACTCGAATTTATCGTAATGTCTTAGGAACCGCGATAACACTTAAATGAACCATATTTCCTCTAACACCCTGTTTGTGACTCTGGGTCTGCTTATTTTACTCTCCGCTTTTTTCTCCAGCTCTGAAACCGGACTGATGTCGCTAAATCGATATCGTTTAAAATATCTGGCCGAGAAAGGTAGTCGTGGCGCAAAACTGGCAAAAAAACTTCTCGACCGACCAGACCGATTACTCGGCCTGATTTTGCTTTGCAATAACTTTGTTAATATTTTAGCCACCTCTATTGCAACCTTACTGGCTCTAAGATATTTTGGCGAAGCCGGTATTGCAATTGCTACGGGACTTTTAACCTTTGTGATATTAATCTTCGCAGAAGTTGCGCCAAAAACACTGGCGGCACTGCACCCTGAACGTATTGCCTTTATTGCGGCCTATATTTACACACCTTTGTTAAAAGCACTTTACCCTTTAGTGTTTATTGTTAATGTGATTGCTAATAGCCTGCTACGCCTGTTTAGCGTTAACCCTGAAAAAACAAAAAACCAGGGGGTCAGTGTTGATGAGTTACGTAGTGTTGTTATGGAAACCAGTCAGCTGGTACCACAAAAACACCAGGATATGCTGCTGGGTTTACTCAACTTAGAGAATGCAACGGTAGAAGATATTATGGTGCCACGTAATGACATCACCGCTCTAAACCTGAATGAAAGCTGGGATGATATTGTTGACGATTTAACGACCTGCCAACGCACCCGTTTACCTGTATACCGTGACGATATAAATAATATTGTTGGCATCTTACATATGCGCAGGGTAATTAACCTGTTAAGCCGAAATGAATTAACCAAAGAAAACCTGGAACACCAGATTCGTGAAGCCTATTTTATTCCCGAAGGCACTTCACTCTATCACCAGTTAATTAATTTTCAGAAAAACAAACGTCGCACAGCCCTGGCGGTAGATGAATACGGAGATATTCAGGGCCTGGTCACACTGGAGGATATTCTAGAAGAAGTAGTGGGAGAGTTCACCACCGACTCACCTGTTAACCATAACAACATTATTGAACAGGACGATGGCAGCTTCTTAATTGCGGCCAACACACATATCCGAGAAATTAATCGCAGCTTAGATATTGCTTTACCCATCGACGGCCCAAAAACACTCAACGGATTAATTCTGGAACTGCTTCAATCCATACCCACTCCCGGCACCAGTTTATTAATAGCCAATCACCCTGTGGAAGTTATAAAAACACAGAACAATGCTGTACAAATGGCTCGACTAATGCCCAGTTTAGATGCTGATAAAAAACAACTTGATGACGATACAATCGAAGATCAAAATGCTGATCACGAAAATACAAACCAGGAAGATGTAAATTCAGATGGCAAAAACTAAACTTCAATATTTATGCAACAGTTGCGGTTCTGTTCATAATAAATGGGCCGGACAATGTGGTGACTGTGGTGAATGGAACTCACTGGTTGAAAGTGTTTATGAAAAAGAAACCAGCAGCAGTAGTTCTCGCTTTACCGGTTACGCAGGAAAAGCCGCCGTAAAAAATATGCGTGACATAGAGCTTCAAGAAGAGCCCCGAACCCCCACCGGCATTACCGAACTAGATCGGGTTTTAGGCGGTGGTCTGGTGCAGGGTTCAGTCGTCCTGATGGGGGGTAATCCGGGCATAGGAAAATCGACACTATTAACCCAGACCCTGGCCACACTGGGCGACAATATGAACGCACTGTATGTGACCGGTGAAGAATCATTACAACAGGTTACCCTGCGCGCACGTCGATTAAATTTTGGTGATGATAAATTCCAGTTACTTGCTGAAACCTGTGTTGAGCGTATTTTACAATTAGCAAAACACGCCAGCCCCCAGGTAATGGTCATTGACTCTATACAAACTATTTACACCGAATTATTACAATCAGCCCCGGGTGCCGTCGCCCAGGTAAGGGAAAGCGCCGCACAACTGGTACGCTATGCAAAGCAAACGAACACCGCTTTATTTTTAGTCGGTCACGTAACTAAAGAAGGCACACTGGCAGGCCCCCGTGTTCTGGAACATATGGTAGACACGGTACTCTATTTTGAAGGTGATTCCGGTGAACGCTATCGCATGATTCGGGCAATAAAAAATCGCTTTGGCGCAGTGAATGAACTGGGCCTGTTTGCTATGACTGAAACAGGGCTTAAAACCGTAAGCAATCCTTCCGCCATCTTTTTATCCCGCCATGATGAACCGGTCGCGGGCAGTGTCATTACAGTCACCCGTGAAGGCAATCGCCCACTACTGGTAGAAGTACAGGCGCTGGTTGATGAATCCCACCTGGGCAATCCCCGCCGGGTCACACTGGGCCTGGATCAAAACAGGCTTTCCATGCTACTCGCCGTCCTGCATCGTCATGGGGGCATCCCCATGTATGACCAGGATGTGTTCATTAATATTGTAGGGGGGGTTCGCGTAACCGAAACCGCTGCGGATACCGCCATGCTGCTATCTATACTCTCTAGTTTTAGAGACCAGCCACTGCCACAAAAATTATTTACCTTTGGTGAAATCGGTCTGGCGGGAGAAATTCGCCCGGTACCCAATGGCCAGGAACGCCTGAAAGAAGCCGCAAAACACGGCTTCACCCATGCGGTTATACCCAAAGGCAATATGCCGAAACCCCAGGACATTCCTGCCGACATGGAAATTATAGCGGTAAGCCGGGTTAGTGAATTGCTGGATATATAAAAATAGTCTTAAGTCGTAAGTCTTAAGTCGTAAGTCCTACTATCCTGAGCGTTAACGAAGAATCTGTTTTTAGACTCTTTAAAATATCTGTGCCCTGTTAAGGAACATCTCCCTCGGGGAAAAGTAAATTGCATAGAACTGGCAGATGACATCACCTTGTTGAAACAGAGTAGACCGCCGCCTTTTGGCGCTCTGCCCCCTTATTGAGACCACCAAGAGTTGTACGGGGTAGTTCATCGCTCTGCCCATCTGATCGGAATCAAAACAGGGGACAGAGTTTAAAAGCAAACTCTGTCCCCAAGCACGATGAATTATACGAACGTCCGCTACTGACTAAAACAAGCGATCCCAAACCGTCGAAAAAACTAACAATCACCAACAACACACATAAAATCTGCACGATCCCACGCCTATTTTAAGACCTAAACATCTGCTTATTATACAATTAGCGATCTTTGGCAAACATCATGCTTTATGCTTAATATATTTATTTTTTTCAGGAACAAAAATGATTAAAACAAAAAATACCCCCCTCTGGGTTTTCCTTGCCTTTTCCGCCATTGAAACACGCAAAGGCGCATTACTTTTAATTTGGTCTTGCGTGCTATTTTCTGTTTATTGCCTGCCCTGGAGTTTAATACTGGGTGACTCAATGGGCGAGTTAGGAAAAAGCCTTTTGCTTATTGACGACTGGAGCTGGGTCGCCATGATGGTTCCCATAACACTCTGGTATATTTTAAGTCTTATATGGATGGATAAAAACAAAGGCTGGGTGAGTCTGCCGGCCGGTGCTGAACGTTAAATCCCAAATATTTAAATACTTTTGAAGCACCGGCAAAATTCATTTTATTTCGCCATACTCCCGTTAAGAAAACTGAATATGGCCTAATATCATTGTGCACAACACTTCTTTGTATTTTTATTTTTCAATGATATAAAAATTAGAATAATAAAATAATATTGGATAATAATTTAAATCGTCATTCCCGAATGCTTGTGTCGGGGTAAATTCGCCTGGAGCGAATTTAAACATACTCTGTATGGCCCGAAGGGTAAAATACAGGGATGTATTTTATAATCCAGTGTCTTTGCAGCACCTAAGGCCGCTGGATCCCCGACACAAGCATTCGGGGATGACGACGTTTTTTTAAGTTAACAGGACAGCAGTTATTTTTTATCGACCTTAACGCAACCAAACTTCAACCCGACGGTTTTTATGCCGCCCACCCGCATCTTCATTTGAAGCGACGGGTATCGCATCGCCATAAGCGCGCACACGTATAGGATCAACGCCATTGCGCACCAGTAAATCCGAAACCCAATCCACTCTATATATTGATAAATCTAAGCTAAATTCGGGATCTGACTCACTTGAATCGGAAAAACCAAATAACATCACCCGTTTTCTTTTATTTTCCTTTTTAGCTAAATAATTAACTAACCGGCCAATATCACGCATTGCTTTATTATCTGGCTTTATCGTGCCTTTTTTAAATCGAAAATTTAAGGAAAGGCGCTGACCATCTTTGGTTATAGCCAGATACTCTTTAGGAAAACCGTCATTTAACTCGACTGATTTCAACTTTAAATTCTGCGAAATAAAGCCAGTCGCATCCACTATTTTTTGCCCAAATTCAGATTGTGAAAAAGAAATGAAAGACTTAACATACTGATTGGCATCTACTTCAGGCACATACATATACAGCCTTCGCGCTAATGCATAATCCTCTGTTGCCACATCAAATGCCTCGGGTTTTTTAGCCAGGGAACCCGACTCGGAGACAGCCAGTGCTTTAGCATTGCGAACAGAAGCAAGACCAACAAAACCGATACCGAAACGATCACCAACCACATCATCCGATAGCTTATCATTCGACTTATAACGAGAAGCGGTACTTACCAATTTAGTTTTTTTACCCATCACCAGGGCCTTAAACGTATCAAAAGTACCTGATTTATTATCTCGAGCATACACATTAATTTTGCCCGATAATTTTTTATCTAGCTGACGCCAGTGGGTAATTTTTCCGGTAAAGATTTTCTTAATGACACTTTTATCAAGTTGCTGAAGCGGATTTGCAGAATTGACAATAACCGCAATACCATCAAGTCCAATAACATACTCCGCATCATGCCTGCTCATTTCACCAAATTTTTTTAAATTATTATTTTCCTTAAATTTAATCGGCCGAGACGACATACCAACATCCGCCATACCACCTTCAAGAGACTTGAATGAAGTACTGGAACCATGAGATTTTATTTCTACCACTTTTCTCAGTCCGGCCTTGTTTTTACTAATAATACTAATCTCTTCATCCCCATGGGTTTCCGTATGGATTTCATCATAACCATTACGCTGCAACCACCCCCGAACCAGGGCTGGCCCGAGCTTTGCCCCGATAGTATTCGAGCCATGCATACGAAATAAAACCTCATCGGCCTGCACGGACTGAATAAAAAGAAGCTGAGAAGCAAGTAAAAGGAATAAATATCGCATTATTGAAAACCAGGTAAAGTTGTAAAGTAGCGGGTCACTATATTACATAAACCTTAACATATTATTAAACACTAATATTTGTTCCCAAAAAAGATGGTACTTAAACCTGATCTAACAGTTTACAAAATAGCTCAAGACTAGAACTTACAATTTAGTATGAGATTAACGTCACAAAAACAATCAGAAGCGGTCATTAGAAAATACAATATAGGCACCCGCTTCATCAGGAGAGCTGACTTTCAACTCTTTAACTTGAATAGCTGCTGTCACCCTGAAGCAGAACTTTACCAATTTCATTTTCTCAATATCTGTGCCCTGTTAGGGAATATCTCCACCGGGGAAAGACCGCCGCTTTTTGGCGCTCTGTCCCTGAGCTATCCCCACGAATATTATCTAAAAGCAAAAAGCATATTGTCCGCAAATGAACGCCAAACACGCAAATAAAAGCAAAAGCTTTTTTACCGGGTGCAGTGCGCCGCAGGCGCACAAACAAAAAATTTGTGTTTCTTTGCGTTAATTTGCGGAAAACATGTTTTATCTTTTTGATTTTTAAGCATGTTTTGTGGGGATATCTCAGGCTCTGTCCCCTTATTAAGACCACCAAGAGTTGAGCGGAGTCGTTTATCGCACTGCCCATCTGATCGGAATCACAACAGGGGATGGAGCGCCAAAAAGCGGCGGTCCATCCCAATTAAAACACAATAGCAGTATTCCAGACCTGAAAGAGAAAGAAATACCCTCAGACAAAGCAAGCATATGTAGGTTCGCTTCTGGCTATTTCCTCAATTCAAACGAAGGTCGGCTTTAGGGCTGCTGATAACTTGTCACTGACTGACTCACCATCTTTAACAAACCGTTGTTTAAACTTGTTCCAGTACTTGCAAGCTGTCTGCTAATCGGCCTGCTGAGTTAGCACCTGCTCAATATCAGCTATCGAGAACACACTGATCACCACAAACTCTATTCAACTGAATCATCCCCTGAATCTTCTTCAGTCAATTTATCTAATAACTCAGGCACCACAATAATTTTCATTTTTTTCTCTAACTTAACCACTTTAGGATCATAATTTTTCATGATGTCCTGTAGACTTTCTTTTAGAAACGAACATACATTAGTTATTTCTCTTTCTTTCAATTCGGCAATAGTGGTGTGCTCTGCATTTAATAATTCACAATCAGCTATAAAAGTTCGCCAACGAACCTGTTTTAGTGCTTCTGAGTGATTAAATAAAAATAACTGAATTGGAGTTCCATCATGGTCTTGTTCCATTCTAAAAACGGCTGGGGCCAGATCTGAAAATTCTTTACTCAATTCAAACCACCTATCTTCCGTATATTTAATCCAGCGAGTAAACAATTCTTCTAGCTGCTTTTCCTTGCCTGCTGCTTCTATTTGTACCCCCCTATGCCCTCCACCCTTTTCCTGCTCGCCTTCGTTAAATGAGTGGGGTATTAACTGGTTAATGTAATCACTTGCTATATCATGAATTTCTTCTATCAGGTACTCAGCTAATGAGCATAATGAGGCGTATTGAAATTGATTGTTAATTAATAACCTGATCCAGTGCGAATATTGAAGGGCATAATAATCCCTGGCTTTATAATTCTTATACTCCTCTTTATTAACCTGTTCCTTTAACAGGTAATAATAATAGTCATAGTCATAAAGGCGGGTAAAACTTAACAGGCTTTTATCCTCAGCAATGAAATCATTAAGATAGATAAAATCATCACCTATGCCTGTGGTAAGCAGTTTTGCCCAGTTCAAACTGTTGACTTTTGAAACCGGTATTTCACTCCATTTGTCACTGACATCTTCAGGGGCGCATTTAATTCCAAGTAAACTATTTAGCAAAACACTGCCAACTTTTTTTTGCGTCGTTACATCCATATTGGCCCGAAATGCTTCCTGCTGCTCTGCAGACCAGGAGTAGTAACTTTTGTTCGCAGCGATGAGTGCTTTTCTGGATGCGGCTTTAATTTGATTTTTATTCATTTGACAATTAAACCTTTTAGTTTACGTTTACTTTTTTTCAGCCAGTTTGCACAGGGAAATTATCTGCCATCTCTAACTGCTCACTGGGCGTGGATCAGATCTGGGAATTTTCTACAAACAATATTTAGTAGTGTTTTTTGTTATTCATGCTTTTTTATTAACTCGGTTACTTGAGGTGATTTCATGTTTTATATCACTGGTATATCTTAAAAGGCAATTTCTTTAAGCCTGATAATTATATTAAGCCCTGTAAAATCAGGCCGATTACATACTTCTCACTGGCACAGTGCGACTGAAACCAGTAATATACGCAGTCTGAATATAACCATCACGAATCCCCTTTATGGCACGTAAATCACCGGTCAATTTTGAAAAAGCCATGTCACAGCTTGAAGAGCTGGTTGAGGACATGGAGCAGGGGGACCTGCCCCTGGAAGATGCACTTAAACACTTTGAAAAGGGCATTTCACTGGCTGCCGATTGCCAGCAGGCGCTAACGAAAGCTGAGCAGAAAGTCACCCAGTTAATTGAAAAAAACGGTGAATTACTGGAAAAACCATTCGATATTGATGATTAAAGAATGCCTGTAGATTCACAGTTTAAAACACTGCTTAAAGATTATTGCGAGCGTGTAGATCATCACCTTAACCTCTGGCTACCTGAACCCATGGGCCCAGAAGCACGACTTCAACAAGCCATGCGCTACTCTGTTGTTGGCGGTGGCGGGAAACGGGTGAGACCTGTTCTGGTCTATGCGGCGGGCCAGGCACTTAATGTTGAGCTGGAACAGCTGGATGCCTGCGCCTGTGCAGTTGAGATTATTCATGCTTACTCCCTTATCCATGACGATTTGCCCTCAATGGATGATGACGATTTACGCCGTGGCCGCCCTACCTGCCATAAGGCATATGATGATGCCACAGCCATTCTTGCAGGGGATGCACTACAGGCATTTGCTTTTGAAGTTCTGGCTTCAGACAATGCCATGCAAACCAGTGCGGGCACTCGAATTGAAATGATTAAATTACTGGCCCAGGCCAGTGGTTCAGTTGGTATGGCCGGTGGCCAGGCGATTGACCTGGGTGCGGTGGGTAAATCACTGGATTTAGATGAACTGGAAAATATGCACCTGCTAAAAACCGGCGCCCTGATTAGAGCCAGCGTACTACTGGGGGCCATGTGCAGCCCAAATATTCAGGCGGCAAAACTGGAAGCATTAGATACTTATGCACGTTGCATAGGCCTGGCTTTTCAAATTCACGATGACATACTGGATGTAACCGCAGATACACAAACACTGGGCAAGCCACAGGGTTCAGATGAGCAGCAAAACAAACCCACCTACCCTGCCCTTTTAGGCCTTGAAGGTGCAACATCAAGAGCACTGGAACTGCATCAACGCGCTAACAAGGCACTTGAAAACTTTGATGAATCGGCGGATGTTTTACGCCAGCTTTCCTCATATATTATTGAACGAAAGCATTAATATAAGTATAAAAATGTCAGATACCCCATTTTCATTACTGGAAACCATATCGTCACCGGACGATGTGCGTGGTCTGCACGAAATCCAGCTAACCCAGCTGGCGGATGAACTACGTCAGTTTGTTATTCACTCTGTAGCACAAACCGGCGGGCACCTGGCCGCAGGCCTGGGCACGGTAGAGCTCACACTGGCCCTGCACTATGTTTATAACACCCCAACCGATAAGCTGGTATGGGATGTTGGACACCAGTCATACCCACATAAAATTATTACCGGTCGCCGGGAGAAAATGAACTCCATGCGTAGACATGGTGGGCTTGCCGGGTTTCCAAAAAGAGAAGAAAGCCCTTATGACGCATTTGGTGTCGGCCATTCCAGCACCTCAATTAGTGCTGCTCTTGGTATGAGCATGGCGGCCAAAATGCGTGGAAGCCAGCAAAAAACCGTCGCCATTATTGGTGATGGTGCTATGTCTGCGGGCATGGCTTTTGAAGCTTTAAATCACGGTGGTGATACGGATACCGATCTACTGGTTATTTTAAATGACAACGAAATGTCTATTTCACCCAACGTGGGCGCCCTGTCTAAACATCTGTCTAAAATCATGTCTGGCAAAATGTATTCAACTATGCGCAGTGGCTCTAAACGGGTACTGGAAAAAATTTCCATGTGGGATTTAGCGCAACGAACAGAAGAGCATGTAAAAGGCATGATGATGCCCGGCACCCTGTTTGAAGAATTAGGTTTTAGCTATTATGGCCCGGTAGACGGGCACGATATCCCCACGCTGATTACCATGCTGCAAAATCTACGTGCCCAGTCGGGGCCACTTTTTTTACACGTGATAACCCAGAAAGGCAAAGGCTACAAACCAGCTGAAGACAACCCTAGCCTGTATCACGGCCTGGGCAGTTTTGACCCGGAGACAGGTGATAAGCTCGATGCCTCTTCAGGAAAACCCACCTACACCCAGGTATTTTCTGACTGGGTGTGTGATATGGCCGCTCACGATGAAAAGCTGGTGGCCATTACACCCGCGATGTGCGAAGGCTCTGGCCTGGTGGCTTTTTCTGAACAATTTGCCAACCGTTATCATGATGTGGGTATTGCAGAACAACACGCGGTTACCCTCGCAGCGGGCATGGCCTGTGAAAAAGTAAAACCGGTGGTCGCAATTTACTCTACCTTCCTGCAACGCGCCTATGACCAATTAGTACACGATGTGGCAATTCAAAATTTACCGGTTTTATTCGCTATTGACCGAGCAGGGCTGGTAGGCGCTGATGGCCCGACCCATGCAGGTAATTTAGACTTAAGCTACCTGCGTTGTGTGCCAAACATGCTGGTTATGGCACCTGCAGATGAAAACGAATGCCGCCAGATGCTGACCACGGGTTACCAGCACGATGGACCCGCGGCGGTTCGATATCCCCGTGGCCAGGGCCCAGGCACTGAGATTCAGAAAAAGTTTAAAGCACTTGAAATTGGCAAGGCCGAAATTCGTCGCCAGGGACAGAAGGTTGCATTGCTAGCCTTTGGTAGCATGCTATCAGAAGCCCTGGTAGCAGCTGAGAAAATTGATGCAACAGTGGTGAATATGCGTTTTGTAAAACCACTGGATACGGATATGCTGCAATCCATTGCCAGCTCACATGAATTAATCGTCACCATAGAAGAAAATGTCATCGCTGGCGGTGCAGGTAGTGGTGTGAATGAATGGTTACTGGCGAACAACATAATTATTCGCGTTATTAACCTGGGGCTGCCAGATCGCTTTGTAGAACATGGTGCCACCCATCAGCTCCTTGCTGAATGTGGGCTGGATGCGGACGGGATTATTAAATCCATAAAGCATAGAACGTAATATTCACGAGCTTGACATGCTCGGGGACAGACCTTGCTTTTTAAGCTCTGTCCTCTGTTGTGAGAGCACCAAGAGTTGTACGAAGTAGTTCATCGCCCTGCCCATCAGATCGGAATTACCACATGGGACAGGGCGCTAAAAAGCAGCGGACTGTCCCTGATGGAAATGTGCCATAACAAGGTGCGTCCTCCGGGCAATGGGGCTGCTTATTAAAGATTATGAGCAGCCCTGAGATTAAGATGGATAAAAAGCATCCATCCCGTACTTCGCTTCGCTGCCTACGGGCTACGCATGATCGCCTCTGGCTATACCCCGGCGTGTTAGGCCTGGGTCATTAGAGATTGCTAATAAGGTCAAATACCGATAAAATTCTACGGTTTTTATCGACCTCTTTTCAGATATAATCACAAACCTGTTATGCCAGCTAAATATACATTAAAGATAGTTACTGATTTTGCATCTGCACACACGCTCCGCGACTACCCTGGAGCCTGTAGCCGCATGCATGGGCATAACTGGAAGGTTGAGCTTGAGCTGGAATCTACTCAGCTGGACAATGTGGGCATGGCAATCGATTTTAAAGCCATGAAAAAAGCCACAAATGAAGTATGTGATCGACTAGATCACCGCTACCTGAATGAAATTGAGCCTTTCACAGAAATTAATCCCACAGCTGAAAATATGGCAGCCTGGTTATTTCAGGAAATTGCCAGAATTTTAAATACCGACACCCTACGCGTAAGTGCTCTCACCCTGTGGGAAACTGAACGTGCCTGTGTTACATACAGCGAATAACTAAGAGAACAAGATGACCAAAGCGAAGACAATGCCCGATGTACAAAACAGCCAGGACAAGCGTCAAATTGCCATTAATAAAGTGGGCATCAAGGATATTCGCCACCCTGTACAGGTTAAAGATCGCTCAGGCCATCTTCAGCATACGGTTGCCAATTTCAATATGTATGTCGATTTACCGCATAATTTCAAAGGCACACACATGTCTCGATTCGTGGAAATTTTAAATAGCCACGACCATGAAATCACCGTTAAAACATTACGCACCATGCTCTCGGAAATGACTGAAAAGCTGGATGCCGAAAATGGCCATATCGAAATGAGCTTCACTTATTTCGTAAATAAAAAAGCACCCGCATCCGGTGTAGAAAGCTTGCTAGATTACGAAGTGACTTTCTATGGTGACAGGGTTGATAATAAAAATCACGTAACTGTAAAAGTAGTCGTGCCGGTCACCAGTCTTTGCCCTTGCTCTAAAAAAATATCTGATTATGGCGCGCACAATCAACGCTCACATGTCACGGTTAATGTAAAAGCCGATGATTTTATCTGGATAGAAGATTTAATTGATGTCGTTGAACAGGAAGCATCCTGTGAGCTATTTGGTTTATTAAAACGCCCGGATGAAAAAATTGTTACTGAACGCGCCTATGATAATCCCAAGTTTGTGGAAGACATGGTGCGAGATGTGGCTGCACGCCTGAATGCGGATGAGAGAATTCGCTCATATACACTTGAGTCAGAAAACTTTGAATCAATTCATAACCATTCGGCTTATGCGTTGATTGAACATGATAAAGATGCGTAGAAAAAAGCAAAAGCTGTTTTCCGCAAATAAACGCTAATTCACGCAAATAATTGTGTGTAGTGCGCCGTAGGCGCACAAACAAACCATTTGTGTTTTTTGCGTTTATTTGCGGAAAATCTTTTGCTTTTTATTCAAACTCAGCCTTCTCAACTTCCAGCTTTGCTAAACTAATATGCTTTCCTAATTGCTCATCAAAACCGGCCCAGTCTTTATACTTTTTCAATGCCGCTTCAATTTTAGATTTCATTTCAAAATCTTCCAGGCCTTCTTCATTATATTTTTCAACCAGTGTATACAGCGTATTAAAATAATCTCGTTGTAGTTGCACCAGCTTCACGTCACCCGAAGGCCCGTGACCCGGTACATAATGTTTCTTTTTAAGTCCTATCGCCCTGTCAAGTGCTTTAATTACATCCCTGAAGCTACCATCACTCATGCGTAAAATTCTCAGGTAACCTACATTATCACCGGTAAAAAAAGTAGAACCTTCGACATACTCAACCATCATATCCGAATCACTGTGCGCTATGCCCACCGAGTGAATATTAAACGTTAAACCAGCAATTTTTAACTGTTTTCCATCACTGACCGGAGTATCGGGGTAAGCTATTTTAGTGCCTTTCGTTGCCCCTTCTGTCATGCTGATCATGTTATCTATCCATGACTGGGCAGCACCCGCTTTAGCTTTCTTTATCATCCTGGGGTCAGCTATTATTTTTACATTCGGATAACTTTGTTGAATAATTTCATTTGCTAACCAGTGGTCACCGTGTATGTGAGTATTAAAAATGTGTGAAACTGGCTTATCTGTCAGCTTTTTTATTTCACGTAACACCATGGTTCCTGAACGGTGACTTGAACCGGGATCTACAACCACAACACTTTTATCGGCAATAATAAATGCAGGGTTATTCATAAACCCACGGTTTGCCGCATTCGGCATTTCACGTGGGCCGTGTATTACATAAACGGTTGAATTAATTTTATCCGAGCTAAAGCCATCAAAAAAAGCATCAGCCATTAAATTAAAAGAACTTAAAAATAAAACGAACAGGGAAAATAGACTCTTCATATTAAATCTCATCGTGAATTAATGGTAACACCTGTAATTTAGAGGCTACCTGTAAAAAAACTGAGGCTTGCGTTTCGTAACAAACCAGCTAATTAACTACTTCAATTGCCTCAGTAAGGCATCTCGAAATAACCACGCAAGATTTTCAGAAATAGCAGTGCCGTCTTCATGACTAATTTTTATTGTGCTTGAGTTTTTACCCACTATTTGTTTCAACCGCAGGGTAAGCCGATCTTCGTCGGCAACTTTAACAGGTTGTTCTTTATATTCAGATGAATCTTCATAATCTTCATCTTCATCAACTTTTATATCTTTTCCACCAAACAGACCACTAAACCAGCCACTTTCATCTTCAGGTAGCTTTTCAGGTTCCTGCAAATTACCAACCCGCACGGTCAGCGTGTTAGCTGCTTTGTCACTATTTAATATATCTACACCCAGGCGATCCATGGCGACTTGTAAACGCAACCAGATAGAATTTGCATCGCCCTTAACATCAAATTCATCCGTAGTGGTATCCGTAATGTTTTTCACCCGCGGCTGGTAGCTGTTATAGGCTGCGAGCAGCTCTTTAGCTCCCGACTGCCTGATCCCACCAAACAGCGCAAAGCGGTACATAATCTCGCGCTCTAATAAGGGCTCAGAATCCCTCTGCACCCACTTACTTACATCACCCGTAACACTAATCTGTAATCCACGGTGAGCAACATATAAGCGAGTCTTATTTTCACCCTGAACGGCTTCAAGCCTTATTCTGAATCGATCTTTATAATCCGGTGAAAAACTACTAAACCAGCTAGAACCTTCCCCTGAACTGTATGTAATCTGGTACTCATTCATCCAACTGGTATCAATAAACCCAAGTAGTTTCTCCACTCGATCAACTGTAATACCTTCTGATGCCAAAAAATCCGGGAGCATTGACCAAACTTTAGCGACGGGCATATCAATTTCAAGCCAGTAGAGTCGCGAGTCATGTTTTAATTCATAGCCGTTAAATACAGGGGCTATTACATGGGATTTCCCCGATCTGGCTTTTTGAGAGGGCTCTGGTATTTGCAGTGCACCCCGCGTATCCGGGGTTGTTAGCTTAGGGGGAATTTCCAGCCCCCTGATCGTATTTGCATTCATGTATTGCGGGCGCTCTTCCCCATCAGAACTGCAACCCACTATAGAAACTGACAACAAGGTAAATAATAAAGTAGATGAATAATATTCAGAAAATAGTTTTATACGCATAATTTAAAGTACACCCGCCTGATGCATCGCATCGCGTAGTGTTTGATGATATTGCTCTGATAAAATGGTTAATGGTAAACGAATACCCGCTGGCATCTTACCCATTTCAGTTAATGCCCATTTAACCGGAATGGGATTAGCCTCAACAAACAGGTCATTATGCAGACCAGTTAAAGGCTGATTTAGTTCCTCTGCTTTTGTCCGGTCACCGGCTAGCGCCGCTGCACACATATCAGACATGGCTTTCGGCGCAATATTATTGGTAACAGAAATAACCCCATCGCCACCCTGCAACATAAATTCCATGCCTGTATCATCATCACCGGAGAAAATATCAAAATTATCGCCGCACAATTCACGAATTTGTGTTAGCCGTGATAAATCTCCAGTGGCTTCCTTGATGCCAATAATATTCGACACTTCAGCTAGACGCGCCACGGTTTCAGGCAACATATCACAGGCAGTACGGCCCGGAACATTATATAAAATTTGCGGTATTGCTACGCTTTCTGCAATCAGCTTATGGTGCTGATACAGACCCTCCTGTGTGGGCTTATTATAATAGGGCGTGACGAGTAGACAGGCATCTGCACCCGCCTGCATTGCACACCGGGTCAGGCTAATGGCCTCGGTCGTGGAGTTGGCACCGGTACCTGCAATAATTGGAATACGCTCATTCGCCACTTCAACGGTACGACGAATGACTTCACAGTGCTCTTTTTCATTTAACGTTGCAGACTCACCGGTAGTTCCCATTGAAACAATAGCGCTTGTGCCATTTTCAATGTGAAACTCAATTAACTGACCCAGGCTGTCGAAATCGACCGATCCATCAGGGTGCATGGGTGTTACCAACGCCACCATACTGCCACGAAACATGTTTATTGCCTTTATGAAATTACAATGTAAAAGGGCCTGCAAATGAAGCAACAGGCGAGCTAAATCAAACCGGAAATATTACTTTGTAGGGCTTTTATTTACAAGCCAAACTACACAATATCTGCAGGGCTGGCTTTAATTATCGCACTTATCAAGTCAAGCAGGTCTGAGCCTGAGATATCCCCACAAAACTTAGTTAAAAATCATAAAAATAAAGCATATCGTCCGCAAATGAACGCAAAGAAACGCGAATTTTTTGTTTATGCACCTGTGGCGCACTGCACCTAATATAAAGCTTTTGCTTTTATTTGCGTGTATTGGCATTCATTTGCGAACGATATGCTTTTTGCTTTTAGAAAATATTCGTGGGGGTAGCTCAGGACCTGAGCCTTTTAAATACCGCTTCTACCAGAAATACTAATAAATTATTTTACATTGCGTTTTCTTTTTCTTTTAGCTTTAATAACCGCCATATCAAACAACTAGTAAAAAGATAATCAATGAACCAATCTCTCGTAATTACCGCCATTGGAGCTGACCGCCCTGGCATCGTTAATGAACTCACAGAAGTGTTACTTAATGCAGGTTTAAATGTTGAAGATAGCCGTATGAGTGTGCTCGGTGGGGAGTTTGCCGTAATGTTACTGGTTACGGGTAACGAAGCGGCTATTAATTCTATAAAACAGCAAAAAGCATCGCTCTCAGATTCGCTAAATTTAAATTTACTCATCAAGTCTACGACCAAGCCCAGCGACAATGATGAGCAAACCCGCTACAAAATAACCGTAGAAGGCATGGATAATCCGGGGATTGTGCACAAACTCGCCCATTATCTTTCTCATCAAAAAATAAATATCGTCAATATGCAAACTGACAGTGGCCATGCACCACACACCGGCACCCCGCTGTTTACGGTTAATATGCTGGTTGATATTCCCACCGGACAAAATATTCAACAGGTTGAAAGTGATTTTGCCGCCCTTTGTGATGAACTGAGTATGGATGCTGAGTTTAACCCAGCGTAATCAATTCATCATCGCCAGCTTTAGCTGCCGATGCACCATTCACAAGAGACAATCATGCCAATAAGCTTAAACAAAAAAGTACCCGCCTTCAGCGCCAATGCCACCGGTGAACAGACCCTGAGCCTGAAAGATTTCAAAGGCAAGAACCTGGTAATTTATTTCTACCCCAAAGACAACACCCCTGGCTGCACCCAGGAGGGTCAGGATTTTCGAGATAATTATGCTAAGTTCAAACGTGCTAATAGCGTTATCCTGGGGGTTTCCCGTGATTCCGTTCGTGTGCATACAAATTTCAAAACCAAACATGCGTTTCCTTTCGATCTTTTATCAGACCCGGAAGAAGTATTGTGCAAGCTGTTTGATGTAATAAAGCTTAAAAAGAACTATGGCCGTGAATATATGGGGATTGAACGCAGCACATTCCTGATTGATACGAAAGGTATTTTGCGCGAAGAATGGCGAGGCATCAGGGTTAAAGGCCATGTTGATGATGTTCTGGATGCAGCAAAGAAAATAAACCAGTAATAAAATCAGCACACTAAAGCAAAGTTTTTTGATCGACATCAATTACCAGTTGAAAATGATAATAGTTATCATTGCTAACCGCATTTATTTGAATTACACTCCCCATACAAGCTAATTCAAATGGTTTCTCAATGGAAAAATCAACATACAACCCCGACTCAAGCTATTCTCTAGCCCATGCACAACCAGGAGACCTGGTACGTGTCACCTGTGTTAAGGCAAATAAACTACTTAAAAAACGCCTGGTAAGCATGGGGGTATCGATTAATTCTCGGCTACATATCATTCAGCGCAGGGGCAGCGCCACGGTAGTTGGCTTTGATGCCAGTCGCATTGCTATCGGCTCGAGTATGTCTCAGCAAATTATGGTGTGTGCAGTCTAAACTGAGTTTTCCATGAGTAAAAACTGCTGCGATACTGATCAGGAAAGCCCTGATAGCAACTCACAATACACCATTGGCTTGCTAGGTAACCCTAACTGCGGCAAATCTACTTTATTTAATACCCTCACCGGCTCACGCCAGAAAATAGGTAACTGGCCCGGTGTGACCATTGACCGTAAGGTGGGTCAATTTAAATACCAGAATATTCCCTTTAATGTCGTTGATTTACCCGGTGTTTATTCACTGGACAACAGTGCCCGCTCACTCGATGAAAAAGTTACCCGTGACTATATTCTGTCATCTGAACCCGATCTCATTGTTAATGTTCTGAATGCATCTAATCTTGAACGCAACCTCTATTTAAGTGGCCAGCTGCTTGAAATGCAGGTGCCCATGATTATTGCATTAAATATGATGGACCTGGCGGATTCCCACGATATTGAAATTGACCAGAAGGCATTGGCGGAAAAATTTGGTTGCCCGGTGATCGCGATCACTGCGCATAAGAACCTGGGTATTGAAGAGCTAATGAAAGTCATGTTACAGGCTTCACAGAAGCACACCCTGCCTGGTCAGCTTTTACCCTACTCAGAGGCCATAGAACAGGCGGTTAACGAGTTGCTCACCTCCCTGCCTGATGATCACCCGGGTTGCCAACAGATAAACTGTCGCTGGATGGCGGCCCAGCTGCTGGATGGGGATACGGGAGTTGAGGATTTCCAGACCATTGAACAACCTATACTGGATCATGCCCGGGAACTGCGGGAAAAAATTGAAGCGGATAGTCATGAAGATATGGATATTTTACTGGCAGACTGTCGATATGGCTTTGCTCGTAATGTCACAGAACAGGTCGTCAAACGCCCGGATGAATACCCTTATTCCATCTCAGACCGTATAGATCACATCGTCTTAAACCGGTTTCTGGGTATACCGATTTTCCTCGCTGTAATTTATCTTATGTTTCTATTCACCATTAATCTTGGTGGCGCTTTTGTCGACTTTTTCGATATTGCTGCGGGGGCTATTTTTATTGATGGCTTCGGTGAATTACTCGCCGCCATGGGGTTACCAGACTGGTTAAGGGTTATTCTGGCCAATGGCCTGGGGGGGGGTATTCAGGTTGTTGCTACCTTTATTCCCATTATTGGTTTTTTATACCTCTTCTTATCTTTTGTCGAGGGCTCTGGTTATATGATGCGCGCCGCCTTTGTGGTCGATCGTTTCATGCGCAGCCTGGGCTTACCGGGTAAAGCCTTTGTGCCTTTAATTGTTGGTTTTGGCTGTAACGTGCCCTCGATTATGGCCACCCGCACACTGGAAAATCACCGCGAACGCATCATTACCGTGATGATGGCACCCTTTATGTCCTGCGGAGCCCGCCTTTCAGTCTATGCCCTGTTTGCAGCAGCTTTTTTCCCTGAAGGTGGGCAGAATATTGTTTTTCTGCTTTATATCGTCGGTATTCTTTTCGCCATCTTTACTGCATTTATCATCAAATCTACGTTATTACCGGGTGAGGCGTCACCGTTTCTGATGGAACTCCCCACCTATCACATGCCCAAAGCTCGTGATGTTTTAATCCGCACCTGGTCGCGCCTGAAAGGATTTTTGCTGGATGCGGGAAAAATCATTATTTTAATGGTACTGGTCATTAACTTCCTTAACTCCTGGGGTACAGATGGCAGCTTTGGCAATGAGGACCAGAAAGATTCGGTATTGAGTGCCATCAGTCGTGGCATTACCCCGGTTTTCTCTCCAATGGGTATAGAAGAGGATAACTGGCCAGCAACCGTGGGAATATTTACCGGTGTGTTAGCGAAAGAAGTGGTTGTGGGCACACTGGATGCGATTTATTCACAAATGGATCAACCTGCAACATCAACGGCTGAAGAAGTAGCGCCTTCACTTTTTGACTCATTTACAGAAGCCCTGCAAACCATCCCTGACAATTTACTCAATGTATTAAATAACCTGACTGACCCATTGGGGTTTAATGTGCTCGACAGCACATCGGATCAAGATTCAGCGGCGGCTGAACAGGGCGTCGATACGGCCACATTTGGCGCCATGGTCAAACGATTTGATGGCCAGGTTGGTGCATTTGCTTATCTACTATTTATTCTGCTCTACTCCCCTTGTGTTGCCGCAACCGCCGCCATTTACCGTGAAGCGGGTGTACGCTGGATGTGGTTTGCATTGGCCTGGAGCACCAGTATGGCCTGGTCAGCATCAACCCTGTTTTATCAGCTGGCACGATTTGACCAGCATCCGGCTACGTCCATGCTCTGGTTAGTGACTATTAGCTGTATAGTGAGCCTCGCCCTTTTTTATATGCGTCGTGCTGGTAAGGCGAATAATAAATTCACCGAGGCTTCAACATGATTTTGACCGAAATCAGAGACTACCTGAAACTCAAGGGCCAGGCTCCATTACGTGACATGGCGCTGGAGTTTGGGATGGATCAGGATGCACTACGCCCTATTCTTGAGCAGTGGATAGCTAAGGGTAAAATTGAAAAACTCCCCCAGGGCACAGCCTGTGGTGGTGGTTGCCACAGCTGTGAACCTGAGACGATTGAGCTATATCGGTGGGTTGATTAAAAAGTTATCATTGGTTCGGGGACAGACCTTGCTTTTTAAGCTCTGTCCCCTGTTGTGAGACCACCAGGAGTTGTGCGGAGTAGTTCATCGCACTACCCATCTGATCGGAATTACCACATGGGACAGGGCGCTAAAAAGCAGCGGACTGTCCCTGATGGAGATGTGCCTTAACAGGGTACTTTGTCTCTGGCCAACGGCTACTTTTTCTACCCCAGTAAAAATAAGAATCACTCTCTATATCTACATGAGAATTATTTGCATTTAGATTTAGATTAGATATAATGCTTACACTTTACTATTTCACGACAGATTTTTTTCAGGATCTGAAAACTAATTCAGGCCGATTATTTGGAGATTAACAAGAATGAGTTTTTGCAAAACCTTAATCAGTGTATCAATTGCTGCAACCTTAACTTCAACAGGTGTTTTTGCCGCCGATTTAAATAGCCTGCAAAAGCAAATAGATGAGCTAAAAGCAGAAAATCAACAAATTTTAGCCAGCCTGGAACCATCATCAGATATGTCTAAAGAGGGTCACGGTAGCTCAGGTAACACAACAATTGGGGGTTATGGTGAACTTCATTACAATAATCTTAGCTCTGACTTAAACGATACAGAAAAAAAGGAAATTGACTTTCATCGCTTTGTTTTATTTATAGGTCATGAGTTTAATGACAATATTCGTTTTTTCTCTGAAGTAGAACTGGAACACTCTATAGCGGGTGATGGTAAAAATGGTGAAATTGAGCTGGAACAGGCCTATATCGAATTTGACACAGGTGATAATGCAAATATAAAAGCCGGTTTATTTTTAATTCCAGTCGGGCAAATAAATGAAATCCATGAACCCCCCGCATTCTACGGTGTAGAACGTAACCCTGTTGAAAAAAACATAATCCCTGCCACCTGGTGGGAAGCCGGCACCATGTATTCAGCTTACAGCGAAAGTGGCATTAGCTATGATTTAGCCATTCACTCAGGGCTTTCTAATAATTCTGGCGATGTTCGTAAGGCCAGACAAAAAGTATCTAATGCACCCGCTGATTCATTAGCCTATACAGCCCGTATTAAATATACAGGGATTGCAGGCCTTGAACTTGCCAGCACAATACAATACCAGAGTGATTTTTCACAGGGCACTGGTGTAGCCGGCGATGCTGAAGACGGTACCCTGCTGGAAGCCCATGCTGCTTACACTACAGGCGGACTAAAAGTGAGTGCTTTATACGCAAGCTGGGACATCAACTTTGATGGTGGCACAACATCAGGAAAAGATTCTCAAAACGGCTCTGTCGTTGAAGCTTCATACAAAGTGAGTAGCAAATGGGGAGTGTTTGCCCGTCAAAATAACTGGACCAATGATGATGGCGCAACCGATAAAGCACAGACAGATGTAGGCATTAACTACTGGCCCCATGAAGATGTAGTATTCAAAGCTGATTATCAGATGCAGAATGATGATGCGGGTGACAACGATGGTTTCAACCTTGGAGTTGGTTACCAGTTCTAAAGAAAGACTCCTCGCAAACCAGTTGGAATTTCGTATTAGGTCAATACGAATAATTTGCAGGAACATTGGGAAGCACTATGGGGGAAGCACTATAGGTGCTTCCCTTTTTTAGTTTATTAACTTTAATTATTTTATTTAGTACCCCGATTGCGACCAGAAGATAGCGACCAGAAGATAGCGATCAGGGGTACTAACACTGGCATTAAAGCTAACACCTGATAAAATCCGCCCATGATGTATAAATTAATATTTACCTGCTTAGTAATCATCTCCGTTAACAGCTATGCCAAAGGCACATATCAGCAACCAGATGAATTTGTTAGCGAGGCCTTCACTCAACAAGCTGAACCCCAAATTATCTGGATCAAGGGTGATTTACGCAATCAAATAGAAAAAATTCTGCAGCATAAATACAAAGCTAAACGTATTCGCTACTGGCAACATGGAAGTCGTAGTGTCTGGGTGCTTGAGGAAATTGGCAAAAAGAAACCCATCACCGTGGGTATTATTATTGATGATAATAAAATCAGTCTTTTAAAAGTTTTAGCGTTTAGAGAAACCCGGGGCTGGGAAGTTCGCTACCCATTTTTTACCAAACAGTTTAACCAGCTTTCGCTTAAAGATGATAACAGTTTAAGTGGAACTATAGATGGAATATCCGGCGCAACACTTTCCGTACGGGCCCTGCGTAAACTGGCCCGTATCGCATTACTATTAAATAAAAACATTAGAAAACCTGTTTTAGAAAAATGAGTCGACGAAAAAAAACCTTTTCATTTTTCTTATGGCACCGACGCCTCGGCCTGGCCGCATTCATTCTTATATTTATTCTTTCTATTACCGGTATTATGCTAAACCATACAGAAGAATTTAAGCTTGATGAAACGACGATTGAAAGCGATTTTATTCTTAACTGGTATGGCATTAACCCAGTGGGAGCGCCACTTAATTACAAACTGGATGACATCTGGATTAGTCAGTGGAACCAGCAATTATTTTTTAATGGCAACAACCTGTACACACATAAAGAAAGACTTCAGGGGGCTATAAAAATAAATGACATTATAGCCATTGCATTAGAGAATTTTGTTCTACTACTTGATGACAAAGGAGAAATAATTGAGCTTATGCCAGTAGGTACAAAATTTCCTGTTAAAAAAATAGGTCGTATACAAAATAAAATTAGTCTCATCGATATCCAGGAAAACACCTATATTTCTGATGCAGATTTCACCTCCTGGAAAATTCACAACCAACCATCCTCACACTGGTCTACACCTACAAACCTGTCAGATCATAAAACAGCAATATTGCAAAAGGCCTTCCGCGGACAGGGCTTAAACCTCGAAAGAGTCATTCTTGATTTGCATTCCGGCCGTATTTTTAATGCCAGGTGGGGAATATATATTATGGATATTAGTGCCCTGTTGATGATGTTTCTGGGCATTAGTGGTTTGTGGGTATGGTGGACACGCAAACTTAAAATGCGCAAAAAAAAGCATTACCGAAAACATCATTAAACTAAAAACAAAAAAACCTTAAATTTTTTCAATTTCTTCAGGCCAGGCATTAATCACCGCCTGAATTAAGGTTGCTAATGGAATAGCAAAAAACACACCCCACACACCCCATAATCCCCCAAAAACTAATACCGCCATAATAATGGCCGCCGGATGCATATTGACTACTTCAGAAAATAATAAAGGTACCAGTAAATTTCCATCTAAAAACTGCACAATAAAATATGCCAGCATAATATATAAAAACTCAGAACCGGGGCCAAATTGAAAGTAGGCAATTAAAGCAACCGGAATAGTCACCGCGACTGCACCAACATAAGGAATAATAACAGATAAACCTACAAACAGGCTTAACAACGCTGCGTACTGTAAATCAAATATTTTAAGTGGTATATAAGTTGCTATGCCAACAACAACCACTTCAAATAATTTACCACGAATATAACTACCAATTTTTTTATCTACGTCTTTCCATACTTTTGTCGCCAATCCATCTTCTTTTGGTAAAAAACGACTCAACCACTTAAGTATACTTTCCTTATCTTTCAAAAAGAAAAACACCAACAAAGGCACCACCACCATGTACACCAGCACGGTAAACAAATTCACTACAGATGATAATGACCAGGAAACAACTAGCTGACCTACAGAGGCTAACTCATTATTTATGTGCGAGACTATCTCCTGAATTTGTGTTTCTGATATAAAGGGATAATCCTTCGGTAAACTAATGAGTAAACTCTGCCCTTTGGAAAGCATATTAGGCACTTCAAGAAAGAACTGTGTCAACTGTTTCGAAATCAGTGGTGAGAGACCCAGCATTAAAATAAGTAAAATTACCACAAAGCCAACCACCACCAGGCTAACCGCCAGAACATGGGGGATTTTTAAATTACGTAACCTCCAGACGACGCCCTCAAGCACATAGGCAATAACCACTGCTGCAATTACAGGCGTTAATACATTGCCCATAAAAGTAATGAGTACGAAACCAAAAATCAACATCAGGGCCAGGATCACCGCCTGGGGGTCTGAAAAATGTCGGGTATACCAACCCCGTAAAACTTCAATCACCGTTTTTTACCAGGGCCAGTTTAAATTTACTTTCAAATAATACTTCTAGTTCATCTATAACATCAGGGGCGGGTTTACCCTGCATCATATGCTGCATCATAAACTCTGAAGTTTCGTTTAACATTTCTTTTTGTGAAACCATTGGGTAATTTTTCTTTAAACGTTTAATCGCTGCGATAACACTTTCACCCTCTGGCCGTTGGATACCTAATGGCTCAGTTATTTTTGCTGCGGGCTCAGGCGCACGAGATTTTAAAAATTCAGCGAATTCAAATAATGTGATTTGATCTTTCTCAGGAAGATCTTCAAAAATTGAAGCCAGTGACTGGGATGAGGGTTTCAAAATCGATCTCCTGAATAAATACGTTTTTTCAAATGCTTTATTGTAACAGGAAATTTATAGGTGAGTTTAGATTGTCACAGTGACGAAATTTCTAATACCCCACCGCGACCTCAAGATTGCGATGGGGCGCTAATCAATTAATTACTCGGGATGAGACACGCAATATTGCTTTGCAAAATCCAGCAACTCTTCCATTGCACGCACTTTAAATTTATGCCGTTGATGCACAAACGAAAACGGCCTTTCCAGGGCAGGCTCAAGCGGAATCGCCACTAGCGTATTCAACTTAATTTCCTTCTGCACCGTCGACTGGGACATAATGGATATACCCATTCCCGCCTCTACTGCACTTTTGATAGATTCCGGGCTACCTAATTCAAGACAGACATTAGGTTCTTCTTTAACACCCGTATCCAGTAAGTATTCAGCTATCACTTCACGGGTACCTGAGCCTTCTTCGCGACAGATAAACGGATATGAAACCATTTGTTGGCCAGATACCGTATCAAAACCCGCTAATTCATGACTAGGAGGCATAATGGCAACTAGCTGGTCCATGCGACACACATCAACCTGTAAGTTTTTATTACTAACCGATGCCTCAACTATACCTAAATCAATAACATTGTTTTCTACCATAGAAACAATACCATCGGTATTAGAGACTTTAAGTCGAATATTTACTTCCGGATTCTTAGATTTAAAGTCACCCAATAAAAACGGTAACATATATTCAGCTATTGTTGTGCTGGCACCCAGTGTGACAATGCCACTGACATCACCGGTCATTTCACGAATGGAATGCTCCATTTCATCATAAAGCTCAAAGATGCGTCCGGAAAAACCATATACTCGCTGACCCGCCTCGGTAAGGCTTACACGGTTATGCGTTCGGTCAAACAATCGGGTATTGAAATACTCTTCTAACTGGCGAATTTGAAAAGTCACCGCCGGTTGAGTCATGTGTAGAGCATCCGCTGCCTTGGTGAAATTCAATAGCTTGGCTACTGTATGAAACACTTTTAGTCGTCTATCTGCCATAACATTTACTTATACGGGCCCTAAGGAGGCGATATAGTACCAAGCAATGCCCCATATGCAAAGATTATGTTGTCATATATTTATTGAATACTAAGATAATTACTCCACAAAATGGCACATTTCAGCCAATCTACTATAAAATCAATGAAAAACTATAAATAGAGAAAGTGAACGACGATGATTATAAACAGGGCAATGCTTAGTCAATCTATACGCCAGATAGCACTTTTTAGCACACTTGCTATCAGTAGTGGCATTTGTTTTGCGGGTATCTATAAGTGGGTTGATGCCGAGGGCAATGTACATTATGGGCAACAACGTCCTGCTGATGCAGCTTCAGAAAGAATGGAAGTGCAACAACACGCCCCTCAAGATGTATCCACCTATAATCGACCAGGCACTAATAAAGCGGAGGATCCGGCTAAAGATGCCCCGACAGACGGCACAGAAAAGAAACCCGAAGCCGCCGCTGAACCCGAAAAGAAAAAAGAAACCCCAGCAGAAAAAAAACGTCGTTTAGCCGCCTGCGCCCAGGCTCGAAAAAATTTAGCAACGATGCAGTCGGTGGGTCGTATTCGCAGTAAGGATAAAGAGGGTAATACCACTTACCTTTCTCAACAACAAAAAGAGGCGCGAATAAAACAGGCTAAAGAGTTAATTTCAAAGCATTGTAAATAGCCCCTGTTACAATTAGACCCACCTTGCATAAGACTATGACACTGGCTTTACATCTGTGTATCGAATTTAGTTTATATAGAAATTCTCTACTGCCCCGTTAACAGAAATAATTTTATATTCAACCTAGAAAGATCAGTTGAAAGTGCGTTTAGAGTGTAAGCGCTTGATGTGCATAGTGAATTCAAAAAATGCGCAGTCACCTTATTGGTGATAAGCAGATTTTTGAATTTGCTAGGCGCGTCAAGCGGTTGCGCTATAAATGTACGGTCAACTGATTTTTCTAGGTTCAAAGCATATTGTGGCTAGATTATCTCTCATGACATCCTGTTCGAGACATGAGTTGGGGACACCTCCCTAAGACACGCCGTAAAACCCTCCCTGGTGGCTCGACACCCGCGTCCATGCGGGTGACGGGACAGCAGTGATGGAAAATAATAACTTCAAACAACTGAACATTAAAAAATTATTTGCCTACTTTTACGGCAGAAAATACTTTTCTTTTTTCGGCCCTTTTATTTGATACAACATGCTCTACTGTTTCCATACCATCATCAGCCGGATTGGGATTAATCAAGCCTGTTTTCACAAACAGGCGATAAACTAGCAAAAACGCAACCAGTAATGTATACAACCATGGATCATAAACCCCCACTTTGCTTAACCACCAGTAATGTATAATTGCAGTTACCGCAACAATATAAACCAGTTTATGAATTCTGCGCCAATTAGTACCCAGTCGACGCATCATTTTATTAGTCGACGTTATTGCAACGAGCAGTAACAACAACATTGAAAGCATACCAGCAATAATATAGGGTTTTTCTTTTATATCAGAAACCAGCCATTCCCACTCTAAAGCCAGATCAAAATAAAAATAAATACTGACATGTATAAACGCATAAAAAAAACTGTACATGCCAATCATTCTACGGGTGCGCATTAACCAGTTCCAGTCAGCAAGACGCTTACCATCTTTACAACGTAATTTAGTACAGAATTTTGCAAGGTAATGACGAGCAGGCGTGATACTCAGGGAAATAATAAGAAATAATAACGCGGTGTTACCCGATAACCGCTCAAGTTTTTGTAAAGGATTAACGCCCAGTGTATTGTTTAAATATTTCCATAGAACAATGATTGCCGGGATAATAAAAATAACCCACAACATTCTCCAGATAAACTGCGATTTTTTCTTTAACAGACTTACCGGGTGCATTAATAATAAACCGACAAATCCATTCCCTTATACATACTCGCCACCTGTTCGGCATATCCATTAAATGGAAGTGTTCTTTTTTTTCTTATTTCCCCGATTCGATTTTCTCTTTTTTGACTCCATCGAGGATGAGCAACCTGAGGATTTACATTAGCGTAAAAACCATATTCAGAAGCCGCCGCAATATTCCAGCTAGTTCTTGGCTGTTCTTTTAGAAAACGAATATGGGTAATCGCTTTAGCACTTTTAAAGCCGTATTTCCATGGAACCACCAGTCGTAATGGTGCGCCATTTTGAGCAGGAATTTTTTTACCATACATGCCTGTGGCAAGAAAAGTGAGTGGATGCAAAGCCTCATCCAGTCTTAACGCTTCTCTATATGGCCAGTCAAGCCCTCCCCCACGTTGACCAATCATTTCTTCAGGGCGGTGTAAGCTAACAAATTCAACAAAACGTGCTTCGCTACCTGGTTGAACCAGGTCTATTAAATGACACAAAGAAAACCCCTGCCAGGGTATAACCATTGACCAACCTTCAACACAACGTAGTGGATAAATACGATCTTCACTAGCAAATTTTTGTGTCAGGGCATCTATATCTAGAGTAATCGGTTTTTTGACTTCTCCTTCTATAGTCAACGTCCAGGGCTCAGTTTTTAATGCTTTAGCTAACAAATGCACAACTTCCTTGTTAGTTGAAAATTCATAATAATTATTATACTGACTAATCTCTTTCCAGCTGTTCGGTTTAAGTTGACGAGCATCTATCACCTTATCAGCCTTGCAAGCATAAGCGCTTAATGGAATTAAACCACCCGTTAGCGCTGCACCTAATGCAAGCCCCATGCTAGACACAATTTGTCTGCGATTATTAAATAGCGCCTCGTTTGTCACATCCTTTTCAGAAAAACTATTTAACCACGACTTTTGTTTCATAATAATACTATCGATTTAAACTAACTTTATTTATTGCCTGAGCGTTTTTATATACATAATAACCGATGCAATTTCAGGTTCAGACAGGTCACCACCAAAGGGAGGCATGCGTGGTGAGCGACTCATTTTTTCACCACCTTTATGAACAATATCACTCAGGTAATTATCAGGTGAACGGCTAAGGGTTAAATTAAATGGGGGAGGATCTTTTATAATTCGACTCATCTTGCCATCACCCAACCCTAACACCCCATGACACAACGAACAACGCCCAATAAAAGTTGCCCTACCTATACGTAATGATGGTTTTAATTTCGCTGAAGCTTTTCGTAATGTTGCCATAGCTTTTTCTGAATCTAAACGCAGGAATAAAACAAAATCTACCACCGACTCCATCTGCGCAATGGTCAACTCATCACCCCAGGGAGGCATTTCATTGCTCACAGGCGTACTTAGTCCATCCTTTTTAAAACCACCACCATAACGAACTACATTTTCCACATCACGATAAGAATGCCCATGCTTTGGTTGAAGAAGATTGGTATTAGGATAATCCTTAATAGACAATGATAATACGCCTTCACCTAAACCATCACTACCATGGCACAACGCACACCGCTCATGAAAAATAGTTGCCCCGTACCTGTAACACGACTTCCCTTCTAGCCCACACTCTTCTGCAGAACCTGCATAAACCGCTACCCCCCACAGAGCACCTATAATACCTATAAGAACAGTACGCATTGTCATCAACCTTTTAAGTAATTATTTAACTTCAATAACCATTTGCATTTTAGGATGTATAGCGCATTCAACCTGAATACTCCCGGGCTTATCAAACGTAATTTTTTTAGTTTCACCTTTTTTATAAGAACCTAAATCAAATGTTTTAACTTCAGAAAGGCTGAATACATTATGAAAAAACGGATCATGATTTGGAAAACTAACCGTATCACCCACTTTTATTTCCAGTTTTTTTACCGTGAAGGCTTTATTTTTCTGACCAACTTCATGCTCAGCTGACATTACACTCTGTGTTGAAATAGCCAGACATATTGCAGAACTTACAAGAACTAATTTATTCATAATCATTCTCTCTTAATACATGTTAAAAATACTGTTTTTATTCCAGGTGTTTAAATTAAATCAACCTGTGAAATATATTTTTCTACAAACCACTAAAGGGGTAACTCTGGTAAGGTCACCGCTTTATAGGGTGAAGTTAAGGCCCGTAAAAAAGCAACCACTGCTGCTTTTTCGCTTTTGGATAAATCTAATTGTTGCATGCTTGGGGAAAGGTTGGTTTTCACCTCTCCACCTTTTGAGTAATGGTCCATCACAGCTTCGAGGTCATTCGCTGAGCCGTCATGAAAATAAGGTGCGGTCAGTTCAATGTCACGCAATGTTGGTGTTTTAAATGCCCCTTTCATTAAACCTAGTGGTCGTTGTGCATAGCGTCCCATATCCGGATTTTTTTTACCCCAGGATTTCAGGCCTATATTATGAAAACCATAATCGGTAAAGTTTGGTTCCGAATGACAATCCGCACATTTCGCCTTACCTACAAACAACTTAAAGCCTTTCACCTGTTGTGCCGTCATGGCACTTTTATCACCCTTAACCCAGGCATCAAAGTCTGACTTGTTACTCACCACCGTACGTTCATAGGAGGCAATGGCTTTTTTTACAGTATTGGCATCAATTTTTTCACCCGGAAATGCTTTGCCAAATGCTTTTATATATCCCTCATTTTTATTCAGCCATTTAAATAATTTGGCCGTATCCATATTCATTTCTACGGTGGCTTCCATTGGACCCATTGCCTGATCTTCAAGGGATTTCTTTCGCCCATCCCACATTTGAATATAGTTAAAGCCTGAATTAACTATTGTTGGAGAAGCTCTACCTAGCACCTTGCTTTTCACTCCTTTGGCCGTGGGTAATGCATCTGACCAGCCAAACATTGGGTTATGACAAGTTGCACATGACATATTGCCATCACCTGAAAGACGGGGGTCAAAGAACAACATTTTACCTAATGAAATTTTTTCAGCTGTTAACGGGTTATCTTCCGGTTGTGGTGGCACATCGGGTAGTAACCATTTTTGTAAACTGGCGTGACCCGCTTTAAATACAACTTTATCCGTAGATTCAGCCTGCACTGCAAACGAGGTAAGTAGTAACAAACCTGCAAAGCCAGATTTAACTCCACTGGATATTATTTTCAACGAATGACTCATAAGATAAACTCCTAATTTAGCATCAGGTTTTGAAAAAACTCACTTCATGCGCCAACTCAGCCGCCGCACCGTTTAACTGATTTGAATGACTATGCAACACATCAGCCTTAGCACTATTATCTTCTGCAACAGTGTTAAGTTCATCTACCGATTGAACAATACGGCCTGTTGCATCTTTCTGTGTTTCCAGTAACTCCAGCATCTCCTGCATGGAAGAGCTGATATTCTGTGCCTGGTCAAGGCTCGTACTACTTTCATCAGATGCGGTCTGTAACAAATCGACGTTTTCATCCACCTGTTCACGTGCTTTCTCAAGTGAATTAACCGTATTATCAATACTGCTCGTTATGCCAGTCACCAACGCTGAAATTTCTTCCACCGCTTCTGTTGTTCTGCCCGCAAGTGAACGAACCTCATCAGCGACAACCGCAAAACCCCTGCCCTGCTCACCTGCGCGAGCCGCTTCAATTGCAGCATTTAATGCCAGTAAATTGGTTTGCTCTGAAATTCCACTAATGGTCTGGGTAATGGTTTGTATCTTGCCGACAATATCCGCAAGCTCACGACTCTGGATTGATGTTTCTTCCATCTCCACCTTAAAGCTACTAAAGTTCTCAAGCGTTCTCTTTATTTGCTTAACTGAACTTGAGGTTGCACCATAGGTTATCTGTGCATATTCAAAGGCACCCTTTGCCTGGTCTACCACCGTATCGGCTGTTTGGGCAACCTGACGGGTATCCTCTGCAATCAGCGATACATTATTATCAATTGTTGTGGTAACTGATCCCAGATCATCGGCAATATTCGAAACTTCAGCAGATTGTGTTGATACTTTATTTGAAGCATCGCTCATCTTTTCCAGCATATTACTGAGTTGATCCATGGTGGTTGTCAGGGATAATATTGTTCGACCAATTTCATCTCCCCCATGCCCAACAAGGGTGATTCTTTTTGTTAAATCCCCTTGAGCCAGTGCTGTCATAGATTCTTCAATCTGTATCAATGGCCTGCTCATCATTCTGGAAGCAGCAAGGGAAATAACAAGTCCAATTACCACTCCAATAGCAAATAACAGCCCCAATATTTCGATAATATATTTTGACTGCTGTTTCGTCTTTGCGACTGTGTCAATCAGGTCCTGTTGTGCTTTTACAACAAGTGCCTGGGCACTGTTTGAAATATCTAAAAATTCAGATTCAATAGCCTGGGCCAGTTCTAATGCTTCAACATCTTTATTTGATCGGGCTTTACCAATAATGCCCATTTGTTTAGGTCTTAGTTTGCTTAATTTTTCTTCTAATTGAATAACACTTGCATCATTTTCAAATGTGACCTTGAGGCTATCGATGGCCTCATCTAAACCAGCTCCCCCCCGTATTGCAGCAATGGCCGCCTTACGAATTTGTCCAGGCTCATCCGCAGCAATAACCGATTGTACTGCGCGATCCATACTAATAATGGCAACACGTGCCGTGCTGGCGGCATCAATTCGCTTTGCCGTCAGGTTCACCGCTGACTCAAACAAATCTGTCTGTTTTAACAGCACATAACCTGCAATCACAATTGAAATAACCATACCTGAAAGAAATAACCCGGACACGCCAAGAATTTTTCTTTTCAGGCTTAAATTACGCCACATATTAAAATATCCAGTACATTATTAAATCATTTGACCGTTTAAAGATTAACCAAAGTATAGGTAACAATTAGCCGTTTCGCTTTTCCCAAATCTTTTTAATGAAACTGCATAAGCGCTCTAATGATTTATAAGGGCTTAAGATACAAACAAACACTTATAAGAGCTTAGTATGGATTATTCGCTTGTCTAATTTTAAGGGTAATAGATAAGAAAAAATTCTACATATACTGGAACTGGCTACAAACCTGACAAACCGATGTGCTGTAGTAGTATGAATAGAACAAAATAGCCCGGGCAAAACCGCTTTAAAATCGATAATTCCAGTAATTAATTAACTCAAATCAAAAATACATCAAATAACTAAAGCTGCCTTCTTTCACCTCAAACTGTTCATATTCAGTCATTTCATATTCTAATCTCAGAGCATGGTCTTTGAAAAAATTAAACTGAAGTCCAAGCTGTAGTTTTTCAACATCACCTTGTTCACCCGAAATCGCTTGCAACAACTGGTAATTAATTTCTGTTTGTGCTGATATGAAATTATTATCAAGCTGCCATAACGTCCCTATATCCGCACCAAGATAAAACCCATGATTATCTTTTAACTCTGTTGCATATTCGAGCTGCCCCCTTGCCATTGCATACATTAAGATACTTTTAACTTCAGTGGCATAACCCATTGAAAACTGTGTTTCAAATTCCGTTATTTTCTCAGCTAAATTTAGCTTCCGTTGTTTTAATTTAAATGAAATTTTTCTGGAGACCGGTGTAGCCCAGGGTTTAACTGGCACAATAGATTGTAATGAAAAAAAGTTTAAGCTTTCCAACTTCAGCTTGTCCTTTTGCTGATACCAACGAAGCTGTGTTTCCAGCACACTGATTGAAGCACCATCAACAAAACCTTTAGAAGCATCGAGTAAGTCATGAAATGCCGGACGTAATCCAATTTCATAAAATCGCTGTTGCTCATGTTCACCCGTTGAAAACTGCCAGCGAGCAGACTTATGCGACTGCTCTGGTGGGGTTGCATTAAAGCTAAATTCAACTTCCTTTAGGGTGACGGGCAAATGACTACGGGCACTTAATATTTCCAACTGAAGTGCAGTTTCATCGGCTGATAAATTTTTCTTCTGATTTAAAAGTTCATCAGCCAGCTGTAAAATTCTCGCCTGTTGCTTAATTGAAAAGTTTTCTGATAGTTCTTGAATAGCATATTCATTATTAGACATTAAAATCGCTGTCTGGGCCGCTATCTCACCAATCTGCTCAGACATCTGCAATATTTTATTGTGGGTCGCGGGACGATAATTACGTTCAGTTATAAACTCAACCTGCTCAACATCACGCACGGTATCGACGGGAATAGCATAAAGCGGGTGAGCATCAATACTCATATTTATATTTTCCCGGGCAACATCAAGCAGGGCTAACAGACGAAACGAACAGTTCTCTCGAAAAAAATAATACTCAAAATGAACCCCTTTAACTTCCCACAAATGGCGTATTAACTGCTCAATTTCCTGTTTGCTTAAATTTAGTTTGTATTCCCAGATATCCCTTTGTTCAATATCACTGTATTCCTGCAGGGTTTCAAAATAAGCCTGCAAAAAAAACTTACCCGGATAACCACCGGTAATACCCTTCCATGAATAAACCAGTACATGATCAGATTCATCATAGGATGCGGCATAACTTAAGGTGTAACTGAGCAGATGATTATTATCTGGACGATCGAAACGAATAAAGGTATGACCGAACATTGATGAGGGATTTTCCAGGTGCATACTGGGAAATAACAGGGTGAGCTGTTCTACATTTTTGAATTTTTCTTTCCAGTTATTAAATTTAGCACAATCAACTGGGGGTAACTGATCCTTAAAATTTAGTTGAGCATCTAACCAGTGAAATCTCGCGGGAAACAGACAGCGTGGATGAGCCGATTTTTTACGATTAAAGAAACCTCGTAAAACAGCTTCTAACTCAGCCTGGGCATTGTGTGAGCCATTTTCTGCCAGAAAAAAACCATCATCGTCAGCCTGGCTTTCAGGTGATCCCAGTAGTGTGCTTTTATAATGCAGCAGGTTCAACCAGGCGGGTTTATCCCCGAGTTGCAACTGTCTGGCACGTTCTATTAACGCATCAACAACGCCCGTTTCGCTCATCCCAGATAAAGAAGTTGACATAAATACTGAGGTAAACAGTAATATTATTCTCAGAAGCGATAGATTCTTGTTCACGCACCCCCAATAGTTTTGTAAAATCACCTGCAATTCATGTGTCCTGATTTAATTATTCTTATTTATTTTGATTTAATTATTCTGGCATTTTATCCAATTACTCGGAAACCTCCATGCGCGTATCAAAATTCCCTTTATCTACCCTGAAAGAAAACCCAGCTGATGCTGAGATTATCAGCCACCAGCTAATGCTACGAGCCGGCCTGATTCGTCGCCTGGCCTCTGGCATGTATACCTGGCTACCCCTGGGTATTCGGGTTTTACGCAAGGTAGAAAACATCGTGCGTGATGAAATGCAAAAAGTCGATGCCCTGGAAGTGCTCATGCCCGGTGTACAACCCGCCGAACTGTGGCAGGAATCTGGCCGCTGGGATGAATATGGCCCCGAATTACTTCGCTTACACGATCGCCACCAACGTGAATTCTGCCTTGGCCCAACCCATGAAGAGATTATCACTGACCTGGCGCGTCGCGAGTTATCCAGTTACAAACAATTGCCCGTCACCTGGTTTCAGATACAGACGAAATTTCGTGATGAAATTCGCCCACGCTTCGGTGTAATGCGCTCCCGTGAGTTTATTATGAAAGATGCCTATTCATTTCATAGCAACCAGGAATCATTACAACAAACCTATGATTTGATGCATCAGGCTTACACAAATATATTCACCCGCTTTGGGCTAGATTTTAGACCCGTCATGGCGGACTCGGGTTCCATTGGTGGCACTGGCTCCCATGAGTTTCACGTGCTTGCAGATTCTGGCGAAGATGCGATTGCCTTTTCCAGTGGTTCAAACTATGCCGCCAATATTGAAAAAGCCACTGCCCTGCCCCCCCAGGATAAAAGAGCTGAGGCAAGTGAAGATAAAACCACCGTTGAAACACCGGGTAAACACAGCATTGAAGAGGTTTCTAACTTTCTGGGTGTTGATGCCAGTCGCTGTTTAAAAACCCTGTTAGTCGATGGTGCAGAAGAAAACACGGTAGTCGCACTGGTATTACGGGGTGACCATGAACTCAATGAAGTTAAAGCCGAACAACTTGAGCAGGTTGCGAAACCATTAAACTTTGCCTCAGAAGAACAGGTAAAAGCCGTTGCGGGTTGTGAGCCAGGTTCTGTTGGCCCCGATCTTAAAATTACCGTTATTGCTGATCATAGTGCGGCCCACGTTGCCAACTTTATTTGTGGTGCAAATGAAAACGGTAAACATTTCCAGGGTGTTAACTGGGGCCGTGACCTTGCTGAACCCATTACCGCTGACCTGCGCAATGTGGTTGAGGGGGATAACAGCCCGGATGGTAAGGGCACACTTTCTATTGTCCGCGGTATTGAAGTGGGGCATATTTTTCAGCTGGGTGATAAATACAGCGAAAAATTACAGGCCACTGTCCTCGATGAAAATGGCGCAAAGAAAATTATGACCATGGGTTGTTATGGTATTGGGGTGACCCGTGTTGTCGCCGCAGCTATTGAACAGAACCATGATGATAACGGCATCATCTGGCCACAGAATATTGCCCCGTTTGATGTTGCCCTGGCCCCCATTAATATGCAGAAATCAGAGCGTCTAAAAGATGCGGCGGAAAAATTATACAAAGAACTGACCGATGCGGGACTTGAAGTGCTGATGTTTGACCAGAAAGAACGATTGGGTTCTATGCTGGCTAACATCGAATTAATCGGCATACCTCATCGACTCGTACTGGGTGAACGTGGCCTGGATGATGCTAAGATTGAATATAAAGGTCGTACTGATGATGATAAACAGGATGTTAAGTTAGATGGTATTGTTGAGTTTTTGTTAAGTAAAAGATAAAAGCACTCGTCCGCAAATGAACGCTAAAGCACGCAAATAAAAAGCAAAAGCTTTTGTTGCGTGAAGTGCACCGCAAGCGCACAAACAAAAACTTTAGCGCTCTTCTTCGGACAAGCTGCTTTTGACTACATACACTAATTCAAATATGTATGATTAAATCTGAATTAAAATATATGAAAGACATTAATATTTCCGATAAGAATATTTCACCCCCCCTAGCCACATTATATTTTTATTTGCGTGCTTTAGCGTTCATTTGCGGACTAATGCTTTTAATACTCAACTCAACTTTTGTCTCAGCTAAATCTGAATCTATCGACCCAGAACTTCGCCAACGTCTCATCTCCGCCATTGAGCAAGCCAACAGTTTTGATGACCGCTTTCATGCGGAGGTCTGGTTACTGGATATGTCGACACGATTAAAAATTCGCGTCAAAGATACTGAAACCCGTTTAAGTTTACTACGCAGTATTCACCGTGAAGCCAGCCGGGTCGAATTGCCACCCGAGTTAATTATTGCCTTAATCGATATTGAAAGCCGCTTCGATCACTTTGCAATTTCCCGCTCCGGTGCCCAGGGCTTAATGCAAATTATGCCTTTCTGGTTAAAAGAAATTGGTCATCCCGAGGATAACCTTATGGATGTAGATACCAATTTACGTATGGGATGCACGATTCTGAAATATTATATGGATATGGAGAAAGGCAATATTCGTCGGGCGCTAGCTCGCTATAATGGAAGCCTTGGCTCCTGGGTATACCCTGATAAAGTAATGGGCGTACTGACAAAACACTGGTTTAGAAATTAATATTAGTTGCGCCCAAAAGCCGACATTTTTCAGTTCAATTTGCTGGTAAAAATGCGCACTGCTAAGGCACATTTCCATCAGGGACAGTCCGCTGTTTTTTAGCGCCCTGTCCCATGTGGTAATTCCGAT